>Ga0182027_10005373_pt1 | contig 19494 bp, 10 predicted proteins | sample 712E1DmetaG_FD_121300 | JGI IMG/M metagenome (GOLD analysis project Ga0182027, IMG submission 121300) | Permafrost microbial communities from Stordalen Mire, Sweden - 712E1D metaG (Illumina Assembly) | ecosystem: Environmental > Terrestrial > Soil > Wetlands > Permafrost | place: Sweden...
CGGAATACAATACAATCAGACCGCATAGCTCGCTCGGCAGGATACCACCCATGATCTATGCAAAACGATTTATGCATAAGAAACTCTCATTACAACTGTGATACTTTTTGGGGTAAGGTCGCATTGTGTTTTTATCTATATTGTATCTTTATCCATTATGTATTGGGTGCTTTTACAATATATTAGATTATGGGTACATGTGTGGTCTAGAAAAGGATTGCACTGTTTATGAAATCCGTCTTCGAGTATATTGACTATCGCCGGTTTCTTAAAGACTTCTACGACGATGAGAAGAAGGCCAGGAGATACTTTTCCTACCGGTTCTTTGCACTGCGCGCGGGGATCAAAGCTCCCATTCTTCTCAAGATGGTGATTGACGGTAAGAGAAACCTGAGCCGCACGACAATCGACAAGTTTATCAAAGGCGTTGGCCTCAAAGAGAAAGAAGCGGTGTTTTTCCGCAACCTCGTCCATTTCAATCAGGCGAAATCGTCGCTTGAAAAACAGGAATATTACCGTGTGCTCAAGTCGATGACCAATCAGGTGCCCCAGCACCTGCTGGAGGAAGACCATTTTGACTATTTCGATAAATGGTATTACAGCGCATTGCGTGAAGGCGTATGTCAATTCGACTATAAAGACGATTGGGACATGATCGCGCATTCTGTGTATCCGGGAATTTCGCGGGAAGATGCTCAGAAAGCCGTGGAGTGGCTGGTTTTGCGCAACATTATCAGAAAATTGAAGAATGGAAGATATGAACAGACCCACAAAGCAATAACGACAAGATCCCAAATTCAGTCTACCGCGGTAAGAAATTTCAATCGAACTATGATCCGCTTGGCTGAGAGGGCACTGGATAATTTTCCGGTAGAAGAACGGTATGCGTCCGGGATTACCGTTGGACTCACGAAGGACGCGTACGATATGATTGTGGCGGAGATAGAAGGGTTCCGGGATCGAGTCGTCAAGATCGTTGATTCTATTGACGCAAGCGATGGCGTGTATCAGGTGAACATGCAGATGTTTCCCTTGATGCGTTCGCCGCGAACCAAGGACAATCGCCCATCATGAAACAACTGTGCCTGGTTGTTCTATTGGCAGGTCAGCTGCTTTTTCCTGAGTGCGGTACTCCTACCATCATGGCGGCAGGTTCAAGCGCAACCGGCAATGCAAAGGTTTACGGCAGCGTCGGTGATGGTCAGGGAAATCCTGCAGCAGGGGTGACTTCATATTTGCGTACTTTTAGAATTACCGATCGCGGTGACAGCATCATGGAAAATCCCTGAGGATTTTCATCAATGTCAAAGATGGCGCTCCGCCGACGGGCGGCATCGGCATTGACATATGCATTCCACATACATGGACGACATGTATATGTTCGGCATTACCGAGGCCGATATGACGGTGACCTCGCCGGGGAATCAGATGCCGTAGCAGGATTGCAAACAATTACGGTAGATTCGCAAAGCGGCTGCTCCCGTAGGTTGTAACCGGTCAAAGTCGCGGTGCCACGTCCCTACGCTCCTCGCAATGACACTGGGACACCTTTTAGAGGTCCCCTATATGGTATTTTGTCATTCCCGGAGATTTTTCAGCCTAAAAAGAGTTATATTTACCGAGAGAACAAAAAAGGCATCATACCTATTAACTTCCTGCTCTTTTTTGTTTTGCCATCGTATTTATGTCCTTTTCGCCGCATTTATGCGGCTTTGCTTTAAGGGCGCGGCTCTTTAGTGCAAAAATGGCTTTTGCGTTTGATATCTTCGGCTCAAACCTATCAAGCTTATTCAACGCATAAAAGTGACTACACCTACGGAATGTAAACAGGACTGCTTTTGTCAACTATTGTTCCGTCGCCGAGGGCGCCTTCGCTATTTTGGCCAACCGCGTAAAGTGTACCATCGTTCTTAATAATCAAGGTATGATACATTCCCGCCGACACGGACGCGACGTCGGTCATGACCTCAACGGGTAATGGCCGGTCGATGGTTGTTCCGTCGCCGAGTTGGCCGGCGTAATTTGTACCTGTTGCCAAAAGTGATCCATTTTGCTTGAGAATCATGGTATGCTCTCCACCAGCGGATACCTGCGCTACGCCGGACATGATTTGGATTGGTGTACCTACAAAGCCAGCGGTATCAATGCCCAACTGGTGATAGCCATTGTTGCCGGTGGCCCAAAGGGTGCCGTCGGTTTTTAAAATCATGGTATGATATTGCCCCGCGGAAACGGATGCGACGCCGTCCATAATGTGTACCGGAAGGGTTCTGTTCGAATCTGTTCCGTCGCCCAATTGTCCGTCCCCATTGGCTCCAAAGCCCCATAAGGATCCATCCTTCTTTAGTACCATTGAATGTTGCCGCCCGGCAGAGACAGATGCAACACCGAAAATTGATACCTGTTGGGGTGTAGCTATGTCCGTTGTGCTTCCGATACCTAACTGACCTAAACTATTCCCTCCTACCGACCACAGCGTCCCGTCTGATTTTAAAATAAGAGTATGCGCATCTCCCGCTGCAACCGTTGATACACCACTCATTACTTGAATTGGAGTATGTTGGTCCACGGTAGAATTATTCGCCAATTCGCCGACTGTGTTACTTCCTGTTTCCCATAGCGTGCCATCCTTCTTAATAATCAGCGTGGACAAAGATCCTACCGTCACGCGAGAAACCCCGCTCATGATCTGGTAAAACGATTTTCGATCTGTCGTCGTGCCGTCCCCAAGCTGCCCATAATCATTTCTTCCGGTCGCCCACAAAGTCCCGTTGCTCTTTACGGCAAAGGAGCAAAAATTCCCGGCGCAAACAAACGCGTATGTCTTCAGCATTGCCGTCTTCACATTACTTAACGCAGATTCGCCTGCCGCATTTACCGCGCTTACGGCAAAAGCAAAAGTTACACCGGTGGTCAAGCCAGGAATATCCGTTGGCGACGCGCCCGCCGTTACCCTGGTTCCCGTTTTGTCAACAGTTGTTCCAAGAGCATAGTACAAATAGTAAGACGATGCGCCTGTTATCGCGCCCCAGGCAACCGTCGCTTTTGTATTGTCCGTGGTTACCGTGTTCAAGACCGGCGCGGCAGGAATGGGAACTTGCGGGGTGACCGTTTGCGCTGCGCTGAGTCCGGATTCTCCGCCTGCGTTGATTGCGCTCACGGCAAAAGTGTATTGCGTTCCATTGGTCAATCCGGTAACATCGGCCGGTGATGCCGTGCCCGAGACCTTGGTTCCGCTCTTGTCAACTGTTGTTCCGGTCGCATAATACAAATTGTAGGATGTTGCGCCTGTTACGGAATTCCATGAAACCGTAACTTTCGCGTTTCCTGCTGTTACAACCCCGAGCGTTGGGGCCCCGGGTGAAGGAATCTGCGGCGTGGCTGTTTGGATTGAGCTCAACGCCGATTCTCCACCGGCATTTACGGCGCTCAGTGCAAATACGTATGTGGTTCCATTGGTAACACCGGTAACGTCGACGGGCGAAGTTACGCCTGCCATTTTTGTTCCGGTTTTGTCTACCGAAGTTCCGGCAGCATAGTATAAGTTGTACGAAGCCGCGCCGGAGACTGCATTCCATGAAACCGTCACTTTTGCGTTACCGGAAATCACCGCAGCAATGTTCGGTGCCGATGGCGCGGGTATCTGCGGAGTTGCGGTCTGAACAGCGCTCAATGGCGATTCACCATTTACATTTACGGTGCTTGCGGCAAATGCATACTTTGTCCCGTTTGTCAGGGATGCGACCGTTGCGGGTGAAATTGCGCCGGCAATTTTTGTTCCGGTGGTCTTGTCCACCGTGGAACCGGCAAAATAGTAAAGATTGTACGAGGTAGCTCCTGGAATTGAGCTCCATGTTATTGTTGCTGTTCCGTCTCCTGTAGTTACGCCAAAAATCGCGGGCGCTAAAGGTAACCGCACTACGGAAAGCGTCACGCTCACGCTTGTGTCCTTGCCTGCCGAGTTGCTCACAATGCATCGAAATGTGGCGCTGCTATCCGAAGGGACTGTTATGGGCGTGACATAAATTGTGGAGGTTGCGCCGACAATATCGGCTGCGCCTTTTTGCCATTGATATTGCGGGCTTGTTCCGGTAGCAACTATGGAAAACGTCGCCGTATTCCCCTCAACTACCGTTTGTGTGATCGGGTTGGTTTTTATTCCGACAGCGATCACCTGAGTTGTGACGGTGAGTATCGCGGTAGCGCTTGTGTCGGAGCCCGCCGAATTACTTACAATGCAGCGAAACGACAAACCGCTGTCCGCAAGTGTTGCAACCGGCGTTGTGTAGGCCGCTAAGGTCGCGCCGGAAATGTTTGTGCCGCCTTTTTGCCACTGGTAGTAAAGAGAATCCCCTGTTGCGACAATGGTGAAGGTCGTGGTTTGTCCGGTAACTATCGAAATATTGCCGATGTCGGTGGCGATGGTTGGAATGTTCAACAACCATTTTGCAAACAAAGTATCATTGGTATTGCCCATTGTCAATGGTGTCCCGGCAGAGTAGTTGACCCCGCCGCCGTCCGATTTTGTGTTCCATCCCCCCAATGTATAGCCTGTTTTAGCGAGAGAGCCGGTATTGGCTTTAACCGTTACGTCTGTTCCTTGTTCATAGGCATTTGCGTCGGTGGGCGCCGTTCCTGCTGTGTTGCCGTTGCCGCTGTAAGTTAAAGTGTAGGCTAGGTTTTTGGTCCATTTTGCGTAGAAGGTTACATTTGAGTTGGGCATGAGCAACGATTCTCCGCCGGAGAATGTTGCGCCGGCGCTGTCTAATGTTGTATCCCACCCGGCAAAAGCAAAACCTGCGCGGGCAAGATTGCCCGTATTCCCCTTAACCGTTACTGTAGAGCCTTGGAAGTAGGTGCTTGTCTCTTGCGGTGGGATACCACTCGTGTTGCCATTGCCGTTGTAGGTCACCGAATGAGGCGGAGCAACAATAACTATTGTGGCTGTTGCTGAGTATTTTGGGGCTCCGGAAATTGTTGCGGTGGCGGTAACCGTGTGAGTCCCAGCGGATTTGAAATTTATGTGCAGCCACAGCGTGTCTATTCCGGAAGAAAAGCTGCCAAGCGTGAGCACTGTATCCGTGTCGTTTGCGCCCTTGCCGATAAAGACGGACACCGAGGTGACATATTGGGACAAATAGGCCCACACTCCTACGCGTACGGTGTTGCCGGTTGTGTCGGTGACGGCGCTATCGCTTCGATTGTTGTTGGAATTTACGAGTACAAGCGATATTGTGGAGTTAGCAGGTGTAAATGGGCTTGTGGAAGGGCCGCAGGTAAGAATCAGTGGAATCGTGAAGGATAAAAAGGCAGCAATAAAAAGCATTCTCTTTGCCATGGGCTATAATCTCCAAATAAGGGGTAAGCAAGATGTTGTCCGCACAACACCAAAGTGCAATTACGAAAATAATATCAGGGAACAGACAAGACTTGATGCCTTGGAAAAATTGTATATTATAAGATAGGGAAGGCTCATTTATTTATCAAACCTATTTTAGGGGGTAGTTGTATGGGAGTTTACCGTTTTGTAAACAGAATGTTGGTTGCGACTGCCGTAATGGCTCTAGGATATTGCAGCTTGGCCATGAGCGCAGATACCGTTCAAGTCAATCTTAAGTCTATTCTTAATGCACGTTCAGTATCGACATATTCAAACGGGAAACTTTACCCTTGGGTAAGAGGAGTAGACGGCGGCGGCGTCGGCAACGCGGACGGCTATGTCACCCATTCCGCGGCAGTTTTTCTAGGTCGTACCGATGTGCTCTCGCTCCCGGACAGCGCAAGGTTTCCGGCCAACGCCAATCACCCAACGATGATTTTGAATTGGTCCAACTCCGATAGCATCGACTTCCAAACTCATTATCTTTCCGGTTTGGATTCCGTCACATTTTCAGTGCCTCCGGGAAATTACTCGACGATATACCTTGCGCTAACCAGCTCGGAAGGATCAACGGCAATTACGGTTGTCCTTAACTATTCGGATGGACCGGTTACATCGAATATCACGCTGCCGGATTATGCCACGCCCCTCACCACAGGGTTCTTCTTCGTCGACTCCAATCTTGCCAAGTGGAATAATACTACGAATACTGTGAAAGAAACCGCCGGACATAACATCGATGGGTATGGCGTTCCGGTAAACGCGGCAAAGACTCTTACAAGCGTCAAGCTTAAAAAGAATACAACAGGAAGCTATATGGTCCTCTGGGGCGCAACAGGTGTCGGCACCGGCATAACGGTTGTCGTGCAACCCTCGGCTCGAATCGCACCTTTGGGAGAATTGTCCGCAGTACGCTGTGCGACAAGTCACAACGCCGGAATTCGGTTTGTCAATCTTCCGGCCAATACAGGGCTTACCGTATATTCCGCGCTCGGAGAAACGGTTGCTCATGCGGTCTCGCCTCGCGGCGGGTCGGTCATTTTCGACCGAAGCATTGTAAACAGCAGTGCGCTGTCGACCGGTGTTTATTTCTGCGAACTGCGTTCCGGGAATGCGGTAAGGACCATGCGTCTTTTCGATGCGAAATGACTGTTCGGAACCGGAACAGGAAAGTTCATGGCCCCGATAGGTAATGCCGGGGCCTTTTCCTCTATTGCCCGATGCGGATCGTTTGCGATCGTGCGCCACCTCCCCAGTTTCAAAGAAGGACCGCTATGAGAACACTATTCCGGTTCATTCCCGCGTTCGTCGTTCTGCTGTTTGCTTCCGAAACCGTCCTTCCGCAGACTGCGGAATTCTCCGTGGACAGCATCAGGGGTATCACGAAGAATTGCGCCCAGTACCGTCTCAAGCGCGGGGTGAACAAATTGACAGACGCATACGGCACCAACAACTACACCTGGGACATCGGCGCGTACATGACCGGCATCATGGCCCTGTATCGGAACACCAGGGAGCAGTGGGTGCTCGATAGCGCCACCAAATGGGCCAATAACAACAACTGGTCGCCCAATGCGGGGATCAACACCACCAACGGCGACGACCAGTGCTGCGAGCAGACCTTCTGCGACATCTGGCTGCTCAATAAGAACGCCGCCGACATGAACAAAATGACAAAGCCATCGCTTGACAACATGAAACAGATGTTCGACGTGAACAGGAGCACGGGCCGCAGCCGCTGGTGGTGGTCCGACGCGCTGTACATGTCCCCGCCCGCGATTGCGCGGGTGTTCGCGTCCTACAATGTGTCAAATGCCTTTGACGCGAACCGGCTGCTCGATTCCATGGACGAATACTGGAAAGACTGCGCCGCATTTTTGTACAGCACGCAATACAAATTGTGGTTTCGGGACGGCGGCTGGTTCTATCCTGCACAGAAAACGGCAAACGGCAGCCCTGTGTTCTGGTCCGGCTGCAACGCATGGGCCGTTGCAGGTCAGGCGCGCGTTTTGCAGTACATGCCTGCCACCTACAAGGACAGGGGCTATCATGTGCAGCAGTTTACCGACCTGTGCGACGCAATACGTAAAGCGCCGGCGCTCGGGACCGACGGCCTGTGGCGCACAAGCCTGCTTGACTACAACCAGTTCCCCGAAAAAGAGTCCATCGCGTCGGCGTTCTTCGCGTTCGCGTTCTGCTGGGGCATCAACAACGGCATCCTTGACAAAGCAACATACGAGCCCCTCGTGCGCAAGGCCTGGAGCGCGCTCGTGGCGAACATCGGGGCCGACGGCAGGCTGCAGTGGTGCCAGACCATCAACCTCCAGCCCGACCATGTCCAGCAGAATTTTTCAGCGCCTGAGGGCGAGGGCGCGTTCATGCTGCTCGGCGAGGAACTTGCCAATATGGTGACCGGAACCGCGGTTGCGACGGCGACGCGGAATGGCCGTGCCGTGCCTTTTGACAGATGCAAGCCGTCTTCGACATTTGACCTTTGCGGCCGCCGTATCCAGCCGAAGACGGGGTATGCTCACGCGTACGTTTCGGTAGTGGCCGGACAGAAGCATTTGCAAACAGGCACAGCGAGAACCGGGAGATTGAACAAAACGGCAGCGGCGAAGCAAGATCCGTGACCAGTATGCGTTGACTTCTTCCAATGCCGGGATCCCTCCGACGAACGTTTTTCGAGCCCGGAGTGGCATTCGTCCGCCGGAAACAAGGTGATGCAGTCCTTGCCAAAAAAGCGGCCGTTGCCAGGGGAAAACGGTAATGACCGGGATCTATTGACAGACTCGCTTTGGGGGAGGATCATCAGTTGCCACCGAATGCGCTCTCGAACGCGGCTCGTGTGTACATGGGGAGGACCATCGTTGCCACATAGGTTATCGTCAAAGAGCTGGTTTGTCATATTTACAGAAAGGACACCCATGGTCAGGATTGTCAAGCCGCTCATGCTTGCAGCAATGGCGACCGCGATTTATTGCGCCGGTTCCGCGGCAAAGAATTGTCGCCCAATTGTCCCGCGTAAGACTCCCGGCGGCAGCAGCTATATGTGTGAACATGCATAACTCGTGTAAAATCAATGTGGTTGTGTAAACAAATAGTATACGGTATTATATCTTGCCAGGGGATTTTTCAGCCCCAAAGAGATAAATTGATAGAGATAAGGAAGAACGGGGGAAGAAAATGAGTGAGATAAGAGAAAGAACGATTCTGCAGGCTATAACGCGGTACGGATCCATTTGTCTTCTTCCCTGTAAAGCATCCTTCTCGGATTGTTTCACCAGTTCCAACAACAAGCTAATCTTTTGGTTCAATACAGAAGGTCATTCAACGCATCTTATTGCAGAAAAGATTGAGTCGCAGAAAAGATAGAGTCTTAGAGGTTTGAAAACCCTAGTTCTCAATTGACCGACTCGGCGTTTAAGCGTATAATTAATCGCGCACCAACCAGTATGAATTTTGATAAAAGGAGCAATGCAATGAACAAAAAGTATCATCTATGCGTCCTGAGTATCTTGATGACAGGCCTGGTTTCTTTTTCTCAGGCCCAGACAGTTTCGATTACAGGAACAGTCAAAGACGCCGGAGGCAATGCAATCTCAGGCGCAACAGTGCGGCTTATCACGGCTGGTCTTACGGCCACAACGAACACCACCGGCGCCTATAGTATCGTTTCCTCGCAGAACCTTCATGCATCGCTTGCGTCGTCATTCGCTGCCGCGCCGGTCGTCCATGGACTGTCTCTTTCGTTTGCCGTGGCAAAAACACAGCAGGTCCGGGTACAACTGTACGACTTGACCGGCAGACTTGTCGTCGAGCTTGTCAATGCATCGCTGGCCCCGGGTGAATACCGGTTGCCGCTTGTGAACGCTAATCTGCCGGCGAAAATGTATGTTGTCAAGGCTCGAATCGGCTCCATTACCACCACGCACTCCTTGACCAATATCAACAAAAACGCAAGCATGCAGAGTGGTCTCGTGTGCGTTCACAGCTATTCCGCGACGCCGGGGTTCGCAAAGCGCGCGGCTGCGTTGGATACTCTTGTCGCTACTGCGTCGGGGTTTGCTCAGGGCACTACTCCGGTAACTTCCTATACCGGCACGTATAATCTTGTCTTGCAAAGTGCGCCCTTCAGCATAGCCTATCCTGCCGACGGAGCGAATGTTTACAAGTCTCCAGGCGGCACGATAATCTTTCAGTGGAATGGCATGGCCGGCGCAACGGGTTATGCTATTGTGGTAGACGGAAACACATTGGCCGACAACATTCCCGCAAGTGTTACCTTCGGTGAAGTCGTTCTCACAACCATTGCCGCAACGCCGCAGGGCACTTCGCACACATGGAACGTTGTTGCCCATTCTGCAACGGGCGACAAGTCTAGCAGCAGCGGAAGTTTTGCCATTGCGGAGGCCGTGGACGGCACATGGGGAGCTCCTCTGGGCGGCGCAGGTTCGGGCGCGGTGAAATTTTGCCCGTTTAACGGCCAATTCGTGTTTCAGTCCAAGACCCCGGCCGGCATGGTTGGTTTTAATACGCAAGCTAATTGGAAATTTTCGCTGTACACCAAACGCGGCACCGCGGTACTAACTTCTGCCCAAATGACCGCGGCAAAGAGCACCTACGGTGGAACCAACCGTTACGACGACGACGCCATCTTCCCGGTCGAATATGCAAATTTCGGCCAGACAAACAACGTGTCGGTAACGCTTACCGCGTTCGCGCCGTTTAACCTTTCCGACCAGACGAAAATGACATGGCCTGTTGCGTTTTACCACATGACATTGCGCAACATGAAAAGCGACTCTGCGGAAGCGGCCTGCGCATTCCAGATTACCACCGGCGCCACGCCCACGCTCGTTGCCAACAAAGGCTTTACCGCGGAAGGCGGCGCTCCCTCAATGGCGGTGTTTGTCAAGAGCTCCGATCCTGCGGCGGTCGTTACAGTTGGTAACGACGGCGGTTTTCTCACATCCGGCGCGCTCAACAATACGCTGTCCGGTACCACCAACATGGTTGCGTCGAAAGTAAAGCTTGGGCCAGGCGAGAAAAAGGACATCCAATTTGTCCTTTCGTGGTACAAGTCCGACGACCCGACAGGGTTCTATTACGCAAATTCGGGGAACAATGCGCAATTCTTTGCCCAGGCAGGTCTTGACAATTACAGCGTGCTGGAATCCCACGCCACACAATTCGTGGAGCGTTTTCGCGCGTCCAGTGTTCCCGACTGGGTCGTGAACACCACGCTGGATCAAACAACCTGGACAAACAACAGCATCTACACAAAAGACGGCCGCTACAGCGAAACGGAAGGCATATACGGATGGCTAGGCCAGATGGACCAGGGGTGGCATGCTTTCGGTTCCGAGATCTGGCGTATCAGCGACATCATGTTTACTTTGCCCAGGGCTTCCGAAATGGAATACTGGGGAAGCACCGAGATGGTCGGCGGCGATAATGACGGCCAGATTTCGCACGATTTTACCGGCGGCACGACCGACCATGGGACCTGTCTCTGGGATGCGCCCGGCTATCATGGCTGGGGCGGCCCCAACTGGGCAGACCAAGATTGCGGATTCCTCTTCGGCGTTTACGAATCGTTTGTCGCAACCGGTAACAAGACGCGTATGGACGCCTACTGGTCGTATTTTAAGCGAACCGCGAATCGGCTATACAAAATGGCGTCGAGTCTCAATCAAAACACAACCTATCCCTTTACCTTCCAGGGGACCGGGGCAACCTACGACAAGGGTCCGATGAACCACGATCTTTACAACTCCGGACTAGCCCTTACGGCGTTCAAGATTATTGCCGAAATGGCTGGAGTTTACGGCGACGCCGCGATGCAGAGTACCTTTACAACGGCATATAACACCGGTATCGCCTCCTTTAGAGCGCGGTTCCTGGCTAATCCGTCGTTTGGCACAAACGAGGAGCCGACGTTTGCCGGGCTGGCAATGTCTTTGTATTTTCATAAAGACCAGATGTTTTCCGACGCCGATATCAACAATACGATATCGTACCTGGACGGATTCTTTAATCCGCTCAACAATGGCATGGCGGCCGCGGGCAACGACGGCGAAAATCAAGGATGGGTTCCGTACCTATTGGGCCATCTTGGCGCCGCATACCTGACCACGAACCATGTTAACGAATGGCGGGCATTTCAAAAGGATTTTTACAACAGGTATTTTGAAAACCGTAGCAGGGTTTTCAACGGCTCAATTTACCTGTGCTACGAAGGACTCGGCAACAATTACACTTCTTCCGATTGGGGCGGCAGCACTTTTTACTGTAGTTTGCCGGTAGTATGGCGAACCTATTATTCCCTTATCGGTTTCTGGTTCAATGCATACACAAACGAATTGTATGTGGAGCCTAAACTTCCGTCCACGACAGACAAGTGGGATGTGTCGATGAATCACACACTCAAAAATGCATTCTTCTGCACGCCCGCAAATGGCGGAAATTACGGCACCATTTCCTACACCGAAAGCGGGACCACATACGAGAAACAGGCCATTACGGTTCGTTTCGACAAACCGCAAACGGTCTCGGCAATTTACATTTCGGACAGATTCCCGGCCGGTACGAATCCTACCGTCACCGTCAACGGGGCTGCCGCGACGTTTACCCGAGTTGGAAGCGGTTCGTTCGACAAACGTGTTAAGATTAATTGGTCCGGCACGGTTGATTCAACCGGTGTTGTTATCGGCGCCACCGACTAGGGTTCACCCCGCCGCTTGTATGCGGTCTTGTTTCGCCCGCAAACGGCCGGCATCCAGAATGCGATGCCGGCCGCTTGTGTGGTAAAGAAGCTCCCCTTTAAAAAGGAACAGAAGATGCCGTGCAGAAATGCTTTGTTCATCTTCTGAAAAACACTGCGGTGATGTTCTTTAGTCCGACCCCTGCAGCACTCAACTTTTCACTACGGCGGGGGTCGGATCTTTTTCAGCTGATATATTGCTTTGGCCCACACGGCGTTTCTAACAGGATAGTAAGTGAAAAATCACCATGTGGAGGTTTCCATGTATTCCGCTAGGCTAGGTCGAACGATTTATAGCACGGACGCATGTGGAAAAATTCCTGTGCAGGGAAGCGATTCGGAAGTGTCGCATCTTTGCTCCCGCCGTTCTCTGCAGCCGAAATCCTCCCTTTTGATGTTACTTTGCATCTTTCTTGCAGGGATTGCTGCGGGGTCCTATGGCCAGGGAATTGTCACTGTCGATATCTCCGGAAAAGTGACCGCCCAATCGGGGGCCGCTATAAACGGCGCGATTGTCACGCTTGCCGTACTAGGGAAATTCGCCTTGACCGATACGGGCGGCAATTATGCGCTAAAGATCCAGACCTCCGCAGTCGGCCCGCTGCCGTCCTGTCAACCCATGCGGGGTGCGGCGCTCAGGGGCCACGAACTGTATTTCGGCGTATCTGCGCCGCTTGAGCGCGTACAGATTACCTTGTACGATTGCGTCGGAAGGCTGGTTGAACATTACTTTGACGGACCGCTTGACCCGGGGACCTATCGCATGACTCCCTTTGCGCGGACGAAAAGCGCCCAGGTATACTTTCTTCGCGTGCGCATCGGCAAGGAAGTCCATATCCTTAGGATGCCGGTTATGCAAGTCCACGGCGCGGAACAGGCGGGGCTTCGGAAAATCGCATCCGGAAGCCTGCCGCTATCGCTTAATAAGAAATCGGCAGTTGTGGATACGCTCATCGCCTCCGCACCGGGCTATATCGACGGACGGCAGACTATCCAGTCGTATACCGGAACGTACAATATTACACTTCAGGCTTCGCCGAACCCAACCTACAGTGCAACCTTGTCCAGCAGCGTGCAACAACCGATAACAGGGTGGGGCTGTTTTCCAGGCTGGGTGGACTGGGGCGCGAGCATCGCTACCAATAAAACATTGCAGGACGCAATTTATCGCGACCTCGGCATGACAGTCGCACGGGTCAAGATCATGCCGAATTACGGCAATGCCGACGGCTCGCTCAACACCGCGGCAATCGACGCCAACCTTGCGCTGCAGATCCAAACCATGGCCGGCTATGGCATAACGAAATGGTTTGTTACCACCTGGTCGCCGCCCACGTTCATGAAAACCTTCGACAACGTGAACGGAATCGTGAACGGTCAGCCAAACTACCTCAAGCCGGAATACGAAGATGCCTTTGTCAAATATTATGCGGCGGTCCTTGCCTATTTGCGGGATGTGAAAAAATGCGGCACGCCTGTGTATGCTACCATCCAGAATGAACCTGATTTTGCAGCCGGGTGGGACGGCTGCCCCTATGTGCCGGACCAGTGGCGCCGGGTAACGAAAAAACTCCGCCAGGCGCTTAACGACCAAGGTCTCACCTCGGTTAAAATTCACGGGACCGACCACAACCATTATACCCTGAGCAAATTCTTTGGGCCGGATCTTTCCGCGGTGACGGCCGACACCGGATTGCTGCATGCGCTTGACGGTATCGCATTCCATTCGTACAACGAGGGTGACCAGTCCGGCGGTTCGGCGGCCGTGGAAGCGCGCGGCCTCATTCTAAAATTTAAAAATGACCTTAAAAAAGGGGATGCAATCTGGGAAACGGAGAACTGCACGGTCACGCCTGAAGACCTTACGATTTCGGCCATCAGGCACCTGCGGTCCATGATGCGGGACATAGGATACTTGCAGGCAAACTGTTATGTCTATTGGCTCGGGGCGAGTGACAGAAGCAGCTATGCTGGTGAAGAACTTATCTATAGCGGCACGAAGGTCAAACTCTACTACGTGTTCCAGAAACTCTGGCACAGCGTGGTTCCGGGGAGCTTTTCCGTCAAGACGTTTGTGAACTCTAACGATCCGGACCTTTCGAGTTTCGGCCCGAACCCCATGGACATGCTCGCCTTTGTCGGCAATAATAAGACGGTAGTTCTTCTCACAAATATGACGACAGTAGGTCGCACTCTTACGTTGAAAGGGCTTTCTGGAAGCCAAATTTCGCTGTTCCGTACTTCAACTACGGAAGACATGGCCGCCGTGGGGACGCAAGCCATTGTCAACGCGCAGTCGACGGTTTTGCTCCCGGCTCATAGCATTTTGATTCTGGAAACCGACGGGGGCATGATCACGGACGCCACCCCTCCGGCAACATTCGACCTGCAATTGCCGAACAACGGGGGTACGGTGTACGCGGCGCCGACGCTAAGCTGGCAGGCAAGTTCCGATTCTCAGAGTCTTATCCATCATTACGAAGTGTGGTTCGATGGCGTTCAGGCAAACGATGTTTATACCGGGACCAACTACGCTCTTTCAAAAATATCCGGCGGCTTGCATTCGTGGTATGTCGTGGCGGTTAACGGCGTTGACGGGAAGACCGCATCCACAAGCACCTTTACGTTTACTTATAAGGACACGACACCGCCGGAACCGTTTGCCCTGGCCGCTCCGGCAAACAACGCATCGGTTCCGGGAGGCTCGGTCGTTCTTGCCTGGAACGCGACCAGGGACCTTGGAACAGGCATGCAGGACTACGAGGTCTGGCTGGACGGAAAACAGGTCGCAACAGTGGTTCGGGGCGACGCGCAGAGCGGTAACATTGCCCTCGGAAAAAACGCCGCATCGTCCGGTGACGAAACATCCGGCCTGGGCCCCCAAAACGCCGTTGACGGGGACATGACCACCCGCTGGTCGAGCGCGTTTTCGGATCAGCAGTGGATTCGCGTGGACCTCGGCGAAACCGTGGACCTCGACAGCGTGGTTTTATTCTGGCAGGCGGCATTCGGCAAGGAATATGCCATCCAGGTTTCCAACGATTCGACAAATTGGAAAGAAGTGTATCACCAATCGAACGGCGCCGGCGGAACCGAGAAGACTCCGAACGTGAACACCGCAGCCCGTTATGTCCGGATGTCCGGCATCAAGCGGGCGACAGGTTACGGCTATTCGCTTCTCGAATTTCAGATATACGCGTCGCCGCAGGTTCGGTATACGACCGGCGCGTTGTCTTCCGGGTCTCATTCATGGTACATCGTAGCGGTAGACAATTCGGGAAATAAGCGCCAATCGAGTGGAACATTTACGTTTACGGTGCCGTAGGTACGGTCATTTGTCGCCGCCTGCCGTTTAAAGAGCGATTGTGGAAAGAGGGTGTCCGCGTCGATGGGCGGGGTACCCTCATTTTAATGGGCGCTTCGGTGACTTGTGTTGGTCCTGCCAGGGTGCGCCCCTTTCGGCCCTTGCAAGGCGAATCCCATAGCGAGGGAACCGAGCGACTATAAACTTGTTTTTCTCTAGGGATGGAATAATCCCGCACATGTGAGGGATTATTCAACTGGCACCCCGGCCATTATTGAGCTTGTTCGTGACATAACACCCTTTACGAAAAGCGCTTACGCGAAGTACCGCTCAATAATGTCCGGGTCGCTTGCACAAGGGCCTTCCTGGGCATCACCCTGTCACCCACACAATTCTCCGATGACCCTCTTAATGAACGCGGTATTGTCATGATCAAAATGCCCGAAAAGAACATTGCGGGATTCGTGTATGCGCAGATTGCCGCTTTACTTGTCTTCTCTTGGATTTTCTTCGCGGTTTTCAACAAGTTTCATCTCATCTACCAGGAACAAACCCAATTATTTCTTTTCGATCGGAGCTACTTCTTAGGTTTTCTTTCCAAGCCGGGCGGATTGATTTTCTATTGCGGTGCGTTCTGCACCCAGTTTTTCGCCGTATCGTGGCTGGCCGCGCTCCTCGTCACGGGCTCGGCGCTGGCGATTTTTGCTCTTGTCAATTTAATAGCCAGGCGCATCGGACTGCGCTCCGTTGTATGGGCGTCGGCTCCGGCCGCGCTTGTCGTTGCATTGCAATGCAGCGTAGCCTATCCGCTCGGAAATGCGCTGGGATTTCTGATCGCGCTGGCCTTCATAGCGGCGTATATACGCATCAAACCGACAAGAATACGGGTTGGATTCGGCATCGCCGGATTGGTCCTGCTCTATGTCGCATGCGGCGGCTATTCGCTGGTTTTCGCTTCCGCATGTTTCATGTACGAACTTTTTCTTCAGCGATGGAAATTCCGTTTTGTTGCCGCAGGGTCGTATGCGGTTTTGGCCGCTTGCGTTCCGTACTTCGCGGGGCAAAATTTCTATGCTGCCGGCTATGCCGGCGCTTGGACAAACCCCATACCTTCCGCGCTACCTGTTCCGCTGGGATTTGAATTGTTTTGCGCACTTGCCTACGTCCCTGTTCTCCTGGCTGTAGCGGCGATAATCGGGTCAAAAACAACAGGACAGCAGCGTTCCGGGATCGGGAAGAATCCCCGCACTGCGATAGTGAAGGCGATCCTAACAACGGCAATAGTTGTCGGCGTGCCGGCGACCGCCTATGATTACAAATCGGAGTGTATTCTCGGAATGGATCACTATGCCCAGGCCGAAAAATGGGACCGCGTGTTGACTTTGGCGAAAACATATCCCGGCGCCAACCGCCTGGTTACCTATTTCGCCAATCTGGCATTATCCAAGACCGGACGGCTCGGCGATGAGATGTTTGCGTATCCCCAAAACAAAAGCGCGGGCCTTTTTCTTCCGTGCGATGCGGTTCCCCAAAACCTTTTTTTCGGCGGAGATCTTCCGTATCACTTGAACTTTGCCAGTGCGGCGTACCGTTTCGCGTTCGAATCGATGGTGGTAAACGGTCCAACACCCCGCTCGCTCAAAAGGCTGGCAATCACCTGTCTCACAAACGGCGATTACCCCCAGGCACAAAAATATTTGGCTGTGTTGGGCAAAACGCTTTTTTACCGGACATGGGCCCACCGGTATGGCGGTTTCCTTGATAGCAAACAGGGTGCCTTTCCGGATAAGGAACTAACTGAAAAACGGCGGTTTGCGGTTGTTTCCGACTTCTGGCTGGAAGACAACCTTTCCTTAAAGAACTTGGACAACCTGCTGCAAGACCACCCGGACAACAAGGCGGCGCTCGATTACTACCTGGCGTATTTGCTGCTTGACAAAAAAATCGATTCCTTTTCCACCAAACTTAGTTTTTATACGGAACCAAAAACCGCAATGCTTCCCATTCATTATCAGGAAGCGGTGCTCATGTATCGTTATGCATACGGCGGCGCCGGAGCCGAAGGGTTTGCCATCGCCGACGAGGTGAATGGGCGATTCAAGGATTTCGTCCGAGCACTATCGTTGCATAAACACGACAACGACAAAGGCGCTTCGTCGATGGCCGCCGAATTCGGTTCAACCTACTGGTATTACCTCTATTTCGGAAGCAGGATATTGTAATGGGAACATCTAAGAATTGTCTTGATGTCATTGCGAGGAGCGAAGCGACGTGGCAATCTCCCTCTATTCATCACAAAAACGCGAGATTGCTTCACTTCGTTCGCAATGACAACCGCGTTTTTGAATATTTAGAGGTATCCTAATGCCGTATTTCTTGCTACGAGGATTGTCGGCCTTCACGGTAACCGTCGCGCTGCTTTTTCTGTCGGGGTGTTCGGATAATGAAACCTCTGCCGTCAGCGTCGACCGCGAACCGCAAATTTCTCCAGACTATGCGGGCGTCACCATTCCGCCGAACATCGCGCCGCTCAATTTTTCCATTCTGGAAAAGGCCGAAGCCTCTGTCGTAAAAATCCATGGGCCACACGGAAAGACCGTGTCCGTTTCGTCAAAAAAGGGCGTCGTGCGGATTCCGCTTAGAAAATGGAAAACATTGCTGTCGGAAAACCGGGGGAGCGAACTGTCCGTCGACATATACACAAAGCAGCAAGGGCTCTGGAGCAGGTATCGCAACATAACGATGCATGTCGCCGTCGAAACCATCGATCCGTATCTGGTCTATCGCCTCATTGAGCCGGGATTCGTTCGATGGAATACCATGGGGATCTATCAGCGCAACCTGGAAACCTTTCAAGAAGTTCCAGTCGCATTGAACGAACTGTCCGACAAAAACTGCATGAACTGCCATTCGTTCCGCCAAAACGACCCCTCGACCATGTTGTTTCATGTGCGGGGGATGTTTGCTGGTACGGTGCTGTACCGGAACGGAAAACTGACAAAAGTCAATATTGCGGACGGGGCCATGGGACCAGTCGTGTATCCTGCCTGGCACCCGAGCGGAAAATATGTCGCATTTTCGGTAAACAAGATAGTCCAACGGTTTCATAGTATTCCCGACAAAACCATAGAGGTCCAGGATACCCTTTCGGAAGTGGTCCTTTATAACGTCGAAACGAACAAGGTGAGCTCGTGTTCGGCTCTGTCGTCAAGTGACCGGCTCCAGACGCTTCCCTGCTGGGCTCCGGACGGACGCCGGCTGTACTATTGCAGCGCCCGGGTTGTATCTCCGGACCAATACGACAAGATCCGGTACGATCTGCTCAGCATCCCATTTGATCCCGACAAACAGGAATTCGGCGCCGTCGATACCGTGGTCTCATCGGAAAAAACCGGAATGAGCGTATCGTTTCCGCGGATCTCGCCAGATGGCAAATTCGCGCTTGTCTGTATGTCTAAGTACGGCAATTTTACCATTTGGCACCAGGAGAGCGATTTATATTTTGTGAATATAGCCACCAAACAAATGTCAAAGCCCGATCTAAACAGCCCACAATCGGAGAGTTTCCATTCCTGGTCGTCGAACGGCCGGTGGATCGTTTTTTCAAGCCGGCGGATCGACGGCCGGTTTACCCGCCCGTATATCTCCTATTTCGACGAGCAGGGCACGGCACACAAACCATTTGTGCTTCCTCAAAAAGATCCGGATTTCTATTTGACGTTTTTGAAATCGTACAACGTGCCCGAGCTGTTGACCGCCCGCATACGGCTTACCCCGCGAGAATTGGACAAGGTCATACGTTCCAAAGCCGAAAACCAGACCGATAGAAAACGTCCCTTACCGTACTAACCAAAGGATTGCAGCTATGAGGAACAAAATGGCAGTAGTATCGATCGCCATACTGCTGGGCAATGTATGGATGGGGTTGTGTTAGTTTCTTGGGTGTAAATTAAAGTTTCATGGGCGCAGTTCTTTGGTATAATTGAAGAACTACCACATTCTCAACAACCAAAGGAGACGTACACCCATGAAATCAATCAATCA
>Ga0182027_10005375_pt1 | contig 19488 bp, 17 predicted proteins | sample 712E1DmetaG_FD_121300 | JGI IMG/M metagenome (GOLD analysis project Ga0182027, IMG submission 121300) | Permafrost microbial communities from Stordalen Mire, Sweden - 712E1D metaG (Illumina Assembly) | ecosystem: Environmental > Terrestrial > Soil > Wetlands > Permafrost | place: Sweden...
AAACTGTCATGGCAGGTAGATTCCCTTCTGAATAGGTTTTAGTGCCAACTTAATCTTATCAGTTTAGGGGCTACCTGTCTTCTAATTTGTAAAGGTCCTATTTACCATTTCTGAACCGTGCCCAAAATTCCCAATTTCCACATTCGTTTTTCCTTTTTTTTCCAGGAAACGAATCCCGAATCATCAATTCACGATCCAAAATCCCCCATCCCCTTTCCCCTACCCCCTTATTCCTGATTACCTATTCCCCTCCGAACTATGGTATACTACGCCCCGCGCTCCAATCGGAGCGGACGTTTCAGGGAATTGTTTTGATTACTACCGAAGCATGCCCGATGGAAACCAGATCGGGCTTTTTTATTGCCAGACGCGCTGCTTCCGCAAGGAAGTCGCCGTTGCAAGCCGGCAATGGGAACGAGTCCCGCGGAGCTTTCCCGCGGGACGAGAGGGGGACGGAGTTATCAAAACAACCTTTTAGGTGTCACCGCGAACGAGTTCTATTAAGCAACCTCCTTCCTCGTGAGGAGCTGGCTTTGTTTTCTGTGTGTGTGATGGCACAAGTACCATAGGAGTTTTGATGACTGAAGATTTTAATACCCTGGCCCTGCGCCCCGAATTGATGAGGGCCGTCTCCGAGCTTGGCTATCTCGAGCCCACCCCTATCCAGACCGCCATTATCCCGCTCATGTTGGAAGGCGCGGACGTGATTGGTCAGGCCCAGACCGGCACCGGTAAGACCGCTGCCTTCGCCCTGCCCATTTTGAACAACCTCACCCCCGGCGAGAAACATATCCAGGCGCTGGTGATGTGCCCCACACGGGAACTGGCCTTGCAGGTTGCAAAGGCTTTCAGCGAGTACGGCCAGTTTTGCAACGTGCGCGTCCTGGCCGTCTACGGCGGGCAGCCCTACGGCCCGCAGATCAACCGTCTCAGCAAGGGCGTTGATGTAGTGGTCGGCACCCCCGGCCGCATGATCGATTTGCTCGAACGCAAAGTTCTTAACCTGAGCCAGGTTATGACGGTGGTGCTCGACGAAGCCGACGAAATGCTCTCGATGGGCTTCATCGATGATATCGAGACCATCCTTTCCGGAACCCCCAACGGTCGCCAGACCGCCCTATTCTCTGCCACCCTGCCCAACCCCATCCGCCGCCTGGCCGACCGCTACATGCACAACCCGCAGTCGGTTACCATCCAGCGCGAACAAATCACCGTAGCTGCCATCGAGCAGCGTTGTTACATCGTCAATGGCCGGGATAAACTGGCCGCTCTCACCCGTATCTTCGAGATGGAGGAGATCACCAGCGCCCTGATCTTCGTGCGCACGCGTGCCGCTACCGGCGAACTGGCCGCCGCGCTGAGCGCGCGTGGTTTCGCTTCCGAAGCGCTCAACGGCGACCTCAGCCAGGATGCGCGTGAACGCACCCTCAACCGTTTCCGCAATGCCCAGGTCAAGGTGTTGGTGGCTACCGATGTTGCCGCGCGTGGCCTGGATATCGACGACATCTCGCATGTCTTCAACTATGACTTGCCGGATGACCCCGAGCTGTACGTGCACCGCATTGGTCGCACCGGCCGGGCTGGCAAGACCGGCATCGCCATTTCGCTGGTCACCCCCGGCGAGAAGCGCCTGCTGCGCCAGGTGGAGTCTTTTGCACACCTGACCATCAAGCGCGTTGGACTGCCCACCGAAGACGATATCCTGGTGCATCGCGAAGAACGGCTGATGAATTCGGTCAAGGTCTGGCTCCAGCGCGGCCGCTGCAAGCGCGAACGGGAACTGGTCGAGGCCCTGGTGGCGGCCGGGCATGACCCGCTCGAGATTGCCGCCGTCACGCTGAAAATGGCGCGCGGCGAAGAGAAGACGCGCCAGATCGCCCCGATCAGCATTGTGCCGGAATATCGCCCCGACCGTAGCGAGCGCCCGGAGCGCGGGCACGCCGGCCACGGGTCTACGCACGGAGGCTTCCGCCCGGGAGGGCGCTTCGAAGAACCCGGCAACCAGTCGCATGAAAGCGGCATGGTGCGCCTGAGCCTGAACATGGGCAAGCAGCACGGCATCCGCCCGAATGACATCGTTGGGACGATCGCCTACCACGCTGATATCCCGGGTTCATCGATCGGCAAGATCTTCATCCAGGATAAGCACTCCCTGGTGGATGTGCCGGAGGCCCTGGCCCAGCAAGTGCTGGCGAAAACCGGCGATTACCGCATCCGCCAGCAGCCCGTCAGTATAAAACTGGCCTGAAAACAAAAAGAGAGTAACGAAAAAAACGTTACTCTCTTTTTTTTGGATTGCAGATAGATGGATCTAGGAGCTTGATTTTGTAGGGATGAATTCCATCAAGCGGTGGGCCATCTTGCTGACCGTCATCGAGTGCAGCCAGATGCGGCCCGGACCCGTCAGCGTGGCCAGGAACAGGCCTTCCCCGCCTGCCAGGATATTGGCGATGCCCTTGACCATCTGGATGTCGAAGGATACGGTCGCCTCGAACATGGCCACGTGGCCCGGCTCGATCCGCATGACCTCACCGGCCTTCAGGCTGTATTCGACCGCGTCGCCATCCAGTTCGGCATAGGTCATGCCGGGACCGGTCAGTTTCTGCAGAATGAAGCCTTCCCCACCGAAGACGCCCGCTCCCAGCTTGCGGGAAAAGAAGACATCCAGTCCCACGCTCTTCTCGGCGCATAGGAAGGCGTGCTTGTGCATGACCACGGATTGGCCGGCCTCCAACTCGACCGGCAGGATCTTGCCAGGAAAATCGGTGCTGAAGGAAACTTGCCCGGGTGCGCCCGTGGCGGCGAAATCAATGATAAAAACAGTCGCGCCGGATACGGCGCGCTTGAGCATGCCGCCCAGTCCGCCGCCAGCCTTGGTGCTCATATTGACAGTGCTGGTCATCCAGGACATGGCGCCGGCGTCTGAATAAACCACCTGGTTGGGTTGCAACTCTACTGCCAGCGTCTGCTGGACCGTGCCTAAAATATGATACTTGATGCCGCTCTTGGTTTGCCCGCTTACTTCTGGTATGGTGGGAAGATCTGGAATGCTCATATGTATTCTCCTCTTGGCAAAAGGTGCTGCCAGGTTGGCAGCTTAAAAAAACCCGATAAGATGATTTTATTGCATCAATCTTATAGCATTATTAATATTTTGTCCAATTGGGGCGGGAAGATGGGGAAGTGCAGGCCGAACTTTATACCCATCCCAAAATAGCGCTCACAATTAGCCCGATGGCGTACAAGCCGAAGAGGATCATCAGCAAACGCGGCAGCCAGGCTTCCTGCAGGGTAAAGCTGAATCTCTTCTCATCCTTTTTGGGTTCATAAAAGCGCTTGTTTTCCTTGGTAAGGATCATAAAGCTGCCCGGCAGGTCCTTTTCCATCTCGCGCAGGCGGTCATATTGCCAGTCGAGGAATATTTCCAATTTGGTCATGATGTTCAGCCACAAAATGCAGACCAGGATGCCGATGCAAAACATTGGGATGGCCGCCAGTACCAGCGCCCAATGGTGCAGGGCCGAGTCCGTAATGAGAAAGGCGCTTGCGCCGAAGATGGCTGTGATGATGGTCAGGTAGGTCTGGCTGGTGCTCTGGCGGCGCTCTGAAAGTTTCTGGGCGCGCTCGTTGAGTAATTTGTATTCCTCGAATTTTTCCATTTTTCCTCAAATTGGTTTTATGGGATCAATTGAGCGAAAACAAACAGGATCAGCAGGAATATCGCTCCGACGATTTGAACTGCGATGAGCGTTTTTCTCTGCCAGGGCTTCTTCAATCCGGCTGCCAATCCTATGAAAACGGGCATGGCCGGCAACAGATGGCGCGGCAAGCTGATGTATGCATACATGCTGGTAAAAACGCTGAAGCTGACCAGAATAATTGCCAGGCAATACAACCGGTCGGCAATATTCAGGTGCCTCCAGGCGACCACAAATGCAACTACGAAACCGATGCCTAATATGAGGCTGATGTAATCAAGAATCTGTGGTGTATGGATGGCTCGCAAGATGGCCATTGCAAAGACTTGCCAGGGCCATTGGAAGGCCTGCCCACCCAAAACCTTAAAAGCAGACGGTGAAAGAAGGGTGGAATAAATTAATCCTTGTGGATTGGAAAAATCGAGGCTGCCTTCGTGTAAAAAAACCATCCGGTAAATGGCCCAGGCGGCCAACCCGGCTGGCGCGGCCAACGTCGTCAACCAGGCCGGCCAGGCCTTTTTGAGCCCGCGCAGGGACTTACCAGAGGCTTCCCAGGCCCACCAGGCCATCGGCAGGGCCAGAAAGATACCCTGCTGGCGGGTCAGCGCCGCCAGGAAACTAAAAAGCGCGACCAGTTCCCAGCGCCCTTGTCGCATGCTGTAGAGTGCCAGTACTGTTAATAAAAGGAACAGGCTTTCACTATAAGGAGCGAATAGAATAAAAGCGATGGGGAAGGTTACCAGGAAGAGCAGGGCTGTCCAAGCAGAGGCAGGCGGGAGATCCAGGGAGGCCAGCCGGTAGAAAACCCAGAACAGGAGCAGGGCTGACAGGCTGCTGGTAATCAGAAGACATAGTGTCGGGTCCATGCCAAGCAGGTAGAGCGGCCGGCTCACCAGGGGATACAGGGGCAGGAACGAGGTGGAACCATCCCAGGCAACATAGCCTCTGACAAGAATCTTCTCGAACCAGAGAGTATCCCAGCGCACCCAGGGCGCCACAAAAACGCGGTTGAGCCAGGCAGAGAAATTAGGGGCGGGCGGCCAGAGCGCAATCGTCTTTTCCAGGAATGTCAGCGGGTAAAAAGGGGAGAACCCCGCGACAACCAGGCTCGTCATACAGCGCAGGAACAGCCAGGTACCAATAATCTGAGAAGTTATTATCTTGGAGGGTTTATTCACTATTTTAGACGATTGGCAAGATAGATATAGGTGGGCCGTTTTTTATCACCGGTGACTGTGTAGAAAACGGTCTGATTTTGGAATACCTCGCCTACGCGGGTATAGGATTTATCGATGCCGGCGCAGCACCAGTCCAGGTCAATATCGCCATCGACTATGATCTCATCAAAGCTCTGTTTTTGAATGGCAGCGCTTATATTGGCCGATAACAATGCCTTGCCCTGTGTGGATTGGTCCCCGCGTAAAACATCCCAGATGGCAGAATTGTTGGCAGAGGGCAGCTTGCCAGCCAGGGCCGGCAGATAGCTGTGGTCAGGCAGGAAAACCGTGCCCTTTACTTCCGAAACCATTTTTACCAGTGTGTTTCCCGCATCCAGATCCGCTTTGGTCGGGATCTGGGCAAACGGGTTGTAAGCCAGCATCACCAGCTGGACCAGGCAGGCGATATGGATCAATGCCTCCAGCCGGCCCCGGTAATCATCAGGCACCTGTCTGATCAATTTTAATAACCCGGCCAGGCCCAATCCAAACAGGATGGAAAGCACGGCGTAAAGAGGCAAAAGCACGTTCTCATAGCCGCCTATTTTCACCCGGGTGAGGAACGAGCCTGCCAGCGCGCCGGTTAATATTGCAAGCCATTGATAAAGGGAAGGCCGGTCCTGCTTTGGCCGGCCAACCAGGAAGAATGTGGCGAAAAGAACGGCCAGCGGCAAATGCACCAGCAGGTCATCTTTCCAAAAGGTGATGAATTCCTGCGGCAACCATTCCGTTTGCTGCGAAAGCAGGCCAAAAACATAATAGCTGTACCAGCCTGCACTGGCATAGTTCAATACCAGGGTGATGACACCAACTGTCAAGACGGCCCCGGCCAGGCAAACCAGCGCATACTTCCAATTGTGCCAGAACAGGTAGACCAGGATGGGCAGACAGGCGATGAGCGCGGTCTGCTTGGTCAGATAAGCCAGCGCGGCCAGAACACCGGTCAGCAGGGCATACCCGGTGGACTTTTTGCCCCGGACAAAATAGATGAATAGCAGCCAGATGGCCAGAAAAAGCGAGTCCACCCGGGCGATATCCAGCCAGGCTCCGGTCACCCGAAAAGTGGCCGCAAATAAAGCGGTGGATATTATGGCAGCCCAACCGTTCCTGGTCTCCGCACGCACGATCAGGAAAATGATAATGAACGAGACGATGGAGGCCAGGAACGAGACCAGCCTGAGCGGAAAGAAACCGTTCCCGAAGATAAGCGCAGCCAGTCCTGAAAACCAGAAATAGACCGGCGGATATAAAAAGGGCACGTAGTTGATGGTGGGCGCAACATACATGTTTTGACCATGGATCAGCCGCGCCACCTGGTTGACCATCCCGCCTTCAATCCATTCCAGGTCAAAGGGATAACGGATGCGGTAGTACACCATCCAGAGATAAATTATCAGGTAGGCGACTGCAAAGGAGAACAGTGCATACCGGAGCAAACCTGGTAATTTGCGATCGATAAAGGATGGCGATGCTACTTTATTCATTAGACACCTGGCTCACGCCTGCAAGCGATACACGCCTCCCGATACCCCCGGCAGCGAGACGCGCCATTTCCCACCGAGGCGTTGAAAGGCGTCCGGCTGGCCGCCGTAGAGCGTTTCGGGTACCCCGGTGGAGAGCGAACCATCCAGCAGCACTTCACAGGGCAGGCTGGCCGGGTTGAGCGCTACGAGAATTTTCTCATCCCCGAATCCCCGCAGATAGATAAACGGAAGTTTACCCGCCTCGGCGTAGACCGGCTCGAAGGTACCGCCGGCAGTCAGCGCCGGATGGGCCTGGCGCAACCCAATCAACTTGCGCACCCGCTGGAGCAGGCTGAGGGGGTCGGACATCTGGGATGCCACATCCGGCCGGTCCGCCGCCGGATCCACCGGCAGGTAGAACTGTTCCGGGCTGGCGGATGAGAAGCCGGCCTGGGGCCCGGATTCCCATTGCATGGGAGTGCGCGAACCGGTGCGGGCGATGCCGCCTTCCTTGGAGCCCAGCCCTTCCAGGGTGCGCATGCCTATCTCGTCGCCATAGTAGATGAAAGGCGCGCCGGGCATGGTCAAAAGGAACAGGTAGCACAGCTCAAGGTCGTCGGCATCCCGGTGAATGGCCAGGCGCGGATTGATATCGTGGTTGCCGGTGATCAGGCAGATCAGGCCTTTGGAACGGATATCCTGATACTGTGACAGATAGCCATCCAGGAATTCCATGATGTTGCCGTGACCTGAACGGTCGAAGAAACTGAAACCATATTTATCGCTGCCGGCATTGCTCGAATAGGGTTTGCGGAATAGGGATGAATAAGCTTCTGAACCAAAATGCAGCAGGAAGTCCATGTGGAAACCCGCCCCAATGGAAGCACGCGGGCTGCTCCATTCGGAAACGATGGCGGCTTCAGGGTAGTAGCGGTCAAGCCAGGCGCGGTTCTCATGCCAGAGCTTGATGGTCTCGCGCCAGCCCGGGTCGCTCTTAATCAAACTGGCAGCCATATCAACACGGAAGCCGTCACAGCCAAGGTCAAGCCAAAACTTCATAATGTTACGCAGTTCCTGGCGGACACGCTGCGGCCCGGGCGCATCCACGGGCTGTTGCCAGGGATAGCGCGGGTCGGGATTGGCAAAGCCGTAATTGAGCGCCGGCTGGCAATAGAAAAAATTGGTGATGAAGGTGGCGTCGCGCTCGCCGTAACCGTTCACCAGTCGCAGGCCGGGCACTTCCCAGGTCCAACCTGAGTCGGTCCAGATGAACCAGTCGCTGAATTCGTTGGGCTCCTGGCGGGCGGAGGCTTGGAACCAGGGGTGCTCGATCGAAGTATGGCCGGGCACCAGATCCAGCAGGATGTGCATGCCGCGCCGGTGGGCTTCTTCAAAGAGTTGGCGGGCATCCTCATTGGTGCCATAGCGCGGGGCGATCTTGTAATAATCGCGCACATCATAGCCGGCATCCTGGAAGGGCGAATCGAAGCACGGGTTGAGCCACATGGCGTTGACGCCCAGATACTGCAGATAATCCAGTTTTTGCAGGATACCCGGCAGGTCCCCAATCCCATCCCCGTTTGAGTCATAAAACGATTGCGGGTAAATTTCGTAGAATACGGCTTTTTCCAACCAATCAGGCATTTATCCTCCGTCACGCTACCAACAATTTTTATATTTCCGACATCATTCCGGGGATGCCAGGACAGCTGCCTTTTTTGCCGGGCGCAAGCGTAGCATGCCTGCGAAAGCCAGCAAATTCAATACCAGGCTGCTGAAAACCAGGTAAATCATGGCGCGCGGGCCGCTACCTTCGATGACCTTACCCACCGCTGTCGGCAGCACCATACCGCCGAAGCTATCTCCCAGCAGGATCACACCGGTGACCTTTCCGGTCATCTCGATGGACTGCCCGGCCAGGGTGAACCCGGTCGGCCAGATGGGTGCCATGCAGAAGCCCAGCCCGATGGCCATCAGCCAGAGGGAGGCGCTGGAACCCGCAAAGATAATCCCCAGGGCCAGGATGGACAGGCAACTGATCAAGGCGGTCAGGATGACCTGTTTTGGTGTGAAGCGCGTGGCGGCAGGAATGGAAATCAGGCGTCCGATGGTGAAGGCTGCCCAGAAAGCCGAGGTGAGATAAGCCGCTCCGGCTGCACTGGCCAGATTGAGCGTGACGGCATAGGTATAGACCCATCCACCGAAGGTGATCTCTGCGCCGACATAGAAGAACAGGAACAGCATGGCCGAGACGACCAGCGCAATCGGCACCGGGCTGTGAGAGCTTTGACCCGAATCCTTGGCATGCGCCTGGGATGGGTGAGGGCTGCCAGACATGGTCAGCATTCGCAGGCTCACCAGTGCCGCAAAGCCTGCGAGTGCCCAATAGGCGAAGCGATAACCGCCAGCCACACCCACCACCTGGGCCACCAGGAAGGGGGAAAGGAAGGCTCCCAGGCCGAAAAAGAAGTGCAGCCCGTTCATGAACGGCGCAACTTTTTCACCGTGCGTCCAAACCAATAAGGCGTTTGCCCCGGTATTAACAAAACCCTCGGCGAAACCTTTGCAAACCAATATCGCCAGCAGCACCCATAACGAGGCGGCCAGTGGGATGAAGAAAATGAGAACGGCGGCGCCCAGTTGGGCGATGCCCAGTACCGGGTGCCCGGGCAGCCGGTCGAAAACCCGCCCGCCGATGATCGTTCCGAGGGTATAGCCGATGGCACCAACCAGGAATACCAGGCCCATCTGTCCCAGCCGGGAGGCGGTCTGGCTGGCCAGGGCGGGCAGCGTCGGCCCCAGGATGGCGGAGTCGAGCCCCAGGCAGATGAAAAGGAAATAATAGCCGAACGTGCGGCGGATAGCGTCGTTTTTGGCGAAAGTGCTTAATTTTGCAAACATGAAGGCTGGTATGGTTCCTTGATCAAGCTTCCGGCCGGTAGGCGGCCACGTTGATCTCGCCGACAAACTCCGGTAAATTGGTGTGGCCCAGCATCTGGCGGACGGCGGCAGCCTCGCCGGTGTGGTACCAGTAGTGGTAGATATTACGTATCAGCAAGGTGCCAACGTTTTCGTCAACCGGTTTGCCGTCGCGCAAGAAATACTCCTGCATGATTTCAGGCGTCAGGATGTCCAGGTACTCGTCTGCCACCGCCGTGACCTTTCGCCAGGCCGCCCACATATCCCCCAACGGTGGGGTGCTGGCGGGTTTGCCGTACCCGGCCAGGGCATAAAGATCGGGTGCAACGTTCTTTTGCTGTGCCAGGATGACCCAGTAACGATGTTCCTGGTTGGCCAGATGTCCCACCATCCAGCTTAGACAGTTCATCGGCATCAGGCGGCGGGTGGCATCTTCATCTGAAACACCTGCGAGACCGCGCACAAATTCGCTCCGGCTGAAGCGTAATTGATCGACAAGCAAATGGGGCTGCATAATTTCCTCTTTGAGCAAGGCGGCCTAACCGGCTGAGATTAACTTGCGGATATGCTCGGCATGGTCGCGTTCGTGCCAGACCGCCCGGCGCAGGATCTTTCGAGCAGACCAGAATTCACCATCTATCCCGATAACCTTCTTCACCCCGTCCAGTTTGGGAAGCGTGGTTGCGAGATAGTCGTGGACTTTCTCCAGGCAGGCCTGCGGATCTTCAGGCAACTGTTCGCGCGGGAAAGCCAGCCCAAGCCGGTCGAGGTACCACCATTCAGCCCCGCCCACATGACCCAGAATCCCATTGATACTCCAACGTTCTCCCGGATATTCTGCCGCACGCTTTTCCTGGCTCAAACGAAGGACGGGGTTAAGCAAGTCATCCCTGGTCCAGGACAGCATGGTCAATCCATGTTTTATCTCAGCTGTGGTCAGCGGCTTCCAGTCGTAGGGGAAAAAGGATTCCACACTGTAGCCATCCACCTCGCTGGCTTTATCCAGGTCGTCAGTTATGTAATATACATCCCAGGTGACGTTGACAACGATTTCAATTTCGGAATCGGAGAAGTTCAGCCAGGTACGTGTATCGTGCCGCAGGATCCAGCTGGCATACCTGCTCAGGGCCGTCTCCAGGTTTAGCAACGCACCGTCTGCGTTTACGCCGTAGGCGTAACAGCCGGGATGTTCCAGCGCCCAGGCAATGGAACGTCCTTCGTTATTATTTTCGACACCTGCCTGAAAGATCATGGGTTGCCTCCAATTCTGCGAGGAACACGAAACAATATTTCCGGCCGGATCAACCGTGCCGGTTCATAAACTTTTCCATGCGCTTGAGCGCTTCTTCGATCTGTTCATAGGCTGTTGCGTAGCAGCAGCGCGCATATCCTTCCCCGCCGGGGCCGAACGCATTGCCCGGCACCACTGCCACGTGTTCTTCACGTAATAAGGTCTCGGCGAAGGTTTCATCATTCATGCCGGAAGCGCGAATATTGGGAAAGGCATAAAAGGCACCGTGCGGTTCAAAGGTGGTCAGGCCAAGCCGATTTAACCCGTCTACGATCAACCTGCGGCGCCGGTCGTATTCGGCCACCATACCCTGCACGGATTCCTCGCCGCTGGTCAGCGCCACCAAGGCGGCATCCTGCGCAGTGGTCGGAGCGGACATGATGGTGTATTGATGGATGCGCGTCATGCCCATGATGATCTCAGCCGGAGCGCAGGCGTACCCAATGCGCCAGCCGGTCATGGCGTAGTCTTTCGAGAAGCCACCCAGCAGGATGGTACGGCGGCGGATGGCCTCATCCAGCGCCGGCACGCAAACGTGTTCGTGCTGGTATACCAGCCGGTCGTAGATTTCGTCCGAAATGATGAGCAGGTTGTGTTCTTCGGCAATTTTTGCCACTTCCAGCAACACCTGGCGTGAGGCAACCGCGCCGGTGGGGTTGTTGGGGTAGCCGATAAAGATGATCTTAGTGCGCGGAGTGATGGCAGCGCGGATCTGTTCTGGATTCAATTGAAAGTTGTCTTCCGGGCAACTTGGGATTTCCACCGCGACTCCGCCGGCCAGGATGACTTCCGCCTGGTAGGAGACGAAGCAGGGCGTGGGGATGATCACTTCGTCACCGGGATCGAGCAGGGCATTCATCACCAGGTAAAGCGCTTCCGATACCCCGACCGTGATCAGGATTTCATGAACGGGTTCATAGATTACGTTGTACAGCTTCTTCAGATGACCGGAGACTGCCTGACGCAATTCCAATTTGCCAGCATTGGAGGTGTAATGGGTTTCCCCTGCCCACAGCGAGCGGACTCCAGCATCCAGGATCGGTTTGGGCGTGGTAAAGTCCGGTTCGCCAACGCCCAGGGAAATTACATCCTTCATGGTGGCGGCGATGTCAAAGAATTTTCGGATGCCCGAAGGCTTCAAACCGGCCACGCGCTGTGACAGAACGTGCAATTCAGAATTTTCTTGCATCCAATCTCCTTAAAGTTGGGTTATTTGCCATTCGTTATCCGCTTCACGGTAAGATAACTCGAATTCCTGGCCGTTGGCTGTGCGGACCCGGAAATGGCGTGCTTCCGGGCTGCGCCATTGGGCGGATATCACAAGGATTTCCAGCCGCCGGCCTTCCCAGGTGAGAGCAACCGGCTTCTCTGCATAGGTGAACCCGGAACGGCATTCGACCAGTTCACTCATATCGTAAAACCATCCCGCCGGTTAGTTCCCCTTCCCCGGCGATTTACCATCATCAACATTTAAAGAAAACACTACTTAATCTCTATGGAACTGTTATCGCCGATGTTCATCACCATGGGGGTGGATTCGGCTGAATGCCCCTGGACCAGGGACTGCCGGCCGATAAAAGAATTCTTCAAGGAGGCTGCATCCAGCACCACTCCGGCTTCCAGGATGCTGTCTGCCACGCGACTGTTGGTTATTTTGCAATCCGCGCCGATGGAGGCATTCGGACCGATCGTCGAATTTTCGATTGCGGCGCTTGCGTGGATAAACACCGGAGGTATGATCCTCACATTTTCACATTGGATGCTTTTGGAATTATCCTGCCCATGCCCCAGCAGGTACCGGTTGGTCTCCAGGATGGACTTGATCGTACCCACGTCCAACCAGACGTCAATGGCCCGGGTGCGGAATTTCAAGCCGCGCTCTACCATGATGTTGATCGCGTCTGCAATGAAGTACTCCCCTTTCAATGAGTCCTTGCGTTTCATTTGCTCTTCAATAGCCGAGACAAGCTGGCGACCGTCGCGAAAATAATAACACCCCACTGCCACCCGCTTGTTATCGAGGGAAAGCGGTTTTTCGATCAACCGTCTTACCCAGCCTTCGGTATCCTGCTCGACCACACCGAAACGACGCGGGTCGGGGACATTTTTGACCCAGGCCACACCATCTGCTTTTTCGTTTACCAGGAAAGAGAAATCGGTCTCTATCAGCGTATCTGAAAAGCACATGATCGTGGGGCCGTTAAGATATTCACGCGCCAGCCAGAGCGCATCGGATTGGCCGCGCATGACTGACTGGAGCACGTAATGAATGTTGTAACCGGGATAATGCTCCTGCATGTAAGCTGGGATCTGTGTCTCCCCCAGGAAGGGGCCCAGGATGATGACGTACTCGGCCATTTCGGGGCGCTGATTAGCCCCGGTCGAAAGGTCTGGCACGCTGCGGAAGGTATCCAGAAGGTAGTCGATCGTGGCCCGGCCTGCCACACCGACCAGCGGCTTGGGTTTGGACCAGGTCTGGGGCCGTACGCGGGTGGCCCATCCGGCAGTCGGGATGACAATTTTCAGGGTATTAGACATGCCCCTATTTTACAGCCTTTTTGATTGAAATTCGAAGGGTAAGGTTTGGCATCTATCTGAAAATTCAAAAGAAGGTCGAATTTTGAGCGCCTGCACTCAAAATTCGGTTATTTAAAAATTTCAGATAGGTTTTTAGCGAAAGAAGATCAACCCTATCCCGGCAGCTATCAGGACCAGTAAGATCGGGCTGATACCGGTAAAGGTCAGGATCAGGAAGGTTCCCAGGGCGATCAGCCACTTCTCCCAACCGTGGGCGAGTGAGGCGCCCAGCCCTTGCTTGTCCAATCCGAAGACCGGTAGGGCGATCTGGTAAGCGGTCCAGGCCAGCAGGCCCACCACAAATGGGCGAATGCCCTGAATGGCGGCTTTCATATACGGGTTGTCTTTTATGCTGAAAAAGCCGATGATCAGGATGAGCATCAACACAGTGGTAGGAATCACCGTCCCGGCTACGGCGGACAGTGCGCCCGGCCAACCGGCCAGTTTATATCCCACGTAGGCAGAAGCCTGCGGGGCAGTGGGGCCGGGCAGGGCATTGCTGAGAGCGATATCATCGGCAAATTCACTCGGGGTCAGCCAGCCCGCTGCCACTACTTCACGCTGCATCAGTCCCAGCGAAGCAGCTCCGCCGCCCCACGAGAACATGGCAACTTTGGTGAAAAGCCAGAAAATTTGCCAGAGCAGTTTCCACTGCACGGAAATACCTCCGTTCCTACGAATGTCCTAGCACGGGATGTGGCTGGTACAGTTCCTCGAGAGGCTTAATCTCCTCAGGCGAAAGCTTGATCTCCAGCGCAGCGATGGACTGGTCGAGATGCTCCAACTGGCTGGCGCCGATGATGGGTGCAGTTACGTAAGGCTTGCTCAGGATCCAGGCCAATGCAACCTGCGAACCGCTCACGTTGTGCGCTTTGGCGACCTCCCAGGCACGCTCGGCCACGGTGAAATCCTCCGGGCGGTAATAGAGCATGGCGGCAAAGTCATCGGTTTGGGCTCGCACGGTTTCGCCGCCGCCCTGCTTGCTGCGGTTGCCGGCGAAGAAACCGCGCGCCATCGGGCTCCACGGGATGATGCCGATACCCTGGTCAATGCATAACGGGATCATTTCGCGCTCTTCTTCGCGATAAACCAGGTTGTAATGGTTCTGCATCGAGATGAAACGGTGCCAGCCATGCAGGTCGGCGGTGTACTGGGCCTTGGCAAACTGCCAGGCGAACATGGAGGAAGCGCCGATATAGCGTGCCTTGCCCGACTTGACCACGTCGTTCAACGCTTCCATGCTCTCCTCGATGGGAGTGGCATAATCCCAGCGATGGATCTGGTACAGGTCGACGTAATCCATCTTCAGGCGGCGCAGGGAGCGGTCAATCGAATCGAGGATATGTTTGCGCGAAAGGCCGCGGTCGTTAACATCCTCGCTCATGGCGTTGAAGACCTTGGTGGCGATGACCACATTCTCGCGCTTGACCCCACAGGTCCGCAGGGTATTGCCGAGCACTTCCTCGCTGGCACCGAATGAATAGACATCGGCGGTATCGAAGAAGTTGATGCCGGCCTGCAGGGCGCGTTTGACGAATGGAAGCGCTTGCTCTTCGTCCAGCACCCATTTGTGCCAACTGGACGAGCCGTAGGTCATCATTCCAAGACACAATCGTGAAACTTTAAGACCGCTATTCCCAAGGTTGACAGTATCCATAATACCTCCAAAAGTATTTTAAGATCCTATCCGGAAATTCAGAGAAAGTGTGCATTTTGGTATTGTGCGGCGGAGCTGGGCAATATCAAAATTCTGTTCTTCGAATTTCCAGATAGATAATAAATCAAATTACTGATGAAATTTTATCATCTCAATAGACTCGGGGATATACCCCCCTCTTTCCTACTTATTTAGAAGATAGGTTAAATTTTTCTTTCCAGCTCGTCGATGACCCCTTCCATCAGGCCCACGGCGGTTTTTAATATGGCGGTATCAAAGGCAAATTTGGCTCCGGCGGCTGCAAATAACTGCGGCAGGGTGACCATACCGCCCAAAGCCAGCGCCCGGCGATATGCAGCTACTGCACCGGCCTGATCTTTCAAGGCATTGCCGAAGACCTGGACTGCACCCAATTGCGCCAGACCATACTCAACATAGTAAAAAGGTATCTGATGAATGTGCAGTTTGCGGTGCCAGCCGGTCAGCTTGACCTCTTCGAGACCGCTCCAATCCACCCCCGGAATGAAACGTTCCCAGAGCGCACCCCATTTGGCATTGCAGGCGGCCGGGTCGATACCCTGGGCGGGATTCTCGTAGACCCACTGCTGGAACGAGTCCACTACCGCCATAAAGGGCCAGAACAGAATCATCCCTTCGAGATGTTCGATGCGGGCGCGTGCAGCCTCGGATTCAGGATAAAAGCCGCCGTTCTGCCTGGTCAGATAGGGCGAGGCCAGCAGTTCCATGCCCATCGAAGCCACTTCGGCAAATTCCATCGGAACCGCCAGTTGCTGGATGTAGGGAATACCGGCTGTCTCAAAGATGTGGAAGGCATGACCGGATTCATGCAAGGTAGTCGTGACATCGTTATGTGTGCCGACGGCGTTGGCAAAGATGAACGGTTTGCGGATGGATGTAAAGGAGGTGCAATAGGCGCCGGGAGCCTTGTTCTTGCGATTGGCCAGGTCGGTTAGGCCCTCCGCCAGCATGGAATCGAAATAGCTGCCAAGCACCGGGTCCACTTTGTGAAAGATGGTCGAGACTCCCTGCTTGAGTTCTTCGATGGATGCGAATGGTTTAAGCGAGGTTGTGTCGACCGGCAGTGTGGGGCGGCTGTACCAGCCATCCACCAGGTCCCACGGACGGAGCGAGTCAAGTCCGAGGAATTTCTTTCGTTTGTTATAGATACGCGTGGCTGCCGGTACCACCACCTGCTCGATAGCGTTGGCGAAGGATTTGCAATCTTCAGAGGTGTAATCGAAGCGCAGTTTCTGCTGCCAGGCATACTCACGGTAGGATGGCATGCCGGTATTTTTGGCAATGCGGGCGCGCACCTGCATGAATTTTTGCCACAGTTCGTTGATGCTTTCCACATCTGCCAGCTGGCGGGCCGCCTTTAGTTTCCAGGCCTTTTCCCGCAACCCCCGGTCGGGTTGCTGGAAATTCTTTACCAGACGGGTCAGGGTAATTTCCTCGCCCTCCCAATTGACGGTTTGGGCACCGTAGATCTTGTCATATTGGATGGCGAGTTTTTGTTGCTCGGCCAGCAGGGGCAGGTTATCAGCCCGAAACAGGTCTGCTTCGGCGCGCATATTGCGCAGCGGGATCTCAAAACCCTGGGGCTCGAGCTGGCTGGCGAGCAGTTTTTGCTTGAGCTTCTGCTCGGCCGCCATGACATTGGGATAGATAGTGTCGAGGTATTGATCCATGCTCTCGTCGGCTGCCTTGTCGGCGGTATTGGTCGAAGTTGCCACTGCCAGGCGCGCATACAATTCCTCGACGCGCTCGCTGACGCTCGACCAGTCTGCCAGCCAGACCTGTACATTTTCAGCAGTAATGGAGCGGGCTGCAAGCTCCTGAAAATACGGCTCCATTTCGGGCCAGGTCCAGGCGACCAGGGCGGCAGGGTTGGATGGCAGGTTTTTAAGCATGGAATTTCCTTTCCTACTTTCCACTTTTCAGCACGGATAATTTTGCCAGGCTGGCTGCCAGACGCTTGATGCCGACCGACTCGAACACCACGTCGACGGTCTCGTCGTTATCCTGCAGCCGGCTGTCCAGCACCATGCCTTCGCCCCAGCTGGGGTGCATTACCCGCATGCCGGCCCGGAACTTCGATTCTGTTACCACGGGAGCCACGGGTTCCGCGCGTAACCAGCTCGGGCCGGGGGCGCTGCGGGTGGCGCGATAGGAATGCCCGCCGCGTGATTTGCCGGAAAGCAGCTCAGGTGGGATGTCATCCAGGTAACGGGAAGGGATGGTCTCTTCGCTGTAACCTCGCCCGCCGCGCCGCATGGCCCGCAACAGGTAGAGCCGGTCTTCGGCACGGGTGATGCCCACGTAAAACAGGCGGCGTTCTTCTTCCATGGCTTCCGGCTCGTCAAAAGAACGGGTATGCGGCAGAATGCCGTCATCCAGACCGACGATGAAGACCACCTTGAATTCGAGGCCTTTGGCGGCGTGGAGTGTCAACAGGGTGGGGGCGTTGTTGCCTTCGGAAAGGGTGTCCTGGTCGGAAATGAGCGCGACAGTTTCAAGAAAATCGGACAGGCTGCGCTGATCATATTCGGTGGTCAACCGGCGCAGCTCCTGGACGTTTTCCCAGCGCTCGGTGCCTTCTTCGGTGTTGTCGTCGATGTACTCCCGGTACTTGATATCCTCGGCGATGCGGTCGAACAACTCGGTAACTGTGGCCCGAGATGCTTCGGCGCGCCAGCCGGCCAGCTTTGCGCCGAACTCGCCCAGGGGCAGAGCGGCGCGCCCGCTGAACTGCGACCAGAAGGGCGATGCATCCGCGCGGGCCAGGTCCATCACCACGGCCGAAGCGGATGTGTTGGCGGCGCGGGCGGCCGTGTGCAAGGTCAGGATGGTCTTCTCGCCAATACCGCGCGGCGGCAGGTTGATGACACGGTCGAGCGAGATCTCATCGGCGGGATTGTGCACCAGCCGGAGATAGGCGATGATATCCTTGACCTCGCGTCGCCCATAGAACCGCTGGGCCCCCACCAGCCGGTAGGGCAGGCGGGCTTGCAGGAAGGCCTCTTCCAGTAGGCGGGACTGGGCGTTAGTGCGATACATCACGGCGCAGTCGCCGGGTTCGGCCTGCTTGCCAGCTACCAGGCTGGCAATGGTATCCACCACGAAGGCCGCTTCACTATAATCGTCGAGCGCCTCATAATAGGAGACTTTATCGCCTGAGCCGCGCTCGGAGAACAGGTTCTTGCGGCGACGGTGCGGGTTGCGGTCGATGACCGCCATGGCGGCATTCAGGATGGTCTGTTTGGAGCGATAGTTCTGCTCCAGCAGAATGACCTGCGCATCCGGATAATCCTGTTCGAAGCGCTGGACGTTGCGATAATCCGCGCCGCGCCAGCGGTAGACCGACTGGTCCGGATCCCCAACCACGAAGATGTTGTTATGCCCAGAAGCCAGGTGTTTTATTAATGTGTACTGGGCGAAGTTGGTATCCTGGAACTCATCCACCAGCACATGCTGGAAGCGCTGGGCGTACTTCTCGCGGATCGCCGGAAATTCAGAGAGCAGGTGCGCCGTCCATAACAACAGGTCGTCGAAATCCACGGCGTTGTTTTGCTTTAATAATTCCTGGTAACGCCTGTAAACCAGCTTGACCTTATCGTCGCGGAAGGTGGTGACGGGGTAATCATCCGGGAAGATCAGCTCGTTCTTGGCGCGTGAGATGGATGCGTGCACTGACTGCGGACGGTAGGTTTTCTCGTCCAGGTTCAGGTCGCGGACGGCAGCTTTGACCACGCGCTGCTGGTCGTCGTCATCGTAAATGACGAAATTTGCATCAAAGGGCAGATTTTCAGCTTCGCGGCGCAGCAGGCGGGCGCAAACGGAATGGAACGTGCCGAGCCAGAGACCATCTGAGGCCAGTTCCCCCAGCATGTCACGCACACGGTTGCCCATTTCGCGGGCGGCCTTGTTGGTGAACGTAACGGCCAGCATCTGGTAGGGACGCACGCCTTCGTAGGCGATCAAAAAAGCCACGCGCTGGGTCAGGACGCGCGTCTTGCCGGAGCCAGGCCCGGCTAAAACGAGCACGGGACCTGCACCAGCCGTGACAGCCTGGCGCTGTTGGGGGTTGAGTTTATCGAGGAAATCCATGGTGGGAATGTTGGTATATGGGTACGGTAAGGGCGCAGCGATGCTGCGCCCTTACCAAAAAATAATTACAATTCCGAGGTGCAATTCGGGCAGCGGGTGGCCTTGATGGAGATGGTGGTGAAGCAATGCGGGCAGTCCTTGGTAATGGGGTCGGCTGCCGGGGCCGGCTCGGGCTTCTTCTTCAGGCTGTCAATGGCCTTGATCAACAGGAAGATGACCAGGGCAATGATCACGAAGTCGATCACGTTATTGATGAAATTGCCATAAGTGACCTTGGCGCTTCCAATGGTAAAGGATAGACCGGTGAAATCGATCCCTCCGATGATCAGGCCGATCAGGGGCATGATGAGGTCAGTGACCAGGGAGGAAACGATCTTGCCGAAGGCGCCGCCGATGATAACCGCGACTGCCAGGTCCATGACATTGCCGCGCATAATGAATTCTTTGAATTCTTTTACCATTTTCTCTCTCCTCTTTTTGGGTTTGTTTTCATTGTACCGTCTGGGATGGGGGCTGTCAACGCGAGTGGCGGAATGGC
>Ga0182027_10005376_pt1 | contig 19486 bp, 10 predicted proteins | sample 712E1DmetaG_FD_121300 | JGI IMG/M metagenome (GOLD analysis project Ga0182027, IMG submission 121300) | Permafrost microbial communities from Stordalen Mire, Sweden - 712E1D metaG (Illumina Assembly) | ecosystem: Environmental > Terrestrial > Soil > Wetlands > Permafrost | place: Sweden...
CCGGGCTTACCGGGCTTAGCCTGCTTTCGCCGGGAGCCCTCCCATTGCCGGTCCGCCCGGCGGCCGGGGCCGGCCTATGCCGGCGAGACCGCCAACAGGCGGCCCTTGACTCTCAGCAGTTCCTGCCGCGACAGGCGCTCCTGCCGGATCTTCCAGTGGTGGGTATGGCCCCAACGCAACCACGATGCGTTGTCCGGTTCAAGGCCACCGCCGCGAAGTCCGTTTAACAAGTACTCTTCGGATTGTACATCTCTTGTTTTCAATAACATACTGGCACTAAACATGGCCGTACATCATCGAACTTCACGGCGTGTTCTCTTGCGTGCAGGATTCGATACAGATCATTTTATTGCTGAAATGACGTTCCAGGGCGAGTTGCGGCAAAACACGGGAACTACGGCGGCATACGTGAATGTGTGCGCCGCCGCTACGCAGATCCCCTCCGGGAGATGACGCGATGAAGCAGCGGAAGGCAATGGGGCACGAGCATTGACTCGTACAGCAGCGCCGTTGGCGGCGCCTTCCGGAAACCCCGCCCAAATGGGGTTTCGTCTTAGCAGTCGATCGGCGGGGAGGTTTGAGGGGCAGCAGGGGCAACAAATGATCTTTGGTGAGGAGTGAATAACAGGGAGGAAGCGATGAATTTTGTTCATCTGCATTCAAGGTTGGTCAGTGCTTCGCTGGCAGGTCGTAGAACCTGCCTCGTCGCCATCGCGATTGGGTTAATGCTAACGGGTGCTCCGGCGGCATTTGCTCAAACGATCTTCGCGAATTTATCAGGTACCGTTACGGACGCCACCGGAGCTGTGGTCGCCGGTGCCAAAATCAGCATTCAAAACGTCGAGACCCAGGTGGTCAGGCAGCTCGTCACCAACAACGCCGGGTTTTTCTCGGCGACGGAGTTGCCGACAGGCACCTACAACGTGTCGGCGGAAGTAAAAGGCTTCAAGAGGTGGCAGGGCACAGGGGTCGCCCTGAATAGCGCCGACGATAAAACTATTAACATTCGCCTCGAGGTTGGAACCACGAGCGAGACGGTGGAAGTGAGCGCGCACGCTAGCGAGGTTGCCGTTACCGACAGCGGCGAGAAGTCCGATCTCATCACGTCCGAGGAATTGGATCATCTGTCCTTGGTTGGGCGCAACGCCACCGAGTATCTCAAGATTCTTCCCGGCGCGTCCCTTGCGCCGAATGGCGGCATGAACAAGCTGGCCTATACCGGTGAGGTGATCGGCATCAACGGCTTTTCCGTGGGCAGCAGTGCCGGCGGTTTGTCCGGCATCAGTATCAACGGTCAAAGCGGCTTGGGCGTTTCCATTACCCAGGACGGGCAGAACACCATGGATCCCGGCGGCCCTGGCTCCGCGACCCCGGTCAATCCCAACCCGGACATGATTTCGGAAGTGAAGGTCATGACTTCCAACTATTCGGCCGACAATGCCAAGGGCCCGATCGTAGTCAACACCGTCAGCAAGGGCGGCGGCACTGGATTCCACGGCGACTTCCACATGTACGCCCGTAACTCGGCCATGAATACGGAAGACGCTTTCAACAAGGCTGTTGAGAACGATCCGGGAAACGGCTTCAAAGCGGGTCAGCTCAAGGTTCCGAGCAATTACTACTACCCGGGTTTCACCGTGGGCGGTCCGATACTCATTCCGGGCACCGGATTCAACAGATCGAAAAAGAAGTATTTCTTCCACGAATCGTTTGAGAACTACCGGCAGCTCATCGACGGCGGCATCGACCGAGCGTTCGTTCCTACCGCGGCCATGATGGGCGGCGACTTCAGCGCCCTGGGCACGTGGGCAAACCACCCTGGGCGATACGCGATGGGCGGGGTACCTACCGCCCCCAGCCCCGGCAGCAATGCGGGGTTTGACATTCGCGCCGCAGCGGGATGCACCATCAACGGTGGCGTGCTGTCTTCGGCTTGTATCTCTCCCTTGGCGAAGCAGTACATGCAGACCGACATACCCGCAGCCACTTCCGCCACTCCGGACGCCAACGGGTTCAACTACATCGCGCCGGTACAGGAGCGCCAGAACTCCACCCAGAACGTGGTCCGCGGCGACATGAATTTCACCGACAAGACCATGGCGTATGTGAGCTGGAGCCGGCAACGGGAAACGGCCGATATGCCACTGGGCCTGTGGGATAATGCGGGAGATTGGACCGTTCCCGCCCCGAGTCCCTCGATCGGCGCCAATAAGTCGGATTTCGCCGCAGTGAACCTCATGCACATATTTTCGCCAACGATGACGGTGGAAGGGCGCTTCGGTTACACCTACATCGATTTCCCGACCTCGCCCGCGGATCCGGACAAGGTTCTGCGCAGTGACATGAATTTTCCGCAGAAGGGCGTTTACGGAAACCCGACCACCCCGATGGTCACCAGTTGGAGCCAGAGCATCCCCACATTCGGCGACCCTGGACATGACTACCACCCCACGTTGATTGCCAACAAGGCAATACCGAGCACGGGGGCCGACCTCACCAAGGTCCTCAACAGCCACACCCTCAAGTTCGGCTTCTTCTGGGAGAACGCCTACAACAAGCAGGACGAATGGGGTCAATACATGGGCGCGTATGCCTACTCCCCATGGTCCAACATGGCGACTGGAAATAACTATGCCGACATGCTAATGGGCATCGGCTTCCAGAGCTATGACGAGCAGGCTTTGCCGCCAGCCGTCGGTTACGGTGTAAACACCACCTCCTTCTACGCGACGGATCACTGGAAGCTGAACCGGCGTGTCACTGTCGATTACGGCTTGCGGTTCGAGCATTACGGTGAGGCGTACCCCGACACTCCGTATGGGATGGCGATCTTCGACTACCAGAAGTATCAGAACGGAGTCGAGAACTCGGGCATCACATGGCACAGCCTCACGCCTAGCGTTCCGCTTTCGGGAGTCAGCGGACAACCGGTGCTCCTCTCGCCTCGATTCGGAGCTTCCATTGACGTGTTTGGAACCGGAAAGACCGTCGTCCGCGGCGGTTGGGGCGAGTACCGCTATGCCAACTACTACGCTCTGCAATCCGGGGCTGCGGGGACCGCGATGGGTTCGGGGAACTGGTCCTGCGGAGGCTCGGCCGATTGCTCGACCTGGGAATCCGTTGACAGTCACGCCCCCAATGGCTCCGGCGGTTGTGCGGCCGGCGCCAATTGCGCCCCATCCGTGACTTTTGGCCAGCTGACCAATTTCGACAACACTAACCCAACGGTCGTCGATCCACACAACCACCAAACGCCGGTGACCACCAGCTACAGTCTGAACATCGATCAACAGTTGCCGAGCAAGATCCTGTTCGAACTATCCTACGTCGGCAGCCACTCCCATAACGCTCAGAACGGGGTGAACATCGATTCGGTGCCGGTGGGCGCCCTGAGCAACACGGCGCAGGTGAATTCCCTCTGCTCCAGCAACCCCGACCCGACCAATGGGACGTGCCAGCAGCAGTTCCGTCCCTTCCAGAACTACACGGGTATCAGCGCGACCGAAAGCACTGGGGGATCCCAGTACGACGCGTTACAGGCCAGCCTGAACCGCCGGGTGGGCCGGGTGACGCTCATGTTGAACTACGCTTTTTCCAAGACCCTTGCCAGCAGCACCGCTTCCGGCGCGTTCAAGGACTATGGCGCCAGCGAGTACTGGTCGGTTAGCCCCAATGACCGGGGGCATGTCTTAAATGCGGCTTACGTCTTCACTCTGCCGAAGGCTGTAAAAAACAACCAGATCCTCGGCGGCGTTGTCAACGGTTGGGAGATCTCCGGAATCACGCAGGTGGAATCCGGAGCTCAGCTAACTGCCAACACCGGCGCGAACTTGGGGCTAAATGGCGCTTCTAGCGGTGTCGCTCTGGTGGGTAGTCCGGACGTCACCCCCGCTCCTGTCTTGCTTTGCAGCCCGACGAGCAACTTGAAGTCGGGACAATACGTCAACCCGAGCTGTTTCGGTCTCCCGGGCCCCGGCCAGATCGGCAATACGCGGTTTCCGTACATTGCCGGACCGATGTTCTGGAACAGCGACATTACGCTCGTCAAGAGGTTCACCATCTCGGAGCATCAGAACCTGCAGTTCCGCTTCTCCGCGTTCAACTTCATGAACCATCCCCTGTCGTCGTTCTCCGGCGGCGACAACAACCTCAAGCTCAACTTCTCGAACGGCACGCTGAGCAACGCGACGGACACCAGCCACGCCTGCCCAGGACCAAGCTGTGGGGCGTTTGGGTACGCAGACTACTACTACGGACACCGCATCATCGAGATGGGTGTCAAATATTCCTTCTAACCTCGACCGCCTGGGGCGACCGTTACGGCCGCCCCAGGCGGTCTTCTTCTGTGGCATTCTTTTTCTGTGTCCCCTCTAACACCCGCTCTTCTGATCTCTCTATCGTTGACGGCCCCGGCGGCTTCCGTTCCGGCCAGCTTTGAGACGATCGCCAATCAAGCCGACGCCGCTCGTTCCCGCAATCGCGTACTGGATGCGATCCGGTTGTACCGCGAAGGGACGCATCTTCGTCCCGCGTGGACCGACGGATGGTGGTATCTCGGCAGCTTGCTGTACGATCAGGACCGCTTTCCCGAAGCAAGCACCGCCTTCCAGCGTCTTCTCGCCACTACCGCACATCGCGGCCCCGCGCATGCCTTCCTGGGCCTCTGCAACTACGAAACCGGCAAATACGACGACGCCTTGGCGCAGTTTCGCGCATGGGGCGACGCGGGGTGGCCGGGAACGCCCCAGCTTCGCGATGTCGCGGTTTTTCATTTCGCTCTCTTGCTGGCGAGGGACGGGAAATTCGTCGAGTCCCTCTACCTGATGGCCCCCTTGGCGGCGCGTCTCGGCGACAATCCCGAACTCGCCGAGGCCATGGGCCTGGCCTCGCTGCGCATGCGCGATCTCCCCGCGAACTACCCTCCCGATCGGCGGGAACGCATCTGGCTGGCAGGCAAGGCCGCGTTATTCGCGGCCCAATCTCCCGCGGACTTCGAGCGCGCGGATGAGTTCGCCGCCAGGCTGGAATCGCGCTACCCCGCTCAGCCGGAGGTGCATTTCTTTCGCGCCGCCCTCTACGGATTCGAGGGGAAGAAGGAAGAAGCCGAGCGCGAATATCGCCAGGAACTCAGGATCTCGCCGAACCATGTTCCTTCTCTAGTCGCGCTCGCCGCGATCGATTTGGAGAAAGCTGAAGTCGCCGAAGCCGGAAACCTGGCGCGGCAAGCGGCCGGCGCCGATCCGAAAAACGCCGAGGCGCATCATCTCCTCGGGCGCGTCTTCCTTGCGAATGGGGATCTGCGCGCGAGTGCGAGCGAGCTGGAAACGGCGAAACAACTCGCACCAGACAGCCCGGTCGTCCGATCCCATCTGGCGATGGTCTACACTAGACTTGGGCGAATGCAGGAAGCGAAGGCTGAGGCCGCCGCCTTTCTCGCATTAAAGAAGAAGGAAGGGGTCATGGCTTCGCCCAACGAGAAACTCGGCGAAGTGCGGGAGAAGGCCCATTGATTCGCAGGGCGCTGATGATCGCTTTCCTCGCGGCATGTGCCGCCCCGGCCTCGATGCTGGCGGGCCGGGAATCTTCCGAGGCTTCCCGGGACGGCATTGACCGACTGCTGCAGGCCGCCGAAAAGGCGCGCGACGATAACCGTGTGGACGATGCCATCCGGCTGTTTCGGCGCATTCTTTCCGAACAGCCGGAGTCGGAACAGGCCTTGTGGTATCTCGGCACGTTGCTCCACGAAAAGGAGCGATACGCCGAAGCGCGCGAAGTGCTGCGGCAATTCGTGACGATTCGTCCCGATGCGGGACCGGCTTGGGCCCTGCTTGGGCTGGGCGAATTCCAGTTGAGAGAGTACCCGCGCGCCCTGGATCATTTACAGCGCGGCATGGCGCTGGGTATGGGGGACCGCAAAGAGCTGGTGCAGGCGGTGTTCTATGACGTCGTAATCCTGCTCACCCGGGCGGAACGGTTCGACGACAGCATGGATATGCTGCTGAAAATGCTTGCGTCTGGCCCGCGGGATCCGGCGCTCATTGTGCCTGCCGGGCTCGCTGGGTTGCGATTGCCGTTCCTGCCCATGGAGTTGCCGCCGGACCGTCGCGAAATGGTCAGTCTTGCCGGCCAGGCCGTGCTGGCGGTGCAAACGCAGCAGTACGAAGAAGCCGAATCGGAATTCAGGCGGCTTATGTCGGCGTATCCGAACGAGCCTGGCGTTCATTTCCTCTATGGCGCATATCTCGTGCAGTTGCATCCGAACGATAGCGTGCCCGAGTTCGAACGCGAGCTGGAGATTTCTCCCTCCCACGTGCTCGCCCGGATACGGCTCGCGGAGCATCTGATCGCGCAGCGCGATTTCGACCGCGCTCTGGCACTCGCCCGGCAAGCCATCAAGCTGGACCCAGGGCGCGCATCGGCTCACATGCTTGCGGGCGAGGCTCTGCTGGCCGCTGGCAACGCCGGCGATGGTCTCAAGGAACTGGAAACCGCGCGCGAAGACGACGCCAGCGTTACCAGAACCCATTGGGATCTGCTTCGGGCTTATGCCGCGGCGGGGCGCAAGGAAGACGCGGAGCGGGAGAAGCGCGAGATCGAAACGCTCTACCGCGCCAAATCGTCGAGTCGTCCCGGTGACGCCGCCGGCACCCCGCGCGACCAGGATGCGCCCAGATGATCCGCGATGGCACTCCGATTTTGAAAGGGCACGGCTCCTGTCGTGCCGCTAGTTCCGCGAAACGAGCGGGCTCTTGGCCCTGACGGATGGTTAACTTGCAACGCCGACGTCTATTCCACGCTTCTAACCGCGCCATGGCTTTTGCCGCACCGTTGATAGGCGGTTACCTTGTGTTTCACTGTGGACTGCTTTCCCAGGAGCAGCCCGCTTCGCCTATCCATTTCTCGCCGCGTCCCATCGCGTTTTCGCTCGACAGCAGCGAGACTCCGCAGCGGCACGCGCCGGAGACCATGGCCGGAGGGGTGGCCGTCCTTGACTACGACCGCGATGGAAAGCCCGACATCTTCTTCACCAACGGCGCGGACATCGACACCCTCAAGAAGAGTTCGCCCAAATACTGGAATCGCCTCTTCCACAACAATGGCGACGGTACGTTCACCGACGTGACCGAAAAGGCGGCCCTCAAGGGAACCGGGTTCGATGTCGGCTTGGCAATCGGCGACTACGACAATGACGGCTACGACGACATTTTCGTGGCCGGGGTCTATCGGAACACGCTTTATCACAACAATGGCGATGGCACGTTCACCGACGTGACCGAAAAGGCGGGTCTGGCCCACCCCGACAAACAATACGGGCCGCTCTGGTCGGTGGCGGCCGCATGGGTTGACATCAATAACGATGGCCTGCTCGATCTGTTCGTGGTTAATTACCTGTCTTGGGATGGCACGAAGGAACCCGACTGCAAATACCTTGGGAAGCCCGAGTACTGCCATCCGAAGTTCTACAAGGAACTGCCGAGCCAGCTCTTCCTGAACAACGGCGATGGAACGTTTACCGACATCTCCCAGCAAGCTGGAATCCGCGCACACCCGGGAAAGGGGATGTCCGTGGCGATCGCCGACTACGACAACGATGGCCTGCCCGATATCTTCGTCACCAACGACAAACTCTTCAACTTCCTTTATCACAACAAAGGCCACAACCGCTTCGAGGAGGTTGGATTCGAGCTCGGAGTCGCTTTGCCCGAGCACGGCAACCTGATATCCGCGATGGGGTGCGACTTTCGCGATTTGAACAACGACGGTTATCCGGATATTGCCCTGGCCGCGCTTCAGAACGAAACCTTCCCCATCTATCAGAACGTTTCCGGGACTTCGTTTCAAGAGGTCACGGCGCGGAGCAAGATGACCATGCTCAGCAATCCCATGTCGGGGTACAGCGTCAACATCGACGACTTTGACAATGACGGTTGGAAAGACATCTTCGTCAGTCGCGGAGACGTAGCTTCTCCCAACATGGCGGACCGCGTTCACGTGGACCAGCCCAACACCGTGTTTCGTAACCTGAATGGGACATACGCCGCCCTCACCGGGGAAGCCGGCTTTCTTGCGCTGCCTCCGCGCAGGCATCGCGGCGCCGCGGTTGCGGACTTCAACGGCGATGGAAAGCTCGATATCGTCGTCACCGCGCTGAGCGCTCCAGCGGAGATCTGGATCAACGACAGCCCGGGGAACAATCACTGGCTCGATCTTTCGCTTCGGGGAACCAAGAGCAATCGCGATGGCATCGGCGCCAGGATCAAGCTCACCGCGGCGGGAAAGGTGCAATTCAATCACATGACGACGGCAAGCGGCTATGCTTCCTCGAGTGCCGTGCCGGTTCACTTCGGCCTGGGAGACGCGCGCGTCGCCAGCGAGATCGAGATTCGCTGGCCCTCCGGAACCGTTCAGAAGATCGAGAACGTGGCCGCCGATCGGGTACTGCAGGTGAAAGAGCCCCGGTGAAATTCAACGTCCGAACCATTCACGGAATGACTTCCGGCTGCGGCCCCTTGCTGCGTGCCTTGTCATTCAGTTCGACGACAATCCGCCGCTCGCGCTCGCTGTCCCGGGTTTGATGAAGCCGGGCATAGACCATGGCGAGCTGAAGGTGCGCCTCGACGAAATCCGGCCACTGCTTCACGAGTTTCTCGAACCCGCTCTTGGCTTCCTCCAGATGTCCGGTGGCGGCGTCCAACGCCCAGACTTGAAATTGCACCGCCGCCGAGTCCGGGCGCAGCACGAGCGCGTGCCGCAGATGCGGTCCGGCGCCCTCAGTGTCGCCGTCGTGCCGCAGAACCGCCCCCAGGTGAAGGCAGGCGTCGAAGTCATTGGGGTCCGCTTGCAGCGCGCGGCGGAAAGCGGTCTTGGCTTCTTCGTTTTCGCCGCCGCTCAGCAGAGCTCGCCCATAAATCGTCCATGCGCCGGGAAGCTCCGGATTGAGGTCCAGCGCCTTGCGCAGCGTTGCGGCCGAAGCCTTGTAGTCTCCGGCGGCATATTGCGATGCGCCCATCAGCACGCTGCCCACGGCCGAATTCCCGTTCCTCATCATGCGGTCGATCACGGCCGCGCCTCTTTGCGTTTGCCCATCCTGAATCAACGCGGCGCCCAAGATGTATTCGATCGCTGGATCGTCCGCTTGAGCTTCGTAGGCCGGTTCGACGAGCGCAATCGCATCCCGATAATTCCCCAGCCGCAGGTCGCAGTCAGCCAGTAAGTGGAAGGCCTGTCGATTGGCGGGGCGAAGCTTGTGCAAGTCATCCAGTTCGTTGCGCGCCTTGGAGAAATCTCCCTGCTTGTAATACGCCAGGGCCAGATTCAGCATCGCGGTCTCGTTGTGTGAATCGCGCGAGAGCACTTGGCGGTATTGCCGCACAGCTTCGTCGTAGCGCCCTTCCTGGGCGTAAGCCACGCCCAGATTGGTGCGGGCTTCGATGGAATCGGGAGCACGCCTCAGCAATTCCTCGTAGAGTTTGATGGCAAGTGCCGCGTTTCCCGCGTCGAGAGCTTTACCGGCTTGGCCGTAGAAAGCCTGCGAAGAGACTTCCTGGCTGTCGAGGCGCAAAGGGCCGAAGATTGCAACCGCCATGGCCAGGGTCGGAATCAGCCCAACTCTCTGTTGCGTGCCGCGCATGTCAACGTCTCCATTGTAGCCGAGCGTCCATTCCGGTTGCGCCGCGGACCGGGCTATTTCGAGGGAGCGAGCAGAGGCGTCAGCTTCCTGAGTCCCTGCTCTTCGTTGATCTCGTAGATGGTATCCGCGGAGACGTTTTGGAACTCCTGCTTCAGGCCGCTTGGCCAGCGCACTTCGATCCTGTCCATCGTTGCCGCTTGGCCCAGGCCGAAATGCAGGCGTGTGTCGTTGCTTGAGTTGTACCCGCCCCCGCCGCGCACCTCATCTACCTGCTCCATCGCTCGAGTGAAAACCGTGACTCGGGCGCCGATACCCATGCGGTTGCTCTTCGTTCCAACGAGGCGGAGCAGCACGCGATGGTTCGCGTTGTGAGTCTCGTTGATGAACAAAGACGGCGGTCCGGCGGCATTGAACACGACGATATCCAGATTGCCATCGTTGTTGATATCGCCCAATGCCGTGCCTCGGCGCGATTGCAGTGGCCCGTTGTTCAAACCTGCCTTGTTGGCGATGTCTTCGAATCTCCGGCCGTCGATATTCCGGAAGAGTTGGAGCGGTTCGCGATATTTGACTTCGGTCTCCAGTTTGTCCATCAGCGACGAAAAATTACCGTTGGCGATCAGGAGGTCGGGCCAGCCGTCATTGTCGAAATCGCCGAAACCAACGCCCCACTTCACCGGCGCGAGCGTGGGTTGTGCCAGCCCGGATTCGGCGGCAACATCGGTAAAAACGATCTGGTCGTTGCGATACAGGCTGACGGGCTGCCGGCTATAGCGGGTCGCCACCAAGTCGAGCCTGCCGTCGCGATTGAAGTCGCCGAAATCCGCGGCCATGTTGCCATAGACTTCCCCGTTTGTGCCGGTGGCCGTGCAGGAGAGAATGCCAACCTCGGCAAAGGTGCCGTCGCCGTTGTTGTGGTAGAGGTAGTTTGTGCCGCCGTCGTTTGTGACATAGAGGTCGGGCCAGCCGTCGTTATCGTAGTCTCCCCACACCACCCCCATGCCGTGCAGCTTGCCCGGGTTGATGACGCCGGCCTTTTGCGACACATCTTCGAACGTCCCGTCGCCGCGATTGCGAAACAGGAAGTCGGTCTCGCCTTCCATCTCGTCCGGCATCTGCAGAATGACCGAGCGATAACCCTCGACACGAGGATTGGGAGCAGGAAGATGATGAAGGTCCGTATGAACGTAGCGGGCAACAAACAGATCGAGGTGGCCGTCGCGGTCGTAGTCGGCCCAGGCGGCGCCGGTACTGAAGCCACCCACCTTGACGCCCGCGCGTTCGGTCACATCCTCGAACTTACACCCGCCCAGGTTGTGGTACAGCACGTTATGTCCGTAGCCGGTCACGTACAGATCCGGCAGGCCATCGTTGTCATAATCGCCAACCGCGATCGCCATGCCCCATCCGCGGGTAGTGAGCCCGGCAGCCGCCGTGATGTCGGTGAAATGGAGATTGGCGCCGCTTCCATCCTGGTGGTACAGAGTGATCATCGGGTCGCCGCCCGCCAAGAAGCGATCGATCGTGGAGTCATTCACAACCGCGATATCGAGCCTGCCATCCTTGTCGCAATCCAGAAGCGCGACACCGCCACCTCCCATCGTCTCCACGATGTAGCGGCGTTCTGAAGACGAGTGAGGAACCGTGTTCAGACCTGCTTGTGCGCTCACATCCCGAAAACGCATGGCCGATGCGGAATCAACCGGCGACCGCAACGCCGAGGAAGCCTGCCCGGATGGAAGGGGCGCTGCCGCGATTGGGCGCGGCGTGGCTTGGGCCGAAAGAACAGACGGAAGAACCAACGCGATCAGGCATCCAAGCTTCGCCATGAGGCGCAAATCAACTCTCCCTTGGCGTATCACGGCGCAATTCTATCATGCAGAAGAGCGCTGACCTGCCCCGTGGGCACGGTCCTGCGGGTTCGACGCCAGCCGACATCAATCTGGCTCGATCGAAGGCAATGCGCGGGCCCGGGCAGCGACTTCATCGGGCGGTGCCTTCAAGGGTAGCGGGAGTTCGAGGCTTCCGAAGTGGCGGGATAGCTCATCCAAAACGCCCAGGCGCAGCGAGACCGCATTCGCCGGAACATCCACATCCTGGTGCATGCGCAATCCGCCAATGATCATATCCCGATAGGCGGCAGGCTTAAGATCACTGGTGGTCTTAAAGGCGGTGCGGGTCGCAATGGAACCGTCGTCATTGAAAGCGGAGACCATCAAATCCAGGATAGCCCGCTGCATTTTGCCACTAGGAGTAAGACCCAACTGCGGCCCCGCGATCGCATAGTCGATCGCATAGTGCTGCACCTCGACCTTTTTCTGTGCTGCCGAACCTTTTACCGGCTTGCCCGCCGGGACCACGCGAGCCGCAAATACGAGTTGGTGTGATTCGGGAGCCCCGTGCTGCATTCCGTGGAGCCCGATGGCTCGAGCCAATTCGCCGGTATCCTTGACTGGCGCCTCCGGCGGTTCGGCGTAGTACCCGCGGCGATAGGCGAGGCGATATCCCTTTCGCGCATGCGACACTCGCAGCTTCCGGAACTTGCCGTCAACGCTGCCGTTGTCTGAAGAATATGAAAACATATAATACGAGGATCCCTGCTCAACCGCCGCCTCGACGGCCTGCTGAATACCATTCGTGTTGTAGAAGGCCTTGCCTCCAGTTGCCTCCGCAACATCACCCATCGTGGCTTGCTCGGCAGACCGGCTGTCCCGCTCTTCCTGCATTTGCCGTTGAAGCGGGGAGGGGGGTTGAATACTCGCGGCAGTGTTCGTCCCTGCGCCTCCCATTGGGCCCAAGTTCACACCCGACGGAGCTTGACTCTGCGCTTGCGACCCCGGAGCGGCACCCGCTCTGGGGTCGATGGAAGTCTCCGCGCTATAGACCGAGTCATTCGTGATGCCTCGAACATCCACCGGGTAAACGGCAATGTGTGCATCCGCCAATAGGTCGTTCATCTTTCGTAGCTGTTCGCCATAGTTGCGTACTTCGGCCGACAAACCGTTGGGCGAGTCGCCGTTCATCTGCGTTTCTGCGAAAAATCCGCGCGGAAACGATCCCGACAGCCAGACGACATTCTTTCTTCCCGGTAATCCGTCCAAATATCGTGCCAACTGCGTAAACGCATCGACCGTGAGGGCGACTCGACGGTCGAGATCGTTCACGCGATTTTCCGCTTGCTCCTGTACCAGTTGTTGAACCTCGGACTGGACACTGGGGTCAAGCGCCGCACGTTCTTTAGCCAAAGAGATCATTCGCGTCAGGTCCGCGGTCGCTTTGAGATGCATTCGCCCGAAGCTCTCCTTGCCGTTGACCGTGGCGGCGAGCCGGTTCTGATCCGCGGTGAAGCCATGGAGCATTTTCAGACCGTCGGAAAAAAGAAAGAGGGCAAACTGCATGCCACTAGGTTTCTTCAGCAGGAACTTGAGCAGTTGTTCTTTCGCATGCTGCTGATCCTGAAAAGAGGTATTGACAAAGTCGAGCACCACCGCAACCAGAGGCTGGCTCCCAGCAGGTGTCGCGTTGTTGCTGAAGACATTCGGGGGCGGCTTGGGAGCGGGCACCGAAGCGGCGGTCCCCGCCGAGCCATCGAACTCATGGAAGTACTTGATCTTCTGGGGTCTCCGGTCTTCCTCGATCTGAAAGTCCGCTAAAGACAGGCCCTTGACCGGGTGTCCCTTGGAATCGGTGACCGATACATCCACAACAACTTCCTTCGCGGTCGTGTTGAAAGTAGCGACGGACGCCGCCCCCCGATCCGTCATCGCCGTTTGGGCGGCAGCAGCCGGCGTCGTCGATGTTGTGCGAAGCGCAGCTCGAAGGTCGGATTCTCCTGCTTCGGCCTGGTTTTCGGAATCGGAGTCGCCCATCGCCGCCGCAGTACCGCCGTTGACTTCGGACGAATTCCCCGTTGGCGGAACAAGCCCCGGAGCTCCAGCCGCCAGGGCCAGGTATTTTGCACGTTCGTCGGCCGACACGGATGGCAGATCGAAAATTCTCAAGACCGATCCATCGAGCAATGCGAAACGGTTTCCATCCGGAGCGAGAGCGAAGTTAGGGTTCTTCAGCACCACGGACCTGACTCGGGCAGCCAGGATCAGCTTCCCACTCGCAGTCTCGAAGACTCGAACGTCCTGTTCGACATCGGGCCACCCAGCATCGCCCTCGTCATTATTCTTGAGCGCCGAACTTGTTTCACGGGACGCCGTGATCGTGCCGACCGCAAATCGGCTCCCGTCCTCACTGCGCGCCAAACCGGGAAAGTGATTGAGTTGCGGCCACCGCTGGCGCCAAAGCGAATGTCCCGTGAGGCTAAAGGCGCCTACGTTATAGTCGCGGCTGTTGGAAGAGCAACGGCCGACCAGGAGCGTGTTCTTCGTTGGAAAAAGCAGATTGGGCTCACAAGGCGACTTGACCCGGGCCACGCCCTGCCGCTGCGTCACGTTGGGGCCGAACCGCACCAGCCAGGTGTTGTCTCGCACACTGTGGGTGAAATCGGCATAGCCTGAGCTGGGAGCATCAAACTCGATAACTCCAGTAGCCTGAATGGAGCGCTCCACGCCGAGAGAGATGGAGTTCAGGAAATCGATTTTCACCCGTGCTCGCCGGCTGTCTTCAGTCTGTTGATTTCGGTTTGTAGCCTCGCTCGCGGTCCCGCTGGAACCCTCCAAAACCGTTTCAGCGACGATCTGTTTTCCGTCCGGTGTGACGTTTGCCCACAATAGTTCGCTGGGGAAATCCTTCAGCAGCGTCTCATGGAGGTCTGAATCAAGCACATACAGACTGTTCGATTTACGCAATAGGAAGCGCCCCGGTGACAAAGGCCAGAGGTAAGGGCCGTAGTCGTGCTGGTACCAATCGGTTTCTGTGACCGCCTTCGAGCTGGCGAGGTCAAGAATCACAGCGTGAATCGTGCGACACGGATGAGTGGGGAGACACTCCAGAGGGCGGCGCGACAGCTTGCGCTGCGCAACGAACGTCACGAGAAGGTGGTTGTTATCCAGAAAATGAACGGATACGTTGGCTCGAAAATGGAAGCGTGCTATCGGTGAGAGACCGCTGAAGCCCCAAGCCGACAAATCGATCTCTCGTGTCGGCGGTGCAAGAGCCGAGTCGAACTCCGCTCCTTGGCCGAAAGCAGAGATACAAAACGCCAACCAGAGAAGCGTCGAGCCAAGAAAGCGGAATACACGGGCACACCCGATCGAGTTCAAGGTTTCTCCCCCTCACCTTACATGACGCGCGAGTCTTTTTGATAGCGATCAGACACCCGCGTGCTAACTGGCACAACGCTCCTTGGGATCAATAACCCGCAGAACTCAATCTGCTAGTGTCGCTCGTGAGCGCAGCCCACATGCGCCAAGCAACAGTCCGAAAGACCGAACTCGCTGCTGGCCATGGCCTGCCATTGCGCGACGCCTCGCATAATGATATATCTTCTCACGTCCCTGGGATTCTCTGCAACTGTACCTTTTCGCTAAGGCTGCGCAGCGGCGGTCGGTTCGGAATTGCCTTTATGGTAGGGTGATCAATGATCGGCGCGAATCCTCGCGCGCCGGTCACACGGCTGATCCGCACCAGATCACCACAGCGGAGCGAGAGCCATCTTTTAGCTGCCGGATCTCAGTCGCGAAATCAGGTGTGAGCCAGGTTTACTCATCGGCCGCCGGGAACCTTACTCCGTGAGCGCAGCCATACAGTAGCCGCCGCAGCGCAACGCTGCCGCGGATTCTCCGAAAATGGCTAACCACTAAGACATCGACTCGAGACGGGTATTCGTTTAGTCCCGCTATCGGCCCGCCGCTCTCCTACAGGAACCCGCCGTTGTGCTGCGGCCTAAACCGATGACTTGGCTCGGGATTGGGGTGCTGCGACAACGCCGTGTCCCACGTCGGATCTCGCGGTAGATGCCGTCCCGGCCGGGTTGATGCTCTTCTGTCAAGCCCCCTTTACAGCGCTGGGCAGCTCCTCGCCAAAATCGATGTTCACCGCCTGCTGGCCGATCCTGCGCTCGAGTTCCGCCACACGCCGCGCCGCGCCTTCTTCCGGGCTTTCGGTAGCGCGCGGCGATTGGGAATGCCCGGCCAGCCCACAGGCGGCCCACACCGCTGCGACAAAGGGGAGCATGCACAGGAGCGCTGCCGATGCCCCATTTTCAAGCGCGGAAAGATTAGCTATCACGCCCAGTTCGGGGTCAAACTCTTCCATCGTCACCTGGTTGGATGCGGGATCTGCTCGATCGAATCGGTTCCGAGTTCGGTCCCGACCCCGGCCCTTGTCGCCGCCTTCTGTGATTGGTTCCGAACCCATCGCGGCGTGAAGGAGCCGACTCTTCGGCAGTACGCCCGCGATGCTACCGATCTACTCCGAACGCTCGGCGAAGATGCCGGTCAATGGAGCGCAAAGGATGTTCGAGACTTCTTTCTCGAGCGGGCCAGCCAGTGTGGGATGGCAACCACGCAGGCGCTGATCACTTCCTTGCGCGCGTTTCTGCGGTTCCTCAGCTTTCGTGGAGAGTCCCGCGGCGATTTCGCCCTCGCGATACCTGCGATGGCCCACTGGCGGCTCGCCAGACTGCCGCGTTGTCTGTCGACAAGCGAGGTGAACCGACTAGTGGCCGCCTGTGATGGCACAGATCCTCGGCGGCTTCGCGACCGGGCAATCATACTGATGTTGGCGCGATTAGGATTGCGCGCCGGAGATGTAGCGCGTCTGTGCCTCACCGATATCGACTGGAACAGCGGCACGCTGCAGGTGACCGGGAAAGGACGGTATCAGGTGCGGCTGCCGCTCCCGCAGGATGTCGGCGACGCGTTGCTCGGCTAGGTCGATCGCCTCCACATCGTTTCCGTCCTCCACCGATTGCGTGTGCCAACCATACGCCTCGAAGCGCTGCGCATGGTCTTCGTGAGAGGCGATGTTCGTACCAGCCGAGAGAGTCACATGGTTGTCATCGAAGACATAGATCAGCTTGCCAAGCTCCAACTGCCCGGCGAGTGACGCTGCTTCGGAAGCCACACCCTCCATCAGGTCGCCGTCGCTGACCAAACAGTAAGTGAAATGATCGACGATCTCGAACCCCGGCCGGTTGTAGCGCGCCGCAAGAGACGCTTCCGAAATCGCCATGCCTACGCCATTGCCGAAGCCCTGCCCGAGCGGGCCGGTGGTGGTTTCCACGCCAGGCGTCACACCGCGCTCCGGATGACCGGGCGTAATGCTGCCCCATTGGCGGAATTCTTTGATCTGGTCGAGAGGAAGATTGTAGCCAGTGAGGTGCAGCAAGCTGTATAGCAGCATCGAACCGTGCCCGGCTGACAGGACGAAACGGTCCCGATTGGGCCATTGCGAACTGATCGGATTGTGCCGGAGAAACCGTGTCCACAAGACATAGGCGATGGGCGCGGCACCCAGGGGCAGGCCCGGATGTCCGCTATTGGCCTTTTGCACTGCGTCAACCGACAGGAAGCGGATCGTCTTGATCGACAGTTGATCAAGTTGCGCCGGATTGAGAGTTGTCTTAGTCGCCGTTCTCATTGCTCATTTCTCCTGGCCTGATGCAGGAAACATACGAAGTCCACCGCATAGAAGACCTCGAACGCCCTTTCGGCACGTGAGGACCAGCCTGTCATCCCTGATGTTGAACTTGAGGCTCGCCTCTCGGCGTTGCGGGGATTGTGGGGGGGGGACCACGGCCGCGGCCTGCCCGGAGCTACTGAATCACACCGCAGGCAATGCGAGCGCGGCTCTTCGAGATCGACTTTGCTCTCAAGTAATTTGCCGTTCGGAGGCAGATTGTGTAACCAGCAACTGCTGCATCTGGTTTGCACTCGCGGCATCCACTCCGGCCACCACGTTGATGCCCTTGATTCCGGAGGCGCCGACACCGAGGACGTGTCGTCATTAATCAGCATCGAGGTATTGGTGACCGTGGTCACCGTGCCGCGATTGAGAACCACCGCGGGAATGGTCACCGCGGGAGGGGTATAGCTTTTCGCGCCGACGCCGCCGCAATAGGCCGGCAACGTCGCCGCCAGCGCCGGAAGTGCGCCGACAGCCAATAAGAAGGGGATAGCCCTCATCGCGTGTCGCATTTTCCCGAGTCTCCAAGCGGGCATATTTTGACCGGGGATTTCCATTTCGGCCTCAAAGGTCGAGTGCGCAATCCCCAGCCGGCAGGCCAGCAGTGCGATGAGCCTCTGCACCTCTCAAACCGTGCACGGCAAGTCCACTTCCTGCGCATGCGCCGCCGCTTCCTTTTTGTCCAGAAACTCACCCAGCGAGATCGGTACCGCAACTTTGAGCATCAGTGTGAAGAGCAGGAATCCCACCGCGAAGATGCCGGCGGCGACGCGCAACTCGGTGACGGTTGGGTAGTATTCGTAGATCTCGCCCAGCGTGTCCGGGGTCAGGCCGGGGATGATCAGCCCCATACCCTTCTCGATGTACACGCCGGCATAGGTGGCAAGGCACCCGATGTTCAGCGTGAGGAAATTGCGGCGCGCGGCCGGGGAGATGAACAATCCGAACGCGAGCAGGTTCAGCGCCACGGCGGTCCAGGCGTAGGGGACCAGGGTGTGGTGCCCGCCCACGCCGAAATACCAGTAGCGTGTGAACAGCAGGTGCTGCGTGTTGGAGTAGAACTCCTTGAAGGCTTCGGCGCCGTGCAGAAACAGGTTCAGGAACATGGCGTAGGCCATCAGCTCGGCGATCTTCCAGATGGCGGCGTCCTGGATTTCGAAGCGTGTGAAGCGGCGCAGCACCTGGAGCACGATCAGCAGAATCGCCGGACCGGAGCAGAAGGCCGACGCCAGAAACTGCGGCGCCAGAATCGAGCTATTCCAATAGGGGCGCGCGGCCAGGCCGTTGTACAGGAACGCGGTCACAGTGTGAATGCCGACCGCCATGGGGACGGAAAGCAGCACCAGCGGGACCACCAGGCGCTTGATATAGTGCTTGCCGTGAAAAGCGCGGTACAGGATGTGGGTGGCCACCGAAAAGTTCAAGATGAAGTACAGGTTCAGCACGAGCACGTCCCAGGCCAGGATGCTGCTCGGGAAGTTCAGAAATCCGAAGGGCGGAATCAGGTGCCAGAAGCGGTCGGGGCGGCCGATATCCACCAGCACGAACAGCAGACACATGGTGATGGCGCTGATGGCCAGCAGCTCGCCGTAGATGACGATCTCACGGATGGGCTTCCAGTCGTAGATGTAGGCCGGGATCACCAGCACCACCGCGGCTGCCGCCACGCCCACCAGGAACGTAAAATTGCCGATGTAAAAGCCCCAGCTCACCTGGTCACGCATGGCAGTGAGCCCCAGGCCGATTTCGACCTGTCGCGAATAGGCCAGCGCGCCGGAGACGATCAGCGCGCCCAGAAACGCGAGCCAAGTCCAATACATCCGGTTGCCGCGGAGGATCAGCTTCAGGCTGCCACGCGCGAATCCGCCGAACATGCGGATGCTGTTGACTGCACTCTCAGGTTGCATAGAAGTAAAAGAATCGCGGGACGGTGTTCAACTCCTCTTTCAGGACCAGTACGCGTTTGTGCTCGATGATGTAACGGATCTCGCTATTGGGATCGAGGATGTTGCCGAATTTGCGCGCGCCCACCGGGCAGACTTCCACGCAGGCGGGGTAGCGGCCCTCGCGCGAGCGCTGGATACAGAAGGTGCACTTCTCGACCACGCCCTTGGGCCGCGGGCGGTTACCGAGGTAATGGGTGTGGGGATTGATTTCGTTTTCGGGAATGGTGGGCGCTTTCCAGTTGAAGTGCCGCGCGCCGTAGGGACAGGCCGCCATGCAGTAGCGGCAGCCGATGCACCAGTCGTAATCGATGACCACGATGCCGTCCTTCTC
>Ga0182027_10005377_pt1 | contig 19485 bp, 19 predicted proteins | sample 712E1DmetaG_FD_121300 | JGI IMG/M metagenome (GOLD analysis project Ga0182027, IMG submission 121300) | Permafrost microbial communities from Stordalen Mire, Sweden - 712E1D metaG (Illumina Assembly) | ecosystem: Environmental > Terrestrial > Soil > Wetlands > Permafrost | place: Sweden...
ATCCGTCGCCGTATTTAAAAGCAGCCTTTTACTTCAACCGATGGAAAAGTCCGCGCAATCCTCGGGTCGAAGTATCGACTTGTCACAAAACCCATGTAACCATGCGTAGTTACTTTCGGAACGCATGGCGCGTATATCTGCGGTTTATCGGTAGAAATGTTGAACGCTATTTTGACGAAAGCGCATTTGATGATACACTCCCAAATCCTATCGTAACAGGCTATGGTGCACCCGGAAAGTTTCGGATAATTTCCGATACCTTTCCCAACCCGATCGACCGAAATCTCAATGTCTATGTTTTCCGGCCACGGAAGACGAAATTTCCATCACCTACAATATTTCTCCTGCATGGTTATGTTGGACAGAACCCCGATGAATTTGAATCGCTGATCAGTCATATAGTAGGCAAAGGGTACATGGTTGTTTATCCGACCTATCCATTTTCCCCTCGCGCCGACAACGCAAAGAATGTCCTTGACAAATACGGTATGATAAATGCCGGTATTGACCGGGCGATTGAACTTTACAAGTCATATATGGATACCACGCGCATCGGCTTTTTTGGGCAATCGTTTGGTGCCGGTGCACTGCCTTCCGTCACTTATCGATTGGTGGCGGATAAAAAATGGGGAAGCAACGGGGCTTTTATGTTTGTCAGCGCTCCCTGGTATTTGTATGCAATCACGCAGGAAAATCTACAACATTTTCCCAGCCAGGTAAATTGTATCGTGCAGGTTTACAATGACGATCATATCAACGACCATGAAATGGCGGTCGACCTGTTCAATTCGATCAGCATTCCGCCGCAGCGAAAGAAATTCTATACCCTGTATTCCGATTCGTCACAAGGGTATATAATGCATGCCAACCATTTCGTTGCATATGGCGTCAAAAATATCAATGGCGAACAGAATTTACTGGACTATTATGGCGTGTATAAATTGGTCGATGCGCTCGCCGATTATTCATTCACCGGAAACACAAGGGGTCACGCGATTGCGCTCGGCTCAGGGACCAAAGAACAGCTCTATATGGGAACCTGGTCCGACGGTCGTCCGGTGAAATCTATGACCGTTACCAATCAACCGAAGGCTTACTTTTCTGAGATGGAATATATGTTTTCATTCGATAATAAGCTCAATCCGCGAACGACAAGCGATAAAAAGTAATGAGGGGTCCATTTCGATGAAGGGGGATTCATGGTAAAATTGAAAACATCCCAAAACACAAAACTAGAAAACCGAGTTCCCATTACTAAGAAAACCTTTCTCACAAGCAAGAAGTTTCTTCTGTAAATGCATGAATTTCTCTATTGCCGACCTTTTAATTACGGCAATGGCATTGTAATTGCTCTAAATATATAGATAAACATCAACCGACCTTAGGAGGCTTATAATGGAAAAATGGAAATGTGCTTCTTGTGACTACATATATGATCCGGCAAAAGGCGACTCTGGCAACGGTGTAGCTCCAGGAACGAAATTCGAGGATATCCCCAATTCCTGGGTATGCCCGGAGTGCGGTGCATCTAAAGACCAATTCAAAAAAATATAAATATATTCAATATGATTTTCGCAAAGCATTCAGAATGAGTCGCCAAGAACCCTCGTTGATTGCAGTCTGAACGATTACATTTTTAGAGCTATGCGGAAACTCCAATAGGAATTAACCAGAGGAGAATAACTATGCCGGTGTTCGGATCACCTTTTTCAGGGTTGGCAAACGAGAGGAAACTCACCGACGAGGAACTAATTCGAGCAATTCGCTTCTCAGCGGCCGGAGAGTTCGAAGCAATTCAGTTATACATGCAACTTGCAGAATCAACCGACAACAAACTCGCTATAGAAGTGCTCAAGGATATCGCGGACGAGGAACGCGTACATGTTGGAGAGTTTCTAAGGCTGCTCCACGAGCTTGCTCCCGATGAAAAAAAGTTTTATGCCAAAGGCGCAAAAGAAGTAGAAGAAGAAATTAAAAAGATAAAATAACGGAGTTAAGCATGAGCACAATTACAACAAAAGATGGCATTGCAATCTAGTACAAGGAAAAATCTTTGCCGCATGGCATGTGTTCAACCAATAAAGATCAGATTAATGCAGACGGCTCTCATTCTTACGGGCAAAACGGCCACAGTTACAAATAGTAATATTAACCATTTTCCAAAGGAAATCATATGGAACACAAACTTCCGAAACTGCCATTTACCAAAACAGCATTGGTCCCGCACCTTTCACAGGAAACCATAGAATTTCACTATGGCAAACATCACAACACCTACGTCACCAATCTCAACAAACTCATTGCCGGTACAGAGTTTGAATCCTTGACCCTGGAACAGGTCTGCGCCAAAGCCACAGGACCAATTTACAATAATGCGGCTCAGCATTGGAACCACTCTTTTTATTGGAAGTGCCTGTCCCCGGATGGCGGCCAACCGTTAGGCGCTTTAGCCGATGCGATCACCCGGGATTTTAAATCTCCGGCGCAATTCAAGGAGGATTTTGCAAAATCCGCTCTGGCCAATTTTGGTTCAGGCTGGACGTGGCTTGTCAAAATCGACAACAAAATATCTATTGTAAACACGAGCAACGCGGAAATGCCGCAAAAAAGTAATAAGATCCCGCTTCTGACGTGCGACGTTTGGGAGCATGCCTATTACATTGATTATCGGAATAATCGGGCCGCATATCTGGAGGCGTTTTGGAAAATTATAAACTGGAAATTCGTTGAAAGCTGTTTTAGCGCATAATGCTTGCGCAACCAATTTCCATAACGTGCCCTTATTGCGGAGAAACCATAGAAATTATGGCGGATCCTTCCGTGGAACGTCAGGAATACATCGAGGACTGTCAGGTTTGCTGCAAGCCCATCACTATTACTATTACAACTCAAAAAGATGGTTATCCGCAGGCGGAGGCCCGGGCTGAGGATGAATAATTTAATGGAAGTTCATACCCTTGAACTTCCATTATTCTTATTTACAGCCCTGCGATCCATCTGTTTTAGAGAACAGATTTCTACAGCGTTTGACCATTTCCCAGTGTTCCCTGAACGAGCGGGCGTTTTGCTGGATCCATTCCATGCAGATTTCTTGGCAACCGAGTATACGCGTCGAGGCCGCTGGCCGAGCCTCCCACGCAAACAATAGGAAAATCTTTTGCATCACTTAAAGCAATCACCCAAAATCCTTCCCCGAATCTTTTTATTTATAAGCCATGTTATAGTTTGTCGTGATCACGATCGTCATTCCCGCACTATTTCAAACACAAGGAGTTTTTTCATACCGACAATTTTACTATCATTTTACCGGTATTACTCCCTTGGAACAGACCAAGGAATGCATCCACTGCACTGTCGATACCCGCAACGACCGTTTCGTAATTTCTCAGTTTTTTAGCCTTAAAATAATCGCCGACTTCCTTTTCAAAATCGCCCTGACGGTCCATCCAGTCGCGAACGATCATTCCCTTCATTGTCAAGCGCTTGCCGACCATATAAAAAAGGTTGGAAGGCCCGGGCAACGGTTTTTCTTGATTGTAACCCGAAATTCCCCCGCAGGCAATGATACGGCCATGCATACGTAAAGCAGAAAGCGCTGCTTCGAGCGTTTCGCCTCCTACATTGTCGAAATAGACATCGATTCCTTCCGGCGCTTCCTCGTTCAGGTGTTTGATTATTGGTCCTGATTTATAATTGAAAGCACTATCAAACCCGCACTCTTCTTTCAGAAACCTGACCTTTTCGTCTGAACCTGCCGATCCGATGACCCTGCATCCCCTCAATTTCGCAAGTTGGCCGGCCACATTGCCGACCGCGCCGGCTGCCCCTGAAATGAAAACGACATCCCCTGCTTTCACCTCTACAAGATTCAAGCCGACCCATGCGGTCATACCTGTCATGCCGAGAGCACCCAAATATACCGAAAGAGGTTGAATTTCACGATTGACACGATGCAAATCTTTTCCAGAAGCGATAAAGTATTCCCGCCATCCAAAACCCGAACTAACGACATCCCCAGGAGCAAATTCCTTGGTACGCGATTCGATGACCTCGCCGATTGCGCTTCCATCGAGGGGCTTGCCCAATTCGAAAGGCGGAACATAGGATTTTCTGTCGTTCATGCGTCCGCGCATGTAGGGGTCAACCGACATGAAGAGGTTGCGAACGAGCACTTCCTGGTCTTTTAGCGGTGCAAGCTTTGTTTTTTCCAAAGCAAAATTCGCCGGGGTTGGAAGTCCGCCCGGACGGGAAACCAGACGAATTTCTTTACTGACAATTTCGGTCATAAGTATCTCCTTTGGTATTTCATTCCTTCAAAAATGTCAACAGATCGGCATTGATCCTGTCTTTATGGGTGGAACACATGCCATGCGGCAAGCCTTGATAAACCTTTAGGTCGGCGTTTTTGATAATCCGCGACGAAGAAACAGCGGATGCGTTAATCGGTACGATCTGGTCGTCTTCACTGTGAAGAATCAAAGTAGGAATATCAAATTTCTTGAGGTCCTCGGTAAAATCAGTTTCCGAAAATGCCTTGATGCAATCGAAAACAGCTTTTAATCCGGCCTGCATCCCCAGCATCCAGAATGTGTCGCGTAGTCCTTGTGAAACCTTGGAATTCGGTTTGTTGGCGCCGTAAAAAGCCTCGCTGAGGTCTTTGAAGAATTGGGAACGGTCGGAAAGAACGCCTACGCGGATTTTGTCGAATGCGTCAATGGGTAATCCGACCGGATTTGCCGCGGTTTTGAGCATGAGAGGCGTCACCGAACCTATCAATACAGCCTTGACAACACGTTTGGTGCCGTGGCGGCCGATATACCGTGCAACCTCTCCGCCACCGGTTGAATGCCCAATAAGGACGGCCTCCTTTAAGTCAAGCTTGTCGATGATCTCCGAAAGATCATCCGCATAGGTGTTCATATCATTGCCATCCCATGGTTGAGAAGACCGGCCATGACCGCGTCGATCATGGGCGATGCAACGGTATCCGCGGTCGGCCAGAAACATCATCTGGTCTTCCCATGCATCCGAACTCAGCGGCCAACCATGGCAAAACACGACTGGTTTTCCAATTCCCCAATCCTTAAAATAAATTTTCGTGCTATCTTTCAACATCATTGTGCTCATGGTGAGACTCCTCTTTAATTATTGGTTTCAAGTGCTTTACGGATACGATAGACCTGTCGAAGGCCGACCGATTCCGCGTGATTTCCCCAGCTATTTCGTATAAAGTCAAGAACATCAACGATTTCGGAATCGCTCAAACGCCAACCGAAGCCCGGCATTGCAATTGCCGAGGGTGCGGTTTGCGTTGATGGCATTGCCGAACCTTCGAGCACCAGGTGAATAAGGGACATCGGGTCTTTCGCATTGACTGTTTCGTTTTTCACCAAATCCGGGAAGGTCCGCATTGCTCCGCGGCCGTCCGAACCGTGGCAGGAATTGCAATTATCAACATACAAAGGGGCACCTCGACCCAATTCCTTACCCGATCGTAATGCAATTGTGGCCATGGAATCTTTTGGTGTTTGTGCTGAAGTATTCAGCGTGTTTTGTCCTTTGGCATAAAAAGGCGGAAGCGATTTTAAATATTCGGCAATTGCAAACAGGTCGGTATCGGTAAGGTATTGGGTGCTTTTCTCCACGACTTGCGCCATGATGCCCAATGCCGCGACACGTGTGGTGCGGCCGGTTTTAAGAAACTCGACAATATCATTTTTCGACCATGCGCGCAACCCGGTTTTATACTCGTTGTTGAGGGCCGACGCATGCCAATTGTCAATCATGCCTCCTGCAAGAAACCAATTGCCGCTCTTTTCGCTTGCGTCCTTTACATGACCAAAAGCTCCGCGCGGCGTATGACAATCGCCGCAATGCCCTAACCCCTGCACAAGATATGCCCCGCGGTTCCATGCTGCGTTTTTTTCCGGACCATCGATGTATTCGCCCTTTTTGAAATAAAACGCGTCCCAAATTGCCATATAATAACGTTTTCCGAGCAACCAGTTCAACTCCGGCGGATAATTGGGTACAGCCTGCGGCTTGACACTTTGCATAAAAAATGCATAGAGTGCCGATAGGTCATCATTCGAAACCCGGGTATAACACGCATAGGGCATGGCAGGATAAAGCCGATGTCCGTCTTTTGCAATGCCTTGACGCATGACCTTTACAAAATCGTCGAGGCCGTATTGCCCGATCCCGGTTGCAGTGTCGGGCGTGATGTTCGTGGAATAAACTTTCCCGACCGACACATCAAACGGCATGCCTCCGGAAAATGGCTTGGTATGATCTGTCGTGTGGCAAGCCCCGCAATCCCCTGCTCGCGCAAGATACTCTCCACGCCGAACAATATCTTGCGAAGCCGGAGCAGCTTGCGCCATATGAAATATAAAGACCAACAAAGTTGGCAATACAACTTTTTCGATAACCGGTATGTTTCGTTTGCATTTTTTCATAAAATCACAACTAATACTTTTGCATTATTGACAAGCAGGATAATCGGTATAACCTTTTGCATCCGAAGTGTAAAAGGTGTCTGTTACTATTGGATTTAGAACAGCATTATTTTGCAATCGGGTCACAAAATCCGGGTTCGAAAGAAATCCTCTTCCAAATGCGATAAGGTCGGCCATTTTGGACGACACATCCGCCTCTGCTTTTTCTTTTGTATAGCCACCGCTGAGGATAAGCGCATTTTTAAAATTCCCCCTGATCTTTTGCACTGTTGTCAACAATACTTTAGGCGACCCCATGGAAGAATGATCTACCAAATGTATATACGCAATGCCGATTGTGTTGAGCTTGTCAGCCAGATATGCATATTCCTCTTCAGTTTCCGGAAACGGACCGACATCATTAAATGCGCCATAGGGCGAAAGACGAATGCCTGTTTTTGTTTTCCCTATGGCTTTAGCGACATCCGCAGCCACTTCCAAAACAAACCTGCACCTGTTTTCCACATTTCCGCCATACGTATCGGTTCTTTGGTTTGCGGCCGGATTTAAAAATTGGTCAAGCAAATATCCGTTGGCGCCATGCAGTTCCACGCCGTCGAACCCTGCTTCAATGGCATTTTGGGCAGCCACGACATATTCTTTTTTAGCAATTTCGATATCGCTTCGGGTCATTTCTTTAGGCATCGGATAATTTTGCATACCATTCTTGTCTGTCCACATCTGTCCTTTGGGTTGAATTGCCGATGGGGCCATGCTTTGTGCGCCTGGCGGCAGATTGTCTTGATGTGTAATTCTTCCGGTGTTCATCAATTGCACAAATATTTTTCCATTTTTAAGGTGAACGGCTCCAGTAACTTTTTTCCACCCTTCAATTTGCGGCGTTGAAAATATTCCCGGAATACGCGCATATCCCAATCCATTTGGCGACGGCGAAGTTCCTTCGGTTATAATCAGTCCGGCTTCGGCCCGCTGCGAATAATACTCTGCCATGAGAATATTGGGAATATTGTCGATGGCCCTGCTTCGCGTCATCGGCGCCATGACCAAATGATTGCTTAATTCAATACTGCCGAGTTTGGTTTTCGAAAACAATAAAGAATCCATTTTTTACTCTTTTCAATTGATAAAGAAATTTCCCGTTTTGTGATTATTTTTTTCCCGGTAACACTTTGTGGGTTCAAGCCTAAACGAGCCGCCCGGGGTTTTTCAAATAGGAATTACGTATAGCATTTGCCGACCAATATGCCAAAGCGCCGGCCAAGCCCATGGGATTGTAACCGATGTTTTGCGGAAACACGCTTGATCCCATGACAAAAACATTGTGCGTGTCCCATGCTTGTAAATACCGGTTTACCACACTGGTTTTGGGGTTCTCACCCATTATCGCTCCGCCGACATTATGCGTAGTCTGATAAAGCCGCGTATCATAATGGTCGCCGAACTGTTTCATAGTCACTTCTGTCGATTTACCGCCCATTGCCTCCGCTATTTCACGGGCCTTGCCGGTTAAGAATTGGATCATTTTGATGTCGTTTTCCTTCCAATCAAAGGTCATGCGAAGCAGGGGCTGGCCATAGACATCGCGATACGTGGGATCGAGATCGAGATAATTATCCCGATGCGACATTACCGTGCCATGCGTCATGACATTGACCGAGTATAAGTAATGGTCTTTTATGGCTTGCTTCCATTTTGAGCCCCATTTGGGGGTGTTTTTAGGAATCATCATTTGCTGAATGGGACGTCCGCCGGTTTGAATAACTCCCATGTAACCACCTCCTACGAAACCGAGCGGTCCATGATCGAAATGGTCGCCGTTGAAATCATCAATGACCTGGCCGCCGGCGCCCGACCCGATGAAGGGGTTCATGGGTTTGTCTTTATCAAAGAAAACCTGGACACCGCCCATCATCTGATATGTATAGTTACGCCCGACGACACCAAGCCCCGTCGCCGGATTATAGGGCTTGCCGATGCCCGATTGGAGCAGCAGTTTTGTATTATTGAGTTGAAACGCACAGAGAACCACAAGCGCAGCCGGTTGGAAAACAGTTTTCCCCTGTGAATTGACATACGTTACCCCTACGGCGCGGGTGCCCGACGAGTCGAGGTTTATCCGCGTTACATGCGACTGCGTGCGCAATTCGAAATTTGGCTTCTTTAAAAGCAAAGGTAGAATGGTTGTTTGCGGAGATGCCTTTGCATACATATAGCAACCGAACCGTTCGCAATACCCGCAGAAATTGCAGGGGCCCAGTTGGGCCCCATACGGATTGGTATAGGGCCGCGAAGCATTTGCGGCCGGTTCTGAAAATGGATGATAGCCAAGGTCTTTTGCGGCTTTGGCAAACAAAGCGGCCCCATAAACATCCGAAAGCGGAGGCAATGGATACTCCCGTGAACGTTTTCCCTCGAATGGATTTCCTCCCGGTACGATTGCCCCGTTTAAGTTTCCTGCTTTGCCCGAAGTACCGCATATATACTCGAATTTATCAAAGTAAGGTTCCAATTCTTCGTAAGTCACACCGAAATCCTGTATTGTCAAGCCATCGGGAATAAAGTTTTTACCATATCGTTCGGTGACGTGGCTTTTAAGACGTAATTCTTCGGGCAACACCCGCCAATGCTGTCCGTTCCAATGGACGCCGCCGCCGCCAACGCCGTCTCCCGGCAAAAACGATCCCAACTGCCTATAAGGCAATGCATGGTCTTTTGACGAATGTCGTATGGTCAATGTTTCGCGGGAAAGGTCCTGGAACAGTTTGCCGCGAATACCATATGTCAATTCGTCGGCGATGCGCGGATAAAGAAAATCCGTATTGGTGTCGCGATCCACGCCCCGCTCAAGGGCAACCACGTTTAAATTTGCTTCGGTAAGTTCCATCCCCATTATCGCTCCGGTCCAGCCAAAGCCAATGAGTACCGCATCCTTCGGGGGTTTTGTTATATCGGCCATTTCCGTTATTTCCTTCTTCCGTCAATGCTGACCGGCCCAAACACATACCGCTCCCCGTGCCTATTGATCCAGTCTTTAAAATCCGCCCGCGCACCGGGAAACCCTATCATCTTCCAACTTGCAAGGCCGATGTTGCCGCCATGAGCAGGATCGGCAAGATAGCCTTCCTTGGTGTTTTGCAATAAAAAGGCGAAAAACGCCTTGCCCGAAACATTTGTAAAGTCAAGGTTTCCTGTTTCCAAATCGGAAAGAACGGAATCCTGGGTGGCGTCGGGAAGTTTTGCAAAAGACCTATTTGAAAACATTCTTTTGCAATAGGATTCAACTTCCGCGATTCCGGCACGGTAAACTTCCCGCGGCGTTAGCGGCGACTGATAGCCAAGTTCGGGTATTGCGGCTGCAAATGGTTCTTGCATATACCAGGTTGCCGCATGACCGAACGCACCGTCCATTTGCAGATCGATAAATTGGGGAACTCCCGTTTCCACGGCGCCGGGACCGTTTTCGTCCTTTGGAATAAGCCTTTCGCAGGCTGCCGAAACAAAGTCCCATTCATGTCGCGTAAAATATTTTGGCAAATACAATTGTCGCGACGATGCACCGATTTTTGAAATGGGCGCACAGGTTGCAATGGACAAAACCGGCGCCAACGCAATTACCTTGCGTAAAAAATCGCGGCGCCCAAATGATTTTTCCGATGTATGCATGCTGTAATCCAGCGCAATAAGCATACCAATTTTGTTTTGATAAAATTGGCGGCCTTCTGCGTAGAGGGTAAATACCCATTGCTAATTTGAATCATAAAAGAAACAGTTTTTAAATGAAAAGAGATTAATTCTGTTCCGTCTTAATTAAAAGCAACGCAGTATCACCTTTCCCAAATTGGGAATCGGTTGTATCGTTTATAAGAACACGTGTCATGTGCTTTTCAAAGTGAAAATACGACCCTTTGTAATTTTTCACTTACCTCAGCAGCAATACTTTCCAAAGCAGCATTTCCTATTGCCGACATTGTTGCAATAGGATCAATGGCAGCCACTTCAGTTTGGCCAGGACCTTTTTCCTGGACAATAACATTGCAGGGCAGCATAACACCTGTTTTGTCGTCTGTTTGCAATGCCTTGTAAGCCAAAGGAGGATTGCAAGCGCCAATGATCATATACTTGTGAAAATCAACGCCAAGCTTTTCTTTGAGCTTTTCTGCCATGTTAATTTGCGACAAAACACCGAAGCCCTCCTTTTTAAGGGCCTCGGTTACGCCGGAAATTGCATCCTCAAAATTTTTATTAATTATTTTGGAATGGTAATACGACATTTTTTTGACCTTTTATAATTTAAAGTTTTACGAATTTGTCTTTTTCCACACCGCAATCAGAACAAACCCATGAATCGGGGATATCCCCGAATTTCGTTCCCGGTGCCACGCCGTTATCAGGGTCGCCTTTTGCAGGATCATACAAATAACTGCAAGCAGTACATCTCCATTTTTCCATAAAAGCCTCATTCTATTTTAATAAGTTTTTCGTTGCCTTTCATTTCTACCCATTCTTTCGGGATTTACCCTTGCATTAATGTGATAAAAAACCTTTATGAAACGAACTTAAGAATCGTACCCATTGACATCAAATGCAGTGCCATAATATTTTTTAGACAATTTTGAGAAAGATGGTTCTCAATAATGATTATTCTTTTTTTTTAGAGAAAACAAGCCATCATTGCTTCGTAAGGCCAAGTTCATTGATGTTTTTTTTAATCACAACCGCCGATGCGCGAAGGGCAGCCAGCTCTTCGTCTGTCAATTTTCCCTCAATGATTCTTTCAACGCCGGATTGAGACACGATGCATGGAACGCTCAAGCACACGTCACTAAGCCCATATTCACCGTCAAGCAATGAAGAAACCGTCAATACACCATGTTCATTCCTGAGTATGGCTTCCACGATCCGAACCAATGCCAGTCCTATTGCATAACACGTTGATCCTTTTGCATCAATGATATGATACGCCGAATCACGAACTTGTGTGACAATTCTGCTCCGTTCCTTACCCCAATCGCTGCACTTGTGACATGCAGGGCAATAGTCATCCATCAACATTCCGGCAATATGGGTCATAGACCATGCCGGCACTTCACTATCGCCATGCTCCCCAAGAATATATGCATGCACGCTTCTTACATCCAAACCGCAATGTTCGCTCAACAGATGCCTTAATCGCGCACTGTCAAGAACTGTTCCCGATCCGATTATCCGGTTTCGCGGAAAGCCGGTCCGTTTCAATGCTGCATAGGTGAGAACATCGACAGGGTTCGATGTTACAACGATAACAGCCTGAGATTCGCGCGATACGATTTGATCGGCAATCTGCCCCACAATTTGGGAGTTTCGAGCCAAAAGATCCAACCGGGATTCGCCCGGCTTTTGCTTTGATCCGGCAGTTATCACAATGACTGCTGCATCGGCATAGTCATCCGGAGTTCCTGCGCGGACTACCGTCGTGGGAACAAAAGAAAGCCCTTGGGCCAAATCGAGCGCCTGTCCTTCGGCCAGTTCCTGTTTCGCATCAATCAACACGATGCTTTCCGCTGTTCCGCTGATAAGAAGGGCGTAAGCAAAAGATGCTCCTACGTCACCGGCGCCAACAATCACGACCTTGCGTGAACTATTCTGTTTTTCTTTGACCTTCATGAATGTACCCCTCGAAATTAATTGTCCCATGACTTCAAACCGACAACAGCGAGTTATACGTTTGTTTATTTATCATAGTTCCTGAGACGGTTCTCCCTGCCTCAGGGTGATTCCGCGTGAGCAATTCGCACAATTTCCAAAGCAATATTCTCAGGAGAAAGTACAAAATCTATACACCCGCTCGCCATAGCACTCTGCGGCATATCCGGCTGGCCGGCAGTATCGGGTTTCTGAGCAATGGTAATGCCCCCCACCTCTTTTATACCGCATAGTGCAGCTGCCCCATCGCCATCAAAACCAGAGACGATAACAGCAATAAGTTTCCCCTTCCAATGCTTTGTCAGGGAGCGCAGGAAAACCGTAATCACGTCGGGCCACCCCCTGGGTTTTGATATTGGTTTTAGTTGAAACTCTCCATCAAGAACGTGTAAATCACGTTGTTCGGGAATGATGAACACATGGTTGGGCCGGATAACAAGACTTTCCGTTATCAGTTCAACCGGCATAGCCGTGTATCGGGGAAGAATCTCGTGAAGCAAGGTGGCCACGGTTCTCAGATGATTGACAATGACAATAGCAACACCCATATCGGCCGGCAGATTTCTTAGCAACCGGGTATAAGCGTCGAGGCCGCCGGCCGAGCCTCCCACGCAAACAATAGGAAAGTCTTTTGCATCATTTAAAGCATTCACCGGGAATTCCTCCGCATTCATTTTATTTATAAGCCGCACTATCGTTTGTCGTGATCACGATCGTCATTATCGCGCCTGTCGTTATCATGATTGTCATTCCCGTGATTACCCTGGTCTCTGTATCTGATTTGCTTGGGATAATGGTTGCGAGGTAATTGCGACCAAGGGCCCTGCCTCGATGAAGAGTAAACCCAAACATTCCCCTGATACCGATAATAATATCCATTTTGAACGTAGTACTGATCGGCATCAAGTTCTACCGTTTCAGGCAGTGCAGGCACAATAACAAGACTATGCCTATGGGGACCGCCAAAACCTATGGCGCATCCGGATAATAAAAATGCTGAAATCAAAGCAACAAATACTGTTTTATTCATACGAGCCTCCTGTACATGTAGAGATTACGATATTAAATCTGTTTTCGGACGGATTTCAATTTTGCATGGTCTCTGCGAAATCCGCCGTATCTTTTAATTGCGCTATTTTTCAAAATATTCAACGACCGACTTATATTTTTCATGTATCAATCTTCTGTCGAATTCCCAAAATTCATCAAGCATCGTTTGCTGCTCGACTTCCGATAAATACCCCATAGACAAAGGGAAAAACACTTTTTCTTCCTTTTCAATGTGTTTGGGGTAGAAATCAACAAACTTTTGAAGGTTCAGTTTTATTCCATTGAGCGCATCCTTGTCGCCGTTTTGATATGCGCCTGCCGAATTGACAAGCTCGGAAGTTGCGATGCGACCGTAGGCATGTTCCCGGATTAATTCGTCCATGATCCCCGCGTCGACTTTAGTAAGGTCTTTTTTAGCCAATCGCTTGAACAAAATGTCCTCTTCCTTTCCATGATGCGTACGGTCGGCATAGCTCCTGATAAAGTCGACCGCCATATCGATAAACAGCTTGTTCACTATGCAGTTCTTATCTATTTTATCAACCTCTTTTTCCATTAACGAAATCATACGCATGATGAGTCTGTGTTCAACCATGAGCGATCCTCGCGGCTCCATAAAATTCCTCTCCTTTTAAAACCATGATTAACAGCGTCTTATTTCGATTTTCCGGTGCGGGCGTGGTTTGAGGTTATAAAAGCAACAATTGCGCCAACAACCACGTAGCCTTACAGAGTAAGGCTTTAATACCTATATCTGGATTATATACGCATTTTGCGTATATAAAGTAAACTTATCCCATGCGACATGTCCCCGAAGCGTTAGCGAAGTGGGAAGCATAGGGTTAGTATAAAATGAATTCGACCAGAATTGCCCTTTTTCTTTTCTGACCGATAATTTCCATAAATAAGAATGTGTTTTCTCAATAACAAGAATTATAGTATGAAAAAATTCATACTAATTGAGTCTTGGTGCGGGAATCGTAATCCTTTTGGCTTTAGCAAAGGGAATAGGTTTTGCATTAAACAAAAACATGTTTGTAAATTTCTGTGAATCTTATGGCGAGGCGCTTTTCAAAGTTCATGCATCTTCAAAAGCCCGCGTTACTTTTTCCATCGACAACAGCATTCTCATTTTTGACATTAATGCATGGAACCGGCTATATTCTAAATAAAAAACGGCTTATTCTTCGTATTTTTAGGGGGCAATTGTATTGGAAAACAAACCGGTATTTTTAATATTGTCCTTCGCTGTTTTCGCGTGGCTACATCTCGCGAATCCAATCCTGGCTGCTTCTTCTCCCGTAAACATTCTGATTAATGTTCAAGCAGGGAGAACTCCTATTTCGCCATGCATTTACGGCCGTAACAACGATTTCTCCGATGCCCCGGCTGCACCGACAAGCGCGGCCGACATCATGCTTTACAAGGCTGCCGGACTTCGCATGAGCCGCGACAACGGCGGGAATAATTCCACAAAGTACAACTGGGCCAGAAAACTTTCGTCTCATCCGGATTGGTACAATAACGTATACGCTCACAACTGGGGTTTTGCATCACAGGACGTGCAAAAACGAATACCGGGCGTCAACCTCATGTGGGCATTGCAACTCTTGGGAAAAGCCGCCCGCACCGACAGTGCAAACTTTGACTGCTGGAGCTATAATCAATGCCAGTATTCTGCCGACATAACCAAAAACTGGGCAGGAAACGGCGATATTTCCAAATACCTTATGGACTGGCCGGCCGATTCCACAACCGCCGTATTTGCAAATTTCTTTTCCCCTGTGTCGGCCGGAGGCATGGGACTCGACAGCACGTTATTGCGCTATTGGAACATGGACAACGAGCCGGAAGTTTGGAGTTCCACGCATGATGACGTCGTTACCTCGCCCATGGCTGCGGAAACATACTTGACGAAATACTTTTTGGTTGCAAAAGCTGCGCGAACAAAATTTCCCGGCATAAAGCTGGTTGGGCCTGTATTTACAAACGAGTGGCAATGGTTTGCATGGAACAATGCGGCAATTTCGGGCACGGCCGGTGCTGCAACCAGAAACTTCTGCTGGTTGGAATACTTTATCAAGCGTGTGGCCGAAGAACAAACGCTATCCGGCATGCGGCTGCTCGACGTTCTTGACTTTCATTTCTATCCGGGCACGAGCAACGATCACGACATCATGCAGCTCCATAGGGTTTGGTTTGATACGACGTACAATTATCCCGGCGCAAACGGCTGCAAAATGGTGAGCGGATCGTGGGACAACAATCAGACAAAAGAATTTGTCATGGAGCGCGCCAAAAGGTGGATGGCACAATACATGGGCCCGAATAACAATGTTGGTTTTTCCGTTTCTGAACATGGCGCGCTTACCGGTACCTCCACGGCAATTGCGCTATGGTATGCGTCGATGCTCGGAACATTTGCAGACCACGGTGCTGAAATTTTTACGCCGTGGGATTGGTATCCCGGTCAATGGGAAGTGATGCATTTGTTTACAGCTTGCGCAAAAGGAATCCGCGTGCTTAGTTCCTCGGACCAGGACAGCATGGCATCGGCCTATTCTTCGACAAATGTTGCAGGTGACACGCTGGCAATTATCCTTGTCAATCGCTTTTCCTCAACCGCGCAATCGCAGATCGCCCTTGCCGGGTTTGTTCCGGCAGCCATGTCCGATTCCGCCTTTGAACTGTCGGCTTTGCCGGACACTGAAACTTTTTCTCCAAAAACAAGCGCACTTAAACGTCGTGCAGTTGCGGTTTCCGGTCAAACGCTCTCAATCGCTTTGCCAGCATTATCAATTACCTCTGTTTTGATCAAGGGCACCTCTACCGCTGTAATAAACGGCCTTTTTGCTCAGCACGGTGCGACGCGTTCTGTTGCCCACGGCGTTCTACGTTACATCGACCTCAGGGGTAGAGTTATCTTAACAGTCCAGGACAACATGTCCCCGCATCAACTGAGACAATTGCTTGTAAACACAGGTGCCGGGTGCTTTGTAGTTTGGGAAGAAAAAGGGAAACGAGGCTTCGTCGTGAACGGGCTGGAATCCAAAGCCCTGAACAAATAGTTACGGTAGCGTCGTAAAATAAAAGGCCCTTTTTAAAGGGCCTTTTATTTTACCGAGTAAAACCGATTTTCACTTCACATTCGATCCAAGCTCCTTAAGCAATCTCTGCACCTCACCCATTGCCGAACCGTATCCAGCCCAATCCTTTTTGGTCAGTTCATCCTGTGCCTTTTCGAACTGTTTGTTCGCATCTCCAATGAGGCGTTTGATGTCGGCCTGCCTGTCGGATGGAACATTAAGAATGGTTGATTGAGCGTTGACTAATTGCACTTCGGCGTTCTGTTTTGGAACGCCGAATATGCCGTCGAGCGACTGCTGAAGGGTTTCCTCCATTGCGATCTTATTGCTATACGCAACAATGACGCGCTTGAGTTCGGGCACTCCCCCGCTTTGGGCCGCAATATACAGCGGCTGCACATAGAGGAGTGATTGCTCGACAGGAATAACAAGCAAGCTTCCCCAGATGACGCGCGAGCCGCCCTGGTTCCATAAGGTTATCTGCTTGGAAATATCGGGATCCTGGTTGATACGCGATTCTATCTGCTGGGGCCCGTATACCAATTTTTGCTTGGGAAAATCGAAAACCAGGAGCTTGCCGTAATTTGGTTCGTCGCAGCGGGCCGCAAGCCACGCTATCATGTTTTCTTTCTTGGCAGGAGAGAACGGCACCATCAGAATGAATTCCTCCTGCGTACCGACCTCGGCAAGTTTCATGATGGTGTAATACGGCGTCATCTGCTCCAACTGTCCGTCGGCCATGCTGGCGGGGATTTTCCACATGTCTTCTTTATTGTAAAACACCTGCGGATCGGTCATATGGTAGAGAGAATACACTTTTGCCTGGATGGTGAACAATGCCTGCGGATACCGGATGTGACTGCGCAGATCCTGCGGCATATCGGCCATGGGCTTGAATATATTGGGGAATATTTTCTGATACGTCCGGATGATCGGGTCGGTGGGATCCGATACATAATACGACAAAGCCCCGTCGTATGCATCGATGGTAACCTTGACCGAATTGCGTATGTAATTTCCCATATCCTGCACCATTGCGGAATAGGGGTATTTCGACGTTGTCGTATAGGCATCGATAAACCACACCAGATGCCCCTCCTTCGTCACGACCATATACGGATCGGAATCGTACGACAAAAACGGCATTGCCTTCCGTACTCGTTCGTTGATCTTGCGGTAATACAGTATCCTGCTTTTTTGGGTTATATCGGTCGACAACAGTATTTTTATTTCGCCGAACCGTACAACGAACAGCATCTTTTTAAGGAAACCGCCCATCGAAACGCCGCCCTTACCTGCGTATTCGGTGTATACATTGTCTTCGCCGGAGGGATAATCGAATTCCTTGTTCGCCGTATTGACAATTGCGTACCCCGCATCCGATTCGCCGTAATAAATCTGCGGCCGCGTCACCGGAATATTGGCGTTTGAAACCGGCGGAATATTTTCAATGAAAAAGTCGGGAAGACCTTCCGGGGTCACATTGTTCACCGGCCCCATGCAAAGGCCATAACCGTGCGTATAGCTCAAATGCTCGTTTATCCAAATTCTGCTCGGCAGACTTGCAGGCACAAGCTCCCGCGGAGAAAGCATGACCTGCCGGGTCTTGCCATTAATCATATACCGGTCGTTGTCGACATCGAGGAACTTGTAATACGTGCGTATTTCCTGCAATTGTCCGTAGGTAGTTAGAAGCGGGGCCGATTCCCACAAACGGATGTTTTTGACCGTCAGGTCGTTCTTTTGCACCAATTCCTTTGTCAGGTCTTCGGTTGGCGAGAAATGTTTCTCTTCTATTTTGTCGACATTGAATGCGGAACGGGTATTTTGTATGCTCCAGTTGATATACGGTGTTTCTTTCGACACTTCATTGGGCGCCACGATGAACCGCTGCACCAAACCGCTGGCCCCTCGGCCCACGATATTCATGAGAATGACCAGAACAATTCCGACAATCGCAAATTTGAGCGTTTTTGTCCAGATGTTCACCCAAATCAACAATGCGGCCGCAAGGCAGATGAAACGCATTGCCTTAAGAAACGGAAGATAAAAATGAATGTCGGCATATCCGGCGCCGTTGACGATATGACCGCCGCCATTGACCATATCGAACATTTTGAACTGGAAAAAAACAAATAACGATGCGACAAGAAGACCGGTAAGAAACAGGATATGAGCCTTTGCTGCGGTTGCCGCGGATACCCATCTTCCGGTGAAGGTGATGTTCTGTCTGAGGAAATAAACGATGAAGCTCCCGATAAGCGAAAGCACCACGATCGAAACTCCCACCGAATACAGAAAGCGGTAAAACGGTAATTTAAACACGTAAAAGCTTATGTCTTTTCCGAGCAGCGGATCATTTACCCCAAAAGCAACAGCCCCTTTATAGGTAAGGTACGTGTCCCAGAATTGGCTGGCAAATGTCGCGATGAAAAACGCGGCGACAACCGCGACGATCGGGAGAACGAATTTGACAAACGGCATAATTCCGTATGCTTCGACATATGCCATAACCGGAGATCGCGTGTAATTGACCATGGGCCTGGCAAGCTTTTGGGCCGTTAGAAGATTGACAAATATAAACACCCATGCCGTAATTCCTGCGATGAGCGTGATTGCGATCTTGGAAGAGAGGATAGTTATGAAAACAGACGACATCGACAATTCTTTGAACCATTCGTAATCGGTCAAAAGGAGTGCGATATTCTGGGCAAACACCCCGATGATTGCAATAACGGCAATCGCGATCCAAATACCAAGGTTTTTCATTTTAAATGGCGCGGGCATTGATAATCCTTTGAAAAGGTGTGTGCCGGGGTTGCCTTGGTGCGGCTACCATCCAGGCAATCCGTTACTGTTTGGCGTTTCCAGAGTCGGAAGAAACGATTGCTTTACGGGGCCTGAAACAATCCTCACAAGCGCCCGTGACGGATACGCCTTCTATGTCCCAATTTTTTCTTGCCTCAACCGTGTCGGGCGGCATGAAAAACGGTTCGGGCGGAACCCATGGGACAAGGTTTCCGGTGCTTAGCAGACTGTCGTTATTTACATCAGAAAATATAGTTATGGTCCCCTTGCCGGCGGCCAGCGAATCGTAACGGAATTGCCCGGCCTTATCGGCAACAATATATCGTCTGTTGCCGGTTGTCGGTGTAAATAGCCATTTCCTTTTGGGATCGGGCTTTAAGCAGGATGCGCCGCCGCTCAGG
>Ga0182027_10005378_pt1 | contig 19483 bp, 18 predicted proteins | sample 712E1DmetaG_FD_121300 | JGI IMG/M metagenome (GOLD analysis project Ga0182027, IMG submission 121300) | Permafrost microbial communities from Stordalen Mire, Sweden - 712E1D metaG (Illumina Assembly) | ecosystem: Environmental > Terrestrial > Soil > Wetlands > Permafrost | place: Sweden...
GGTCACCAGACGATCCTATGGCTTCCGCACCTATGACGCGATGGAAATTGCCCTGTATCACACGTTAGGAAGGCTCCCAGAACCCCGGGAATTTACCCACAATTTCTGCTGACGAGGCGCAAAAACTATGAAAGCATGGAATGAAATTAAACACTACGCCGGATTCGATTGGGCCAAAGACCATCACGATGTCATTGTCCTGGATGCCGGAGGAAAAACGGTCGCTGATTTTCGTTTTGACCATACTGCGGGTGGATGGGAGGAGTTCAGCAAAAAGCTCGCCTCTTTCCCCGACGTGGCGATTGCCGTGGAAACCAAGCACGGCGCGGTCGTCGAACGGCTGATGGAGCGGGAATGCTGTGTGTTTCCAGTTCACCCGCGCAGCGCCAAAGGGTATCGCCAGCGCAAGGTGCCCAGCGGCAACAAAACGGATCGCGTGGATGCCTGGAGCCTGGCCGACGCGCTACGGCTTGACGGGATGCATTGGAAGCAACTGTCCGCGCAGGACCCGTTGATCAAGGAGTTGCGATTGCTTTGCCGGGATGAAGTGGCGTTGATCCGGGATCGGACGGCGTTGATCACGCAGTTGCGCCAAGCTTTGTATGACTATTATCCGGCGGCGCTGGAAGCGTTCGACGATTGGACGATGCCTGCGGCATGGAGTTTCGTGGTGTCGTTTTCGACGCCGCAAATTTTGGTCAAAGCGGGCAAACGCAAATGGGAGAAGTTCCTGCACGTTCATAAACTCGCTCGGCCCACCACGTATCAGCGGCGGCTGGATATTTTTGCCCGGGCGCATCAGTTCGCCGGTTCGGAACCCGCCATTCGCGCCAAATCCAAATTGGCCGTGGCGCGAGCCAAACAGTTGCAATTACTCGAAACGCAAATCGCCGAATACCGCCAGGAAATCCGCCGCTTGTTTGCCCAACATCCCGACGCAAAACTGTTTGGCTCATTGCCCGGCGCGGGCGATAAAATCGCGCCGCGGCTGCTGGCCGAGATTGGCGATGATCGCGCATTGTTTCCTGACGCGCAAGCCCTGCAATGTCTGGCGGGCACGGCCCCCGTCAGCTATCAATCCGGGCAAGTTCATCGGGTGTATTTGCGCCGCCAGTGCAACAAGTCCTTGCGCAATGCAGTGCATCTCTGGGCCAACTTGAGCCGCGAGTTCTGCCCTTGGGCGGCAACCTATTATGCCACGCTTCGGGCCAAGGGCAAAAGTCATGCCTGCGCCCTGCGCGCGCTGGGCCAGCGCTGGCTGAAAATCGTTTGGAAAATGTGGCAAACCCGCGCGCCGTATGACGCCGACCTGCACGCCCGCAATCAGCTCAAGCACGGCTCCTGGGTGTTGCAGCTTGTCAATAAGACTGACGTTTCAGCCAAGACTTGACACTCTGATTTTGGCCAGCGTTCCCGGCGCGAAATCATAAAGGCCAAGTCCCCAAGCTCGGCGAGCACTGTCCAGGTGGAGGTCGAAGGGAGAAAGGGCGACACAACCTTGACAGGCGCAGACGAGCTGTACCATGACGAGGCGTTTCGCGCCAAAGCCCGCCCGCCTCAACACATTTTCATGGTGAATAACTTTTTCGAAATTCCTATTTGCAAACCAGAGAACTTCTTGACAAGCGCAGACGGGCCGTACCATGACGGAGCGTTTCGCGCTAAAATCAGCCCGTCATTTTTGAGATATGGCGCGGCTGCGCCTCGGTCGCCGTTTTGGCGCCATCGGATTGGGCCGTCCTGAGATTCCTGGTCAAAAGAATTGGAAGCGCGAATGCGCCGCCCTGTTTTCAAGGCCGGTCTGTTTCCAATTCGGAACGGAGCGCGGGGGGAAGATGGCGCGCGCGTGGAGAATTGAAAACAGTCCGGCCGGGGGTCGCGACACGAGAACGCTTTTTGGAGGGTGGAGGGGAAAAGCGTTTTGGTGTCGCGGGGGGTGCCATGCGGTTTTGGTTCCGCCCATGCGGCGGCTGCCGCTGGTGCCGGGTTGCGGCAATTCCTGTTCGCTCCGTGACTAGACCAAACAGGCGCGTGGCGGGCATGGCGTTTGCCGCGGGCGTTGCCCAAGCGGCATGACAGACACGGGCTTGCGAGCGTTCGCTGGTGGTTGGCTAGGGGAACTGGCTTTTCTCATTGCGGAGACTGACGGGGGCTTCGACGTGCCAAGCAGAAATGCTCAGTGCGGCGTAACCGACGAACGAGATAAGGGCGGCGGCCACGCTGCACTGCACCAAAACGCACCGGGAATCAGAAAGTTGAACTTTTTGGAAGGCGAACCAGAAGAATTTGCAAACTACTGCGAAGGGCCAAACGCATTCTTTTCCCGCTCTCTCAATTGCTTTTTCTGTTCTTCCTGACTTCTGGAATCCATAAGAAACAGATTTATCATTAGTTTATTTGAATCCGTGAGATTCACCCACATGTTCGCGCTGGATTCACCGGTCGCATAGGTGAGATTGTAGGCACCAGGAACGTATTGACTATCCTCCTTTTTTGAAAACCGATAGACGCCAAGCAAATTTGATTTTACGGATTCAACAAGGCCAAGCGCATTAGTAACCGTATAACATTTGAAAAATATCTCCACTGACTCCAATCTTTCTTTCCGGAAAACAAATCTCGCTTCCGTAGCAGAATCAAACAGTTCAATGGATGGCATGAAAAGGTCAGAGTGGATACTTTCCTCCTCTTTCGAGGGATATAAATAGTCAAACAAGTTTGTCTCGTGTGTTCCATCTAAACGCCTGTACACATCATAGTTTACCAACCGCGCCCCTTCTTTTTGCAACGCCCGGCTGGCTTCCTGTGGAGACATACCGAATGTCGTGCCAAGAAACGCCGCATTCTTTGTTCCAGTTGCAAACGGCCCAAAGCGATTTTCCTTCAAGATCACGATAGCCACCGTCCCGATAGCCAGTGCGACCAGCAATCCAAACGATTGCAGTAAAAACTTCCATTTTCGAGGCGGGAGCGGGCTGGCAGGCGGAACCGGCGAGATGGATTTCGCCAAAGGTTCAGCGCAAGCCGGACAGGTGTTTGACCCTTCGGGCACCGGTTCTTTGCAGTATGGACATGTTTTCATAGGTCAAGCACTGAGCATTTACATTCGCAAGAATCGCCAAAATACTCCTGAGGCATTTGTTGGCACGCCATTTATCCTTACCATATATGCTTTGCCTTTGCTTAGAATCACCTCTAGGCCAAGGTCGCTATATTCGATGGTTTTGCTCACCCCATCGATTTTTTGCCGTGTGGGTTCACCAAGGCGGCGGATTTCTTCCTCTGAATCACCGCAACGAATGCCAGCGACGGGTCCCCAGCCATAGCGAACACTGGAGTCGCAATACAATTCGAGCGAACCGACCACGCCTGTCTTGTTGAACTTGACCGTGAATCGCGTCTGGCTATTTGGTTCCTCATAGGACCATTCCTCGTAGTCTTGAACCTTCGTGTTCGCGGGCATCGCATCCAGGTCGTTGGTGGCTGCATTGACTGAATACACTTTTTGCCACCAACCGAACTCGCCTTTCTCCGGCGGGCCGTTGACCTGCGTTGGCATGCCGAGACGATAGGTGACTTCTTCCCTTGAGTCACCGAGGTGAATATTGCGAAACGCCGATAGTTGATTTCTGAAGTCTCGGTATTTGCCAGCGAGATGGTCAGAGTACGCGAAGACTCCGGCCAGCAAAACAAGCAGGGCAATCCATTTAATTTGTGACCGCTTGGATTTGTTTGAAGATGTCTTTTGTGCCTGTTCCGGTGGGGTCGCCACCGGTGCGATGGGTTTAACTTCCAACGGCTCGGCACAAGCCGGGCAGGTGGTTGCCAGGCCTGGCAGCAGCTCTTTGCAAAATGGGCATGTTTTCATTTATTCGATGGCTTAGGATTGATCCAATCGCATCAGCGACGCCTCATTCAATTGCTCGTGATCAGATTTCGTATCAAATTGGCGCTGCGTTTGTCGGGCAGCGCCGCTTCCTGTTGATACATCATCAACAGCATGTCGCAGACTTTTTGGGAATTATCCGGCCACGTTTTCGTGTTGTATAAAAGTTTCACGTCGTCCCCGTATTTATCCGTCACTGGCTTCAAAACCGTTGCCATGTCTTCGTCTGCCGCCATTTTATCTATCGGAATTGTGACGCCCACCGCACCGCTGCTTATTACTTTTTCCACGACCAACAGAGAGTTTGTCATGTTCCAGTCTGGAAAAACGCGTTTGTAATTGATCTTTTCCTGGGTAAAGACAGCGATGCAAGCTACGCTATTTATGTCCTTATACCTGGTCAAAATGGCAATCCATTGGTCTCGTAAACCAAGAACTGCTTCATCTGATGCGGATGGAAAATATTTTATCATTAAGCTACTGGCGGCGTCCTGGATCATTCCAATCGCTTCGCCTTCAGATTTTCCAGCCCGGAGAGCTGTCACAAAATTTGTTATCATTTTGTTGTAAGTCTCTGGCTCAACCCTTTTGATGGTGCGGAAACACGGGTAAGTGCCCATTGTTTCTGTTGCCGCCTCTAAATCCACATCCGGCATACCCAGAGATGATGCAAATCTTTCTCCCGCTGTCTGGCTAGTAATTACGCCCGCTGCCCGCATTTCTTCATAGGTGGGATACCACATTTGTTCTGCTGGCGTTGCCAAGACTCTGCTGATGAAAGATTGAGAGACGCCGGCTGACTGCATGGTCGTGCTAATAACGTCGTTCATTTCATTAAGCTGGTCGCTTGTCAGGCCCGGAAAGGTTCCGGCATGAAAACCGACTTTAGCGCCAGTTTCAATGACACGCTCTTTACCGGACATTAAAACCAAAGTTGCAGCACTCAAGCAGCATTCTGATGTGTATGTAGTCAAACCTCGGTCCCGAACGAGTTTCATCATAGCCTCGGCCTCAAGGATACGTCCGCCGATACTTTCAATGTGCAATACCTTCGCCTGCGGAACGGCGGCTAAAATCTTTTCCAATTCCTTGGCGCAACCCGCTCGCAGGCCGCCGCGATATTCGATCTCTGTGCCGCCTGGCAGAACACGGATTTCAAAAACCGGAATGGATCTATCTCCCGCAAGGATTCGCAGCATTTCGGTGGATTGCGGGATATACGTATTCCAGAAAAGCCCGAAACATCTCAAGACGCCAAACACCACGGCTACTTTTGCTGCCGTCGCCCAGCCGCTACTACCTCCTTTTGAGGTGTGTTTGGTGGCAGACCGCCACACACCCACCAACTGCCACACAGTCGCCGTCAACACTATCGCATAAAGAAGCAATGACAATATGGCGAGCAATTGAAGGCTGACGCTGTCTCGCATTTGAACCAGCATGTTCGCTGCGAATAACACAAAAAATGTCCCTAAAAACCCGTTTGCCCAATACGAGACGCCGAGCGATAAATCACCTCGCCAATGGCGGACGAAATAATTCGGAAGTTTAGTTGGAACCGCAGGCGAAGCCGTTTTGGCAATTCCAACTGTGGCTGGTTCGGAATGTGCGGATTCTGACCTTTGGCCCTCAACTGAATGGTCGCAGTTTAGCTCTTCTGCACGTTGATCTATGTTCCCAGATATTGGCTGTTCGGCTCTAGTGATTTGCTCCTCCGTTGCTACCGCCTCGCGAACCGGTTCGGCACTAGCAACGGAAGCATTATCGAAAACTGTTTGATCATTGGCTGGAGGCTTTGGCGACGGACATACTGGTTGCTCCATCCACTTACCGCAGAAGCGGCATTTTAACGCTTTAATGCGGATGCTTTGTTTGCAAAACGGACAGGGTTTGAAATCGGCATCTTGCATGATGTTTTTGGCTTTTTTGAAATATCACATTCCCGTGTTTAACGTTGAATGTAATCACAGGAATTGGCATCACAATCAGCGGATATATTAGTGCCTCGTATTTTCCTTAATGAACGAATTTGCCTCTTGGAGAGTTGCGCTCAAATCGCTCTCGACAACGAAAGCTCGATGCTGTGGTTTTCCGAAGCTATAAAGTGACACGCGGACTTCGCCAGCGGCGCGGTCATAGATCACTTTCACCGTCACCTTGTCGCCCTGCGGCGAGTTCGTCTCCCAATTTTTTAGCGAGTCGGTTTTGTCGAAACTTTGGAAAGTCGAATTTTTCCATTGCTGTGTGAGAATTGCGACGTCGTCCCCGGTTGAGCCTCGAACCGTTCCGGCGGTGTCCAGCATCGCAACCTGGATCATCGGATGCGAAGATAGTGGAAATGCGGCAAGGAATATCACGGCGGCTGCCATCACACCGGTGGCCAAGGCCGCAATCCACCACTTCCGAAGCATTTGCCCGATCCCTGCTGGCTCGACTGGTTTGCTTGAGCGCCCGAGCGTTTGCTGAACCTTGGTCTGCAACCGACCGCGCGCGTAACCTGGAAGCTCTGGTGTAGTTGCCCCTGTCGCATTCGCCAAAGCCAATGTTTCTTTGGCCGTGCGAACATCTGCCTGTAATCGCTCGAATTCAAGCTTTCGACCGGGATGGCTGGCGAGCAGGGCATCCAGTTCAGCGAGTTCAGCGTCACTTGCTTGCCGGGCGATGGCTTTCATTGCCAAATCGAAAAAGTTTTGGTCATTCATTACGTTCATCGCAAAATCTCCTTCGCTTCTTACAACTATTTTGGTTGCCTTTCCCAAAGACGCCGCATGGCGTCCAGTCCACGCTTCAAGTAAACGCCAACAGTGCCAACGGCTACCTGGTGTTTCGTCGCGATTTCACCGTATTTCAACCCGTGGAGAAAAAAATCGGCCACAATCTCGCCGTGCGGTGGTTTGAGTTCAGCTATAATGCAGCGAAGCACGTCGGCCAACTCCTTTTGCTGTAGTGAGGCGAGCGGCGAATCCAACGCGGTTCCAAGAGGGATTTCATCAGTCTCATACTGTTCCGGGTCAAGGCTTTCCGTCTTTCCGCTCCCGCGCTTCGCCGCGAAGTGCTGGCGCAATCGGCTGACCGCGCGGTTATGCGCGATGCTGGCGGCCAACGGTTTTAGCTCCTCGACCGCACGGACGGTTCGCACTTTCTCAACCAATTCCTCCAACGCTTCGATTGCCACGTCCTCCACATCCGAGGGCAGGTAAGGCTGGAGCGCGACCTGAGCAGCCCCAAAGGCGGCGGGCCAGAGCACGGGAAACATGATGTCCCATGCTCCGTCGTCGCCGTCCTGAAGAGCCTGGAGATCGGGCAATTGCACGCTCTTGGAGCATGTCGCAAGGCCACGCTGGTGACAAGGCCAGTTGTTTGGTGTGTCAAAACTTTTTAAGAATGTCCCCTACTTAACTTACGAGAGAATGTCCCTTTGTTGACTGTCTCTGTTCTGGTTCCTTCTTTGGCACAGGGCGGCGGACGGAGGGAGGCCGGAGCGTAGCGGAGGCCGACCGGAGTCCGCCGCCCTGTGCCCGCCGCGCGGCACGGCCCTGCCTCTTGGCCGCTTTCCAAAACTCCCGCCCCACCGCGCCTCCCAGCTCCCGCCACGGATGTCCCGCCGCTGGCGTCGAGTCTCCTCTTGGCTGCGACGCCGCAGGCCGCACCGGCGGCCGTTCCGGTCGCTTGGGCAATTTCCACCACACCAACTTCTTCCCACGGTAAACCACTTGCTCCGTTCCATCCAGCAACCGCCGCACCACCACCCGTTTGCCCGCCAAACTCAGCCCCTCATGCTGCCGGTCAATTTGATACCAACCCTTCTCCCAGGCCAACGTCCAGTCCCATTGCACCACCCGCTCCTCCTCCCAGCTCAACACCTCGCGCAAATTTCTCGGAGCCGGCCGATGCACGTTGGCCGCACTGGCCGGCGCCACTGTAAATTGCCCGTTCAAGTCCCGCAGAAATTCCTGTTCCAAATACAGATTGGCTCCCTCCAGATCGCTGATGCCACGCAGCCGCATCGCCTTGACAAGCCGGTCCTGTAACAGCCCGTTGCGCCGTTCCACACGCCCTTTGGCTTGCGGACTGTTGGCCAGGATCAACTCCACACCCAGCACGCTCATCGCCCGCCCAAATTGGGTTTGCGGCTCCTGGCCTGCCACCTGTTCGGCCACCGTCGCCACCCGCTCGCACCGGTAAATGCTGTCCCGATCCACATAGATACTGCATGGCACTCCATGCTCTCCAACCCAGCCCTCAAAGGTCTCAAAGCTGGCCCGCGTCGTTTCCTCCTCGAAAAACCGCGCGCCCGTCTCATTGGTCGCGTCGTCCACCATCACCATCAACACCGCCTTGGCCCGCCGTCCCTCAAACCAATCGTGATGCGACCCGTCCAGTTGCACCATCTGCCCCAGACACGCCTTGCGCTCCCGCCACTGCCGATGCTGTTGCCGCCGCCGACGCGCCTGCCAGAGACCTTCCTCCACCAGCCAGCGCCGCAACGTGTCGTGATCCACCTTCAGCCCGTCCTCCCGCTCCAGATACTCCGCCGCCAGCGTCGGGCCAAAATCCGCATACCGGCTCCGGTAACGGGCCAGCATCTGGGCCCGCAACCCGGTGTCGGTGCGCCGCCCGCTGGGACGACCGCGCAGGCCATGCACCAGCCCGGCGTCGCCCTCTGCTTGATAACGCCGCCACACCCGCTTGGCCTGGCGATAACTCAGCACCATCACCTCGGCAGCCTCGAGCAACGACAACTTTCTATGTTTGACTTGTACCAACACCGTTAAACGATTCCGTTCTTTTCGGCTCATATTCAATGTCTCCATTACCGCCGATGTTGCCACGGCAACACCGGCTCAAAGGGGACATTCTTAATAAGTTCAAAAGGGGACATTTCCATAAAGTCGCGACAGGCCAGTTGTTTGGTGACAGCAGCGTAAATCACGGGCTACGAAGAAAGCTGTAAGAAATTCGATGCCGATTGCGATTCAGTGGGTGAAGGCTGTTCGATGAACGGACGCCAGTACCAACAAAATATCGAAACGGTGCAATAAATATGAAAGCTCTGATTAAATTCGCCCTTGCTGTTGCAATTCTCGCCACAACATTAACCACCCAAGCCGGATGGGTGAACGGTTATTACCGCAGCAGCGGCACTTACGTCGCGCCACATTACCGCTCCGATTACGCCCCGGTCGGCGGGTCTTCAAGCCTCGCAGTTGCCAGCCATGATTACGTGTATCGCAACCCCTACGCCGCCTATCCATCTGTGCGTGTGCGTGGCTATTTTCGTTCCAACGGAACCTACGTGGCTCCATACCGCCGCACACCGCCTAACAACACTTTGACTGATAATCTTAGTTATCGCGGTTTTGGGACGGTTCGTGTTCCGAAATCGTTGACCAGGTGGTAACGGCATTGACAGCCCGCATCACGTTTCAGAAAGGACTGAACAAATGAAAACGACTCAACTGTTATTCACCCTCACTCTCGCGCCTGTCATGGCCCTGCTGACGGGGTGTATGGGAACTTCAAGCGGCGGCTACGGGTTGAATCCCTACAATTACGGCCTTCCGTCACCGGAAACTGTCGCAAGCGGTCAATCGTATCAACGGTCGGGGGAATCCTTTACAATCGGTTCAAGTATGGACGACGTTGCGTCGCTCATGGGTACCCCGTCCACCATTAGCAACTACGGGGATACTGTCTATTGGCATTTCGGCCTTTCCAGCGTCACGTTTACGCACGGGCGAGTTAGCGAGTGGGCCAATTACGATAATAATCTCAAAGTCCGCTGGAGCGCGTCATCTCCAGACGTGAACAGTCAAAACTCTGAGGTGCCTCGCGTTTATCCGTTGCCTTCTTCGAGTCCTGATGTTCGACAGATTGACTCACAGGTTGCGACGATTCTGGCAGGAGAGCACAGCGACCTCCCGCCGGCACAGCAAATTCAGGCCGATCCCTCGGCTGAAGAGGCAGAAATAGCGATTAAGAATAATACGCAGTACAATCTGACCGTGCTCTACAGTGGACCAAGATCGAGTCGCGTGGTGCTCGCGCCACAAGGTACTCGGACCGTAGTTTTGAAAGTGGGCAGCTACCAAGTTGCGGCGACAGTGGATTCGACAGAAATCCTGCCGTTTGCGGGCAAAGACGATGTGAACGGCGGAGGCTATGACAGCACGTTTTATATCGAAACCGTAACCGCGCCAGACCCCGTCACTCGGACAGGTTTTCCGTGACTGTATGGGTCCAAATGATACTGCCAACCCTCGATTCGATTTATGAAGGCTCTGATTAAATGCGTCCTGGCCCTGTTTCTAATCGCGACGACGGTTGGTTGCAATGAAAAAACAACTGAACAAGTGTCAAACCAGCCGAAGCGCACCGTCACCGTCTATGTTGCTTCGGTCAATCGTGAACCGTTCCACAGACCCGACTGCAAGTGGGCGCGTCGAATTTCACTAGGAAACCTACAAACTTTCCAGACACGAGAAGAAGCGATCAAAGCTGGGCACAGGCCGTGCAAAGTCTGTGAACCGTGAAAAAATGTTCAATCCGGCGTTGCTCGTGCCTTGGCTCAAGGTCGCCGTACGGCTTGTGCCCGAATCAAAAAATTATATGACAACTATGGAAAACTGGAGACTTGGGGTGGAAATGGCAACAGTCCTTTTCACGGCAACGATGGCTTGCTTCACGGCTTGGCTCGCTTGGGAGACCCGCAAGCTGGAGAAGGGCTGGCGTGAAACCTCCGCGAAGCAGATAGAGGCGTGGCTCAAAACATCGACGGACCAAATCGGTGTGAAGACGTGGTTGGAACTAGAGAAGCGGTTCGATTCCGAGGAAATGAAGCGGGCGCGGAAAAAGTTTGCTCAACAATTAAAGGCGTACGGTCTTCCTAACCATGATAAGATTTCAGAAACCGTGCTCAATTTCTTCGAGTCGGTTGGAGTCGTGTACAAAGAGGGATGTCTTAACAAAATGCTGGCTGAATCGTCCTTTAGTTTTCATGCTTGCCGCTACTGGGAAGCAGCGAAGGCGTACATTGATCAAGAACAAAAGCGCCACGATGAGGATGCCACCTTGTTCAAGGATTTCCAAGATTTCGCAAAGTCAATGCGCTTGCCAGATGAAAAAATCGACGACGAAGAAATCAAACGATTCCTCGCGGACGAGATGAAACTAGATTGAACAGAAAGCGCGAACACGGACCTTATATGCGGGTGGCCGTCCAGTACGCAGTGTGGGTTGGAAATTAAAGTGGCCGCCTTTGGCCAACCGCCCTCGGTCGGGGATAGCATCCTCGGACTCGACCATTTTCCCAAAGGCTGGCACAATCGGGAATATGTGCCGTGGCGCGTCCCGTCGAAAACTCTGTATCGCAGGCATGGCTGCCTTGTTCAGCCTGCTCTGCTTGGGGGCTTTTGCGTCGCCGCAGATGGACAGAACCACATTTGATTCCAACACCAACACCTACGCAGAATTGACGAACTCGCTTCGTGACGTAAAGCACCGTTTGGAAGTTGCGGAAAAATCGTTCGGCGGCAGCAGCACGAATGTCGCCAACATCCTCAGCGATCTGGCTGGCCTTTGCGACGATATGGGTGACTACGCCCAGGCCGCGTCGTTAGACCAACGTTGTTTGACGATTCGCGAAGAATTGCTTGGCGTTCAGAACACGGAAGTCGGGGACGTTTTGAACGACCTCGCATACGAATATCAAGAAATGGGAGATTACGACCTGGCGCTACCGCTTTACCAGCGAAGTCTGATGATTACAGAAAAGGTTAGTGGCAAAGAACATTATGACGTTGCGACTACATTGGACAATATGGCGGATGCTTACCGTCTAAAGGGAGACTGCGCAGACGCATTGCCACTCGCCCAGCGCGCTCTGGAAATCAGAGAAAAAGTGCTAGGCAAGGATCACGCGGACGTCACCGATAGCTTTTACACCTTGGCTGCGATTCGCAGAGGGCTGGGTGATTACAAGGAGGCTCTTAATTTGTGCGAGCAGGGTATCGCTCTTGGTGTAAGGCGATTAGGACCAGAGCATCCGATTGTCGCTGCAAATTTGTTTGTTGCAGGCCAAGTTTATGGCGACCTGGGAGACTACGCTGAAGCGGCGTCAGCGTGTCGCCGAGCAATCTCGATTGATGAAAGAAATTCAGGCCCCGAAAATCCCGATGTAATCGAAGAATTAACTGAATTGGCGATTGTATTGGGGAAGCAGCGAAATATTGAGCAAAGCATTTCCACCTTTGCTGAGGTTTTTAAACGGCAACGCCATTATTTCGTCGGGCAACTTGTCGCATTGCCCGACTCCACCGCACTCCGATCCATCCGGGTCTCGTTTCAAACGGAGGAAATCTTTCACTCGATCTGTGCCGAAGCACCAGCCGAATCCCGGTCGGACGCTTGCTTTGCGGGAGCCGAAGGATTGGCGTTGAGCAAGGCTTTCCTTGAAGAAGTGCGCGCCGCCCAAGCTGCGTTAGATGCCGATCCGCGTACCACAACGAAGGAATTGCGCAGTCAATACCGCGCGGCCACAGTTCAGTTGGATCGGCTAAAGCAGAGCAGCGTCTCATTGCCACAGCGCGAAATCAGGCGGCGAGCGCTGCAAGAGGAGTTGGATCATCTTGAAACCGCGATGGCAGAACGGGCTGAATCGGTGGCCGTAACGGTTCGTGAACGAAATCTAACACTGACGAACATCGCACGCGGTCTTCCGGCGCAATCTGCACTGCTCGATTTTGTCCAGTATCGCAAATTCGATCTGGCTTCCACGACGAACCGATGGGGACAACCTTCTTATGCCGCTTATCTTACGTTTTCGGCGGCGAAAGATCCTACAAATATTATCGTCGAGCGTATCAATTTGGGTGAAGCCGCCCCGATCAATGAAGCGGTAGAACTCATTTGCAAAAGGATGTCCGCTGGGCAGTTTGCTGCGAGGGATTTACCCTCGGCACTACAGCGCGTTGGCCAATTGGTCTATGCGCCACTGGCTAAACATCTTGTCAATGTCTCTCACCTCATTATCTGCCCTGATGGCCGACTGAGCCGGTTGCCATTCGAGATGCTGTCGTATGACGGCCGGTTTTTAATCGAAGACAAGACCATCAGTTATGTTGGAAGCGGACGGGAGATCACACGCCTGGCCCAAACCGCTGCAAAAGTGGTGACCAGTGCTCCGGTGGTTATCGGCAATCCAGATTTTGATTTGGATTTGGCGAAAGCAGGTAGCGGGGGCACAGAGCTTCTTGGTTCTCCCATCAGTCCAGGCCGAAGCATCGGGGATGCAAAGCCAGATGGTTCGCCGGCCGCTGGCGTAGCCCCAGTGCAGCGATTTCTCATTCTTAATGATCGCGGTCTCTCCTTCGGGACATTGCCGGGCGCGGAGGCCGAGGCGCGCAGCGTGGCAAAACTACTCGGCGACGAGTGTGTATTGCTACTTGGCGCGAAGGCGCGCGAGGCAGACTTAAAGGCCGTGAATTCGCCGATTGTTCTGCATTTGGCTACACACGGCTTCTTCCTCTCAGTTGAGGACTTCCAAGGTACGGTTAAATTGCGAAGCAAGTTGATGGCATCGGCAGGCATGGATTCTGCCGTTGCTGGGTACACCGCTTCGTCGGGCCACGATTGGGAAAATCCGATGCTGCGTTGTGGAATTGCGCTGGCAGGCGCAAATCATGCGCTGCAAATCTCAAGCGTCACGGGCGAAAACGGTTTACTCACAGGCTTAGAGGCATCGTTGTTGAACCTGCATGGGACCGAGTTGGTGATCTTGAGCGCCTGTGATAGTGGTACGGGCGAAGTAATGACCGGCGAGGGTATGATGTCGTTGCGCCGGGCCTTTCGCATTGCAGGCGCGCAAACTGTATTGGCCAGCCATTGGAGCATTAGTGATAAAGCAACGAGCCAATTGATGACGCAGTTTATGCGGCGCTGGCGTTCGGGTGAACCACGGGACAAAGCATGGCGAGAAGCTCAATTATTCCTGTTGCACTCGAAGGATTTCTCGAACCCTTATTTTTGGGCAGCGTTCACACTCACCGGCCAGTGGCGATGACCAAAACCGTAGCTCCTGTGTCAATTCCTTCATACCGCCTCGTCATTTGCCCGCCTCCCTCAGTTTCTGATAGGCGTCCTGTAATTCCCGCTGGATGCTTTCCAGTTCGCTTTCCTTTCGCTGGCTGGAAAAGTAAATTATTCCCTCCTTGCCGTTTTGATTCGTTCGTTCTTCGGTGGCGTAAATGCCTTCCATAACCATCGCGTAACCGCTCGGCAAAATGTTGGCGTCGGATACCCGTACGACCCTGATCGGCACATTCGCCACGGCCAGTTCCCGGAACGCGGTCTGATTCTGCGCCAGCGTCTTTTCCGCTGACGCGATTTGTTCGGCCAGCGTCCGTTCATAATGCGTTTTGATTTTGAAATACGCCGCGCCGGTCCCGACAATCGCCACGGCCAGCCCCAAAACAAGCCCGCAAGTCAGCGCCATTTTCCAGATGCGGCCCGGCCAGACCCGCCCGGCTTCCTCGCTCGCATTCCTGATTTTTTCCAACGTCGGCAACGCGTCTGCGCTTAATTCCTCCGTCCGCCGCATGAACGGTTGCATCACTTCGGTCCGCACGCCGGCGTCAACCGATTGGCGGATGCTTTCGACAATGGCCTTGGTGTCCACCTGTTGGCCGATTTCCTGAGTCAGCTTTGCCAACCGTTCCGCCGCTGCTTCGCATTTCTCCTGGGTGGCCAGACAAAGGGCGGTCGTTTCCTCGCAAAGATTGTCCAGATTCACGCTGCGGGTTTCCACGGTTTGCGCCAGCAGGCCGATTTCTTCCCGCACTTTTTTCAACGACGCGAGCGTGCTCTGGTTCGTTTCGCTGACTGCCTGTGGGATGCGCTTGGCGTAATTGGCGTACACGTCGAGCAGCAAAAACAATTGGGCGAAAAACTCGGTGGCATCGCCGTTGGCGAAACGGTCATAGACGCGGCGGGCCATTTCGCGTTTGTCCGCCGGATACGCGGCCAGCATTTCCTCAAAAAGCGGCGGGCTGTCGGTCACAAGTCACCTCCTATTGCGCGAAATTGACCTTGGCCCCGCGCCGCGCTCGCGGCGCTTCGCCCAAGGCGGGCGCGGCTTTCGGCTTGATCTTCTCGGCTTCCGCCGTCGGAAGAAGCCGCCCGGCGATGCGGTCGTACTGATTGAACATTTGCCCCGTCCAATCCTGCAACATGCCCCGCGCCATGATGTCCAGTCCCAATTCGTCGCTGCCAATTGCTTCGTTGAACGGAATGCCGCGCTCGTGCTTGGTTTCGAGATAGGCGAGATTCATCTTTACGATCTCGGACAAGAGCGGCAGCGTGATGGTTGCCGCCCCCAATGCCTTCAATTCGTCATCCAGTGGGCTGCCGTCAAACATTTTCGTTCGTGCCGCGCGGGCCGGGTTCTTGACAACGATGTATTCGACCTGGTTGCCGCAGAATTGGCAAAGCTCATCCAGATTGGTCATCACGTCCACGTCATCCAACGGGAACATGGTCACGGTGATGCCGATGTTTAGCTGCTTGGCCAGATTGAAAAACCGTGTGGTTTGCAGGGCGGCCCGCAATACTCCATCCAGATGGGCGCGGGCGTCCACGATGGTGACGGGCTTGGCTGTCACTTTTTTCAAAACGGAGACCAGTTCGTCCTGGTCGTCGGCCCGGCCCGCCATCGGCACAAGTTGCACTTCGCCGGGAAAGAGCCGGGACAAGGTTCGATTGTCGGCGTCCAGATCGAAGCCCTGCCATTCGATGCCGCGCTCGCTTAACCAGCAAGCCCGCGTGGCGATTTCAAGGCTCTTGCCGACGTTTCCTTTGGCCTGCATCGGAAAGAGCAGGCGATGTTTTACGTTTTTCATAATGGAATGTTGAAGCGGATTTTGCGCTTCGGTTTCTCCGCATCAACAGGAGCGGGCGGCGGCGCTGATTGCGCCCGCACTGGCTCAATGGATGGCGGCGTGGGTTTACTCTGTCGGAAAAACCGATGCACGTTGCTGGTCGTGGCGCTCACGCCCCGCTCTCTGAGCCACTCCGCGATTTCGGCGAACGTCCAGCGTTTGCGGCGCAGTTCGCTAATGGCGGCCCGGTGTGTTTCCAGCTTGCTGCGGCTCGGTTTGGCGGGCGCAGATTGCGCCTCCGTCAATAATGAGTCTGTTGATGATTGTGACATCGTTTTCTCGTCCTTCGTCATTACCAGTCGGTCACGAATGGTTTTTTTCAAGAAAACGGATGTAAATTAGATGGAAACAGAGGTTTGCAGAGGATTGCAGAGGGCGCGAATCGCGCCCCCCGGCAGATTATACGAAGGTATCCGTCGAATCGTCATAGGGACGAAACGCCGGGCGTTGTTCGCGCCAGCTTTTGCGAATGAGCGCCTCGGTTACGATGGCGTCTGGCGCGTATCGCACCGCATAGGCATATCCGTAGGAATAGACGATGCCGGTCAATCCAAAATGGCTTGCGTCGGATATTGATGGAGTCAATTTTTGCTGCTCTTTTCATAAACGCTTCCTTTTTGTTTTGCGTCATCCGAGAAGCGCAGCCGTCAACGGTGGAGATGCCGCTGGCTTTGGGGCGCAAGGGGCCAGCGGCATACAACCTTGACGGCGAGCATCGCAGGATATAATTGACGCAAACAGGAAGCGGTGGAACGCTGGCAGGATAACGGCGGTTCGGGTTGCGGATTTCTGCTGGAAAAACGCTGGATAAGCGTTGGAAAATCTGGAGATTTCCACTGGATTTCGCTGTGACGGCCCAGCCCGATTTTCCCGCCTCAAGCTCCGCTTAGGAGAGATGTCTGTAAGTTTTAAGGCTTAACTTTTGTAAGTCTGCACTGTGCTTCTTGCGCCGTTACATGGCTCATGGTTGCCATGCTCATGCTGCATTGATCATGTTCTGGGTTGGATTGCGGTTTTATTGCGGTTAAGCCAAACGGTATTGCATCGGGTTTAATGGCTTGGTCCTGCGAATCAGTATCATTTTTTGCGCTGGTTCATGGCACGGTTTATATTGGCCACGTCATGTTGCGGGTCGTTGCCAGTGTGAGCGCCGGTCAAGCCAAACAGTATTACACTCAAGGTTTGAGCCGCGAAGATTATTACTCGGAAGGGCAGGAGGTCATCGGTCAATGGCAGGGTTTGGGCGCAGAACGGTTGGGCCTGTCTGGACGGGTTGACCAGCGTTCCTTTGATGCCCTGGCCGATAATTTGAAACCGGGTTCGGATGAATCGTTGACCCCGCGAACGAAGGAAAACCGGCGTGTCGGTTACGATTTCAATTTCCATTGCCCAAAGTCGGTGTCGGTGGTGTACGAGCAAAACCGGGATGAAAGGATTTTTGGCGCGTTCAAAATATCGGTCACGGAGACGATGCGGGAACTGGAAACGGACATGAGAACCCGCGTCCGGGTTCACGGTGAAAACAGTGACCGCAATACCGGCAATCTGGTTTGGGCAGAGTTCCATCATTTCACGGCCCGTCCAGTGAAAGGCATTCCAGACCCGCACTTGCACGCGCACTGCTTCGCTTTCAACGCCACATGGGACAACGTGGAGCAACGCTGGAAGGCCGGGGAGTTCGGCGATTTGAAACGGGATGCGCCTTACTACGAAGCTGCCTTTCACACCCGGTTCGCCAAACGGCTGGCTGAGATTGGCTACGGAGTTGAACGAACGGAAAAGGGCTGGGAGATCGCCGGTGTGTCGCAAACAATTCTGGACAAGTTTTCGCTCCGCACCAAACAAATTGAAGCATTGGCTGCGGAACGCGGGATTACGTCGGCCAAAGAAAAGGACATGCTGGCCGCGCTCTCGCGGGAAAACAAACGGCACGGCATTACCAGGGAACAACTGCGCGAAATCTGGAACGGTCGCCTCACGGCTGAGGAAAAAAACGCGCTGGCCAGCATCAAGGCCGGGTCGCCGAAAATTGAGGTCAACAGCATGACGGCAAAACAGGCGATGGATTACGCCATTGCTCACCGTTACGAACGCGCCTCGGTCGCCACAGAGAAGGAACTGCTGCGCGAAGCCCTGCACCACGGCATCGGCTCGCTCAATGTCAACGAGGTCAAACGCCAGCTTCTACGGGATGAGTTTATCCAGAGGGAAAGCAATGGCAGGGTGTGGTTCACGACAAAACAGATTTTGGCGGAGGAAAAACAACTGATTGATTTCGTTGGCCACGGCCAGGGCAAATGCCCGCCGCTCAACGACAAGCCGTATCAGATCCAAAATCCACAACTGCGGACGCCGGAAGCCAAGGAGCAACGCGACGCCGTGTTTCACATTCTCCGGTCGCCGGATCGCGTGATCGCCGTCCGTGGCGGCGCGGGCACAGGCAAGACCACCATGCTCAAGGAAGCGGTCGCCGGTATCGAGAGCGCCGGTCACAAAGTTTTTGCCTTTGCCCCATCGGCGGAAGCCTCTCGCGGCGTCCTCCGTTCGGAAGGCTTTGAGAATGCAACCACGGTCGCCGCGCTGCTGCACAGCCGCAAGATGCAGGATGAAATCCGCAACGGCGTTCTGCTGATTGATGAGGCAGGTCTGTTGTCCGCGCCTCAACTCAAACAGGTCGCGCAACTGGCGCAAGAAAAGAACTGCCGCGTTATTCTCTCCGGCGACACCGCGCAACATAGCGCCGTCGAACGAGGCGACGCGCTCCGGTTGCTGGAACGTCACGCCGCTTTGCAGGCCGTGGAGATAAAAAAGATTCGCCGCCAGCGCGACCCCACGTATCGGAAAGCCGTCAACGCCCTGCGTCATGGTGATGTCGAGGGGGGCTTTGCCGGTCTGGAAAAGCTTGGCGCGGTCCTGGAAGTCCCCGCCGATGAACGCTACCAGATGCTCGCCGCCGATTATTTGCAGGCAGTCAAGGATAACAAGTCCGCCCTGGTCGTCTCGCCCACTCACGCCGAAGGCGGGCGCGTCACGGAAAAAATTCGCGCGGAGTTGAAAACTCTGCAAAAACTCGGCGCAACGGAAAAGGAGGTCGTGCAACTCAAGAATCTCCGCTGGACGGAAGCGCAACGCGCTGATGTCAAAAACTATCAACCGGGGCTGGTCGTCCAGTTCCACCAAAATACGGCCGGGTTCACGCGGGGCGAAAAGGTGATGGTCACGGGCCGGGAACAAAATCAAATTGCCGTGCAACGCGCCAATGGGTCGCAAGGCTCTTTGACGGTGGGGCGAGGCTCCGCCTCATTTGACGTGTACGAGGCGGGCAAGTTGCCGCTCGCGCCGGGCGAACACATCCGCATCACCCAAAACGGCCAGACCAAAGACGGTCATCGTGTCAACAACGGCGAACTGCGGAGCGTGAGGAAATTCACGGCAGAGGGCGACATCGTTTTGGATAACGGTTGGGTGCTGGACAAGAATTTCGGCAACCTGGCTCACGGCTACTGCGTCACTTCGCACAGTTCACAGGGCAAGACCATTCAACGCCTGTTTGTCGCCGAATGTGAAGCCTCGTTGCCCGCCGCTTCCCGCGAACAGTTTTACGTGTCCGCCTCGCGAGGTGTTGAGGCCATCAAAATTTACACCGACAACAAAGACGCCCTCA
>Ga0182027_10005379_pt1 | contig 19479 bp, 16 predicted proteins | sample 712E1DmetaG_FD_121300 | JGI IMG/M metagenome (GOLD analysis project Ga0182027, IMG submission 121300) | Permafrost microbial communities from Stordalen Mire, Sweden - 712E1D metaG (Illumina Assembly) | ecosystem: Environmental > Terrestrial > Soil > Wetlands > Permafrost | place: Sweden...
GATTCACCCTCCTTGTATTCCCGCACACCATAAAATTCATCGTCATCTCCGCTGGAACGCGCTGTCTCAATCCCGAACCAGGGTAGGATACTTTTAGTTAAAGCAGGAAACTTGTCAATTCTAAATATTTGAGGATACACCGCTAGCTCTGAATAAACAACAAAGGTGCGCTTAAAGTAGAAAAGATTCAAGGGGTCAAAGAAATAAACCGTAAAAGGGCCAACTTTATATTCCCCTCTCTTAAAACAAAAGTAATCATACTTAATTTCACAGGAAGATTTCGCACCCAAATAGCTTACAAAAAAATTTTTCTTTTCTTGATTAAGCTGCCCACAGGTAAAATTATCCTCTAGAACTAAATTAAAAACCGGGAAAAAATTGATATTGGAAATCTCGGCGATCACCTCTAACCTATCGCCTTCAGTAACCCGGCTAACCATCTTCCTGGATAGCCGCAGCCGCACCACTAAATAAGTCAGAATTAACCAGGTCAAACTGACCAAAGCCGCAGAGAATAAAAAATAGGCGAAAAGAAAAAAGAACTCCCGGGTGGTTTTTAATCCAATCAGCAGGCTAAAAACAAAAAAAACAATTAAAATCAACCATTTTAAACGAAAGGTTTTAAACATATTTTAAGAAACGGGGATACTGCGCACTATTTCAGTAATTATTGATGCAGCTGTTTTTTCAGCTACCAAAGCCTTAGGCTGTAAGATTATCCTATGGCCAAGCACCCAATACACAAGCTTAATTACATCTTCCGGAATAACATAATCCCTGCCATCGATAAAGGCCCAGGCGCAGCTTGCTTTCATTAACGCAATCGAAGCGCGCGGACTGGCACCTAACCTAATCTCTTCTTTCTTGCGAGTCGCCGCCACCAAGCTTACTATATAATTAAGAACAATAGCAGAGATCTCCACATTTTTGATTTTCTCCTGTAACTCTAAAACCGTTTCAACACTTAAAACTGGCTGTAAATTTTCAATCGGATGCTGCATTTTCTGCCCGATCGTCACTCTCTTTTCTTCCTCCAGGGATAAATAACCCACATTTATTTTCATCAAAAACCTATCCAACTGTGCCTCCGGCAAAGGATAAGTCCCCTGATATTCAATAGGGTTTTGCGTACCGACCACCATAAAAGGCCGCGGTAGAATAAAGGTTTTACAATCTATAGAAACAGAACGCTCTTGCATACACTCTAGGAGGGCAGACTGCGTACGGGGTGTAGTCCGGTTAATTTCGTCTGCCAAAAGAATATTGGTAAAAACCGGGCCTTTTTTAAAATCAAACTCTCCGGTCTTAGGGCTATAGATAAACCCACCAGTAACATCCGAGGGTAAAAGATCCGGAGTGAACTGAATCCTTTTAAAATCTGCGCTAATGGATTTGGCCAGGGCCAAAGAAAGCATAGTCTTACCCATGCCGGGAACATCATCAATAAGAATATGCCCATTGGTTAATATCCCCACCACCAATAATTTCACCACCTCGGTTTTCCCTACGATTACTTTTTCTACATTATCAATTAACTTCTTTATCTCTTCGTTGCCCATGAAACCTCCTTATTTTAAAACAATAATTCTTCCTTTATTAAGTTAATAAAAGCATTTTCACAAAACTTTAGTTAAATTGTGTCAAGCTGTTCAAATATAAATAAAACCAATCTATCCTAAAAAATTAACTCTATTAACTAGACTTGGATTTCAAAGCATTTTCTATTTTTGCAACCAACACATCCTTTTCTATGGGTTTAGTGAGATAGCCCACAATGCCCTTCTTGTAAGCCATAAGTTTATCTTTATCCTTATCCAAAGCCGAAAGAATGAGGATTGGTAAAGTCTGCCCAAACGAATCATTATTCAACATATCGCATACATCCAGGCCTCCTATTTCGGGCATCACCATATCCAAAATAATCAAATCCGGCTTAAAACTGTGCAGGTGCAAAATGAACTCATGCGCGCTGGGCATGACCATCACTTCATATTCACCGCTATCTTCTAAATTTAGTTTGACCATATTTAGAAAATCTAACTCATCATCAACCACCAATATCTTCTTCTTAACCATCTAAACACCTCCCTCTTCTGCTCTTAAAAATATTCTAACCATAGTCCCCTCGCCCACCTGGCTTGCGATTTCTAGGTACCCATTATGCATTTCAATAATATCTTTAACCACCGTAAGCCCCAAGCCCATCCCCATCATCGCTCCTTTAGTAGTAAAGAAAGGGCGGAAGATGTTCTTCATGTTTTCTTCCGAGATACCCATACCCTCATCTTTAATTTCTGTAACCACAACGTTCTTAATGGATAAAGCCTGGAAGGCGAGCTTGGCTTTTGCTTCTTCCTGCAAATTATTAAATTCCACCAGATAAGTACGTACTAACAAGTTTCCCTTCCCGGTCATCGACTGCATGGCATTTAAAATTACATTCACAAACACTTGCTCCAGCTTTTGCCGGTCAGCTAACACTTTAGGCAAATCATTTCCTAATTCCTTAATCACTCTTATCTTGTCTTGAATGTTACCATACTGAGTTAAAGCCAGAGAGTCATTTAAGATAGAATTTAAATCTTCCTGCCCCATACTTATTTTTTTCGCGCGAGAAAAATCAAGCAGCGTACCGATAATCGTATTGGCTCGTTTAATATTATTTTTGGATATTTGAACCACCTCCCGGTACTGCAAAGGGACTTTGGTCTCTAAGTATTCGACTGACTGCATAATTATCGCTAAAGGATTTCTTACTTCATGAGCTACGCTACTAGCTAACTGCCCAACCGCTCCGAATTTCGCAGTCTGAATAACTTCTTCCTGAGATTCTTTAAGCTTAGAATAAGCCACAGCTAATTCCTGGACACTCTCCTCTAACTTCAGCTTATTCAACTGATTATCTTCAAGCATGCTCAAAAGAATTTCCCGGGATTTAAGCGCTTCTTTCAAAGAATTATCCAATTTCAATGCCTGAACCGCCAAAACTTTATCCATCTGCCCGCGTTCCTCTTCAATAGAAGCAGCTTTAGCTAATACCTGCAGTAAATTTAAATAATTTTCATCTATTTGCGCCTCGTAATCGAAAAACGCACAGAGCATACCTACGGTTTTATTTTGCACTCTTACCGGACAACCAATATAACATTGTAAATTATACTTATTTATATTAGGATCAGTATGCACATAACTGGTATGCTTAAGGTCTTTAATCACCAACGGTTGATCCGTCTGGGTTTTACTAATCTCAAAACAAAGATGCCCCTGGCATAAACCTAACCGGTTAAAATCTACAGGTTCATTCCAGCTTCCCCTAGTTACCAACATTGTATCCTGGTAGGAATTATATAGCATATAAGTGGCTTTCAAAATCTGCCCGGCGGTTTCTGTAATCAACTGGATTTTTCTATCCGGATCAGGTTCAAAAAAAGCAAGACAATGATTAATTTTAATCAACATATCCTGAACCCACTTGCGCTCGGATATTTCCCGGATGACCTCTTTTCTTTGCATAAAAAAACTATCGACCAAGCGGGAAACATCGCCAAACTCCGTATTTTGCTTCTTTAGCTTTTTTAAAAAAGCAGGATTCTCCTTCTTTAGTGACAGTGTAATTAATTTTAAGGGAATGCTGACCCAATAGAAAATAAAAATGGAGAAAAGTACTAGAATAACTACTAGAAAAATAAAGAATAACATTGTAACCTGAAGAACCGATTTTCTGGCGTTAACAATCGCTCCAGATTTTGCAAAAACTTTAAGATACTTAACCGGATAGTTATTCCAACCGGGTAATGCCCTGAAAAAATTAATTACAGAATATTTTAATCCGACAAATTTATTTTCAGCAGTATCTGCCAATAGTAAGTTAGAGCTGGTTAACCGCGCAAACTCATCAAGATAACTCTTAGACCATAGGCGACTACAAAATAAATACCCCATCTTGGCCGCACTTTCCCTTCTGGCATCCGCAGAGCTTTGAATAGCGGCTCCGTAAAATTCCATTAAACCTTGGGGGGTATTTGCAAAAAAATGGCAGAATGGCGAATAACTAAACAGACTACTAATCACCTGCCTGGGAACAGGTATTTCTTTAAACCCGGATTCCTTATCTAAATTATTAATTGAATAAACTAACTGGCAGTCTAAATTATATACCCAGGCTGCACTGGCTTGATAAGTATTTAGGGCAGCATCAATATTCTCGGTTGCCCACTTTTTTTCAGGAGTTGTAACAAAATTTACCATATCATCCCTAAAAGAATAATCGTAAGCAAAAGTCTGCAGAGATTGCTCCTGGAGGCTCAAAATTCTATCAAAAATGTACTCCCGCTCTACCTGCACCGACTCTACAAATTTAGCCAGCCGGTTACGCTGGTATTTACTTTGAGTAATAAAAACGCTAAAGAAAATAAATACCAATAGAAATATCAGCCAGAATAGCCTAGTACGTATTTTCATATTAAAAATCCCATTTTATTTCCCCAACCCCAGCTTTAGCTTATCCACTTCTTTCTTTAGCTCAATTATCCGCTCTTCCCTGCCCATGCTAATCTTATAAAAAACCTCCAGCTCCTTCATATACTTGCTATTTTCTTCCTCAATATTCTTCTGGTTAGTAATGTCCCTAACGATTGCCTGAATTAGCGTTTCCCCGGATAAATCCAGCCTGGACATCCAGACTGTAGCCGGAAACTCCTCCCCAGTAAGCCGCTTATGCCTCCATTCAAAGAATAGATAACCTTGCCGCAAGCCCATTTCAACTTTGCGCTGAGCTTCTTCAATAGAAATAGACCCATCCGGCTGACGCTCTGGTGATAAATCCCCGGGCCCCAAAGATAATAGCTGCTTTTCATCTTTGATCACAAAAATTTTTAACATAGCGGGATTGCCCGAAATAAATTTCATGGAATTAGGCTCAAGCAGCATCATCGCATCGTAAAAGTTTAGAAATAGGCCGCGATATTTATTCTCGCTAACCAATAATGCTGATTGAGCGGCTACCAAGCGTAGATTTTCCAGTTTAGTCTTATGTTGCAGGTATAAAAAGATAACCATTAATAGATAGATTGACAGAAAAAAACTTAAGGTTAAAAAAGAATGGGTGAAAATTAACCACCCCCATGTACGCGCGTCAATATCCATACCGAAAATCGCGATAACTTTACCAGTCTGAGGGTTAAGCACCGGAGTAAAAGCGCTAACCCAGGCACCCCAACGGTCAGCTTGCGGGCCGGCAACTAGATCATTTGCGGTAAAAAATATATTCCGGATGTTATTCGAAACCTCATTAAATATCTGCCCGGGAGGAGAATAATCTTTAGAATCCGCTGGCTCAGAATCCAGGAAGAAAAAAATCTTGCCATCTGGATGCCTGCCTAATAAATAAATAAAACGGCATTTAGAGTAAGACGACCGGACACTAATAAATTTCTCTTTCAATTGCTTATATGCAAGCAAATCTAAATCATCTTCAGAGCCGCTAAATTTCGGAAAACCTTCCAGGTTAAGTGATTTTTCAATTAATCGCGCCTGAAGCAATAATTCCTCACGCATGCTCCTATCTTCAGAAAGGACAATTACCCTGACAAGAAATAATCCTATAATCAGAAAAATAAAAATTATAATAAACCGTAACAAAAATAATCTCTTATTCATTATTTTTCCTTAACCCCTGTTTTCTAACCTTCCCCAGTTGCCTTCTACATTGTTATCGTTATACCCAACAAAAAAACCCAAGCTTAGCATTGCTGCATCATCTTGGGTCAACCTACAAGGATCACCTAAAGGGAATCCCCCCTAATCTACTGTCTATCTTTCCATGCTTACCCCCGCAAAGGACTTCCTTTGTGAGTTTCATGTTCAATATTATACTCTTATCTACAAAGGGGTCAACAATAAATTGCGAACAAAGAACTCTGGCTAATAAATACATCTTCCACTATCAAAAAACAAGAAAACCCGAGCAAAAAAGATGTTATTTGTTATGCTTAGAATACTGCATGATCGTTGCCAAGATCTTTTTGGCATTTTCTCTAGCCGCCTGGCCGGTACCCGCACGCACAACCAGGCTAGAAGCAGAACTGCTTATATTAGAAATTAGAATCTGGATCAATCTGCCATCAGCATAACGGCCGGTTAACCTTACTATATCTTTACTGATAGCTGCCTTATCGAATTGCAGATCTTCATTTTTTAGCGCCATTTTAACCATCGCTAAAGCCTGAATATAAGAAGCGTTGCAGATTAACTTTGGTTCTTTAGGCTCGGTAATTGAGTTTGAAACAGCAGCACAGCCACTAAAATTAAAACCTAAAAAATACACCAGAACCAATACTAAGAACTTCTTGGCCACCTTAAGCCTCCATTTCACATTTTTTATAACTTGTTGCAGCAGAATAACTTTTGTTTCAAATTAAAACAATACGTAAATCTCATCCCTTATTTATAATCCCAAACAAGGTAAGAAAAAATATAAAAAAAGCCGCTAACGACAGCAAGGCGCTTAGCCGGACACTTTTTTGTAGCATAAATATCCTGGCCGCATCAGTATCTACTCCTAATATAGCAATTGATTTGCCGCTAGCATCATAAATCGGAGCATAGCCAGAAATAAAACCCCCCCACTGATCAGGAGTAATTTTTTTATCCGCAGCAGGGCCACTATAAGCTTCTAACATCTCAGGAAACGCACGCGCATCATATTTATCCCCAGGAAGTGCAGAAGGGCAACGAGCAGTAATTACTTTTGGTGCCGGGTCAGCATCAACTACATACTGTAAAATACCCGGCTCTTGGGTAGTCATCATAATGTAAACATATTTAAGAGAAGAATTTGTATGTTTAATCTTTTCCAATTTCTCCGAGATCGCCTGATATGCCAACGTATGGTCTCCCTCCGGCCGAAGAGGGACTTCCAATAATTGCTGTGCGTCTATATAGAGCGCGGCATTAGATGCAATTGAGACCAACTGCTGCCTGACTTGATTAAATGAATCCCGTAAACGGTAGGCGCAAAAAATAAAGTTACCTAACGCCGCCCAAAATAAAAACAACGCCAGAAAAACCCATAAAAAACGTTTCATAGCTTTCGATATTCTTCCTCCCCTAAAAATACTTCTGGTTTGGCTTAGACTAATTAGTTAAAAATATTATTGAATTTCTAAATATCACCAACCGAACAAATGTTTACTTAAATTATTTATGAATAAATTGCATTATATGTATGGTAAGAATAGAAAACCCTAAACTAACCCGGATAGACTTTGTCAATTGACTTTTAAAAGGGTAATCTTTGTGTCTAAAAATATCCCAAGAACCTTCCAGAATCAAAAAAAGGGCAAATACCACAGCCCAAATGTCAACAGTAATTGGGTCCAAATAACTACAGGAACCAACGGCAAGGTTAGCTTCAGATTGAATTTTAAAAGCGGCAAAAATACTACCTAGTGAAAGTAAGCAAGTAATTAAAAGAGTTTTCGAAAAATTGCTGTTTTTATTCATAGTTGATTTATTTAACACTCTCCACAGGTTAAAAAAATTTTATTTCTCAGCTAATCTGACTAAAATCCTCAACGCTGTTACAATGTTATAGATCCCAAGTCTGCAATTAATAGCTAAATTTTCTCATCTGAGCCACTACTACTTCTGGCGGCCACACCTTAAAATGCAGATTGTTTTAGCTATTCTTGGCCAATAATATCAAGCGCCTGGACATCCGGATGATGATAGCGTTTTTTACCGAAAGTAAAATTTTTATATTGAATTGCTTCAACTGGGCACCATTGTAAACACCCCATACAGTGCTGACAGTGAGTTAACCAACGCGGCCCTGCTTCCTGCATTTGGATATTCCCCACCGGACAGATTTTGGCACAGAGCCCGCATTTAGTGCATTTTTCTGTAGCCCAAAACCCTTTAGCCGAAAGAGGAATATGCCTGGACCCAAACTTATAGAAAACCTTATAAAGCAGTAAATTTAACAGAAAAGGTTTTTCTTCCATAAGGCCGCACTTTTTTTGGCGTACACAATCCAAGATTTTCTGCGTCTTGATCTTCTGTCCTGCAAACATCTTATCCTGCCGCTCCCTGGAAAATGCACCATATAGCGGAGTATAGTTACCCGGCATAATTACTGAAAAACCACTCGCTAAATTCAGGTTACGCTTTTTTAAAATCTCCTTTACTAAGCTATGCGCCCGGCCATTTAATCCACCCAAGGTAGTTACGCTAAAGATATAAGCCTGAGGATTTATTTTCAGAGCGGTCAAAAAATCCGCTACAATCAGCGGTAAACCAAACATATATACCGGGTAGACAAAACCTACCGCATCAAAAGCAGTTGCATCCAAGCTTTTTACTGCCTCATTTATCGGAATAATCCGGGCATTATCTAAACCCTTGGCTAAATCTTTGGCCACCACTAAAGAATTTCCGGTTGCTGAAAAATAATAAATTACTGTTTTCATAAAAATACCAACCCCCTTACCCTATTCTACTCTATTCTATTATAATTAAACATTACTATTTAAGCCAGTTTGCTGCTTGTAGTTATTTAAAAACTTAAAAATTCCCAACAATTTGTTAAAAAAACTCGGATTTGTCACTTGATCAAAAAAACAACCCTGCCAAAAAAAATTACTCTTTCTCTAATCCACCAGCACTTTCTCTAATTTTTCCGGTTTTTCTTTCTGATATGCCCTATCCTGCAACGTAATTGTTTCAGCAATTAGATGGCCCTCTAAACCATAACAGTCAACCGTTATACTATCCCCGGGATTAATATCGGAAAGCGAAGATATTCCGGCATAAGTAGTAGTCTTTTTTACGGTTAAATTGTAAACTTTAGCATCCTCATCAGTATCCCGAACAACCAAAACCCCGGAAGCCAGATCTACTCTTTTAACCATTCCCTCCACGCTCCCGCCGGTTTCAACTTCAGCCATCGCTTCATCGGATTTTATCTCATGTGTAGCTTCAGTTTCAGGAGATTGATTATCCCAGGAATCCGCCTGAACAGATGGTAAGCCTAAAACAAGTATACCAAAAATATAAAATATTAAAAACATCATACCTGTCCTCTTTTTAAGAAAGACCCGGATTCTCCAGGAATCTTCCTTTAATAAATTTATATTTAAAACTATGCTTCACAAATAACTTAAACGCTCACCAGAACAATAACATAATCCTCAGCCTTAAACTCCCTGAGGCGGAGGCAATATATTTCTAATAATCTCTATAGCTGAAAGTACCGCACCTTCAGTAATGGGTTTAGTAAGGTAACAATTTATATTAAGCTTTTCTAGGTCATCTTTATATTTTTCCAGATAACCGGTGATGAAAACGACTTTGGTTTCGGGGCTGATTTCCGCTATTTTACTATATAATTTTGTCCCGTTCATATCGTTTAGCATTATATCTAAAAACGCTATGTCAAAATGCTGCTTACCGATTGCCTCGATAGCGCCTTCGGCAGTCTCCAGTGTAACTACCGTATGCCCAGTGAGCGATTTTTTAAAAAAATCCAGTTCATTCGTATCATCATCTACAACCAGTATACTCATTGCCTGGTGACGGGGGGCACTGCTGTTAGCATAATCCTTGAGAAACTTAGCTAAAGGAGCGAATTCAAATGGTTTCTCCAGCATAAGAATTGCGCTTTCGTTTTTAGCCGCCTTCATCAAGTCATCTACGGCATAACCGCTCATCATGATATATTCGGTTTCCGGGCTGATTTTTTTAATCGCCCTGAGAGTCTCAACTCCGTTTATCCCCGGCATCCGCAAGTCTATAAAAGCCAGGGCAAATTTCTCCTTTTGAGCTAATTCTATGGCTTGGTAGCCATCCTTTGCCGTTACGACGATTAGGCCTTCTAGCGTTAGAAGCAAGTTTAGGAAAAAACGGATACCTTCTTCGTCATCTACGACCAAAACCTTTATTTTATTTTCGCTAGCCATTAAGTTGCCTCCTTACCTGGAAAATCCAACTGTAAAAGGCGATTCCTATTTTTGTTAGAAGTGCACTAAATCAGTTTAGCTTATCCTAATATTAATAGTACTCCAATACTTTCTATTAGTCAAGAAGGCTGTGCGTTAAAACTGGAGAGTTTTAGTTTTCTAAAATTAGCCGATGATTTGCGTTCCAATTTTATTAGTTGATTTTTAGATTTAGAACGGTATAATAAAAAAAGAATACAGCGGGCGTGAGCAAAGGATATAGTTTTAATACTATTTACTACTGCTTGTTGATCCGGAGTAAAAATGCAAATTAAGAGACCAGGTTTTTTAGCCACGGTGTTCTTGTTTGCATTATTTTTTTGCGGTTATCACTTAGTATTCTCGGAACCTACCCAAAGCCTGGTCATAGTAAAAGGCCGTAATATCCCGCCTTACAATAGTGTTGTTTCTGCATTTAAGGAAGCGATTCAGAGCCACCAGAATACTTTGAAGATCGTCGAGATTGATTTTGAAGAAGGTAAGCAGGAGGGGCAGATTAATGCTCAACTTCAAGCAGCTAAACCGGTTTTGGTACTTACCCTGGGAACCCCGGCGACAAAAATGGTCCGGCAACTTTCATTAAACGCCCCGGTTGTTTATACGATGATCTTAGATCCTGCCAAAAATGATATCCTGGCTCCAGGGGTAGCGATTAATATTTCTTCTGAGGCTAAGCTTAAAGAATTAAAAATGATTTTGCCTGGCATAAAAGCTTTGGGTGTAATCTATTCTTCCGCAGATAGTTTTATGTATGAAGATATTTCTCTAGCGTGTAAAAGATTAGGCCTGCGCCTGGTGGAGAGAAAAATAGATTCACAGAAAGATTTTCCTGCGGCGATTGAAGGTATCTTTAGAGAGGCAGATTGTTTTTTGATGATACCTGATCCCAATATCTATCCGCCAAAAGTTACGGAGCAGCTATTATTACAGGGGTTGCAGCGCAAGATTCCCGTGATTGGGCTGTCAGCTTCTTATGCCAAAGCTGGGGCGTTTATTGCTTTTGATTGTGACTATGAAGATTTAGGCAGGCAGACAGCGGAGTTTGCCTTAAGAATTCTTACCGGAGATAGCCAAGCCGCTAAAGAAATGCAAGTTACTAGAAAAATAAAATTTTCTCTGAATCTTCAGGTTGCAGAGAGATTAGGGGTGATTATTCCTCAAGAGATATTGAATGAAGCAGGGGAGGTATTTGGCAGATGAGGTTGCGGTTCGGTATAACTGAAAAACTTATTATTGTGATTGTCGCAAGCGTCCTGTTGCTTATGGTAGTAGCCGGCTATTACTCTTTTAAGTACCAGAAGAATCTTTTATTATCGCAATTTGATGAGAGGGCAATCGTGATGATTACAGGTTTGGCCGTGAGTAGCGAGTATCCTGTCCTGACGGCCAACGATAAGCTTCTTGAAAGTTTGGCTGTTTCTGTCCTGAAGCAGAAGGACGTTGTGCTTTGCCAGGTCAAGGATAAGGCAGGTAAGATTCTCTTTCATCGAGGCGAAACCAATAAGGTTAGGAGTATCAGGAGTTATGTCGCTTCGGTTATGACGCAACAATCAGCAGCATCTTTGGATGAGATGGTATTAGGTGTCCAGAAAGAGGTTAAGGAAAAGATTGGCGAGGTTTACCTGGTTTTATCTCTTGACCGCATCATGGAAGAAATGAATAAGCAGAGAAATTTTATAATATTGTTAACGTTGATTGGGATGGTGCTGATCTTTGTATTCATATCTTACTTTATTAGGGCGATATTGGGTAGGCCGATTCGTGAGTTAGTCAAAGGGACGAACAGAATTTCTTCGGGCGATTTGGGTTATAAGGTACCGGTTAAGACTCAGGATGAAATTGGGGTTTTGGCGCTTTCTTTTAATGCGATGACCGATGATTTGCAGCGGGTAACGGTTTCGCGCGATTCGCTGGTAAGTGAGATTAACGAACGCAAGCGCGCAGAAGCGGCATTGCGTGATGCAGAATCGCAGCAGCGGACTCTCATCAAAAATATTCCCCAGAAGATATTTTATAAGGATACCAGTTCGGTTTACATACTTTGTAATGAAAGTTATGCTATTGATTTAAAAATAAACCCCCGGGATATTAAAGGAAAAACCGACTACGATTTTTTCCCGCGTGAGCTTGCCTATGAGTACATTAAGGGTGATCAAGAAACTATGTTTTCCAGGAATGTAATGTATAGGGAAGAGGAGTATGTTAATGGCGGGCAGAAGGTGACGGTGGAGACAGTTAAAGCTCCGGTCAAAGATGATGCCGGTAATGTTATTGGCGTATTTGGTATTTTCTGGGATATTACCGACCGTAAACGTGCGGAAGAGGAACTTAAAAATGCCTATGAGCAACTCAAGAATGTCCAGGCGCAGGCGGTACAGTCGGCCAAAATGGCTTCCATGGGTCTTTTGGCCGGAGGCGTAGCCCATGAAATTAATAATCCCCTAGCCGGAGTTTTGAATAACGTACAGATGATCAAGATGCTTGCGGAGCAGAAAAAAGATTTTAGTTTTAATGATTTTAGGGAGATTCTGGCAGTGATTGAAGAATCTGCCGCCAGGTGCAAGAAAATTACTCAGTCTCTTTTAAATTTCTCGCGTACTTCTAAAGGGGCATTCCATTCCGTATCATTAAATGATAGTATTGAGCAGGTAGTGATAATTATTGGCCATGAATTGAAACTGCAAAACGTTACTATTCGAAAAGAACTGCAGCCCGATTTGCCCTTAATTATGGGAGATGCTCAGCTTCTGCAGCAGGTGATTTTTGATCTGATCAACAACAGTAAGTGGGCTATACAGCAGAAGAAGGTTTCAGGGGGAGAAGGGGTGATTATACTTAAGACCGCGTATATCCTGGGGGAGAAAAAAATTGTTTTTTCTGTTGCTGACACCGGTATAGGTATTGACAAAGATAATCTTAGTAAGATATTTGAGCCTTTTTTTACCACTAAACCCGTGGGCGAAGGAACGGGTCTGGGCCTTTCCATAATTTATAACATAATAAAGGCGCATCATGGCAATATCGAGGTGGAAAGTATAATAGGCCAAGGAACAACCTTTAAGATAATGCTACCGGTTATTTAATAAATAATATGGAGGAAGCATGAAAGATCCCGTTGTTAATTTGGTATCAGCGGTATGTTTATTTAGTTTTATAATTCTGGCTGCATTTAATGGGGATGTTTTAGCAGCAGAGATGCCAGTTGGCGTGACAGAAGCGCCGGCGGTTCCTGTGGGTAGCCCTGAAGAATTATTATTTGTGGATATACCTGTGGTTACCAGCGCTACTTTAAGGGAGCAAAAAATCACTAGTGCCCCTGCGGCAATAAATGTCCTTACCGGAGACCAAATCAGGAAAAGAGGATACCGCACGCTTAAAGATATGGTGGTTGATATTCCAGGATGGGAAGATGTTTCAGACTCCAATGAGGTTATCGCTGCGGTAAGGGGCATGTATGCCAGCACAACCAATAAGATCCTAATTATGATTAATGGCCATCGTATGAATGATTTAAATTTAGGCCGCTATAACTTGGACCAATTCTTAGGTACAGATATAATTGAGCGTGTCGAGTTTATCAAGGGGCCGGGGTCGGTTTTGTATGGTAACGGAGCTTTGATGGGCGTGATTAATATCATTACTAGGCAGGGTAGTGATTTGCAAGGTTTCTATGCGCATGAGAAAACTAGCTTTTATGGGCACAATCGGGATTATGAGGGAAGCTTGACCTGGGGTAATAATATAGGCGACATAAATGCTTTGGTGAATTTTACCTATTTAGACGGTGAGGGAGATGATATTTATCAGCCCGCGTCTTTAAGTAATCCTCCTGGTGGCTCAGCTAAAAAAGACGGTAAGCTTTATTATAATAAGTATCCTGATAACTGGTCCTTGTTTGGATCATTAGAGTATCAAGATAACCTACGCCTAGATTTTCGCCGGGAACACTATAATCGCGCCGTTCCCCGTTGCCCGGCTAATTTAAGTTTCTATAATTGGTCTGATGAGCTGGTTAAGCCTACTTATCAGGAAGATATTACCTATCTGGATTTAAAATATGATCTTTTCCTGAGTGAAACTTCCAAGCTGACTTTTAATCCTGCGATTACTTCTTATCATTTGCGAGAGTTATCCTGGATAAGCAGTTGGGGAGCGGATTATTTACCGCCATACGGAACCCGCAGCGGACAGAAGACTAATTATGAACAGTATCAGTTAAAAACAATTTACGATAATCAGCTAAAAGAGAACCTGGATTTAATTCTAGGCGTGGATACGGTGTTGGCTAATTTCCGCAGTATGTATGGAGTGGGCGGTTCTACCGGTGCGCCTTTTGATGAGGTGAAGGACCAGGGTGGCAGATGGTTGTTGGTTGGTGGTTTTTACCAGTTGCTTTGGTCGCCGATAAAAAAATTGGAGCTGACGATCGCCGGCCGTTATGATACTTTTGGGCAGATTGCGGATCCGGCTTTTACCAAGCGTTTTGGCGCAGTTTACAAATTTGCAGAGGGCTTAACCGCCAAGTTGCTTTACGGAGAGTCTTTTCTTTCTCCGCAATGGGCGCATCTAAACCAGGTTACCTCCGGGGCCTGGGCCCCTAACCCTGGATTAAAACCGGAGACTTTTAATGGTTGGGATCTTATTTTTGAATATGAACGCGGCAAGGCCTACATTAATCTTGATTTTTTCCGTAATCACCTCAAGAATCTCATTTCAGCAGTCGGGTCCAGTTATTTCAATATCGGAGAAACTACCTATAAGGGCTTTGAGTTGGAAGGAAGATATAACTTGTTAAAAGAGTTGCAGTTAGAAGGCAGCTTGAGCTACGTGGCTAACGAAGGGAATACTTCGGATTCATATCTTATGTGGGGAGAAATTAAAAACATTCCTACTACTATCTACCGCTTAGGTTTAAAATATGCCCCCTGGAAAAACTTTGATATCCAGATCTGGGGCAGGTATTATCCTAATATCAGGACCAGTGATGCGATTACCGGAGAAAACAGGATTAAGCCCTGGGTAACCGCGGATATCTCGGTTAATTACAAATTAAAGGATTTTGATTTTCAGCTTGGTATCACTAACCTCTTCGACAAATATTATGAGCTTGGTGGTTCGGTTAATCGTCCGATGGCCAGGCCGGGAAGAGGGGTGAGCCTTTCTGTGGGATATAAGTTTTAATTATTTAAAATCTGTTATGATACGATAGCTAGTGTTTGACAAAATAAAATTATATGGTTAAATAAATCACCAATCAAAATGGGGAGGCCGTAAATACGGCCTGAGAGTTCCGTCTAGTTAGCGGATTACCCTAATAACCTGATCTGGATAATGCCAGCGGAGGGAAAGGAGCGCAGAATGTATAACCCTTATGCAATTGGCATAAGGGTTTTTTGTTTTGTTATTGGTAAAACGATAGAAATAAGATGGCTAAAAAAAGGAGAAAACTATGCAGTTAGACGAGATTATAATTTCCAAAGCGATTATTGAATCATATAACAAAAAGCTCATTGCGGCTCTGGATGTTGATGTGGCGATTGTGGGGGCGGGCCCGGCCGGCATGGTCTGTGGTTATTATTTAGCTAAGGCGGGTAAAAAAGTTGTGCTTTTCGAAAGAAAGCTCTCTGTAGGCGGGGGGATGTGGGGCGGCGGTATCATGTTTAATGAAATAGTCGTACAAGGTAAGGCCAAAGGTATTCTTGATGAATTTGGTATTAAAACCCGAGTCTACCGGGAAGGTTACTATTTGGCGGATTCCATTGAAACAGTTTCGACCATCTGCTCTAAGGCCATGCAGGCGGGATTAAAAATTTTTAACCTGATGAGCGTAGAAGATGTGATGGTGCGTAGTAAAAAAGTGGCGGGTTTGGTATTAAATTGGAGTGCAGTTGAAATGTCAAAATTACATGTTGATCCGATTACTATGCGGGCTAAAGTCGTGGTTGATGCGACAGGCCATCCGGCGGAAGTAGCGCGGATTGTCGAGAGAAAATCCGGGATAAGGCTTAAAACTAAAACCGGTAAGACCTTGGGTGAGGAATCAATGTGGGCACAGGTAGGAGAAGAAACAATCGTGAAAAACTCCAAGGAGATTTGTTGCGGTTTATATGCTTGCGGTATGTGTGCCAATGCGGTTTTCGGTGGCCCGCGTATGGGGCCGATATTCGGGGGGATGCTTTTAGCGGGTAAAAAGGTCGCTGGAGATTTAATCAAAAAATATTAGCCGGTAGGATATGGAATGCTGAATTCTCCTTGCAATCTTTTGGTTAAGTCTTATAATACATTTGTAAATAGAAAAAGTATCTCTTTAGTTAATGTCGAAGAGCATTTTTAGAAGTTACGGTTCTGTGAAAAAAGAAGATTTACTGACCAGCCTTGAAAATGAAGAAAACTAATTTTATTGGTATCCTTTTAATTTGCATAATCGTAGCTTCCGTTGTTCTTTTTTGTAAAGCGGTTTATGAAGATGATGATTTCATCTTTGATATTTTATGCAATACTAACGTTTTGCCGTTATATGCTGAATTTTTTATCAGTATTTTGTTATGCTGCGGGATTTTATATGAATATGGAATTATTTCGCTTTCGCCGCGGTCAGTTAGGGCTTATTTGGCCAGGCATGAAAAATCCCCACCCGGTATTACTTGGGGTTTCTAAGGCAGCTTAGATTCAGTTAACTATTTCATTAAGCTAATAATTTAAAAAAAAGGATATTAAAATGAGAAAATCTATCAGTATTTTAACTGTATTATTGTTGATCTGCGGGATAACCGTATTAAGCTTTGCTCAAACTACAAGTACTACAAGTACTAAAAAAAGTGAAGTTAGTACTGAGGTAGTGAGAGGGAAAATTACTGCGATTGATTTGACTAAGAACGAAATTGTAATCAAGGTCAATAAAACAGGGCTAGATAAAACAATCGTCGTAGATTCAACGGTTATTTCGACATTAAAGGCCGATGATAGTGTGAGGGTCACACTGAAAGCTGGAAGCAATGTTGCTGAGAAAGTAAAAAAGATTACCAAATCTACCGGCGGCGGTAAGAAGTAAGCAGATATGTAGGTAGGATTATAGTTTAATCTAGGGGCGGGCACATATGTGCCCGCCTTTTTTTATGTGAGTTATCTGCTAACATAATAACTTAAAATGAGTTTTACCAGTGCTTTAGCACCAGATATTTTCTAGCTTAAAGTACTTGTTTTATTAACAGGGCTTAGTATAATAATTTAGCATTATTTAAGAGTTTAACTTTGTTGGTTAGGTTAAGTTTCTCTGGCGGGGACAAGTAAGATAATATCCAAAATGCCTAACTCCTAAATGGTAAAAATTAATTTTCGAAGCTTAACCGTCACTTTAGCAGTTGTTTTTTTAACGTTTAGTACGGTAGTTTTATTTATCTTTAGCGGGTTAGATATATATAGCAATTTTCGGCATCAACGAGAGACCATTATTCTCCAGCAGCAATTCATATCTCAAGAGACGGCTTGCGCCGTCAATTTTTTTATTCAGAAGCTTATTGTATTGGCCAGGTCAGCTAGCCTTGGTGATTTGGTAACTGTTAGTTTGCAAGAGCAGAGGCCGGTTTTGGATAGGTTATTGGTTTTGGAACCTGCCTTCCGTCAGCTGGCCCTGTTAAACGCGCAAGGCGATGAATTGCTGAAAGTTTCCCGCCTGTCGCATTCAGAGCCGGATTCATTAACGGCGCAGGAAAGAAGCGCATTGCTTTCCGGGGTTAGTCCAGCTAAGGCGCACATCGGCCCGGTATATATTGATAGGATATCTGATGAGCCATTTACAATAATGGCGATTGGCCTTAAGGATAGTTTAGACGAATCTAAAGGGATATTGCTGGCAGAGGTAAATTTAAAATTTATCTGTAATTTGGTCGGCAGGATGAAGATTGGTAACCAGGGTTTGACATATATAGTTGATCGTCAGGGGAAATTGGCCGCTTTTGGCGATATTCGCCGGGTTTTAGAGAGTGAAAATTTATTCCAGACTAACAATAGGATTAAAGAATTCCTGAAAGGTAGTGATAAAACTGGTACTAAAATTTCCAGGGGTATACGGGGTAATTATGTTTTATCTACAGTTACACCGCTTAATATACCTGATTGGTTAGTAGTCGTTGAATCTCCGGTTGCTGAGGCCTATGCTACTGTAATTACAGCACTTAAAATATTGATCTTCGTTATATTCTTAGGTTTTATCTTAGCCATTGTACTCGGTATCTATCTTTCAAGAATAATTACTCAACCGATAACAGAATTAAGCAACGCTGCAAGAAGGGTTAGCACAGGCAGCTTAGATGAGAAAATAGAAGCAAGATCAAAAGATGAAATAGGAGAACTAGCAGGAAGTTTTAATCAAATGGTTAATGATTTAAAAAGCACAACTACTTCCATAGGTAATCTTGAGCGGGAGATTGCCGCCCGTAAACAAATAGAAATAGAGTTAAAGAATACATCTGAGCAGCTTATGCAGTCTTCCGGAATGGCTTCTCTGGGTAAATTAGCTGGAGGTTTCGCCCATGAAATTAATAATCATCTTTCTGGTGTAGTCAATAATATTCAGATGCTTAAGATGCTTGAATCCGGAGAAATGCTTGATCGTAAACGATTAAAAGAGCTTTGTGTTGTTATTGAGTCGTCTGCTTTGTGCTGTAAGTCAATAATCAAATCCCTATCTGATTTTTCTCGTGCCGCAAAAGGTGTGTTCCAGCCGGTTCAGCTCAATATTGTTCTGTCCCAGGTATTAGGGGCAGTCGATAAACAGATACAGGCGGATCATATTATCATTCAGAAAGATTACCAGTCTGTATTACCTGATATCCAGGCAGATCCACAGTTATTACAGCAAGTGGTTATAAATTTACTCGTAAATGCCCAATGGGCGATTAACCAAAGGCAGGATAAGGCAGCGGGAGTAATTATTTTTCGCACTTGGAGCAATCTTAGCGAAAATAAGGTTTGCCTTTCGGTTTCTGATAATGGTATTGGTATGCCTCAGGAGAATCTCCCGCGCGTTTTTGAGCCGTTTTTTACCACTAAAGATATATGTCAGGGGGCTGGCCTAGGATTGTCGTTAGCGTATAAGATTATTGAAAATCATAATGCTACTATCGAAGTCAAAAGTCAGGTAGGTATAGGATCAGTTTTTACAATCAGTTTTTCGGTAAGGAGGTAATTTAATGGCGACTGAAGAAAAAATGAAAGTTCTGGTTGTGGATGACGAAGAAGGTATCCGTTTTTTCCTGAATCTACTTTTGACTCAAGAAGGATTAAGCGTAGTGATGGCCAAGGATGGTTACCAAGCTATAGAATTAGTTCAAAAGGAAAAATTTACCTTGGTTTTTCTGGATTTGCGGATGCCGGGGATAAACGGAGTTGAGACTCTCAGGGCGATTAAAAAAATCAGCCCGGAAACCGAATATATCATGATGAGCGGTTATGCCGTAGATGACTTGATGAAGGCGGCTAAAAA
>Ga0182027_10005380_pt1 | contig 19479 bp, 11 predicted proteins | sample 712E1DmetaG_FD_121300 | JGI IMG/M metagenome (GOLD analysis project Ga0182027, IMG submission 121300) | Permafrost microbial communities from Stordalen Mire, Sweden - 712E1D metaG (Illumina Assembly) | ecosystem: Environmental > Terrestrial > Soil > Wetlands > Permafrost | place: Sweden...
TCCTAATCATACAACAAATAAATTTGCAACGACATGCGATCAATGCCATAATACAATTGCATGGGTACCTTCAACTTTTAACCATGCGACTACTCCTTTTCCACTAACCGGATATCATACTTCAGTTGCCTGCGCTAATTGTCACACGAAAGGTTATGTTGTCGGACAAACTTCAAATACATGTTATGGATGTCATCAGTCAAATTATGTTTCAGCGGCTAATCATGTTGCTCAAAGTTATCCCACTGATTGTACTATGTGTCACTCTACAACTAATTTTACTAGTTCAACTTTTAATCACGCTACTACCCCTTTCCCATTAACAGGTTTTCATAATACTGTAGCTTGTGCCAGTTGTCATACAAATGGTTTTGCTGTCGGACAAACTTCCGCGGTTTGTAATTCATGTCACCTGACTAATTATAACGCGACTACTAATCCTAATCATACAACAAATAAATTTGCAACGACATGCGATCAATGCCATAATACTACTGCATGGGTACCTTCAACTTTTAACCATGCGACTACTCCTTTTCCACTAACCGGATATCATACTTCAGTTGCCTGTGTTAATTGTCATACTACAGGTTATGTTGTCGGGCAGACTTCAAGTTTATGTTCAGCCTGTCATATATCAAGTTACAACAGCACTACCAATCCGGCTCATGCAGCTGCAAAATTCCCAACTACATGTGATCAGTGCCATAATACTACTAATTGGACAAATTCAACTTTTAACCACGATGGACAGTATTTCCCCATTTATAGTGGTCGTCATAAAGGTGTTTGGACACTTTGTATTGATTGTCACAGTAATGCATCAAATTTTGCTGTGTTTACCTGCATCAACTGTCACGAACACAGTAACCAAACAGATGTAACATCAAATCATAGCGAAGTTAAAGGATTTACGTATTCTGCTACTTCGTGTTATACTTGCCACCCTAGAGGAACATCTGGATAACAATTTAGATAAGTTTATAATAGAATATAGCAATGATCGCCTTTTCGAATGGATATAATAATAAATACTAATGAAAATTATATTTAGGAATAATGATGCCGGAGGTATCATATATTTATAAAAAATAATATAACATCATACCTTCATCTTCAGCTGCCTCGCAGCATCCGTAACCGCGTCAATCTTAGCCGCAAATCCGGTTTTATTCTTAACTTCCTCATCATTAACATAATGAATATCCAATAAACCGGCACATTTAACACCAGTACGAAGATAATTCACTTCACTTAATGCTAATCCCCATCCGTCAAACCACATGTCGAGTTCGGCTGTTTTACATATTGCTGTGTCAATGTGAACAATTAAATCAATATCACTGCCCGGACCGGATGCGGCATTTTTAGTGCTTCCAAAAATATAAACATTCCTAACGCCGAATTTATTACTGTCCAATTCAGAAGCTATCTTTTCGGCCATTTTCATACGCCAGCGCCAATGATCGCTTTGATGATATTCAAATGTTTCCTTAAATCCTTTTTCGTTAATACTTTCCCCGCTTGGAGCGGTAAACATTCCCATTGCTTCATCAATATCTGCGTTTACAAATACACGCAAATTTAATCCGCCTGTAGATTCAAATACATCTATAACTTTAACCGTATCTTCGATATTATGAAACTCCGGAACTAACTCCTTAAATATATTCTTTGAATTATTTAAGAAATATTCATTGAATACAACATTTGGATCATCGGGATATAACGGCAAATACCTGATATTTGCTTCTACAAGATCCTGGAAAAAGTGAGTTCCGAATGAAAGATCGGGGACATAATTTCCTTTTTTGCGCGCTACCTCAATAAGCATTGCTGTATTGTTAATGTCGGAATATGTTACACTTACACCAAGTTTTATATCACCACGACTGCCCCATCTTCCCGGACCAATTAATATAAATCTTCTTTTAGGAAGTGTTTTGTTAAGCTTACTAACTGCCCTGCCAACTAAAAGCATTTTATCTCTATCAGCTAAATTCGTGTACTTTTCAGGATCTACATAAACTACATGTGTAATATCAGGTACCTTTCCGTTTGAAATATATTTATGCGCTGTAAATAGGATTTTTTCAATTGAAACATCTTTTGGTATAGGGTCGGAACTATAATCGCCGCTGAAACTTTGAGGGCGGCATTGAAGCAAATACAAATTTGTGCCGTCACAACCGAATTCTATATCAACAGGAGTTTTAATCTTCGACTGAAGTGTTTTAAGAATTAAATCAATTCGCTTAAGATAATTTGATTTGGAAATCAGCCCGTCGAATGTAACTACCAAATCCTCTAAATGATCTTCAGCGTCATAAGGTGTAGGTATTCGAACCATCGAACCATCTATAACAGAGAATATTTGCGTAAACTGAGGATATCTAAATCCGTAATCTTTGAAAAATTCTCCTAAAGGAATTGATTCAAATTCATTGGTTTCCAGATTTATAACATCTATCTTTTTCTGGGAATATCTCATTAATTCTTCAACAGTTACATTTACTTTCAAATTTGGCTGTCCCGGAGAAACCAATACAGGATAATCATCGCTCAATCTGTCAACAGCGCGAGTGCCTAAACCTGTAACAAGACGGATAAGTCCATCCTCACGCTTTATTCTGGGTGACCAACGGAATTCATTATTGCTGAATGCTACTCCGGCATATGCGGTCATGAAATATTTACCGATTGTTGTCCCAACTACTTCCTGAATCATTATCCCCATCTCTTCATTGAAATCCAGTAATCCTCTTTCAGCTCGGTACTCTATTGCATCAGGGTTAAAAGTCGACGCGTAAACCTCCGCGATCGCATCCATCAATGATATTAATCTTTGTTGTTTGGTGCCTTGATTGGCAAGGAACAGACTTTTATATTTACCGGAAAAGGCAGCTCCCATTTGATCTTCAAGGAGACTTGAACTCCGGACAATTAATGGTTTATCTCCTAGATCATCAAGCGCAACAGATAACCCTTTCGCGATATCCGGTGGAAATTCGGAATTCTTAAATAATTGAACAATATGTGGATATTCAATTCTTACTTCATCAATATCCTTATACTTTTGTTCAAGTACTTCTTCTAAGTTATTATGCTGCATAAAATGAAGTACGCCATCTGAAGTAATATACCAAGTCTTTGGAACCTTGATTTCTTCAAGCAATTTATTGTTTTTTGCTTCTTCCTGAAGGATATGATATGCAAGGAAAAGACCTGCGCTTTTACCTCCGAGTTTCCCATGACTTCCGGGAGGGAATATCATTTTATCAATAAGCTTATAAAAATCTGTTATTTTCACATATTCTTTAGCCACACTGATATAATCAAGCTGATCTGTAAAGAATCGTCTTAACATTGATACTCTTAAACCTTTGATCGTCGAAGCAGGAAGCTCAAATTTTTCAGGAGCAATATGATAATATTTCCTTATAGCTTCGGCAATATCCGTTAAAGAAGTATCCTGGTTTTCAACTACTTTAATAAGTTCACTTGATTTATCTTCCTGAATCCATTTTTGAATTCTCGCAAGTATTATTTCATCCGGTAGATTAACGTCTGTTAGCCTGAGGATCGTATTTACATAATCGTCATAATCTATTATTTTATTTAATTTTAGAGGTGTGTTATCATAGTTTTCATTATCCTCATTGCTTCTTCGTGAAAGACTGGTATTCTTCATCAAATTCTCTGCTTCTTCGACACCTTTCCAGCATAAAAGATGCAGCATTTTACGCATAAGACTCATAAACAAATTTGGGTCGGTTTTTCGGATCATATCAAGCACAATTTTCCATTCTCCTTTAGTTCTGCCATCGACTTGATCCTGAACATTTTTTAGTTCGGAGAATACATTCTTTAACTTTCTATGAAGCACGAAATGCCCGAGTCTTTCAGCTATTATATCAAGCAATTTTTTCTCTTCATTTAAGAAAGGATCTAAATCTGATGCAGGCACTTCCTCGAGATAATAGACTAAAATATGACCTTCACATTTATTCTGAACAATAATATCGGATGCGATTACCCATTTAGTTTCAGGAAAATCATTAGTCTTATAAGTAATATCTTCAAATATTATTTTAACTCTGCAGGAATTCGGATATTGCCAGCCGTTAGGGATTGTATCAATAATAATATGAAATGCCTGATCAAGAGAGATATCCGACCGGTTAAGATTATCTTCAATAGTAAAAAGACAATTCATCTCCCGGGTTCTTTCCTGCAGCTCAAATACAAGATTATTAATTGGTTTATTTTCGTCCGGCATTTCTCAAAACTCCAAATAGAAATAATTTAAGCAATCCACAACTCCTCCCCTTTTTTTCAAAGGGGAGGACACAGGAGGGGTTCTTCAATCTTGTTCAATCACAATTTTTTTCATCAGCCAAATTTCTCCAACTCATAGCACATAACTTTTCCCGTCTTTCACTTGTAACGCGTTACTCGTTACATGTCACGTTTTTTCACACCCACCCACGGTCCTTACACGCTTGCGCAACACGGTTAACTGAAATTACATATGCTGCGTCACGCATATACAGTTTTCGCTTCTTGGCTAAATCACTAACTGCTCTAAACGCCGCGGTCATTTTCTGATCCAGCTTTTCAAGCACCTCTTCCTTTTCCCAATAATAATTCATATTGCTTTGTACCTGTTCAAAATAACTGCAAGTAACACCGCCTGCATTTGCAAGAAAATCAGGAATAACGAATATCCCCTTCTCCTGAATTATTTTATCAGCTTCGGGAGTAGTAGGGCCGTTAGCGCCTTCGACAAGGACTTTTACTTTCTTGCTGATTTTGCCGGCATTATCGGCGCGTACCTGATTTTCAAGCGCTGCCGGAAGAAGGATATCAACATCCTGTTCAATCCATGCTTCCCCATCAAGAATTTCATAGCCGAGTGATTTTGCTTTCTCCTTATCAATCCCTCCGAATTTGTCGGTGATTTTCAACAACTCAGGCACATTGATTCCATCTTTCTTTTTAAAGGTATAAGAACAATGCTCATTTTCATCCCAGCATGAAACGCAAATTACTTTACCTTGAAGCTGCTGATAAAGTTCAATTGCGTATCTCGCCACATTTCCGAATCCCTGAACACTTGCTGTCGTGTCCTTTGGACTAATACCCATATCAACCAATGCTTCTCTAAGAGTAAAAACAACTCCATAACCCGTAGCTTCAGTTCTGCCGAGAGATCCACCCATACCTACAGGTTTGCCGGTTATAAAGCCCGGATATCTCGAACCATGAATAACCTCAAATTCGTCGAGCATCCAGAGCATATGTTGAGCGTTTGTCATGACGTCAGGTGCGGGAACATCATTCAGGGGACCGACATTCTTTGACATTTGGCGAACCCAGCCGCGGCAGATTTGTTCTTGTTCATGCATACTTAAATGATGCGGATCGCAAATTACCCCTCCTTTTGCACCTCCGAGCGGAATATTCACAACCGCGCATTTCCATGTCATCCACATAGAAAGCGCCTTTACAGTATCGATTGTTTCCTGTGGATGGAATCGGATTCCGCCTTTGCCCGGTCCGCGGGCGTCGTTATGTTGAACTCTAAATCCTTTAAATATTTTTGTTATACCATCATCCATTCTAACCGGAATTGAAAAATGATATTCTCTTAACGGGTTTCTTAAGAGCTGGCGTGTTGCGTCATCCAAATTCAGAATTTCCGCAACTTTATCAAATTGTGCCTGAGCCATGTCAAAAGGATTGAATGCCGGATCGTTCATTAAAAGCCTCTGTTTGAATATTGTTTATAATATTGATGAGTCGGCGAAGTGAAACTTGCTCTTCGAATATAGTTTGTTATTATATTCATAATAAATATGTCAGCAATTTTATGATCACTAACTCAACTTCCATTTTGTGGAATATTGTCACAGATAAAATATATAGTGCGAGTGTATGAAGCAAATGGGGGGATGGGGAATTGATTATAGAAACATTTAGTTTTACTGAATCCAAAATCAAGCTATATCAATCAAATATTAATTAATATATATAGGCTTTACATTTAATTCTAATTCTTGTTGACCAATGTATTCGCTTCCCAACCTTTTTAACATAGAATGGTTGAAAGTGCGTTTCCTAAAATAGGCGAGACAATAACAATGCAATTTCCCGATGATGGCAAATAATAATTTAGAGAAATTTGCAATAATTTTATTAAGTTTACATTATTAAATCACATTATAACAGGATTTTACTTGATTAAAAGTTGGAATTTTTATATGTTTGCTTCGAACTCGTTAACCAGTGGACAAACGCCAATGTGTTGGCGTTTAAAGAAGTTTAGGGTTGTGTGTCAGCACAGCCCTTTTTTATTTTAAATATTGTGTAGGCGCTGTTCATTGGTTGAGTTCACCCGACTGAAAATCGGAAGTCCCTGACAGGACTTGTGGGTTCGAGTCCCACCGCCTCCGCAATTATTCATATTCTCTATTGGTCTATGTTATAATCGTGAATTTTCAATAAAAATTCAATAAATATTGGAATAATGTCAGTACCATTAACTAAAACCTTCCCTAAATTATTTCTAATCATTAATATATTCCAATTAAATAAACTCAAGTGGTTTATTTATCGATATTACCTATTATTATAAAATGAATTTGCCATTTGTAGAGCGGGCTGCCATGTGACCGGAGGTTGGTAAACTCGCTCTACAAATTAAATTGTTGACAATCTTGTTTTATACACTGGCTAATAACCCTATGCTGTCAGGTTTAGAGAAGTTAAAGAAATCGGGAAGAACCCTTCCCCCGCTTTCGCGGGTACTCCCCTTTGAAAAAAAGGGGAGAAATTCAGTTTATCTGTGAGAACAGGAAAATAAATTCTATATTTTCATAAAAACTATCTGTCATTTAATATTGACCTGACAGCATTGCACACTTGTCCGGTGTTTACTGACGGAGACCAATACCCACAAACATCAATCGCTTGATAAATCACGACATTTTTGACCGGAACTATTAGATGAATTAATAGGTTCATGAAGTGATTATTGAGTTTTTTGAAAGTCAGAGCAATATAAAGAAGGCAGCTATGCAAAAGTTCATCTTTTTAGTTATAATATTTATGACTGGATCAATCATTTATTCACAAATTCCTTGTAAGGATATACCAACTGTTACCTATTTAGGCAAAACCTATAATACCGTACAGATTGGAACACAATGCTGGTTAAGAGAGAACCTTGACGCAGGAACGATGATTCAAGGGAAACAAAACCAGGCTAATAATGGAATAATAGAAAAATATTGTTATAACGATTCAACTATAAATTGCGATAAGTATGGTGGTCTATACCAATGGGCTGAAACAGTACAATACTTATTTGGAACATCAAATACTACGCCCCCTTCAAAAGCTTTTGTGGGAAATATACAAGGTATTTGTCCAACCGGTTGGCATATTCCTACAATTGCAGAGTTCGGCATTCTTGCCACAGTAAATAATGACAATGACGCGGTAAAAGCTGTTGGACAGGGTAAGGGTTATGGAACCGGCAATAATGTTAGCGGGTTTTCCGCGTTGCTAACCGGTAATCGTGATAATAGCGGTGCATTTTATAATTTAGGAAATTCCGCTTACTTTTGGAGTTCTATGGAGTTCGATGAAGCTAACGCCCAATATATGGACTTATTCCTCAATAATAGTAATTTCTATTTCAATAATTCAGTAAAGGGATATGGTGCTAGTGTTCGTTGCCTTAAAGACTAGATCTCTTTTTATCCATATATTTTATGCAATAATTCATACATGTATGAATTATCGCATCGTTGGAATTAATTTTATATATTATATTTAGCGCAAAGAAAATTTCAAAAAATTGCTGTTTTTTTAAATGCGCCGCCTTAATTATGAAGTTTGATTTTATCCTCTTTTCCGTCTTTAGAATGTTTCCTTCCATATAATTTCATATTTGATTACCCATTTTCATACTTGAAAGATATATGAACCTTATAGCCAGGTTAAGGCTACCTTAAGCATGCCTTAAGGATGCCTTAAGCATCTGTTAACCCCTGGATTAACACATGCTCAAGGTATGATTAACCAATCTTTAACGTATGGTTAATGTGTATACTATATTGCTATACTGAACATTACTTCAAAAGATATTGTTTGGACTTTGGGAGGGGTATTTTATTAAAAAAGGAAATTCTATCAATTTCAAAAAATGTGAGAACGTTTCAAAACTTGGTTATATAAGGAACGAATTATATTTTTAAATCTATAATTCACTTTAAATATATGAGAAAATCAGGGAGATATACAATGCAAAAATTATTCACCTTGTTCATTTTAATATTTATTTCAGCGCTTTCTTTGATGGCGCAAAATAGTAAAATTAAATATCCTTCAGTTAAAAAAGCGGTTCAAGTCGACGATTACTCAGGAACTAAAATATCTGATCCTTACCGTTCTCTTGAAGTCACTAAATCAGAAGAAACTAAAAAATGGATCACGGATGAAAATGTTGTTACGGAAAATTATCTTTCTAAAATTCCTTATCGTAATGCTATCCGAAAAAGACTGACCGAACTTTGGAATTATGAAAAATATAATGCCCCGGTAAAAGCAGGCAATTATTATATCTTTTCTAAAAATGACGGACTTCAACAGCAAAATATTTTATACATCCAGAATGGCTTGGACGGCACTCCTGAAATTCTTCTTGACCCAAATCAATTATCAAAAGACGGGTCTGTAAGTCTGGGAAGTTGGGAAGCTTCAAAAGACAATAAATTTTTATCTTATGGAATTTCAAAAGGCGGTTCTGATTGGCGTGAGTTTTATGTAATGGATATTCAGTCAAAACAATTGACAAAAGACACAATCAAATGGGCAAAGTTCACCGCTACGGCCTGGTATAAAGACGGTTTTTATTACAGCGCTTATGATAAGCCGGATTCCGGTCAGGAATTAAAAAGTAAAAATGAATTTCAAAAATTGTATTATCATAAACTGGGAACATTGCAATCTCAGGACAAACTAATTTTAGAGGACAAACAAAATTCAAAACGCGGATTTAGCGCACAAGTTACAGATGATCAACGTTTTTTGATTATTACTGCCTGGGAGGGCTCCGCGTCATATGTGAGATTATGGTATAAGGATTTATCCTCTGATGGTGAAATTATTAAATTGTTGGATAAGGGAGATGCTAATTACTATTTAGTTGATAATATCGATGATAAATTTATAATAACTACCGACTTTGAAGCTCCTAAAACTAAAGTTGTATTAATTGATCCTAAAAATCCGTCAAAAGAAAATTGGAAAACAATTATTCCTGAGTCTAAAAATGTTATTCAAAGCGTTACTCTTGTAGGCGGAAAACTTTTTGTAACATATATGAGAGACGCGGCGAATTCCGTATCGGTTTATCAAAGCGATGGGAATTTTTTGACTGATATTCAGCTGCCCTCTCTTGGAACTGTAACAGGTTTCTTCGGTTTGGATACTGAAAAGGAAACATTTTACACTTTTACTTCATTTACATATCCTTCAACTATTTACAGATATGATATTGAAAATAACAAATCATTCCTGTTCAAAAAACCTGCTATTAAATTTGATATGGATGCTTATGAAACAAAAGAAATTTTCTATGAAAGCAAGGATGGCACAAAGGTCCCTCTTTTTATAATAAATAAAAAAGGAATAAAGCTTGATGGAAATAATCCTGTACTACTTACAGGTTACGGCGGATTCAATATTTCCGAGCAGCCGAGTTTCAGTGTTTCAAGAATTCCTCTTTTGGAAAATGGAGTTGTTTATGCACTCGCTTGTTTACGCGGCGGAGGTGAATACGGCGAGGAATGGCATAAAGCGGGTATGCTTGCTAAGAAACAGAATGTATTTGATGACTTTATTGCCGCAGCTGAATATCTGATTAAAAATAAATATACAAATCATAATAAGCTCGCGATTCAAGGAGGATCAAACGGCGGCTTGCTGATTGGCGCCGTGATGAACCAGAGACCTGAACTTTTCAAAGTTGCATTTCCAATGGTTGGAGTTATGGATATGCTAAGATATCAGGGGTTTACAATCGGATGGGCTTGGATTCCGGAATACGGTTCAAGCGACAAACCGGAGCAGTTCAAATACCTGATAAAATATTCTCCACTTCACAATATTAAAAAAGGCGTATCATATCCAGCAACTATGATAACTACTGCAGATCATGACGACCGTGTTGTACCCGGTCATTCATTTAAGTATGCGGCAACTTTACAGGAAATGAATAAGGGCAATAATCCGATATTAATAAGAATTGAAACTCAAGTTGGACATGGTGCAGGAACAAGTACATCAAAAGCAATTGAATTGAATACGGATTTATGGTCGTTTATGTTTTATAATATGAAGATAACGCCGAAGTACTAAAACCGTGACATGTAACGAGTAACAAGTGACGAGGAGTTGAATTAGTTATTTGTAGTAAATTGTTGAAAGGTTTAAGAGTTGAGAAGTTTATAGTTTAATTATAGAATCATGGAAATCATTTAATCAAGAAAATCATGGTCAAAATCAAGGTCATATCTTGGGAATCGTGAAATTGAATTTACTTCCCTTTCCAATTTCGCTTTCGACCCAGATTTTTCCGCCATGTCTTTCAACAAATTCTTTGCAGAGTATTAAACCAAGGCCGGTACCTTTTTCTTTTGAAGTGCCGATTTCGGAATTTTGAACATCTATGCGGAAAAGTTTAGAAATATCTTTTTCAGATAATCCAATACCGGTATCTGTAACGCCAATCTGAATCATATCTTCAGCTTCTTTGGCTACAACTTTTACCATTCCACCGACATTAGTAAATTTAATTGCGTTTGAAACTAAATTTCTTAATACGGTATCGAGCATGTTTTTATCTGCATTTATCATATATGCCGGATTAATATCTGTAACAAGTGCAATTTCTTTCTTTGAAGCTTGTGAGTTTAACAATTGTATGGAGGTATTAACCATCTTTTTAAGTTGCAATCCTTCCGGAATATAATCTATTCTTCCGGTCTGTGCTCGTGCCCAATGAAGCAGATTTTCAAGAAGTCTGTGAGCAAATCTGGATGTCTCACCTATTATCCTGATGAAATTGATCTTTTCTTCATTTGTTAGATTGCTGTAATCCTCATTAAGAATTTCTGTATAACTTGAAATAACAAAAAACGGATTTTTAAGATCATGTCCTATAATTGAAAAGAGCTTATCTTTTGATGCATTAAGTTCCTGAAGTTTTTCTTCGGATCTTTCAAGCTGAACATTTAATTGGACCATTTTGCCGGCTTCTTCTTCAACCTGTTCTTTTGATATCTCTAATTCTTCCAACAACCTTTCTTTTTCTTCATCCTGATATTTTCTTTCTGTAATATCTTCTAAGCTAGCTATTATAATTTTTTCTTTAAGATCGTTGGCAATTACTGAAGTTATTAAAGCACAGAACACATCTCCACCAGCGCGTTTTAACAGGACTTCCTCATCCATACGTAAATCGTTACGCACCATCTCTTCAGGATTAAAATTCTTCTCATCAGTCAACGCGAAATATTCGGATACTTTTTGTTTACACAATAATTCCTGCGAAGCACCTAAGAGTTCCGCACATTTTTTATTCGCATAATAAATTTGACTGTCGGATACTTTAATTAACATAATCGGAAAAGGCAGAATATCTATTATTAATCTAAAGCGTTCGTCACTTTCTTTCAGAGCATTTTCAAGCTGTTTCTTCCCATGAAGCGATTTAATAAGCTTATTAAATTCTTCCGACAACTCTCCCATAAAAGTAAGATTCTGTTCATAATTCCCATCAGCAACTTCTTTAATCTGGTCTGTAAATCTGAATAAATTAGCTTGAAGATCAATCAAAGGTGCAACTAAACAACTATTCTGAGGAGCTTTTGTATTAAGTCTGCCAACTGATAAAACAGAAATAAATTGTTCTATTTCATCAAAATGCCTAATTAATCTTTTAATATTTTCTGCAAGTAATAAAACTTCTTCGGAAGGTTCTTCATTAAATGTATGGTTTAAAAAATCTTTATTGATGTTTCCGCTGAAGAGATCATTCAAAGCATCATTAACGACTGATATTTCAGATATTTCTGTGACCGTCATCTCACATTCGGTTAGTTATAATTAATAAACATTTCAAATCATTCAAAATAAATCTTTTTGATATATTTTAGATTAGAATATTTATTAATTCTTATTATTTTGGAATATTCCTAATCTTATTATCGTAGAAATATGCAGCAGTTTAATAGATAATTGGAAAAAAGACAAAAAGGAATGAATTTCCTCACCGCAAACAGTGATGTTTCTTAAATGCAATTCTATTTTATAGGCCGCAAATGGTAACGAATTAACCCGTTTTAGCCGGGAAAGCTTAATACCAATGCTGTGGCATGACAGCATTGGCCTCCGGCCAGTCTGCCTATCAGCATCACCTCGCAGTTTAAGATAGGCAAGAAGGCATGCGTATTATAATTTATATTACACTACTATATAACCAATGAGCTTATTTATTGTTCCCAAATTAACCTTTTTTGAATATTCTGGGCACAATCTTAAGAAGATTAAAAGTACCTTTTATTTTATCCGTTAAGTTATGGCTATAAAGACATAAAATTAATCCTTTAAGTCCATTATATAGATTTTCGCTATAAGGATGCCACCAAAGATTTTTCTTAACAAAAGGAAGAATATCATTAACAATCACCATTTGATTAGTCATTTCATCAAAACCAGTTTTACCGTGAGTTCTACCAATACCTGATTGTTTGAATCCGCCCCAAGGGGTTTCCGCGAGTCCATGACTCATTAAATGATCATTGATTGTCACAGCTCCTGCCTTTATTCGTCTGGCTATTAAATTACCCCGCTTATTATTATTAGTCCATACAGATCCGGTCAAACCTAGATATGAATCATTAGCAAGTTTAATTGCTTCGTAATAATCATTAAATTTCATCACTCCTACAACAGGTCCAAATGTTTCATCCTGCATAACAGCCATTGAATGATTAACATTGGTTAAAACAAGAGCCGGAATAAAATTATTGTTCTGCTTACTACTATCCATTTTTGACTGTGCAAAGACTTTCGCTCCCTTAGCTATAGCATCATCAATATGATTTTTAACTATATCAATTTGTTTTTTAGTCGTCATACAACCCATGTCAATATTAAAATCTTCATCATATCCGACTCTCAAAGATTCAATTTTTTCTTTAAGTATTGACATAAATTCATCATAAATTTTCTCATGTACATAAATTCTTTCAACACCACCGCATGATTGTCCTGCGTTTTGAAAGCCTGCCCATAATGCACCTGATGCAGCGCGGTATGAATCGGCATCTTCACAAACTATCATTGCGTCATTTCCGCCAAGTTCCAAGCATAACGGAGTAAGTGTTTTAGCCGCTTTTTCCATCAAATACTTCCCAACTGCAACTGAACCTGTAAAAAAGATTTTATCTATTCCTGAATTCAAAAACGCATCACCGGTTATTTTTCCGGGTAGATTTACAAAATTAAATAAGTCTTTAGGCAATCCCGCTGAATCAACGGCAGCTTTCAGAGCCGAACCTACCATCTGAGTTTCAGTTGCTGTTTTTAAAATTACAGCATTACCTGCGAGAAGACCCATAATAACTTCGGAAAAAGGAATTGAGAAAGGGTAATTCCACGGAGAGATAATTCCTACAACACCATAAGGTATTCTAACAATTTTACTTCGTTTATTAATAAGGAAAATATTACCGCCCCCGATTTTCTGATCTCGTAAAAACTTTTTTGCATTTTTGCAATAAAATGATATTGCCATAACTGCTGGTAGAATTTCTGTTGCTAATGCATCAATTCTTGTTTTTCCATTATCCCGGGATATTGTTTCAGAAAGCATATCAGCATTTTTAACGAGATAATCTCTTATTTTAAGAACAAGATGAATTCTTTGGCCAATTGTGGTTTTCTCCCATTCTTCTTGTGCTTTTCGGGCATTGCATATCATTTCATTTAGTTCATTTCCGTTATTGAGTATAGATGAGCCTAGTTTCTCACCTGTTGCCGGGTTCAAACATTCAATTTTCCTTTCCATTTAAACCTCACTTGTCTTAAATTATAGTTCTATAACCTTCTTACAAATATGGTGTTTAAATTATGAAAATTTCTTAAATTCTTTTAAGAAAAAGAGGCAAGTATGGAATTCACGGTTCTTGACAAAAGTAACTACCTCAGAGGATTGTTGATATTAATCGGGAAAGACAAAAATATTGCAATTAAGGAAAAGGAATTATTTTTAAGACTATCTAGGGTGCTTGGTTTTTCCGAAAAGTTTTGTACCGATGCGGTAGATGAATTACTCGAAAATAATTATATAATTGAAGATCCGCCAAAGTTTTCCGATATGGAAATTGCTAAAGCATTTATCATAGACGGGATTCAACTTGCATTCGCAGACGGATCGATTCATCTATATGAAATGAATTGGCTTAAATTTGTAGGTGATAAAAACAATGTTGATTCAGATTGGAGAATAGAACAATTAAATGAATTTAAAAAACTTGGTAAAATACAGCGTTCAAAAATCACATTTGAAGTAGAAAAGCTAATATTGGCTTCTCAGGAACAATCATAATTTATTAATTAATCATCCGTATTTATACGGATGATTAATTATTATTTGTAAATCAATAAATATTTCCCATCATATTTATTTTTCGTAATAAAGGGTTATACCATACATAGTCGGATCATCGGGAGGCGAGTCGTTCCAATTTTTATATGAATGGGAATCATCAGATTTGTAATGAATAGTATAGTTTCCTTTCTTTAAAATCATTGTTCCATTGAATTGTCTATTTTTCGCAGCACCCCCGGCATATGTGGTAATGTTATAAGTCATTTCCCATATACTATTGCCTGTATCTTTATTTATAATCCAGGCGTAATCCGACATATCGTTATCGGAGCCTTCGCCAAGTGCATATATCCTTACTTTCGTATCTTTGTCCAGATAAAATTCTTTTTTAATTTTTTCATTGTTGCCGACTTTTATAATCTGAACGATTACATTATTGCTATTAAATTTATCCGGTTCAAATGTTTTTACATTTTTAAGTTCTTTCCCGTTAACCGCCCATAATGAGATACCCCATCTATCCGGATCATAAGGAGGATTATCATTCCAATTATTAAAAGAATGAGAATCGTCGCTTATATAATGAAGCACATAATTTCCTTTTTTCATATGGATTACTTCATTGATCATTTTATTTTTACTTGCGCCGCCAGCCGATACTATATTATGATTTACCATTTTCCAAACTTCCTCATGAGTGTCGGCATTAGTAATCCAGCCGTAATCAGTCAAATCGTTTCCACTTGATTCACCTAGAGATAAAATCCTTATATCAGTCGCTTCAGGTAACGTAAATCCTTTTGATAAATCCTGATTATTTGTAACACGTGAAAATTCAATTATTGGTTTAGGAATATCATTTTCCTTTAAGGGAAGCAATTTAGAATAATCATCCGGCGACATCAACCATAAAGTTATTCCCCAAAATTGCGGATCACTTGGCGGCATAACATTCCATTCCTTGAAAGAATGCGAATCATCGGAATTATAATAAACGATATAACTGCCCGCCGGGAGAGTTAAATCTTTATTCTCATATACGTTTTTTTCTCCTCCCCCTGCATGTAATGCATGATCGGCTACCAGCGACCAAATCTTTTTATTTGTTGCAGCATCTGCAATCCAGCCGTAATCATCTTCTTCCCTATCTCTTATTTCTCCAAGAGAATAAACCCTGATTTTAGTTTCACCTGTTAATGTAAATCCTTTTTTTAGATGCTGATTATCTGTAACTCTAATAAATGATACAATCGAATTCTTTGATTTCTGATTAACAATCTCTTTGCCGTCATTAGGTTCAAAGATTCCTGATATACCGCTCAAAGTCATATAATAATTATTTCTGTTTCGATCAATCGAACCTGCGGAAGCAATATTTAATATGTCGTTAAGAAACTTTCTAATTCCATTATTCTCGCCTAATGTATAATAAACTTCATAATTCCCTTTTTCGAGTGATAATTCTTTTTTGAAATCGAATTTTCTTCTATGTGATTGTCCGTTTATTTCTTTATCATTTAATAGACTCCAAACAACCTCGCGTGTTTCGCTATTTAATATCCATCCGTAAGCAAATCCGTTGTTCCCGAAATTATTATTTAAGATTCCGGTACCTGATATGTTAATTTTAGAATTTTCTTTTAATGAAAATCCTTTTATATCCACTTTCCCTGAACTTGTTTTTCCGATTGTAAAATCAGATTTCTGAGCAGAAATATTTATAAAAGAAAACAGTACTAAAAACAAATTAATTGTATAAATTATTTTAGTATTCACAATTCCCTCCTTATAAGGAAATTTGATCCCGTTATTATAATTTTGCAGCATTAGTGAAATATTAAATAATTAATTATATACTGCTATTTAATGTATAAGACGAAATGTCTGCTGAAAAGTTCAAATATTACATATTATATAGCTCCTGTTGATCAGAAACCATTTTTATTAAATTAATTTATTCTGGGAATGATTAATATTATTCCCTTACCTTTAATCGAAACAAAGATTAAAATTAAAAAAAATGTAATGATTTGAGAGATCAATGAATTAATGGATGAAGTCTGTAAGGAAGGGTCAGTGACCCTCAATACATTTAATGCAAAAAAACTCAAATTACTGTAATTCTTCAGATAATTGAATGAAAAGTTTTGGGGAGAGGTTTGATTGATCTTAATTATTATTTATCGGCAAGCTAATAGTAAATGTAGTTCCGGTACCTGCTTCTGAATCAACTTCAATTTTACCATGGTATGAATCGATAATTCGTTTAACGATGGTTAATCCCAGACCGGTGCCAGCTATTAAACGGGTCTTTTCATTTTTTACGCGATAAAATTCATTAAAGAGTTTAGATTTTTCTTCAGCCGTCATACCGATTCCGGTATCCTGTATTTTTATAATTGCGTAATTATGCAATTCAAACCCATGGATAAATATTTTACCGTTTTCATTATTGTATTTTATTGCATTACTAAGAAGATTTAGTATTAGCCTGTTCATTTCATTTAGATCAGCTTTAATGATAGGAAAACCTGAATGAATATAAGTCTCAACAATGATATTCTTTTTCTTTAATTCAATTTCAAGAAGTTTAACCGTTCCAAAAATAATTTCATCTAATTTAATATTTTCAATTTCACGCTGCTTTGTTTTCAATTCCATTTTTGAAATATCCAGGAGGTCATTGACAAGATCTATCAAACCATTTAATCGGGTAACCGAACGTGCTAAATAATCTTTTTCCTGTTCAATCGAAATCTCAATATCCGGATTAAGAAGAATATTTAAATAACCTTGCACTGCTGCAACAGGCGCTTTCAATTCATGAGCAACCATAGAAATGAATTGGGATTTAATTAACTCAATTTTCTTAAATGTTGTTATGTTGCTGAGAACTACAACGACTCCGGCAATTGAACCATCGGGATGAGGAATCGGAGTGCATGCTGCTTCAATTACCAACTCACTATTAGGTTTCAACTCAATTTGAGTTGTGAATGTTTTAAGAAGGATCTTTTCCGAGTTGAATATTTTGTTAACCAGTATTAATATTTTTTCGGGTAGAATTTTGTTTGCATAGTCTCCGATTTTAAGTTCATATAAGTCCAATATCTTAAGAGCGGCATAATTATAATAAACAAATTCTTCGCTTCTATTAATTACCAATACACCGTCGCTTATTGATTTTATTATGGTATTCAGGCGTGATTTTTCGGAAGCTACTTCAAGCAGGTTTTCTTCACGTTCTTTTTTCAGTCGGTTAGCTTCAATTATCAGTAAGCGATGTTCAAGTCCTTGTTCTATCCGGCGGAGCAACTCATCGGGAGAAAACGGCTTAGGTATATATCCAAACGCACCCAGTCTTGTTGCCTCAATAGCTGAATCATAACTTGGTTCGCTTGTAATAATAAAACAAATTGAATTTGGATGTATCGACTTTATTTCTTTTAAAACTTTCAATCCGTCCAAATCAGGTAATTTCATTTCAATTAATACGACATCAAATTCAGAAAGAGTACCTTGTTTTATTCCCTCTTCGCCGGTTTCAACAAAATTGACCTTGTAATTTTCCTTTTCAAGTAAAAGTTTTATCGATTGACATAGATTCTTTTCATTGTCAACGATAAGTATAGCTGCTTTTTCATTTAAGAGTTGCATTTCAGAATGAACTAATTGTTTCCCGGACTAACAAAATTATCCAATCTGTCTATAAGGTCTTCTAAAACTATTGGTTTATTTAATATCCCATCGCATTTGATCCATTCCTTTTCCTCTTTAGTTGATGCGCTGAATTTAAAACCAGTATCATAAGTAGCCGAAGTCAGTATATATACCGGTATCCGTTTGCCTAACTCGGTTTTTTTAATTCTGTGACATAAAACAAAACCGGAATCCATTTGCTCCATTATCAAATCGATAACAGCAGCATCAGGTTTTTCTTTTTGAAATAATTTCCAGCCTTCTTCGCCTTTCTCTGCCGTAATAACTTTAAAACCTTTCGATTCTAATAATACTTTATTTTGTTCGAGCAGATCAATGTCGTCATCAACAAGTAATATTTTTTTCGGGTTTACCATATTCTTTCTTACCTTTTTAATACGCTTACCTTCCCGCCCTGCTAAGCCTCAAGGCGAAGCGGGGTCTCCAGACAGGCCGGCGTGTTTATATATTAGTATTCTTTTTATTGACCCTTCAGCATTTTTTTTCTGTCAGTATAAGTAGTATGCAATAATTCATGTGCGATATGACTATTCGGTTCGCCTAAAAATTCTTTATATAGTTTTAACATGGATTCATTTTCATGCGAACGTCTGTGTTTCATTTTAGCATCTATTGCATATAAAGCATCGATACGTTTGTTCAGTTTTCCCGGCTGATGATGTATTGGCTGACCTCCTCCGTTAATACATCCTCCCGGACAAGACATAACCTCTACAAAATGATATTTTGATTCACCTTTTTCAATTTCATCAAGAATTTTACTTACATTTCCAATTCCATTAACAACAGCTACATTTACTTCAAGACCATTAATCGGAACAGTACATTCCTTGATACCTGAATTACCGCGAACATCCTTTAAATCAAGATTATCCAATTCCTTTCCTGATATTTTGAAATATGCCGTTCTTAGTGCAGCTTCCATAACACCGCCGCTCGAGCCGAATATTGCAGCAGCTCCTGTTGACTCTCCCAAAGGATTATCAAATTCTTCTTCGGGTAAATTATTAAAATCAATTCCCGCTGTCATGAACATTCTAACTAATTCACGAGTAGTCAATACAGCATCAACA
>Ga0182027_10005381_pt1 | contig 19479 bp, 19 predicted proteins | sample 712E1DmetaG_FD_121300 | JGI IMG/M metagenome (GOLD analysis project Ga0182027, IMG submission 121300) | Permafrost microbial communities from Stordalen Mire, Sweden - 712E1D metaG (Illumina Assembly) | ecosystem: Environmental > Terrestrial > Soil > Wetlands > Permafrost | place: Sweden...
AGCAGGAGCAAAAGCTTATATTGGCTATAACGAAGATTTTATATTTGCTTATACAGATGGTTTTTTAACTAGAGCAGAGCAAGATCCTTTGGCAAAGCTTTTCTTGGGACCTACCAACAAAATTGCAAACTCTTTAGTAGAAGGCTATGCGCCTGAGGATGCTCATAAAAGGGGAATTAATGCATTTGTTGAAAATTTGCAAAAAGTTTTGTTAAGTAATTCAAAAGAAGAATATCTAGCTAGATATTTAGTTTGGGATCTTACAAGCCAAGTCTGTTTAAGCTAATCGTTGATGCATTTCAATAAATCCCCTATATTCTTCTTCGGTGTTTTTAGTAGGAATAGAAGCTGGAAACAAGAGATGTCTTGGACATCCCCGCATAGAATAATTTTTCCAACTAACCTGTATTATGTTTCGTCTTCTAGTTGATTTATTTCCCCGACTATGATAATAACATCATATGGCAAGTACATGTGAAGGATGCCCACGAATAAAAGAACTCTGGAGGGGAATGATTATGGCTGAAATTATGACGTCAACACTACCAGCAATGGGAATGGGCTTTTCTTTTCCTCATATTCCATACGCAGAACATTTGCAAGCATTAGAAGCTGTACGAGAAGCTGTACGTAAAGACGCTGAGAATTGTCCAGGACCGGTAGAAAGAGTGATTGACGTAACCAAGGAATCATACATACAAAAGTAGTTCGAGAGACAGTATTGGTATGTGGAGCTATTCAACAAGGAGCTTCTGCTGATGCTCCTCAGACGGTTCATATCGCAACTACATGGGAATCTGCAAGAGACAAAAGCGTGGCTGGATAAAAACAAGACGAAGAAATAGACGCTAACGGCAATCAGGCGGAGCATTTCCACTTGACCTTTTTCCTTGAAAAGAATATGTTTCAATTAGGTGTTTTTAGTAAGAAGCGAAGCTAGAAACAAGAAGTGTCTTAGACATTCCCGCATTCTTAAGGCAGAAAAACTAAAGTTTTAGCTTCGGATTTTTTAAGTCTTTCTTCAGTTTCTTAATTGATATTCTGTTATTTCTGAAGAATAAATTAATATAATTATATTACTTCAAGCATAATTTAATATAAATTTAATAAAATTTAATACAAATACTTGACAAATAATATTAAATCAAGTTATTATATTTGCAAATGGATAGTACAATTAAGATAAGAAATTTTCTAGAACTCTCCTACGATGAACTAGAAGAACTTAATCTAAAAGCAAAGGAAAAAAGAAATACAACAACCCCCAAAATATTAGAGCAAGAATATAGAGCGTATTTATTAAAAGAAAAAAGAATCAAAGCGATAACATTGTGTTTTACCGATATTGAAGGTCGTTTCCATATGCTTGATTATGATAAGAAATATTTACTTGCTTCCTCTGATAATTTAACATTTGACGGATCTTCAATTAAGGGATTTACGGTTCAAAGGGAATCGGATCTTCGTTTCAAAGTAGATTGGGGAAGTTTTATATATCTTCCTTCTGATCTTTTTGGCCCGGGAAAGATTATTATGTTTGCAAATATTCTAAATAGAGACAAAAGTCAATACGAGTCGGATTTTAGAGGAATACTTCAAGGGTTTGCAGAAGAATTAAAGAGAAAAGAAGGAATGGAAACAAATGTCTCGGCGGAAATAGAAGGTTTCGTAGTAGAAGGAATAAATGCTGAACAGGATTTTGACGAAAATAGGGGATTTAGTCTTATTTCAACAGGCGGATATTTTCATTCTTTACCTTTGGATAATTTAAGAAAATTCATTGATTTTTCTGCAGAAGCACAAAGGGCTATGGGCTTTAAAAATGAAAAAGATCATCCGGAAGTAGCACCCTCCCAGTTTGAAATGAATTTTTCCTATACAGATGTTATTAGGGCATGTGATCAAATTCAGTTATATAAATTAGTTTGCAGGCAAGTCGCAAACAAAATGGGTATGACTGCGACATTTTTGCCAAAACCTGTAATCGGAATTAATGGTAGTGGAATGCATACAAATTTTTCTTTAGCAAAAAATGGGAAAAATATCTTTTATGATAAAAAGGGTAATGATGGATTATCTCCTATAGCCTGGGATTTTATTTATAGACTGCTTAGCCATGCACCGGAGATTTGTCTTATTTCAAATTCAAGTGTTAATGCCTATAGACGTCTTGACCCACATTTTGAAGCCCCTAATCAAATAAAAGTTTCCCCAATAGACAGAGGGTCAATGATTCGTATTCCGGTTGGAAACGAAAAGACAGCGCGTATTGAAGTGCGGTCTGTTGCTCCGGATACTAACCCATATTTATGGCTTTATACATTATTAAAGACAGGATTAAATGGAAAAATATTAACAAAAGATAAAAACAAACGAAATAGATTAAGATTTTTGCCTGGTACGATTAGTGACGCCCTTAAGATATTCAAGTCAAGCGATTTTATTACAGATATATTAGGTGAAGTAAATAAAGAAAAATATGCTTTCTTTAAAGAACAAGCCGCAAACAGAAGTCCAAAAGAATTAGGTACGAGAGTAAAAAATTCTGAAGTTCTTTTTCATCATGAAATAACAAATCAGGCTTTATGGAATAAATTCTAAATTGAGCTTAAAAAGCATATATTCTTCTTAGGTGTTTTTAGTAAAAAGAAGCTAGAAACAAGTGATGTCTTAGATATTCCCATTTAATTCCAATTATTAATTTGACTTCTTAGTCCTAAAAGGGTATTTTTTAATTATCTTAAATGAAATCCAAACGAAATCTGTTTTTTTTGATTTTTATATTCGCCGTTATTATTGGAGGTTTCCTCTATTTTTCCAACAAACAGCAAATCACGCAGAATGTATCCGTCTCTCCCACAAATGTTCCCTCGACCACTATTTACGTTACTTCCCCAAATTCATCTAAATGTCGAGCGATACACATTGATCCTTCGGATCCGCAGGCGTTTCTTCCCGATCCTTCATGTACACCGGGAGAGATTGATCCTTTAGTAACAGAGGATAATATTACTACAACGATCTGCCGTTCAGGCTATACCCAAACGGTCCGCCCGCCTGTTTCCTATACCAATGCTCTTAAAAAACAGCAAATCACTGACTACGGATACCAAGATACCAGGATGGGTGATTATGAAGAAGATCATTTTATCTCCCTTGAGCTTGGCGGAAGCCCTAAGGATCCGAAAAACCTCTGGCCGGAACCCCACCCGTCAATAAATGAAAAAGACAAGATAGAAAACTATCTGCATTCAGAGGTTTGTTCGGGAAAACTAACCCTTGCTCAGGCACAACAGGAGATTACCAAAAATTGGTATCAAATATATCAGCAAATCAGATAAATATGTAAGAATCTACCATTAAAAGATTCTCAAAAATTCGGAGTGCGGCCTTTCTAAAAATTATCCTTATTATATAGTGGTATAATCGTGCCATAAATGCCAATAATCATAGAACGTTTGTCACTGGGCATGGGTTCACGGCCTCATCAGCTGGATATTCCTTTTGCAAAACCCCCCGAAGCAAGTGAAACAAAACCGGAGGATGAAATCGTTACTCTTGAACAGTGGGTTCTTAAGACCTGCAGAGAGAAAAGCTTAGCAGACCTTCCAAGCCCGGTTATCCAAGATGTAATAGCAATAGACGCTTTTAATTATTCCTTAAAGCCGAAAAAAAGGTTAAGTGTCGAAGATATGAAATCCTTATTTGCCTACTCGCTGTACGAGTTAGACGATGGGAATTTAGGATACTTAAAAAAATATACGAAAGTAACAGAACCGCTTAAAATAGATGCTCTATTAGACCCGGTTTGGGATAGTGAAACACTAACAAACGCTTATAACGAGGTAGGCGATTTGAAGGAGCTTTTAGCAGGAAAGTTCTCCTTTCCGTTTAGTAGAACCGATATGGACAGACGGAAAAAGATAGCCAGAAGAGTAGCTCGGGCCAAGGCGTGGAAAATAACAGACGAGCAAATTACTGCCAGAAGAGGAGAAATTATATCTAAAACAAATCCGAACAGGTTAAACACTTGAATAAGAAATAAACCGGATGGATAAGTGTATATTACCGTAAGTAGATATCTGCTAATTCCTCAAAAATTGGATTTTAATTTGATTTTCCCCAAAAGAAAATTTTTATTTATTCTTCGGTTTCTCCGTGTATCTTATTATATTCCAAGCATGGTTATTTAAAAACAAAACAGAAAACTATAAGTTATTAATTTCAAAATGAGCTTGCCGGAATTAGTGGGGTTTTCCTAAATAGCAAGAAAATAAACATTTGAGAATAAAATTTATTAATTAGCGAAGCGCTTGCGAATCATTATGGTCGAGTTTCAATTTTTATTGAACCTGCAGATTGCCACCGGTTACCGTAAACGGACCGTCAGTTGGATTTACCATATCGTTTACTCCATTTAAAGCGGAGGTTTTATCCGTAAAATTGCTCCAAATCTGACCCCCGAATTTCCCGTTATCAACAACTTTTGCAAATAACCAACGTCCAATCCACGATTTATTACTTGATTTTGTAATTTGCCCTGCAAAATATCCGGTATTATCAATAACGTTAACTGCGGATACCAACACTTGATACGAGTTTTTGCTGGCATCTTCAAAACTAAACAAACCGTTGCCCGGCGTATCCCCCGCGCCATCGACAGTTTGCAGTGAACCACCTGCCTGATCTTTTACACCGTGCGAAGAGTATTTGATATCACATGTAATCTTATGTTCACGTTTTTCAACATGACGTTCGCATTCCCACTGGTTTTTAAACTTTGGGTTTGTGAATAATTTCCAGCCGCCTTTTTTACAATCTTTTTCATTTTTTGGAGGACCGCTTGGAACAGGATTCTTAGCACCAAAAGTTAAGTCAAATATAACCGATTTTGCCTGATATTCATTTCCCGCCGATCTTGGAAACAAAACCGTTAAATTATATGTTTTATGTTGTGACTTCCCGATTGTACCAAGTGATATTCCGCTGGTTATATTACTATCGTTAAAAAAATCCAAAAGAGTTTTCGATCCCGTTCCCGTTTGGGTACTTGAACCATAAACAGTGCTTGCTCCATCTGTTATAGAAATATAAAGCGAGGTTTCAAGTTTGGGATTGGCACCTATTCCTCCGGTACGAACACCTTTTGTAAACACTACTTGGGATTCCGAACCGCCGTTTAAAACGTCAACGTTATGACTGTGCGAATCTCCCGGTATCATATTTTTAACATTAAAAATGGGCGTTCCCTTCGGGACATGGAAGTCGACAATAAAATCACCGAATGCTCTAACTGTAGAAGGAAGGAAAATTGATTTGATACCCCCGCTAAAATTAAATAATATTCCTACTACTACCAATAATATGCCTATTCTTAAATATTTTTTCATAAAGACTCAGTTAATACTTTTGAACCGCCCGATCCGCTTAGCGTAACCGTAAGAACAATGTTATGGACGCCGCTATCATATGTGCAGTTGCCATCCGATGAGCATGATCCCAAAGTTATCGATGAAGATGTATAAGTCTGTCCGCTGATAATGTCACTGCCCATAGCGCCTTCGGAAACAGTATCGGTATCATAGGTAAGTGTATAAGAAAGATTGTCGTAAGCCGAAACACCGGTAATTTTAAAACTTAACGTTTTTTCATCTTCAGATTCTGTTAGGGTAAATTTTGGGCCCGTGTTGAGTGTGGACATCATACGTAGCTGAGGGGCAAAATTTTTTACCGTAAATCCGACGTTATTAATAGTTGCTTTAGTAATATATAAAGCTTTGGCATATTGAACTTTTGTTATATTTATTTGTAGTAGCGAAAAAGTCAGAAGCCCAACAAAAAAGATTGCAAGCATCCCAAGTTTAATTTTGACTGCCTCGTCAGTTCGCTTAACAACTTCTTCTTCTATACCTTCCTTAATTCTTTTTACTTGCAGCAATATTAAAAGTATAGCCGGCAATACAATCATTAAGCCAAATCCAATAGGTGTTTTAGCGTCAGCGGAAACATATCCTAGGTACGGCAATGCAAAACTGAATTTTCCCCTAATTAGAGGCGGCGGCACAGTCCAGGAGTCTTCACTATTATTGTTATCGCCTTTGGTTTTGAAAGCAATCTCCTTATTTAAACTCGTTATTTCCTTGACTCTATGAATAATTATTAACTTGGCATTGATGGGGTCGATAAACGCAATAATGTTTCCAGTTTTAATTTCACCTGTTTTAACGGGCAATGTAAAAGCAAGCGAACCGGTATGGATTGTCGGCTCCATTGAGCCGGTCGGGACAATGTAAGCTTGAAATTGTTTCGGTAAAGGAAGAACCGGCAAAACAACAGCTATTAAAAGAACAACCAGCACGGCAAAAATAATCCACTCGAAAATATCGACTGCGATTTTCAGTTTATCCGGTATCCTAACCTTTGCCCTTTGATAGTCTTTTTGATAATACATTTTTACCATAAAATATAAGGTTTAGTGCTTATTCAATGGCGCGTGGACATACACGCCATCTGAAAGAACTCAACTTAACTTTAATGTTGTGTTCCGGTAAATACCCAATTGGTCGAAACTGTTTTCCCAGAAATAGTATTATCAGCAGTCGAAGCAACCGAGAATGTCACGGTCACAGGCGTCGATATACCATGCGCAAGTGTTATGTAGAGAGGGCGATTTGCACCATTCCAGTCAGCTAACGTATATGTCTGGCCATATATAGTCATGGATGTAACTGGTGATAGCAATCCCCAATCTCCGGTAGCGCTAACTAATTGCGCGGTAATATCTAAACTTATATTTGACGTGCTATTGTTGTACAAATAAATTGTTTTTGTATCACTAAATCCCGGATAAACGTTCTGCTCAAACCAACCATAAGTAGCACCATAATCAAGATTACTTGACCAACTACTATTATCGGTTGAGAATTCTAAACCTGCGGTTCCAGACGTAAACGCAATGTTATTTACTGTTGCTGTTGCAGTAAAAACTGCATAACCAGCAGCCGTTGTTACACCGGCAATTAATACAATTGCCATTAAACCCATTAAAATTTTTCTCATTTATTTCACCTCCCTTCTTATAAAAAATCCAACCTATGTTTGCTGAATAATCAACAATTTAGGTTGGTTTCTAAGGTTTAAACCCATTTTGAAACTTGGCATATTTCGGGGAGAAAGGAGGCAGAAATAAAAAAACCAATCTCCTAGGGCAGATTGGCAATGTGCGCAAATAATAGTACTAACCCAATAAAAATACAAGAGGGAAATAAAAAGTAAAGATATTTTTAAAGATTAGTGGCAATTAACACCTGTATTTATACTATTATTAACAATTACCGTTGACGTAGCGTCGCCTGTAGTAATTGTTGCTGATCCCGAACCTGTATCTATTGTATTTCCACCGGTATTTGCGAAAGAATAAGTATTATTTTCTATGCTTCCATTATTTATAATATTGATTGAAGAATTACATGATGGGGTAGGTGTTGGAGTAGGCGCAGATGTTGGAGTAGGAGTAGGGGTGGATGTTGGAGTTGGCGTAACTGTTGGGGTGGGAGTTGGACTTATAAACGTTGAAGCAGTAGAAAAAGTATTATTAAGCGCTTTTGCCTGAGTTGTAAATGCAGCAAAAGTATTAGAAATAAATAACAATAAAACTAAACTAACTAGCGGCAATAATAAAAATGTTAATTTTAATTTCATAAGTGTATAAAATTTGACCAACCTATTTTATTTAAAACTTTCTTTTCTATTTCTTTTTCCCATTCTTTTTTAATTACTCTTACTTCAAGCAAAATGTATATCATCGTTGGAATAAAAATGAAAATAATAAATCCAGGAACTGTTTTTAAAAATCCAGTAAAACGGCCTAAGTATGGAATAATTAAAAAATCTTTTCCAATTACATCTACTTTATTAACAAGTCCAACGTCAGCAATTTTATTTGCATCTCCTTTTGTTTGATACTGCCCGTTTTTAATTGCAATAATTCTATGAGTAACAGATATTTTTTCTCTGTTAAAAGTTATTATGTCCCCGACCCTGTAATTTTTGGAAGGTAATGTAAAAACAACACTTCCCGTATGAACATTAGGTTCCATACTTCCCGTAACAACCGTGTAAGACCTAAACCCCAAAACTGCAAAGCGTGAAGAAAGTAACGTCAAGCAAACTACACCTAAGCTTATTAAAAATATCGTTTGTAAAATTATAATTATTATTCTTTTCATATTTTATTTTATTTAATTTAAATTTTCCCGTCCCCAGGGCGTTAGTAGTGAGAGGGGACAGGCTCTCTCACTACTAACTAGAAAAATATTATTGTCCAACCGATGCATTAAATTGCGTATTAAATTTTATTGATTTACTCGCATCAGTAGTATTTCCAGAAGGTAAAGTTATCCGAAAAGTACAGTTGGTTACACCTGATGGAGCTAAAGTGTTTAATGTTTGTACACTACCCATCCATGCCGACATTGGAATATACCCGGTATCAGTACCATTATCACACGTAATTCTAACCTGATAATCTGGTTCCAGGGTTGTATCGCCACTAACATAATTTATCTGACCAGTTAAAGTCATTGTGGCATTTGCATCAGGATCTGCATTTTGCAACATAAAACTATGCACTACTCCTGCTGCACCGGGAGTAATTCCCGTTTCAGTAAAACCTGTTGCCGTTTGGCCCCAGCCATCATCTGTTGCAACATTAAGCAGGGGATTAGTTGTTGAAAACGTATTTCCTGTTGCTGTTGCTGTTGTTGTAAACTGGGCGAAGACTGCACCTCCAACCATTACCAATGCTGTTAAGATTGAAAGTCCACTTAATGCTATTTTTCTATTCATTTTATTCACCTCCCTTCCTTATGTTTTTCAACACAAAACCGACACTTTAAGTGTCGGTTATTTCCAAAATATTTAATTTGTAATTCATGGGCAGGCGTACAATAGTTTTTCCAATACTATATACGTTTATTTCCTGCGATGATTATAGGTTGTATCATGTATTAACTGTCAATAAGTATTTATTATATTAAAGAATATCAATCAATATTAATTTGTTTTTCATAAGATTTTTTTTTGCGTTTTCACAATTTTTATTTCTATAACGACCAAAACTGCGGAGGGGATTTAAAGTGCATTGTTGTCAATAAAGTGTTCTTTGTAAATCTATTTCTACATTAGCTTCTTCTAAAATGGTTTAGCTTCGGGATTTGCGTCGTAAACCAAATCTTGTGCGACGCGAGGCACGAAAGTCAAAATATGGGTTGATATAGTTTTTCCTGAAAGAGTAGTATAATCACATTATAAATGAAGCCATCAATTTTATTATTAGATTGTAGACCTGAATTAGAAGAAGCGTTAAAAAAACAAGGGTATGACGTTATGTCCGGCAAATCAGGCTTTGTTAAAGGGACAAGAGTTCTTCCTTGCCAGATATATGAAAGGAATATTATTATTTTCGATCCCACTTCGCCTACACAAAAACTAATGCTAACAGATTTTATAGTTAAAAGTAATAATAAAACTCCTGAATATAAAATAACAGATGTAGTTGCTCACGTAAATCGAGGAGCAATAATTCTTGCATTTTTAAAAGACTTGCCCGTCAGTGATAAATTGGGATTTCCTTATCAATGGATTCCGGCTATGCCCGATTTAAGTTCGACTAAAGACACCATTGTAAACCCTGCAAACTTGTCTGGGATTTGGTTGCAGTCCATTGTTGGGAGAAATTTTTTGAAAATACCAACCGTTGTTAAGTTAATTCATAGTGGAGGTAGAGTTTTATATTCTAATGAGAATAAAGAGTCTCTAGGTTTAGAGTTTAGTTTTGGAAGCGGAAAAGTTGTTTTATTACCAGATAGTGAAGATAACGAAAAAGTAATTAACGCATTTCTTCATAGGGCGTTACCTAAGCTTTGGGATTACGAATCTCAACAACAATTAATAGATAAATTTACTTCTCCTGAAGAAGAAAAGTTGCAAGAAAAATTAAAGAAAGCTGAGGTAGATCGAGATAAAATAGAAGAAGAAATATCCGCTCTTACAGAGAACTTAGTAAGTGCACAATTAAACAAAACTCAAACAATAAAACAAGATGAAACAGCTACATTAATACTTAATTACTTTGATTTAGCACTTCAACAGTCAGATGTTGCGTTATTTTATATTTATAAAGTTACAGAAACACTTGAAAAAAAATATGGAAGCGAAAAGATTGCAAAAGAGACTCTAGAAAGAAACACTGAATGGAATTTAATTGGGAAACTTGCAAACGCAAGCTATGCGGATGTAAGACATGCGCCGAATCCAGGGGAAAAAATAAAAGAATGGACAGATGAAGAGATAAAATCTTGTTTTGATGCGGCAGGAAAAATAATTTCAAGCTATTTTTTAACTCTTTTTTAAAGAATCCTGTAAATTTAGTTACCCCGGATTACTGTTTTCAAGGAAAGTTCTCGGGTTTACTGAAATTCAAAAGGTCTTAGAAATTCTACCAAATCTTGTGCGATGTAATTATTTATATTTTACAGTGGAATTATTTTAGTCCTGACATTATAATAGCTTTAGATGAATTTGATTAATCAGAATTTACTAAAAAAGAAAATTGACAGCTTCGAATTTCCTTCAGGTAAAGATAAAGAGAAATTAATAAAAGACATAGAAGGATGGAGAATAGCTTTAAAAGATCATGATTTATCTAAAACTAAAGAAACAAGTGTACAAGGTCTTTATTTAGTTAAATTTTTCGGTGAAATTCTTGGCTATTCTGTACAGGTTCAGAGTCAGGATGAATGGAATTTGGTGCAACATCCTGGAAATGAAGTAGATAGTCAAGAACCAGACGGATCTCTTGGATTTTATTCAACCAAAGAAAAAACTACAAGAGTTGTAATTGAACTTAAGGATGCAATGACGTCTTTAGATAAAAAGCAATCTGGCAGAGAAAAAGGATATACACCAATCGAACAAGGCTATCTTTATGCAACTAAATTCGAAGGATGTAATTGGATAATTGTGTCTAACTTTAAAGAAATAAGATTGTATAGCAAGTATAAAACCCAGAATTATTACGAGAAGTTCGAGCTTGTTGAGCTAAATCAGGAGGAGGAATTCAAGAAATTTTATTATATATTTTGTAGGCAGAATCTTTTGTCGAGAGGATCGTCGCAAGTAGATGAACTTCTGAATGAATCAATAACACATGAAGAGAATATATCAGAAGAATTTTACGAAAAATATAAAGACTTAAGACTACGATTATTTAACCACTTACTTAATAACAATTTAGAACTGGATAAGAGTATTGTATTTGAAAAAACCCAAAAATTGCTGGATAGGATAATATTTATACTTTTCTGTGAAGATACTTCTATGTTGCTTCCAAAAAACATAACAAAAGAAACATATGAATTAGGAATAAAATCTAGAGAAAGAAATGATCAGAGAGTATGGAGAGAATTTAAAAACTTATTTAAGGATATCGATGAGGGGAGAGAAGATCTAGTTCCCCGAATTAATAAGTATAACGGAGGATTATTTGCCCATGATGAAATTTTGGATAATCTGATTATACGAGATGAAGTTTGGGAACCGATTGTTGATTTAAGTAAGTATGATTATCAAAGTGATCTAAATGTTAATATTTTGGGACACATATTCGAACAATCTATCACTGATATCGAGAATTTAAAGTTAAAGATTGGAGGAGAGCAGCATGACATGTCTATATCAAAAAGAAAAAGACAGGGTATTTATTACACCCCAGAGTATATAACTAAGTACATAGTTGAAAATACAGCAGGGCAATTTTTACTTAATAATAAAAATTCACTGGAAACAATCACAATTCTCGATCCTGCTTGTGGAAGCGGTGCTTTTCTCAATCAAGCTCACACATTTCTTCTATCGCAACATAGAATTAACTTTGAAGAAAAGCTGGAAACCGAGAAAAAACAACAACTAGATTTTACAGATATCAATTATGTCGTTGTCAATCGGGAAATCCTTCTTAAAAATCTTTATGGTGTTGATCTAAATCAAGAAAGTGTAGAGATTACTAAACTTGCCTTATGGCTTAAAACCGCAAAATCATCAGAACCCTTAAACAATCTAGACACAAATATTAAATGTGGAAATAGTATTATTGATGATTCTGAAGTTGCTGAGGATAAAGCGTTCGTCTGGGATAAAGAATTTACAACAGTATTTAATAAAAGTAAGTTTAATATTGTTATTGGAAATCCTCCATATGGATATCGAGGAATCCCCGAAAAAAAGTTAAAGGACTACTATTTAAGAGAGTATAAAACACATGAGGGGAATTTTGAGTTTTACCGATTTTTTATAGAAAAGTCCATTACTTTACTTTCACAAGATGGTTATTTAGGATTCATAATACCAAATTCATTTTTGACTGCAACATCCTTTAAAAAACTAAGAAAATTTTTACTTCAATATCAAATTGATCAAATAATTGACCTAGGACTTAATGTCTTTAAGGACGTAGTTGTTGAGAGCGTAATTCTAATAATAAAAAATAGCCCACCCAAATACGATACGAGAATAATAATAGATAAACATCATATCGGAGAAATAATTCCGGAGCAAGAATATACAATAAATCAAAACAAGTGGCTAGAAAATGAAGACGCTATCTTTACAATTTATCTTGACGAAAAAAATAATGCCCTGATTGAAAAAATGGAAAAAGCGAGCACTAAACTTGAAAAACTATCTAGGTATTGTACGGTAGGAATTAACACGGGATATATAAGAAATGAGATGATTAGTGATAAAAGATTAGACGATAGATATCATAAGTTGTTAAACGGAAAAGATATTGGTAAATATAGTGTTAGTTGGGGAGGTAAATGGATTATTTACGATAAATCTTTCGTAGATGAATTCGGAGATCGGGGAAGAACCCTTCCTTCAGAGGAAATATTCATTGAAACAAAAATATTAGTGCAAAGAACTAGAAGAGGAATGAAACGAAAACTAATAGCTTGTTTAGATGAAGATAAATATTTTAATTTAAATAGACTATCTAATATTGTCTTAAAAGATAATAAAAAATCATACTACGTTTTAGCTTTATTAAACTCGAAGCTGCTAGATTATTATTTCAACAAAAAATTTGCGGAATATGAGGTTAAGCCATTCCATCTAGCTAGCCTTCCAATCGCTGATGCAATTACATATCAACAAGATCTTGGAGCAAAAGCTGAGAAGATTCAAATTCTTATTAAAAATAGAGATGAGTTGAATAAAGAAACAATAATATTCCTTATAGATGAATATGACTTACCAAAAGAAATAATCCAAAAAGTTGATATAAATGATTTGGGTTGGAATGAATTTAAAACGCTTTTTCAAAAATACAATGGTAATAAAGATATCCTTAAAATGGAAGAATTGCATAACTGGTACCTCGATAAACAAAATAAACTATTAAAAATAAGGGTAGAGATAGAAAATTTAAATAAACAAGTAGATTTAGAAATTTATAAATTATATAAATTAACTGATGATGAAATTAAGATGATAGAAAATTATTATTCTTAATCACAATCTCTCTTTTATTTCTGAGAGAGATTTAAATATGGATCTAACTTTTGATGAAAACTTAATCAAGGGAAGAATTGCAGAAACAATTTTCGAAGAGATGTTTTCTGAAGTCTTAATTGACATCTTAGCCACAAAAGAGTATCTTCAAAATAATTAATGCCAATTTTTAAAATACAAAATAAAAAATTAATCCCTGTTACAGAAAAGAAAATAGATCTTGAAAGGGATATCCAGAAATTAACCGAGGAAAATTTAGAAACGGTTTTTGGTTTGAAATTTGTCAGTGGGTTTTTGAATCAAGAATTTTCAGTAAGATCAGATGAGCAAGATTATTATATCGATACCCTCGCATTTGATGAGAGTCAAAAATCATTTGTAATAATTGAATATAAAAAAGAAAGAAGCTTTAGTGTTATTGATCAGGGCTTTGCTTATCTTTCGGCAATGCTAAATCATAAAGCTGATTTTGTTTTAGAGATTAATAAAAGATTAAATAAAAATTTTAGTAAAGAAAGCATAGATTGGGAACAATCAAGAGTTATCTTTATTTCTCCTGAATTTACTAATTATCAAAAAGGTGCAATAAATTTTAGAGATTTACCATTTTTTTTATATGAAGTGAGGGTTTATGAAGATGGAATTTTTGAGTATGATCCGATTAAACCATATAAAACTACTGATTCAATTTCTTCTTTGTCAAAGAATAGTAAAACAATCCAAAAAGTCTCAAAAGAAATCAAAGTTTATTCAGAGGAAGATTTGGTAAAAGATGATTGGACTAATACTAAAGAATTGCTTGGTGAATTTGAAGAAAAAATATTAAATAGTGAAATAGAAACAAAGATTAAATATACAAAAATGTATATTGCTTACATGTCTAAGCATGGTAGGAATTATGTTGAGATAGTTCCGCAAAAACAAGGATTAATGCTATATTTTAGATTTCCTATAAGTTACAACTTAACTCCAACTTTAAAACTTATTGATTGTAGTAAAATCGGTCATTGGACAAATGGAATAACTAGAGCGTCTGTTACAGAAAGTTCGCAAATTCCTGAAGCGATTAGATTATCAAAAGAATCGTTTCATTATCTTCACAAAGATATTAAGGCCTAAAACATTTGACTTCTTAGCCACAGAAGAGTATTTTTAAAAAAATGAAAACAATACATATAAAAAATTATTTACCAATAGTTAACGGGAATATGATTAATCTATCAGACATCCCTAAATTAAAGGAGTTAATAAAAGAATTATATGCCCATTGTTTAAAAGATGATAAAAAATTTCATTATTTTTTTGAACCTGAAATAATAATTAGAATTGATTCAGAGGAAGTTTTAAATAAGGTAAAAGATTTTTTAAATAATAAAGACATTCAATTTGATGAGTATGATTATCCTTTTGCTCCTGCTGGAAAGTTTGGCGAAGATCCAAATAGTATAGTTGCTAAAAATTTAGAATTGTTTTTAACAATCTTCCATGCAAATTCAATAGCTGCTATTACAATGACAGAAGAAGAACATTTTCAATACGTAGAAAGATTAATTCATACAGCATTCAATCCAAAGCTAATTTCCCATCAACGCGAAGGAAGTATCTTAATGAATTTAGCAAAATTAAAGTTAGGAATAATAACTGGTAATCATTAGGCAATTATTAATTAACGACTCGCCAATAGGGGCATTCGGAGGTGGGTTGTTTTCTAACTTCTTAGAAGCTATTTCATATCTAGTATTTTGTAGGAACCATCATTTTCAACATAAACGAACTGATAATCTGTAAGCAATATTAATTTATGGTTCTCGTTATATATATGTTCCAATCTATAGTCTAAGTAGAGATCGCGAAATTTATCACTACCCCAATGCGGAAGGATTACTAAATCTACAAATCCAAATCCTTCATATCCCTTCAGGTTTGGTGCTTTTTCAAGAGTATCCGCTCGCAATACTGGATAAATATCTGGACCTGCTATAACAGATCCTGCGCTTGAACCAAAATACACATTATCTTTTTGTATGTACTCATTTATAAAGTAAATAAATCCTGATTCTTGTGCCTTTTCAAGTAAATAAAAAGTATTGCCCCCAGATACAAAAACATACTGTGTATTTTGAAAATCCTTTACAAAATCGCTTTGTTTTTTTCCTGTAATTGTATAATCAATTGTTTTAAGTCCAATACCTTGTAAGGCATTCCTATCGTCTTCTAGCCACTGCTTATCTCCTTCTTCTCCCTCAGCAGCTGTTGTAATAAATAATATTTTCTTGCCTTTTTGCTCGTTCTTAAGTTTTCTAGAAACCATCGGAGCAACATTTTTGAACGATGATGCTAAGAATAGTTTTCCCATTAGGTAATTATAGCAAAAAATGTATAACCAGGGGTCTTACCCCTCTTTTGACAAGGGTAAATACACTCACTTCGTTCGCCCTTGCAAAATTACGTAAGGGGACTAAAATCACTAATTAAGAATTGGGAAACTCGGATACATCATTTTCATCAATAAGGTCGCTTGATACCTCAGCCGATATTGTTTTTGTTTCTTTAGCTTTTAGTAGAATTCCCATGTGTTGTTGATGCTGTAAGCTGTCGTAAAGAGTCATTGTTTTGAGGCACTGATACAATACCGTTGCCAGCTTTCCTGCCAGGTGTCCTACCGCTACGGAGGGCTTCATGCCTCTTTTAGTTAACCGTTGGTAATAAACACGAAATGGCGTGTCAGTCATAGGAGCAATAAGCACTTGCGCCATTTGCCCAAATACCAATCGTAATTGACGGTTGCCGCCATCAGCCAGTCTACTACTGTTTAGGGAAGTTCCGGATTGTGATACTTTGGGATACCATCCGGCATAAGCACGAAACTCACCATAATTATGGAATCTCTCAATGTTACCAACCATACTAATCAAAATTGCAGTCCATATCGGACTTTTGACTGGCAGGCTTTCGATAATAGGCGTATATGGATGGGATTTGAGAAGTGTAGTCAACTGCAAAATTAAGTCTTTTCGAGCAGTTTCCAACATTTCTAATTGATCCAGCATCCATGCTTGCCGCCAAACATGGTGACTTACCAGCTTTAACCCAACAGAGTTTTGGGCAAGCTCAATTAATTCTTGGGATCTTTTTGCATGTCGATACGCTTTACTGGCGTGAAGCAGTTTAGCAATTTCCTCGACAGATGCTTTGCTTAAGTCATGTGGTGTTGGATAGATTTTAATAAGATTGCGAGCTGCAATGCCGGTCACATCGTCTTTGAAGAAAGTCTTCAGCTCGGGAAAAGTAAAGGCTAGTACTTGGTGCAGCTGGTTTTTTCTCCGGCCGATTTCTTTTCCTAATTTAATAAGATCCCGACTCATTAGTCGGATTACTGATTCATCCGGTGTGGCAATATGTACCGGTTGAATAGAAAACTCTTCTCCAATCCACTCATGCAAAAAACCCATTCTCGCCATCAGTCGGGCGTCCGTATCATCTGTTTTTGTTTCAGAACCAAAGATATCTTCTCGGTACTTTTTGACGGCTTTGTTTTCTACCTGTAATAGATCATAGCCTTGTTGAATAAGATACATCTGTAAGGCTAAACCGTAATAACCGCCAGTAGGTTCGACCAGCATTAAAAAAGACTTTTGGCTAGTTGAGAGATTATCAAGATATCGTTGCAGCTGTTTGAATCCTTTGGCATCACTGCTGAAATGAATCGTTTTTGCCCTCTTCCATCCATCAGGATAGCGTTTGGCGTTAAAAAGGGCGGCAGGACAAGCACAGGCAACATGAGTTTTGTACCCAATATCTATCCCCACAAAAATTTGACGATCAGTACTTTCTGATTGTTTGAGTACAATCGTTTTTTTAGATATAGATTTTACTGTGTTTTTCACCTCCTTTGCCATAAAAAAACCACAAAAAAACGTACTTACTACGATTTCACCACCACGAACGCACTTTACGTGAAGGAGTCGATTATCGCTCCACTGTTCTCATTAGCGCTTTTGTGGCGATGCTCCACATTCACCCTAGAAGTTAAGCAATGCTTACTTCAAATTTTGCAAAGAAGTCATCGCAGGCTTGTACGCCTATTCCCCTAAAAATATAGGGGTATTAATTTCATATCAGAGTTAACTAAAGATTACAAGATACGGAATATGTGTAGTTTGAGCGCGTAGCCTAAAGTTAATTTGGTACGCTTCAGAATTGTTAAAAATTAGTATCATTCGGCTGATACTATTTTGGTTGATTATTCTTTTGGGTTTTGGTCTTTTTAAGAGACACGCTAAGCAGTTTTTCTACGAGGAACATACAGTGGAGCAGCAAATACATATTCTACGGGTCCTTGATAAGTAGCCAATATATGAAGACCGTGCTCTGGTTTGGGACGATTTGGGCGAGGCGCAGGACGTTCTGGAACAAATTCTCCTACATTTAAATAAGCAGTTTTTAGATATGGATCTGGATGAATTAAATCAATAATTTCACCAATTAATTCAAATGGTACCATTACTACTGAATCACCTTTAGGGTTATCAGAACCAGAGCGTCCAAACATAGGGAATGTGGGAGTCTGAGTTCTGGTTAAAGCGTAGTTATGCCCCGGTCCAAATAAATATCGGCCTGTTTCTCTAAAGTGTTTAAAAGCTAACTCAGCATAGTCTGGTGCATATCCCATAATTACACTTACTCCCGGTAAATCTTTTTCTAATTTTTTGTCTAATCTGGCTATTACACGAAGTTGGTCTTTTAATGACATATTATTAGTTTCTGCAAGAAAAGGATTATCTGCATTAAAACCGACTTCTCCTACTCTTGAGGGGAAATTTCTCACTTCAGGATAGGAACTCCATCTGTAGTCAGGGAAAATATTATTTCCCTCCTCAACTAGACCTGCTAATGATTTACCTGTGCTTTCGTAAACAACAATGCCTATGTCTTTTAATGCTTCTGTTTCTTCTACAGAAAATCTTGGAGCTCCCGGAGGTAGCCTTCTTTCTGGGGGCGTAGGTCTGATTGAAGCTTGAAAAGGTCGTAAAATTTTAGCTTTTGCATCAGATACCCATTCAGATACACCTGAAGCCATAATTTGTCCCGCCATTCTTTCCGAGGCTGCTATCATATGAAGCGAATAATACTCCACTGTGATTTAGTTGTCAATTGAAATTTATTATCTGCTTAGACTACATATAAGCCCAAGATATTACTAGTGGAAAGGCGGATAAACCCGCCTCTAATGCAAGGGTAAATACACTCCTCATAAATTCGTCGCCCTTGCATTATTCACCACTCTGTTAGCGGGGCGAATGGCAGGCTATAGAACATTCACCCCGCTTTTAGTTTCACTTCTATAAGTAGCAGGCAGGCTGCTACCTAAATATTAATTATTTATGAAAGGAGGTGAATAAAATGAGCGTATTAACAGATGAATTAAGGAAACAACTTCCTCCGCTTCAATCTCAGGAAAAGGAGAAAGACCCATTATTAATGTGCAAATATTATATGCCGCTTAATAAATGGGTTTGGTATCCAATAGAGTTTGACGGGGAAGATACTTTTTTCGGATATGTAGTAGGTGATAATCCAGAGCTTGGTTATTTTACCTTAAGTAAATTAGAGCGAATAACAGAAGCTTACGGACTACAATTGGATGAAAAATTTCAGCCAACAAGATTATCCGAAGTAAAGAGGATCCATGAACCATGGTTATTCGAATAGGTTAGTTAAAATCCCTCGTGTATTTATTATGCGGGGGATTTTATTTTGTAGGTTTTATTTTTGTTTAGGCAGGGGATTGATTGAGATATATTTACTTTTGATTATTTGGTTTTAGTTATTAGTGTTTTTTGTCATTAATTTTTATGTCACTTTTTATTTTCTCTTATATATTTATATATAAGTATATAGTGTCAA
>Ga0182027_10005382_pt1 | contig 19478 bp, 13 predicted proteins | sample 712E1DmetaG_FD_121300 | JGI IMG/M metagenome (GOLD analysis project Ga0182027, IMG submission 121300) | Permafrost microbial communities from Stordalen Mire, Sweden - 712E1D metaG (Illumina Assembly) | ecosystem: Environmental > Terrestrial > Soil > Wetlands > Permafrost | place: Sweden...
CGAAGACTGGCCGGGATGATCTTTCCCCGTTACAAAATATTCGAGATCCCGTCTATCGACATGCACCGTAGCATTGGAAAACTGCCGCACGCCTGCGACGGACAGCCCGCCTGAATGATCGGCGTGAATGTGGGTGAGCAGAATCGTATCGATCTGGTCGGGCTGATAGCCGGCGGCATTGAGATTGGAAATCAGTAGGCCGCTGCCCGGACCCAACAGCTCCCCCGCTCCTGTATCGATGAGAACCAGGCGGGAGCCGGTGTTGATCAGGTATGCATTGATCGAGAGATTGACTGGCTGCACTTCATGGTCAGCCGCGTATTCCACGATGGCGATATCAGGCTTGCTAAGGATCTGGTCCATGTGCCGCGACGCATTGCCGTCCGACAAGGCCGTGACTTCGAACGCTCCGAGCATCCCTCGATAGAAGCCCGGTGCCTGGCGCTTTTGCTTCGAGACTAGCGCAGCATCCGGCAGTGGAGAACCAGCAACCGTCTGTATAGCAACTGGTGAATTAGGTGGCGCGTTCATCGATGCATACGCCTCCGTAGGACGCAAAGAACTTGAGAGAAATCGTTCACACCGGGCAAATCACTTCACCGGGTGGACGCGTGGAGAATGAAGCTCTCGTGGCCACACCGCATCATGCATCTCATTTCGCGACCTGAAACTCAGGGTAATCGGCGCCAATCGTGGTTTGCCGCCAAGCGTCGAAGTCCTTCTTCACGGCCTCGAGCTTCTTATATCCCAGTTCCAGCGCGGGCTTGCCGAGCAGCAGGTGGAGTGGCGGGTTTGCTGAGCCGACAACTTCGATGATCGCTTCCGCGGCGCGTGCCGGGTCCCCCTGTTGCTTGCCGCTGCGTTCACGGGTTTGCCGCCGTCGTTCGCCCGCGGTCGAGTCGTAATCGTCGATGACGGTTCTGGACTCAAGCAGCGAGCGTCCCGCCCAGTCTGTGCGGAACGGGCCCGGTTCGACGATCAGTACCTTGATGCCCAGAGGAGCGACTTCGATCGAAAGCGATTCCGACAGGCCTTCCACTGCGTACTTGGTAGCGTGGTAGTACCCGGTTGCGGCAAAGCTGACCAAACCGCCTATCGAGGAAAAATTCACGATGTGACCGCTGCGCCGGTTGCGCATTCCCGGCAACACGGCTTTTGTGAGGTCGACCAGGCCAAAGAAGTTGGTCTCGAACATCGCACGAACCTGGTCGTCTTCACCTTCCTCGACGGCTGAAATATAGCCATATCCCGCGTTGTTCACAAGCACGTCAATCCGGCCGAACTTCTTCTCAGCTTGCTGCACGGCCTGGGCGATCTGCGCCCGGTTTGTCACATCCAGTTGCAGGGCAAGCGCGTTCTTTTCATTCCCTGAAACGAGTTTCTTCAACTGATCGGGATGGCGCGCCGTCACCACCGCGCGCCAGCCCCGAGCCAACACAAGTTTTGCAAGTTCCTTGCCGAAGCCGGTCGAGCAACCGGTAATGAACCACACTTGCGATTGTTGCTGTGTCATTGCGTTCTCCTCCACGCTTTCCATGCAGTCCAATATGATTGTCGCACTGCCCATAGCTGGCCGGCCAGCGAGATGAGGCCCTCTCTGCCAGTCGAAATCATCCATTGTGCCTTCCAGGAAGAGGCGCCCGGCGGATGGAATACTTCAGGCCTTGATCCCGGAAAATACAGCCGTGACAATTGCTTCAGCCTGCTCATCATTGAGCACGCCATGACCGGCGAGAAGGCGGAAGACTACGGGATATAGATAAGATCGGGGACGATTTCTCCATCTACATCGCTACTCGACCCCCTCCCGCGCACCCCTCCATAGGTCAATCTCCCCCTCTTGCGCATAGCGATCAATTTCATGCAACTCCGCATCCGTGAACTGGAGATGATTCAATGCATCAAGCGAATTATCCAACTGCTCGACACTATGCGCTCCAATCAGCGCCGAGGTTACCCTCTTGTCGCGCAGCACCCACGCTATCGCCATCTGCGCCAAAGACTGCTCACGTCCCTTCGCAATCTCGTTGAGCGCCCGCACGCGCTTAAGGTTTTCCTCATTCAGGAATGCTTTGCTAAACGAAACTCCCGCCTTGGCTCGGGAGTTCGCAGGCACCCCATTCAAATACTTGTCCGTCAGCAGCCCCTGGGCCAATGCTGAGAACGCAATGCAGCCTACCCCCAGGTCGTCCAGGGTGGCAAGCAGTTCGCTCTCCGCCCAGCGGTTCAGCATCGAGTAAGACGGCTGATGGATCAGCAGCGGAACGCCTTCGCTCTTCAAGATCCTTACCGCTTCTCGGGTGCGCTCCGGCCCATACGACGAAATGCCCACATAATTGGCCTTGCCTTGCCGCACAGCCTGCACGAGCGCGCCCATGGTCTCTTCGAGCGGCACATCCATCGTCGGTCGGTGCGAATAATAGATGTCCACGTACTCGAGTCCCATGCGCTGTAGGCTCTCGTCCAGCGAGGCAAGCATATACTTGCGCGATCCGCCTGCTCCGTAAGGTCCGGGCCACATGTCCCAGCCGGCTTTCGTCGAGATGACGAGTTCATTCCTATGGTTGCGAAGATCCTTGCGCAGAATCTCCCCGAAATTCTCCTCGGCCGACCCATACGGTGGCCCGTAGTTGTTCGCAAGGTCGAAATGCGTCACGCCGCGATCGAAGGCACGCCGGATTACTGCCCGGCCAGTCTCGAATACATCGACGCCACCGAAGTTCTGCCACAACCCCAGCGAGATCGGCGGCAACACGACCCCAGATCGCCCGCAGCGGTTGAACTGCACTCCATCGTACCGTTTTGCATCAGGGATATAAGCCATCGGGTTGCTCCCTTCTCAGTTGGGTTTTTGACTGCTGGTGCTAACCGTCAACGCACCCTATTTGCTCCCTCGGGCGAACACAAAAGGCGCAATAGCGGACAAGTCCAGACTGCCACTTGCGCCCAGATTTGCATCGAGGACAGACTTAGCCGCGCGCCCTGCGGGCAGATCGGCACCCACGGTTCTAGCGGTCTCCATGATGAGGTCCATGTCCTTGCTCATTAGCCGCAACGGAAATTGCGGCGAGTAGTCATTCGTCTTGATCTTCTGCAGCTTTCCCACCAGTGCCGGAGGGACCACTGTGGTCTTCGACAAGACATCCAGCAGAACAGTCCTATTCAATTGAAGATGCTCCCCTAGCGAGACCGCCTCCGCAATCGCCTGCATTCCGATGCCCAGCAGCAGATTCACCACGAGTTTCATCTGGACCCCCGAAGAGCCGCCTCCTATGAGGAACCACTGGCTGGCAATCGACTCGTAAATAGGCCTACATTGCTCAAACGTAGTCTGGTTCCCACCCGCAAGCAGAGTGACCGTCCCAGCCTCAACCGCTGGCGCCGAACCGGAGATTGCCAGATCGAGGAACCTGACGCCCAGCGTGGAGGCCTCCCGGTGCAGCAGATGCGACAGTTGCGGCGATATGGTACTCATCTCAAGAATAATGGTACCCGGCTTTGCCGCAGCGAAGACGCCCGCAGGCCCGCAATACACCGAGTGCACGGCCACATCGTTGGCAAGCGAGGATAAGATCACATCCGAATCGGCGACAAGCTCCACAACTGATGCCGCGATAGGCACACCCGTTTGCTTCAGTTCTCTCGCCGGCTCCGGGCTGCGATTCCACGCTTGAATATTCCAGCCCGATGCGTGCAGGCGCTGCGCCAGCCGGCTCCCCATGATCCCCAGACCGATGAATCCAAGCCTGACCTTATGTTTATTCAATACATTTGTTGGCATTGCAGTAAGACCCGCATTTCATTATAGGACTGCGAGCGAGAATCCGGTGCGGCCCGCCGCCGCTGTTGCGCTCCTTAGCGTGCGTTACCCAGTTCCAGGGGCTCTGACAGGGCGACAATCCTGACGAGAGCGCTCTTGCCATAGCTAAGGGGCCGGAAGATAATTGCAGTATGCAACGGTTGCAAATATCAAGTTATGGAACCAGCTCCGCCGCAGGCTGCGCGAGCGAGATTCTGGACTCTGTTCCTGTAGTCCTGCAATTTATCCGCATGCAGATGCGGCGTCACGGCAGGTCCGACTTGTCGGTGCCGCAGTTTCGCGCGCTGGTGTTTGTGGATCGCAGCCCGGGTGCCTCTCTCTCCATGCTGGCGGAGTTCCTCGGGTTGTCGCTGCCTGCGACATCGAGACTCGTGGATGGGCTGGTGGGGAAAAAATTCGTCACGCGCAGGATTCCTGAGGGAAACCGTCGGTTAGTTGCACTCGCTCTCAGTGCAAACGGCCGAAGGACCGTTCGCGTCGCGTGGCAGGCCGCCGAAGACCGGCTCGCGCGCATCATGGCGTCGCTGCCCGCCCGCGAGCGCGCTGCAATTCAGCATGCCTTGCGGATCCTGTGCGAGAAAGTACAGTCCCTGCCGGCAGAAACGGATTCGTCGCAGCTGCCGCAGTCCAGCCTGAACCCGAGACGGAGACCGTGACGCATACGGCAACCGATAGCCGGCATTCGGCGAAAGACGCAGGTGGCTGAAGGTTCTTCAGGCCGCGTTCCTGGTGCTACGCTGATTGCGGGCTCGGCTGTCCAAATATCTGCAGCGCCCGCATCGGGGGAAATGGCTGTCCCTACGCATCGATGGTTGGTCGCCATTGCCGTCATGTCCAGCGCGGTCATGGAGGTGCTGGACACATCGGTGGTCAATGTCAGCCTGCCGCATATTGCGGGGAGCCTCTCCTCGACCGTCGACGAAGCCACCTGGGTCCTCACTTCCTACATTGTCGCCAATGCGATCATCCTGCCGATCAGCGGCTGGCTTTCGAACTATTTTGGACGCAAACGATTGTTGTTGACGGTCGTGACCGGGTTTACGCTGTCCAGCGTTCTGTGCGGCATGGCGCCCAGTCTTCCTCTGCTGATTTTCTTTCGGGTGGTTCAAGGCATCACCGGCGGGGGATTGCAGCCTCTTTCCCAATCCGTGATGCTGGAAGAATTTCCCGGGAGGGAACGCGGCAAAGCAATGGCGTTTTGGAGTCTGGGCATTATCGTGGCCCCGGTGCTGGGACCTACTTTGGGCGGCTGGATCACGGATAACTACTCATGGCGCTGGGTCTTCTTTATCAACCTGCCAATCGGGATCGTCAGCCTGATTCTGATCTATCTCTTTGTGTATGACCCTTCGTATATCAAGCGCGGAACCATGCGGTTCGATGCCTGGGGCATGGGAATGCTGGCAATCGGCATGGGCACCCTGCAAATCATGCTAGATAAAGGGCAGGAAGACGACTGGTTCAGCTCTCGCTTCATCAAAACGCTTGCCATCACCGCGGCCGTCATGCTGACGGCATTCATATTTCGCGAATTGAAGACACCGCAGCCGCTTGTCAAGCTTTCGCTCTTCCGGCACCGATCGTTCGCAGTCGGTATCGCGATCGTAACGGTGCTGGGGTTTGTGCTCTATGGCAGCCTCGTGTCTCTGCCCCTGTTCATGCAGGAATTGCTTGGCTGGACTGCCGAAACGGCCGGCTTCTGGACCAGTCCGCGGGGGATTGCCACGGCAGTTTGCATGCCGGTGGTCGGCTACATGCTGGGTAAGCGTTGGGACCCCCGGTGGATGGTGGTTTTCGGATGCCTCATAGGCAGCATGGCGTTTTTTTGCTATTCGAGAATGGACCTGGACTCCGGGACCTGGGATATTCTGGGGCACCAGATCAATCAGGGGATAGGTCAAACGTTCATATTCCTGCCATTGACCATACTTATCATGGACCGTATTTCGAAGGCAGAAATACCCTATGCCACCAGCCTGTACAGCGTGATGCGCAATATTGGATCCAGCATGGGAATATCCTTCGTGACGACCTTGCTGGCGCGCCGGTCGCAGTTCCATCAGGCCTGTCTTTCCGGCAATATGGCGACCTCCAATCTGCTACTACTGCAAACACAAAATCAGGCCAAGGCGATGTTCGCACTGCACGGCTCCGACACGGTGACCTCACCTGCCGGCAAAGTTCCGGTCCGCCTGGGAAGCGAGATTTCAAGCAGTTCCTATCGGAACAGGTTAGTACGGGCTAGATCGACGATCTCGTCTCCTCGTCCGTTCAGAATCGCCTTGATCATGTAGAGGTTGAAATCGACGATCTGGTCCAGTTTGAGGCTTGGGGGCATAGCCAGTTCCTGCCGGTTCACGGCAATATCCACCAAAGCGGGACCGTTGTGCGCGAAGGCCTGTTCGAGAGCGGGCCGAACCTTCTCCGGGTCATCGATGTGCAGCCCAAGAATCCCCGTTCCCTCCGCAATCTTTGCAAAATCCGGATTGACCAGTTCCGTGGCATGAGTGAGGAATCCGGTCGCCTTCATCTCCATCTCCACAAAGCCCAACGACCCGTTGTTGAACACGACAATCTTCACGGGGAGATTCAATTGCCTGAGCGACAGCAGGTCGCCCATCAGCATGGAGACGCCCCCATCGCCTGAGAGTGTTACCACCTGGCGGCCGGGGTGAGAGATCTGCGCGCCGATGGCCTGCGGCAGGGCATTCGCCATAGATCCATGATTGAACGAACCCAGCAGCCTCCTGCGACCGTTCATAGTCAGGTAGCGCACTGCCCAGATTACGGGAGTTCCTACATCCGCGGTGAAAATGGCGTCATCGGCGGCGAGGTCGTTGAGCACCTTGGCCACGTATTGCGGATGAATCGGCAGTTGTCCCGGCTTTCCAGTTGCCAGGTCGTCCAGGTCCTTGCGCGCTGTGCGATAGTGGTCGAGCGATGCATCCAGATGGCGCCGGTCCTGCTTCTGTTCAATCCCCGGCAACAGCGCGCGCAAGGTTTTCGCAATGCCGCCCACTACACCCAAGTCCACGTGGCTGCGGCGTCCCAGTTGCTCTCCGCGAATGTCGATCTGCACGATACGCGCTTTCTTCGGATAGAACTGTTGATAGGGAAAGTCTGTCCCCAGCATCAGCAGCGTCTCGCAGTTCATCATGGCGTGGTATCCGGAAGAAAATCCGAGCAAGCCAGTCATGCCCACGTCGTATGGATTGTCGTATTCGATGAACTCTTTCCCGCGCAGGGCGTGGACGATCGGAGCCTGTAGCTTACCGGCCAACGCGACCAGTTCGTTGTGCGCTCCCGCACAACCGGCTCCGGCCAGGATCGTCACTTTTTGCGCTCGATTCAGCTCCGCGGCCAGGCGATCGAGCTCTTCCTGGCGGGGAACAATCTCCGGCTCTACGCTGGTGAATGCGACGCGCCGAGATTGATTGACGGCATCAGAGAGCGCAACATCGCCGGGAATTACCACCACGGAAACGCCTTTCTTCGCCAACGCCGTCTGGATCGCAACCTCAAGAATGCGCGGCATCTGCGAGGGTTGCGAGACCAATTCGCAGAAATGGCTGCACTCCTTGAAGAGATGCTCGGGATGGGTTTCCTGAAAGTATCCGCTGCCAATTTCCGGCGTCGGAATTTGAGCCGCGATGGCCAACACCGGCACCCGGCTGCGATGGCAGTCATAGAGGCCATTGATAAGGTGCAGATTGCCCGGTCCGCAACTGCCCGCACAGACCGCGAGTTTGCCCGTCAGGGCCGCTTCCGCTCCGGCAGCGAAGGCGGCCGTCTCTTCATGCCGCACTCCAACCCACTCGATTCCCTTTCGCACACGCACTGAATCCGTGATGCCGTTAAGAGAATCACCCGCCACGCCATAAATTCGTTCCACGCCGGCCGCGGCCAGAACTTCCACAAATAGCTCTGCAACTTTCTTTGCCATTGCTCTCAGATTCTTCTGCCGGCTCAGCAGGAAGGAATTCAACATGCTCCTTCAACTGGCTGCGGAAGTCCTTTCTCGTTTTTTGCGCTCCCGCCTAACGCCAAAGCTCACCCGACGCGAACTGTGCGTCGGGTGGAGCGCCTTGTTTCTATTTGTGGATGTTCTTTGAGTGAGGAACCCGGTCGACAATTACCCGACGATCAATGGCGGCCTTCTTCAGGCTGTTGTGCGGATCGATGACGAATTTTTTCGCCGAGCCTTCGTCGAACGTCTTGTATGCTGCAATTGTTCTGTCGAGTGAGACAACCTCTACATTCATGACCTCGCTCAGGTAATCCATTCGGCCCCACAGAATTGCCGTCATCAGGTCCCGGCTGTACTTGACCACTGGGCACTGTCCGGCCCTCAAACTCGGCGACTTGATCCACGCTTTGCCGAAATCGAGGTTATAGCTGCCCTGTTTCTCCGTTTTGTTACGGGCTTTCAAGTCCCCGGCGATGTAGACTCCGGGAATACCCATCCCACCGCCGTAGCGAACCACGTCAAACAGGCCATTAAGCACCGCTGCCGGATCTTCTCCCGCGCCGGGGCCGTAACCATGCGACTCGAATCCGACACAGTCAACCCCGCAATCCACTTCGCGGACGCCGACGATTGCCTCGATCTGATCTGCGAGTGAAGCGGTCTTGGAAATATCCACGACCTCGTAGCCGGCTTTCTTCACGACCGCCAGCCGCTCCTTGTTGGTATCCCCGACAATGATGGCCGATGCCCCTAACAAGCGAGCACTTGCCGCCGCCGCCCGGCCTACCGGCCCAGCTCCAGCGATATACACGGTCGATCCGGGCTTGACGCCTGCTAACACGCACCCATGGAAGCCAGTGGGCAGAATGTCGGAGAGAAAGGTGAGCTCAAGGATATGTTCCATCGCCTGATCTTTGTCTGGAAACTTCAGAAGAGCGAAGTCGGCATACGGCACCATCATATATTCGGCTTGACCGCCCTGCCAGCCGCCGAGATTGAAACCATACGCTCCGCAGGGAATCGCAGGGTTGACGTTCATGCAAATTTCGGTGTGCCCCTCTCTACAGTTGCGGCAGCGCCCGCACGAAACGTTGAATGGGACAGAAACGAGGTCGCCCTTCTTAATGAACTCCACATCCCGACCCACCTCGATGACTTCGCCGGTGTTTTCATGTCCGAGAATCATTCCTACTGGAGCAGGGAAGCGGCCCCGATAGATGTGCTGGTCGCTACCGCAGATGTTGGTGACGACCAGCTTTAGAATGACGCCGTGGTCGCACTTCCTGCCACCCGGTCCAACGAGCTTGGGAAAGTCCAGATTTTGTATCTCAAGTTTGTGAGGTCCCATATATGCAACTGCACGATTACCCGCCATGATTTCTCCTTAGTCTTAGTCCGCGTAAAGTGCGGATTGCGGTTTTGAGGGTCGTCACCTTGCTTGGCACCCTCGATAGCTTCGGATTCTGACATTCCCGACGTCGGCATTCTCTTGGGTATGGTTACTAATGCGGATTCACCGAAAACGCTGTCCTGAGCAAAAGTAAATCTCATGGTTCTGGCAAGTCAGAGCAGAATTGACCATCTTTATAAACATCTGGCCTTCCAGGATGTGAGCAACATTGAACACCCCTGGAACGGGGCTCGCTCTATTCTCGAAACGGTGAAGTACATGCGCCCGAGGCACTTGCATGCCAGTAGTGCCATGTTATGCAACATGCAGCCACATCAAACAATAGAGAGTATTATGTTGAATCGTGGCTGCGGCTCCGAGTGATGCCAAGCTCACAACCCTTGAAGTGCAACAGACCGCAACGGGAGAACTTCGATGACTGCCGAATTGATCCACAGGCTGCACTTTGCCTTCACCATCACATTCCACTAACGTGCTGCGTGGCGTTCCACTCAACGCAGCCGGTTACTTTTTTCTGCCTTTGTGGACTAACTGGCAACCCGGTATCCATACCTCGGGCGAACTCGCCCAGCGCGCCCGCCGCATCGTCACCCCACTCTGGCTTGCGCTGGCGGCCCTCACCGTCGTCAGCCTCGCCGCACACACGCGCCAGATGAAGCCTCTGGGCAAGCAGCATCCACTATCTTCGAAAGCAGGTTGGCATGCGCACTGGAAATCTGAACCTCCTCGTACCCCTATTGGTTATCGGCGGCATCCTCGCCACCGTAGCGGTTCACTCTCACATCGTCGCTGCCGCCAACGACGAACCGCAGCAATCCTCCCTCTCCCCCGCCGCGCAGACCGAGATCGCGCACGTTGAGACGCGCATCGATCGCTACGAGGCCTCTTACCTCAAAGCGTTTCAGGCCACCCCTCCCGCCCAGAACGATCCAGCCACCAACGAGATCATGCTGGGAGCGCTCCTGCTCTACGACAAGACCCTCTCCGTCAAGCGCAACGAAGCCTGTGCCTTCTGCCACATGCCCGAAACCGGCTTCACCGGCCCCGTCTCGACGTTGAACGAAACCACCGGATCCTATCCCGGATCAGTCCGTTCCCGCTTCGGAGATCGCAAGCCGCCAAGCTACTCCTACGCGACCGCCGCGCCCGTCCTGCACTATGACATCACCCAGAGCAACTTCTACGGCGGCAACTTCTGGGACGGCAACGCAACCGGCACTCGCCTCGGCAATCCCTCCGCCGAACAGGCCCAGGGGCCGCCCACCAACCCCCTCGAAATGGGCTTCACCGACTTCGCCTGTTTCGTCTACCGCGCCTCCCGCGCACCCTATAGCAGCCTCGCCGAAGCCGTCTGGGGCACTCAGATCTTTGCCATCGCCTGGCCCTCAAACACCGAAGCCGCCTGCACCCAACCCGGCGGACACTACGACCCCGCCAACCCAACCGTTCATCTCAGCACCCTCGATCGCGGCCGCGCGCAGACCGCCTACGATCAACTCACCCTCTCCATCGCCCAGTACGAAGCGCATCCTCCCGTCAATCGCTTCAGCTCAAAGTTCGACTTCTACCTCGCCGGCGACAAGCGCGCGCAGCTATCACCCGACGAGCTGCGCGGATGGGAGCTCTTCCGCACCAAAGCAAACTGCAACTCCTGCCATCTCGACGGCACCCATAACAATGGCCCCACACCCAGGCCTCAATCCGCCAAGCCTGCCTCGTCCACACCCAACGGCACCGAGCTTGTCGCCGCCAATCTTGAGTCCCTCTTTACCGATTTCACCTTCGCCAACATTGGTATTCCCCGCAACCCCACCCTCCCTTTCCTCGCCGAAAACAAGCCCGACCGCTACGGCTTCACCGCCAACCCCTCCGGCAGCAACTACCATGACGCCGGCCTCGGAACCTTCCTCCAAAGCGCTGCCAACCCTGACAAAGCGTGGGCTCAATACGCCGACCACTTCAACGGCGCCATGCAGACGCCAACCCTCCGCAACGTCGATCTCCGCCCCGGCCTCCCGTCGCATGCCTTCGTCAAAGCCTACATGCACAACGGCTACTTCAAGAACCTCAAAGACGTAGTCCACTTCTACAACACCCGCGACAAGTACCAACTCCACCCCGGTCAAACCTGCGCAGACAAGCGCCTCAACATCGACTGCTTTCCGCCTCCCGACTACACCCAGAACCTCGACATGTCCATCGGCGATCTCCACCTCACCGACCACGAAGAAGATCAGATCGTCGACTTCCTCGAAACCCTCACCGACGGCTACAACCCCGCCACAGGCAAGGTCCAGGTCCCGCAGCAGCCCTGATCCCCATGGGTATACCGCAAAAATTTGTCATCTCGACCGGAGCGGAGAAGCCCGCGGCTTCCTGGGCCGGGTGCCCCATTCATGGCGCTCTTTGCCATGGGTGAGGTGCGGATTCTCGTCCCACCGAATCCCTCCTTCTAAGCCGGGTCTCCCCTGTCTCGCCGTTGAGACACATAGCACCCGTGAGCACGCCGGTCGCACCGCCAACGCATCCCACAACTCAACATCCCAATCTAGCCTAAGCTGATCCATGGACACCCACAGTTGTCCTCGCGCCGCTCCGGACGCAAGATCGGCTCCACAACTTCCCACTGTTCGTCTGTCAGTTCCCAACGGCCCGTCATACAAGTCTGCGGAGACGCCTTGAGCCACTCCAGTTTCGCAGAAAAAAGGGCCAGAAATGTTTATGAGATAGGTTCTAATGCGGATTCACCAAAAACGCCGTCCCGGACAAAAGTAAATCTCATGGTTCTGGCAAGTCAGAGCAGAATTGACCATCTTTTATGAACATGTAGCCTTCCTGGATGTGAGCAACATTGAACACCTCTGCAACGAGCTCGCCTATTCTCGAAACGGTGAAGCACATGCACCCGAGGCACCTGCATGTCAGTTGCGCCATGTTATGCAACATGCAGCCACATCAAACAATAGCGGGTATTATGTCGAATCGTGGACATCTCGCCGACGACCGTGCAGAAGCTCGCCAAACTCGCGGCTTAGCGCTCGGTCACGTGCGGCCACAGCGTCATGAGACGATCAGTTTGCCTCGTCTAAGTTGAAGGTAGGAGTATTCAGCGGCGGCGGGTCGAGGCCGAATCGCTGGGGGAAGGCCAACGGCGGTTGGCAGAATGGCCTGATAGCTGGCATCGTGGGCGGGGCCGAGGAGGAGGATGGCGGCGATGCGGCGGACGACCTGAACGGAGTGCGGGAATTCGCGGTAGCTGAGCCGCTGTGCACCACGACGATTACTGGGGCGGAACGGATGCAGAGGTCGAACAAAGACTGCACCTGCCCCCGGTTTGTCCATCACGGCTGATGGTGTGGCCACTGTGACAATGTGTGGGGGAAGAACGACATCATCCATCAAACGACGAGATCGTCGCGAAGCCGTGGTATCGAGGTAGCGACACCAATCGCTAAACTGGGTGCTCTCGTTTGTGAGCCTCCTCCTTTGAATCAAGGCCGGTCAAGTCAGCAGGCGTGACTTCTCCCAGGGAATCGTTCAGCATCTCTTCGGAAACTTCATCGTCGTTCAATTTCACTGGGCGAGTGGGCTTCACTTCATTGACCATATGGGCTGTCCTCTCCGAAGTAGGATGCAAAATGCTCTCAACAGAACAACATGGACTCACGAATAGCCCGTCAAGCGGATTCCACTAGACCATTGTCGTCAGAAACAGTGGGATGTGACCGTTACGCGGAAGCCGCCGTAGCTGTAGGGGCCTTCTCTCGCGGTGGGTGTTGTCACGGTTAGGGCTGGAGGTTGAACATTGCAGAGGCTTTGCCAATAATCCTCGAATCTTCATCCATTTCGGCGTGTCGTTCCACTCCTTGAATATCCACAGGAGTTTGAAAGTTGTGGAAATATTTGACGGACAACTTCCGGCGCAATCGGTACACTCCACCCACGGGCCAGGATCGTCACTGAGTGAGGCGCACGATGACCTATTAGGCGAAACCCACATTCCCACACAGGCATAACAAAGATGGCGTCATTGACTCGATCTGCAGCGAGTTTCTTTTGACGGTCGCTTCGGTGAGAGTCGAACGCGAGCTGGCCCAACACGAGGAAGCCCACGTATGCAGTCCGCTCCGCCTCCGTCTACTCGGCGCTGACCCATCCCGTCGTTCGATGGTTGGCCGCAGCCACGGTGCCGAGTAGCCTGCCATTCCGCCATAGTGGCAGGTATGGGTGCCTGTGTCGGAGTCCTAAGAGTCACGCCCGAACAACGCACAAGCGCATGGACACACATACCGCGCTTGAACGCATCCAAACTTCAGAGGTGCGACATGAAAGGATTGTCGTGGATCCTTGCAGGGATCGGTGTGGGGTTCCTTCGCCCACCGTCCCCATTCCGGACGCCCAGCTAAACAAGACGGCATCAAGATCCGGGAGCCAGCCTGCTGAGCTCATCCAACGTCCGGGAGAGCCGACCAATGCGGGCTTGGCTGGCTGTATCAGGCGGAAGATAACCAGGTAGGGCGTCGCGGAAGCGATGTGCAGCGAGGAGCGTCTGAACGGCCTCACCGATGAAGGCGCGGAGTTCCAGCGAAGCATTTTGCACCTCTTGGAGAATCGACGTTCGTCCCTCGACAACCGACACGAAGTCTTCGAGGTCGTGACTTGCAAAATAGTCTTCCTGTCCACGTCCGCGAAAAGCTTCGATCTTGGGGCCGAGGAAGTAAGGTGCTGTAATCGCCCGGATTGTGAGGCCGCTGGGAAGGAGGATATTAGCGGAGGTACGCAAGGCGTCTGCATACCAGCGGTTTGAGAATCCAAGAATCTTAGCATCAAGCGGCATGACATTGAGAACCAGGTCGCGGTGTTGCCACCGGCAGAGCGGCGCACCTTCCCGCATGGGCGATCCGCTGCTCACAGACGAACTGCTCAAGGCGCTCCATCGCCTGATGCTGATGCTCCTGTGTTGGGTGAGCATATCAGATCCTCATTCGCACCTTTCAAGCGAACGCGCGCAGCGGCATAGTTCTCTGCTTCAGCGAGCGCCTCCCGGACGGCTTTGTCGTGGGCAGCAATCAACCGCTCATCCCCGCCGACGAGCGCCTGAATCGAAACCGACTTCGGCGCGGAGAAGGTCAGATCGTACAGGGATCTCCCTTTGCTCTGTTCGCTTCCACTTGCATCAACTCCAATCTCCTGCACGATGTTGCGAGACCAGGTAAGCGCAGTGCATGTAAATAGGGAATCGCAAATCCCAGCCTCCAAGTGCAAGCCTTATCCTGAAGCAAGTTCAAGGCGAAGGTGAGCACCTGTAGGAAGTTTGAACGGCCAGACACGCCCAGCTTACCAGCGAAAGAAGCGATAGGGGTCGTCCCACTCTTGCGGGAAGTCCAGATAAAGACCTGTTAGCCAACGCTTCTCGTTTTCTAACACCGGCGTCGTGATGTGTTCGAGTATTGGTGTTTCACCTGCGGCCTGCATATTGCCGAGCAACCGCGCCAGCAGGCATGAAACACGCCTGTAGGTACGTTTGACATTCATCTTCTCGCCGGAATAGTCAAACTGCCACGGAATGAGTTGGCAGAAGACCACATTCCCATCGGCAGCTGTGGCCAACACTCCATCACCGGCCACCGTCGCGCCCCCAGAAATCTCGGAGATCAAGGGAAGATCGCGCGGGTCGCGGTTGTGCACTTCGGCTGGCGACACACCCACCAGGGGAGAACCGGTGCCGAAGGGTTCAAAGCAGGCAGCGATGTGCTCGCGTCTGACCGTGGAGACATGCATGGGCAGGAATGAATTCGCCTCTGCTTCGTCCAGACCCAGCGCCAGCAGCTTGCCCCCCGCCTTGACCCACAAGGCGACGTCCGCTCGCTGGGCTGCCAACTTCTTCCCTCCCCCAGATCCCACCACCAGGACCTGGCCGGCTGAGAGTTTTTCGCCTTGATAGTCTGTGATCCGAATTCCCGCCGAGGCAAGATATTCTTTGCCGATGCTATCGCCTGCGTAAACCACCGTCCGCATGGGACTGGGCTTCCATGTCGAAACGTATTGAACAATGTTCCTGGCCAGCGTCTCCGCTGCCGGGTCGGTCTCCGTCCGGCCGCTAACATCCGTTTGACAGAAGAGCACCATTCCCTTGCCCGCACGATGCTCGACGAGGGACGTGTACTGAAGGGCGTAACCACCGTCAAGCACGGGCAGGAAGTCGCCACAGGCAGGTTTCTCGATCAGCGCGGAGGCCACATTGCCGCGATTGCCGCGGCGCCAGACGCGGGTTACGGGCAAGCCTGCCCACTGCACCGTGGGTGAGCCGCTGAATTGCGAGGAGAGCTCATAGCTGAGGCGCGGGGGCAACGTGGTCGAAGTGCCACGCCAGTTGCGCAAGTGCTCGTCTCCCATCCCTGTCAGAATCGGATGATCGGACACACGCTTGAAGACCCAACGCAGCCCGTATTCAGCGATCCGGAATCCGAACCGCTTTTCGAGCACCTCGCCGGTCTGCTCGAAGATGACGACTTTCAGGCCATTGCGAACGGCCTGGAGGTTCGGCGCCGCGTTCTGCAAGTTCAGCGCACCCTTACCGATGATGAGCATTTCATATTTCGCGACATCGACGTTCGTGTCCACACGCTCCCAGTGAACCCCCATCCCATCGAGCAGTTTCCCTGTCTCGCCCTTGGGATCGAAAACGGCGATCTTTCCGACCGTTTGCAGATCTGCGGGCCGCGGATGGATGTCAATCGCGAAGCAATCCCTTTGTGTTTCACTATTGCCGAAATTCACGGTGGCCTGCACACTATATTGCCTGGGCGCCAGATCCGCCGGCAGTTCCAGCTTCAGGAGAAGGCGCTTCTGATCGCCGGGCGGTACAGTGACCTTCGCCGTTCCACTTATGGGATGGGGCGTGTCGAAAGACCACTCGCAGTCGGCGGTTACTTCCAGACGAGAATTATTGATGAGGATCAGTTGTTTCTCCGCGGTTTCGCCGGTGTGGAAGTTGTGGTCCTTGCTGGTGAAAGCTGCAGGCTTGCCTCCGATGTACGCCAACAAGGGCATGTAGTTGCGATACAGCGCTTCTGCGACGGCCGTGGGCTTGTAATCTGCGGGATGAAATGCCAGCAGCTCGCGAGCCTCCTCTTCGTGAACGTAAGCCGGACGAGGGCCGGGCCGCTGCAAATGCTCCCAATCGACTTCCAATTGCAGGTTGTCGCTGCCTCGCGCGCGCGATGAGCGTATCCAGTATCCCTCGGTGTCCCAAGGTGAGGAGGTGGCAGAGTTTCCCCAGGTACGCATGGCGCGGTAGTTCTCAGTCACCTGGGCGGCCAGCACGCGGAGAGTGTCTTCAAAGACTGGCGAGCCGAAGGTGTTCGGACAGTCCCACCGCTGCCAGCCGTGGCCCAGGCGAAACTGCTCTGCCTCCCAGCGCAGGTTCTGCTTTTCAGCTTCAGTGATTTGGTAGGCGCGGGCGCCGAGGGTCTGCGCGTTCCACTCAGCCATGCAGAATTCCCATGGGACAGCCGCCTCGCCGAATGCGCGTTTGCCCTTGTACCAACCGCGGTACATCCCCCAATCCCAGGTCAGCGGGACACTGTATTCAACGATGAAGACCGGCTTCACCCCGTAGGTCGCCCAGTGCTCGAACCAGTCCGACATCTCCTGCGGCGGAATCCAGTTCCCGTAGAAGTTTACCGAATGCATCGAGCCGAGGTTTCCCGCGTGGTGGTAAACGATGCGGGTGGGATCGAGCCGCTCGAGTATCGCCTCCGCCCGCAATGCGCGACCGGCATTCACCACCGACCAACTGTCACGAGGAGCCTGAACGCCGTCGAGCATGTCGGGATTCATATCTTCGCCGTACCCCGTTCCGTTGTGGCTGGTGACATAACAAACCACGGAGGGATGATTCTGGGCCACGCGCACGTAGAACGCCGCGTGTTGCGCGTACCCGTTCGTCGTATCGGCATCCGGAGCCGTCCAGTCGTACTGGCCAAAGTGGGGCTGGGAAAACGACACCAGCACGCCCTCATCGTCAGCCGCCCTCAAAACCTCTTCGAAAGCCCGATGCGTACCCGGTTCGCAGCCGTAGTTATGCGTATAGACGAAATTGATGCCAAAGCTCTTGTACCGTTGCAGGGTTGCGCGCGTGGCTTCATAACTCGCCATGGTCGCGCTGCCCTCGGCGTTGTTGAACGGAATTGCGGCAAGATACAGGCGCGTCCCGTTCAGGTAGAAGTCTCTTCCTTCAATCCATAATTCCCGGAAGCCGAAGCGGACCGGCTGCGCTATATCCAAGACCTTTCCCGCAGAATCCAGCAGCGAAAGGCTGACGTCGTACTGATTTTGCGGCGTGTGGGTGTCCCAGAGCCTCTCTGGCCGCCAGTTCTCCGTCACCCGTATGCGGCCGCCAGCGAGTTCGTTCGGCTGGATTGGATGGCTGGTGAAATCCTTCACTGACTTGCCGTCGTCGCTGACTTGGGCGCGCAAGGAGTAAGTGCGCTCGGGATCGAGCCCGGCAAGCGCCAGGTCAAACGTGATTTCCCAACTGCGAACCGAGGTATCGACTTTCACATCGGCAATGCGCGCGCCGGAAGGCGAACTCGTTAGATACACATCGCCGCAGAGTCCCCGCCGCTCGACATTGCCCGCCACCTGCCGAGCGGCAGCGCTGTCACTGAAAGACATCATCACGGCCTTCAGAGGGAGCGCCACTACAAAGATGCTAAGCAGCTGTTTTTGCCCAGGCTGGCAGATACCGGTGAGTTCGACGTCGCCGCCCGGGAAGCGCATCTCTCCGACCTTTGCGCCGTCAAGGTAAACCACCGCGTAGGAGTTCACATAACCCGCATTAAGTGCGATGCGGCGGCCTGCCCACTCCTGCGGCACGGCGATCTCCCGCTCGTACCATGCGGAGGTAACGCCGCTCGCGTCCGGTTTTTCCCAGGCGGGATTTGGGTAATAGAGCTGCGCGCTGGACCATTCGCGATTGCCGCTCGGCCAGGCTTCGGGCACGCGTAGGTTGCCCCAGCCGTCGGTGGGCACAGCATCCGTAATGGTTCCTGCGGGCTGCCATCGCCACAAGCCATTTATGCAAATCCGCTCACGCGTTGCGGTGGACTCGTGGTAAGCCTTCCCCATATCCCATAGCACGGTTTCGGCCGGCGCAGGCGATTGTTGGGCGTTCGCATTCGGGTACAGAAACCCATATGCCGCAGAACCAAGGAATCCCTTGAGAAAATCCCTGCGATCCAGATCCATCATTTTATGAAGCCTCCAAGAGCATGCGCCCCTGAAAAAGCTTACTGCACATGGGCGATCAATCGGCCCATCGCAACGTCGGCGTTATTGACGATCTCCCCCGTCGTGGGTGACCTCGTGATATTGTATTGCCCGCTGCGTGAAGCCCAAGTCCGGCCAATTTGCGATCCACTGGGCCTCATGCCTCTTAATCCAGTTGGAGTTCTTTTGATTTCCTATATGGAGTGGGAGCCCGTGTCTTAACCGGAATCTCCTTTTTCTGCACCGGTTCCATGGAATTGTATCGCTCCTGAGGCAGATTACGAGGCCAAAAGAACGTTTGCCCCGAAAAAGCCAGCGTTTGCGGAAGAAAAGCCGGGCGATTCGCTGCCGTCCTTGCCTCTCCCGCCTCATCGAGAGCCCTCCAATTCAATTGTCCCGACACCTATCCATCCTCCTTTGGTCTTCGTGGTTCGGATTCGCTGCGCTGCGGTCGGTCGGCTAGCTTGCCGGAAGCGGCAACAGCGCGATCCTGCGTAACATCGCCGCGAACGGAGTCCAGTTCATTCCGGACCCCACCAATCCGCGAGGGCAGCGAGAGATTTGCCTGACCGATGCAGCTTGGGCGAGGGCGCAGGCCTCCATTCGACTCAGATCCAAGGGTATTTGCGAGAGATGCCCGATGCCGGCGCCGGAAGGCTACAGTCCCCGAATCGGGGGTACGATACGATCTACTGCGCCTGTCCCCGACGAGCCAAGATCAACATCAATCGTCTGCCACGCGCGGGTTCGATACCGGATAGCGAGTTCCAGACGCACCGCGTCTACTTTGTCCATGTTCAACGGCTTGCCCTTCAAATGAAAGCTAAACTCGTCGAATCCCAACGCTACCGCGTCCTGAAATGCCCGCAACCGCTTCTCTCGTTCAGCAGAGACCCCGATGTCGATGTCCTTCGTCGCGCGAGCACCTTCTGCAAAACGAAGCTCAAGGGCGACGCCACCCTTGAGGTTGTAGTTGTCCAGGATACCTTCGTTCACGGCTTGCTCCA
>Ga0182027_10005384_pt1 | contig 19474 bp, 24 predicted proteins | sample 712E1DmetaG_FD_121300 | JGI IMG/M metagenome (GOLD analysis project Ga0182027, IMG submission 121300) | Permafrost microbial communities from Stordalen Mire, Sweden - 712E1D metaG (Illumina Assembly) | ecosystem: Environmental > Terrestrial > Soil > Wetlands > Permafrost | place: Sweden...
GGGCAGCTGATAGTATAGGCAGAACGGACAAAACATTTTTCATAGATACACTTTTAGCAGGTATTTGGGAGATTGTGAAGAGCTAAACTGTTAACGAAAGCAACCTTTTTTGGCATTTAAGCCTAACTCCGATAATAATCAGGTACGCGGCTACGAAGTAGTTGAGAAATTTCGGAAAAACAAGAATTAACACACCAAAAACGAGTGACGTCAACGGACTTAAATTTGTTGTCGATATATTCATAAATTTTTCACCTCCTACTCTCAAAACTGATGCTTCCTAAACTCACATAATCGCCTTTTTTAGCAACTAATACTAAGTAAACACCTCCATAAAATACGATACCGGCAATAAGAATAATAATGGCCTGTCTCACAAATGATTTATTCCCATCAGAATATTTTTTTGATAATTTAACCATAGCTTACAAATTAAAACCAAGCAGTCGAACAATAATTATTATTACTGCGATAACAAGCAAAATATGAATGAGCCCTCCGCCTACGTGAAAGGAAAATCCTCCTAACCACCCGATAATTAATATAATAATGATGATATCTAACAATCCCATATTTTTTCACCTCCCTTGCCCCCCAAATCCGCCAGGTGGCGGAATAGGAGGGTTTCTTTTCAAGTTTACACCTTTGCTTATGCCTTCAATACGCTCTTTTCGACAATTGGTTGAGTCTTTATAGCACTTACTATTTCTGTTACTTTTTCTTTAGCACCAACCAACACATCATTTACCTTCTTCTGATTTTTCTTATCACTCATAACAACTGCTGCTGCAACTGCCATCCCTCCTGCAACTACTCCGGCTACCCCTGCCACAATTGAATTCACCGTACCCGCTTTCTTTGCATCTTTTGTCTTTTTTGAATCTATCATATATATTTCACCTCCTTCAAAACTGTTTTCCGATTTCATCGGAATATATTTCTTATCTTTTATCCCCTACACTGCGCAACATACGACCAAGATAAATCACGACAACGGAACCGACCACGGCTACAACTAAACTATATAGATTAAATCCTGTAACACCTGATTGACCAGCCAAACTCATAAGAAAACCTCCAACGACGGCTCCAATCACACCCATAATGATATCTGTCACAGTACCGGAATCGGTTCTCATAATGAGAGATGCAATCCACCCCGCCAGTGCTCCAAATAGTATCCAAAGTAAAATACCCATAATTATTCACCATCTTTCAATTAATAAATATACTATTGTTTCTATTCGCTCTTTCCCCTATTACTTAGTTTGCGTCACATTCAGATCAATCTTTCCCGGAACAACTACTTGTGGAGCTGGGACGTTGACTTGAACTGGACCCATACGTCGAATTGCCGGAATTCCAAAATACAAAAGCATCACAAATCCAATAAGGACAATAGCGCCTATCAATAAGCTACTTCCTCCTGTATTTTCTGACGCCGGTGCTACCACGGGAGCCGGATTATTTACTATTGTTGTCATATATATTTCACCTCCCTAAAAATAATATTCTTATACGCTGTCAACCGCTTGTGCTACCTCTTGCTGATTCGTTGGTTTCACCAGTTGAAAAAGCGCAACGATTCCGTAAGCGACAACGGCATAGACTGCCATCGCAATGAGCGTTGACCATTCAAATACATAAGAGGAACTTACTGTCGTCCCGAGTATTCCTGCAAAAGGCAGTGCAAACGGATTACTTACGGCATAAATAAAGCTTGTAAATCCACTGAACGTATTTGCTCCTAAAAGTTTAAGTATCACCCTAAACGCAAGAACAACTTCTATAACGCCCAAAATATACCAAATGATCTGGTAACTCCGAAATATCGCTTTCTTAGTGTCATATGTTTTTTGCGGAGACCCAGTTGCAACTGCGGGCGAAACGACTTTCGTATTTCTGACAACCTGTTGAGTGTTTGGTTCCGAAACTGTTGTTGTTTCCTGTACTTCTTGTTGTGTCATATTTTTTCACCTCCTCTTCATGTCACTTTGTTTTTATGAAATTCTTCTATTTTTGTTATTAATTCTTTTACTTCGTAGTTAGAGGTGTCAATGTTGTGTTCCGCAAACGTCCGGAGCCCCTCGATAATCATTTGCACACGATAGGCTTTCTTTGCATCGAGATAACCAATAGAAATAGAGTTTTCCGCAAACGTCCGGGAAACGATCTGTAATGTTGCAAAAAACGGCGAAGACTCAATAATTACGTTGGAGATATCTTTAATATCCACACTGTGCGACTGTGATGCAAGAAATTGATGGAAAATAAATGTGACTCTACTTTCTTCAACCTCTATCGTATTGGGGAATAACGTCCACGGAAAATGAGTCGAAGCACTGATAATACATCTATTCGACTTTTTAATTAAATCGCTCACCGTTTGTTTATCCTCTGCTTTTTTAGTTGCTTCATTTATTGTCTGCTCTTTTTTGCCTTCTTCTTGTAGTGCTTTATCAGTTAATTGAGGAATTTGTCGCACGGATGAAACTGGAAGTACTCGATCTGTCACCTGAGGCTCTGCCATAGGCGGACGTATATACAGTGATTTCGGTAATTTATTAAGTATATTTATGTCCATAAATCTGTCTAAATGAGAAAAGGTTAATTAAAAACCGTGTTCGGATTTAAACAGGTTTATAACCGTAAACCTGCTATAAAAGTTTATCGAGGCACAACGAGGGCTTTTGAGTGTTTCGAAACTATTACCGTTTTTGTTCTTGTCTCAGGGATTAAACTCGTGTTAACGGGATAATTTAAAAATTTAACGTTAATATGCGTATCACCGCCTTTTTCTATCATCGGAGCATACACATCGAGTGCCTTTTCTACAACTTCTGAAATCGTAAGTCCTTCTAGCGCTCCTCGCACTTTTGCCCGTTTTACTAAATCGGGAGAAACAAAAGCAGTAAGTCTTTGTTTTAAATCTTTGTTCATATCTATCTAGAGAATACAACTATTACATATAGTTGTCAAGTTACATATAGTTGTATTAGTTGTATTAAATGTGTATACTGTAAATAATGCTTATACTTATCTTATTATTAGTTGTCGGCGCAATCATGGTTTATCTGGCACAAAACAATTTAATGCCGGTTACATTACATCTAGGAACTCAAACATTTTCCGGTATTCCCCTCTTTTACATCATCATTGGTTCTCTTCTTGCAGGATTGGTATTGGCGTATCTCTTATACCTTGTAAATTCAATATTTACTGCTTTTATCATGCACGGGAAGGATAACAAAATTAAACAAGGCAAAAGTGACATCGTTGATTTAACCAAACAAATACACAAACTTGAATTAGAAAATGAGAGACTCAAGAACAACTCCACAATTATTGAACCTCAGGATAATAACGCGTTGTGAAATCATTACTCGATAAACTATGGAAATCGTTACACCTTCCAAAAGGCGTTCAGCTATTTTTTATGCGTGTTTTTCAAAATCAATTTTTGGTCGGAGTAACCGGAATTATTTTAAATGAAAAAAAAGAAGTGCTTCTTTTTAAGCACACCTATAGACAGCACGCTTGGAGTTTGCCGGGTGGATATTTAAAAGCCGGCGAACACCCCGCCGAGGCCCTTGAGCGGGAAATTAAAGAAGAGTCCGGTTTAGTCGTAAGTGTAGACAGATCCATGAAAACCCGCACGGATCGCGACGGCGCCCGACTGGATATGTGTTATACCGGAGTATTTATTGGCGGTGAATTTACTCCAAGTTATGAAGTATCTCAATACGGATTTTTTTCACAAGATAAAATGCCTTTATTAAGAAGTAATCAAGTATTTCTCATTGAAGAAGCGCTGCAACAAAATGGATTAGCGAAAAATTCAGATTAGTAATTCCGGTGATATAATGCGGCCATGTGGCTTATCTTCGCACTCGTATCAGGCCTCTTCTATACCGTGGAGGGTTTGATTACTCGTCATATTCTTCGGGGAAATAAAGACGCGTGGGCATTTTCTTTTTATTTCAGTGCGATCGGAGCTCTTGTTAGTTTGCCGTTTATGTTATTGAACGTAAAAATCGCAACCAATCCCTTTGGATGGATAGTAATAGTTCTGGTTGGATGTTTAATCGTGCTTCAAAACTTTTTAAGTTTTAAATCTACAAATACTCTTGAAGCTTCTATTCAAGGATCCATAACAAAATTTCGTTTAGTGTGGGTATTTCTATTAGGAGTATTAATACTTCATGAACAATCATCTTGGCTTAAACTTATTGGAACCCTGACAACAGTATTTGCAGGAGCTGTTATTCTCAATAAATTCCGCAAGCGTTCGTCATTATCTGGAATTACATTCGCATTCGCTTCAACAATCGTTTATGGCGTCATTATTATATTGTATAAATATCTTTTTCTATCTTTTAATACAGCAAGCTTAACGTTTTTCGTTTTCTTTTTTCCGGCACTCATAAACATACTTATTATGCCGAGTGCTCTTAGGCGAATTAAAACAATGTTTAACGAACAGCGGAAGCCGGTTATTCTTGCGTGTATTGCCGGCGGGTTTGCAAACCTTGCAATGAATCAATCGTTGGCAATTGGTGAAGCAAGCAAAGTATTGGTGATTATTGAAGCATTTTTGGTTATTACTCTTATTGGAGAGCAAATATTTTTAAAAGAGAAATCCCATCTTACAACTAAAATAATTGCAGTTGTTTTAGCAACAATAGGAGCAATTTTAATTCGTCTAGCCTAAATCCAAATCTTTCGATAACGGAATATTGGGGATATATACGGACACGTCCTCATCAGGATTTTCCAACGAAAGTATTTCCCAACCCTTCCCGTATATAAAAGTAAACGCCGGATTTTTTCCGTATTTGTCTTTCAGCAATTGATACTCTGATGTCTGATAATCGACATATCCGATTTTATTTCGTTTCGGATTATATATTGAATCGACAGAACAAATTTTTATCAAACTAACCAAGCTGTAATCTGTTTGAATTGCATTTGGCAAATGATATAAAGGCCCATCGTGATCTGAATATATAACCTTAGCCCCTAAAACTTCCATAAAATCAAAATAATGCTGACGATCATTTTCATCTTGCGGAAAAATTGCAACGTAATCTATAGAGCCTAACGTTTCTGTAATATATTCTTCTTTTAACAAAATCGCCTTATTAAGAATTGTGGTGATTAATTCACTTAAATTATCCATATTCATAATCGAATTTATCATATCACCTTTTCACCTTACTGCCGAAAATACTATACTTATGATAGGATAAAACTATGACAAATGATAATAACCAAAATGTGTACTCCATTCATAAACCAAAACCACGCTACCCGGTAATGATAGAAATTCAGAAACGGTTCAGCCCAAGATTCTTTGCGAGTGATCCGGTAAAAGAAAAAGATTTACAATCAATGCTTGAAGCCGCCAGATGGGCACCTTCCGGCCGTCATCATCAACCTTGGTTTTTTTATGTTGCAAGAAAAGGAACAAAAGGGTATACAAAACTTTTTGCTACTCTCAACGAATATAACCAATCTTGGGCTCATACTTCACCGCTTTTACTTCTTGCATGCGCCGAAATTGAAAACGAAAAAGGAAAGAATCCATTCGCACTCTATGATTTAGGCGCATCTGTGATGTCTCTTATCCTTCAAGCGCAATCGTTGGGATATTATGCCAGACAAATGGGATTATTCGATAAAGAAAAAGTGGAAAAAATAGTTCCGCTCCCAACAACTTTGGAACCATTCGTTATCATCGCACTGGGCAAAATCGGAGACTATTCAAAGGCACCGAAGGAAATTATCGAAATGGAACTCGATCCCCGTCCTCGAAAAACAAAAATTTCTGTAGAGCTATAGCTCTTCTATGTTAATCGAAGTGTGGCGATAGCCATAACAAAATTCCAACAAACACTGAGAGACAAAAATATCCATTGCCAAACAGCTGAATTACGGATAAAAAATGATTTCTCTTCTTTTCGAAAGTCGACTAAATTTTCCGGAATCCTCCCTAATTTTTTCTCTATGGGTAGATAGGAAACAATAAACAATACGACAATAAAAACCATAAGAACATTTAACACAAAAATAGCATGGGGAAAATCATTGATAAGATACAAAGGGTAAGGGAGTAGGATTAATGTTCCAATCATAGAGTAATAAATTATATTAGAATAATTATGATGAGCCACAGTATTCTTATTAAATGGAATAAAACTTGTTAGCATAGTTGAAAAAGAAGAAAAATACATAAGAACTGTGGTTATTTTAGAGATCAATAAATTTGGTAAAATACTTGAAATTGTATATACAAAAAATATACTAAAAAATCCATACAAAAATAGCGATATGTTAAATAATCGAGCACTTTCAAATCTTGTATCTCCCAAATTGCTAATCCAAAATGAACTGAAGGAATATCCTTTATACCGTTTCGCGGCAAAAATAAGTAAAACAACAAATATAGGAATATATATTATGTAAGCAATAAGTCCTAGACGTGCGATAGTTGTCATAGACTATGCGTAAATTCTTGAAGCGCTTTCGTGAGCGAGCTGAACAACCTGTTCCATAACGTTCTGCGTTTCCTCCCGTACCTTTGATCTGTTATTCGGATCTCCGGTTACATGAAAATACTTACCAATCGTTATCGCGTATTTTCCGTGAAGGTACCATTTTTCGCGAACTTTTTTTCCTTTGATAGGAAACCCTACGTGGTGAATATTTTTATTGTGAACTCCAACACCGATTGGAACGATGGGAGCTCCACTATAGCATGCCAACCGAACCGCTCCGGTTCTCGGATTTCCATATCCTCCTGTATCTGGACTTACCCCTCCCTCAATAAATATTAAAACTGACGTCCCATTTTTAAGATGTTGCAGTGCAGTCTTAAAACCTTTATAACCTTCACCGGTAACAATTGGGGTGTGACCGGATATTTTTAAATATCGTCCGAACAAAGGAACGGTAAACATTGGGCCCCAAATTAAAACACTTATCCTGTCCCGAATCGTTGTGAGAAGAATGAACGGGTCCGAAACCGTCGGATGATTGGCAACCAAAATTTTCGGGCCCTTCGGAACGGATGCATAAGCCACAACATTCTTTCGAATCAGTACTTTCGACGCCGCCATTATGATAACCCAACCCATATAATATAAAATGGTCGTAAACATATTTTATTATTCAACAACTTTCGGATACATGTACGCGCTAAGAATTGAAATAAAAAAAGTAGCAATCATAAGAATACCTAAATCAATCGGCAGTTGGGAAATATCCCCGGTAACCAAGAGTGCACGAAGGCCATCAACCATATAACTTAGCGGATTAACCCTTGCCACAAACTGTAGCCATGGAGGCATAATGGCGATCGGATAAATTGCATTCGACGCAAAAAACAGCGGTAACGTAATTACCTGACCGATTCCCATAAAGCGCTCACGTGTTTTTACAATTGAGGCAATGATCATTGAAAGAGCGGAAAAAAATCCGGCTCCCAACATAATAACCACAATCACACCGATTATTGATAAAAAGGTAAATTGTAATTTTATTTGAAGAATAAACGCAAAGAGAAAAATAATGATTGCCTGACTTAACCCCCTGATTCCCGCTGAAAGCATTTTACCCCACACTAGGGCAAGTCTCGGCGTTGGAGTTACCAGAAGCTTTTGCAGCAAGCCCATATCACGTTCCCAAATTATGGATAAGCCATAAAAAATTGCTGTAAAGGTGACAGATTGGGTAAGAATTCCGGGTGTAATAAATTGCAAATATGTTAAACCGTTTGTCGGTATTGCACGAACTTTACTTAAAGCTTCTCCAAAAATTCCAAGCCAGAGAATTGGCTGTACCGCACGAGTAATAAGTTCCGTCGGATCATGCAAGAGTTTTCTAACTTCAACTTCCGCCATCACATAAGATTTAAATATGAGTTGTCTTATATAATTCATAGGTTATCGTAATCGTCGATCCTGCAATCGTGCCCGTTTCACATCTCGGAACGTGCCGCCTTCCTGAATCGTTGCGCCGGTAAAAAATATGAAAGCATCTTCAAGCGTTGCGTGAGATGCCTTTGTCTTTTCTTTTAATTCTGCAACTGATCCGATTGCCGCAATGTTTCCGCCGTGCATAATCGCAACCCGCTCGCTTACCTCTTCCGCCTCCTCCATATAGTGAGTGGTGAAAAATATTGTGGTACCAAAATTGTCCCGTAGTTCAAATAAATGTTTCCAAACATTCCGTCGTGCAATTGGATCGAGTCCCGACGTTGGTTCGTCCAAAAAGAGAACCGGTGGATGATGCAAAATTGCCTGCCCAATTTCCAGTTTCCGAATCATTCCGCCGGAAAAATTCCGCACCATCGTCTCACGCAAAGATTGAAGCTCCAAAAATGTTAACACTTCTGTAATCCGTTTTTCCCGGTCTTTCGAAGGAATATCATACAATTTGGCCATCAGCATCATATTTTCCTGGGCTGTAAGCGTTCCATCTACGGAAATCATTTGCGGAACATATCCGATAACCCGCCGAACTTCGCCTGATTGTCGTGTAATACTAAAATTATCAATAATTGCCTCTCCACTTGTCGGCGCAAGGAGCGTGATAAGCATTTTAATGGTCGTGGATTTACCGGCGCCATTCGGACCGACAAACGCGAAGACTTCCTTCTCGTGAACAGAAAAAGAAATATTGTTCACGGCAGTGAAATTTTTAAATTTTTTCGTCAGATTCGTGACTGTTATAATATCCGATGGCATAGAAGATATTTAATTATAATACAATTCCGATCGGAGGCGATATATTTTTATTTTCCACCAATTAACTGCATGAAGTTTCCATCCAAATCTTCAAACGTTGCAAAATATTTATCGAATGTCGGAGCTTTAAACGGTTTTGCGATAAACGAAACACCTTTTTCTGAAAGTTTCTGATAGGTTTCAGTTACACTATCAACAACAAAATTATGCATTATTCGATATTTATCTGAATTCTTCCCTTTTACTTTGTCATGAAAACCAATCCACAATTCCATCTGTCCAACCTTAAATCCTATACACATATCCTTAGGATGATTGACCTCTCCAATTTTTTCCAACCCTAATTTTTCCTGATACCACTGTGCCAATTCTTTATAATGTTCGGACCAAATAATCACATCCGAAATAGTTTTAAACATAGCATTATTATACGATTGTTTGTCTCGTAAATTCAAGCTCGAGTAACTTTTCCAATAAATAAAATCGTTTGTACGGTTGCTGGAAATCTCCGGAACCCATATGACCTTCATTTTCTAAAAGTATCAGCGTCCCTCCTAATTTTTTCCACAAAAATATTCCTTGCTCATCATTACACCCCCATGGATCATTATTAGAATTAATAATAATAAGGTCTTTCACATTCTTTTTCATTTTTTCCCAATCATATTTTTCCTGAAGAACCGGTTCCTTAAAATTTCCTCTCGGTTTTGAAAACCCTGAAACCAATATTATTTTATGAATTTGTACCGGAATATTTTCCAAAACGCTTAGCGCCAACGCACTCCCAAGCGAATGTCCGATAAGAATCGTATCTTTGGTAAATAATCCGTTTTTTAAAACAAAGGGAAGCCAGGTCACTAAATTCGGATTATTGGTATCCGGAAGTTGCGGTATCCAAACATCGTATCCTTTCCGAATAAGAAATTGTTCTATAGAGGGAAACCAATAGTTTTCCGGACTACTGTATCCACCGTGAAGTATAATGGCATTTTTCATATATATAGTATAATAACCGGAAACCCATGAGTAAAATGCCAAAAATAAGTAAAGGTTTGTTCTTTTCCCTCGCCATTGCCGTAATTTGGGCATGTTCCTTGGTTAATTCCCGATATCTTCTTACTCTCGGTGAAAACCCTCTCAATCTAACAGTGTGGATGAGTATGTTCGAATTTATTCCTTGGGTCTTTATTTTTAACAAACACACAAAGGAATTTACCGCTCTTTCCTGGCGATATAAATTACTGCTCGTGGGAATTGGAATAGTCTCTTCCGTCGGAATAGATTACCTCCAAACTATCGCCTTATCACACACATCAGCGGTTAATTTTTCATTTCTTTATAGAACAGTTGTGGTATTCACTATCATTCTTGCCTATTTCTTTTTTAAAGAACAGATTACAAAGAAAAAATGGTTGTTAGCAGGACTTATTCTCTTCGGATCATATTTATTAACTACTAATGGTCATGGGATTCATCTCACAATCGGCGATTTCTATACATTTCTCTACGCAGCATCTGCAGCTTTTATTACCAATATTCTTATTAAACACACAGTTGCAAAAATGCATCCCGACTTAAGCGGCGCCGCGATATCGATTATCAGCACTACAACATTGGTTACCCTGGCTCTTATACGGAGTAAAATTTACATTCCTCAACACCTTCCGTTAATTATTTTGGGTAGCATTCTTTCCATCAGCGTGACCGCTGTTAGAAACCGCGCATACCAAAACGCAACGGCTTCATTTGTCACCATGATTGTTTCTTTAACACCAGTATTCGTAGCGTTCTTATCATATCCGCTTCTGCACGAGCGGCTTGGCGTTGTAGAAACTATCGGAGGACTCATCATCATCGGATCAACATTTTTTGTGGAAAAATTTAAAATTTAACAGGAATCAATACACCTTACAACCAAATTTTTATCAAATAGGTAATATATTTACTGAGAACCAACACTAAAACAGCGATAACGATATGTTCAATAATAATTTTCTTCGGTGATATTTTTTTCTTCTGTGCAACCAGATAACTAATTATCGAGATGATCGAAAATCCATATAGAAGAGAAATTACTGCTGCCAAAACCGGAGGTAAAAAAAGGACGAAAAGAATAAAGATAAGGATGACGCACAGTCTAGTGAGAAAATTCGAGACTGTCGCTCTCCAAACATGACGGAACGAAGAAAATTCGCCTTCCTGATAGATGTGAATTCCCAACGTGTCGGAAATATTATCAGCAAGGGCGATAACACAAAGACTTCCGATCACTACCAGTTTCGACTGATTTGTAATATCAAAACTGACAATAAGCGCCAAACAGGTGATGACCGCCGATACTGCGCCGAAACTAAAATTAGCCAGTCTGTCTTTTTGCTTAGTGATAAAGGAAATAATTTGATGACCAATAAGTTCGAACATGAGAATGAATCAATAGTAACACATTTTCATCTCATATTCGTTACTTAAAGACTCATTTATTCTGTTGGAGAAGTTAAAACAACCCAAACGTCTTGTAAAATACTGCCTTCATATAATTTGTATAACCAGTTCATAGAGATTCGCTTTTCTATAATTATATTTTTCCAAACATAGTGACTTGCCACAGGGGATCCAAAATATACTTGTCCCGTATTCATAGAATTTTTTAAAATCACTTGTGTAGAGTTCATAGTAATTCTAAGTTGAGGTGGGAAAGAAGTTTTGGAAATTATGTATTTAATTTGTAATTTTCTTTTTTACTTCTTTATTATATTAACGAATGGAGAATCGTTATGTTAATTACTTACCTCAACTTAGATTAATTAAAAGTTTAATCCTAAGCGTCTCGGGTTTCAGTAATGAAGATTACTAATTTATATAATTCCAGTGGTGATATACTCATATCAAAATGATTAAGGTAACTCTTTTCAACCGTTTTCTCGAGCATAAAGTTTTTATTATCGTCGTTCTGATAATCTTAGCTTTATTGATTACATTTAGTTTACTGATCATCAGACTAAAGAATTATCTGCAAACTCAAACTACAACAAATCAGGCCACTCCCTCGAGCGATATTTATTATGCCACCACGTCCGGAAATCCGAATTGGTATTTAGATACTGCATCCCCGGCGGCTAATCCAATACTAAGCACTTCCGGTGATTCCGGCATCAGTGACATCGAAAACGATGAAACATATTCTTCTCCGACACCGTATCCGCTGCCGACATATACCCCAGCACCAACCACCGCACCCGTATATGTCGCATCTTCCCCACCTTCGTGTGCCGGCACTCCTACTGCATATAATTCAGAAGCTGTTATCTCATCGAGTTCAACAATGGTAAATACCGCCGCAACAATTACTATTGAATTATTAGATTGCAACAATAATTACGCGACCGTAAACGACAATTTAACAATTTTACTTTCAAACAATGATTCAACTGCTAAGATTAATGATTCATCATCGCCAGTTACGATCCAAGCGCAAAACGGCAAAGCAACGTTTACAGTAAATTCTCAAAATACTGGAACTGATACGTTCGTAATTACAGACACATCAAGATCATTTACTGTAACTGATCCGCACAATCACAATCCGAGCGTCACGTTTACTAATAATAATTCAGGCAATTCTCATTGTACAACTGCGGCTGGTCTCGCAAACTCATGGTATTCCGATGTATATCCTAATCCTCCTATTTCAACAAACAATGGTTCCATCACTTTAATAGTTGACATACGTGATTGTAATCAAAATTTAGCGCCGGTTGCCGATACACTGAATATTTCAGTAAATTCAGGAGATCCCAGCACACAAATTAATGGAGGCAGTCTTCCACAAAATGTTGTTACGCAAAACGGAGAGGCGCAATTTACTGTTTCGTCTCAAATTGTAGGAACGGTAACGCTTTCAGTTCAGGATACAACAAGCTCTTTTCCCGTCACAAATTCTAACGACAACAATCCCAGTATTACATTTAACGGCTCATCAAATTCCAGCCCAACTTCTACAGATACTCCGACTCCCACTGCGGCCTCTGCTGATACTCCAACTCCTACAACCACAACCAATAACACTCCAACGGCAACTAATACTCCTACTCCGATGTCAACAACCCCTACATCTACGCCTGTCCCTAATCCGACTCCCAGTTGATTATATTCCGGTTTACCAATCTTATTCACCTAAAAATTTATTCCGTAATTCATACGAAATAATAGTTGGGATATAAAACGTCACATCGGCCGCGAATTTTCCGACAATCAAGCCTGTATATAAATTATGAAGAAGCAGTGGAAAATAATACATCGCGGCTGGTCTGATGATAAAACCATCCAAATACTCACTAAATCCAAATTCAATAATGAGATTTCTAAATAACTTAATACAGAGAGACAGCGTTAACCTCTTATGTTTCTTTTGTAATGCCAATATATCTCTTACAATAATCGTTCCATAATACCCTATATCTTCTCCTAACGTACTTCCTAAAGCGGTTAAAAAGGTGTTATGAAACGCAATATTTGTTACGATTCCGCCGATTAACGTTCCGGTAAGTCCAAACACTTCTGCGGGTGCATATCGTTTTACCCAAACTATTATTTTTTCCTTCATAAAAATATTGTACCAAAAATATTCTCTATCCAGAAAAGTTAAGATGGCTCTATTTTTAGAAGGTTAATGATAAATTGTCATCGAGGTCATTTGATCTTTTTGTTTCCATCCGGTAGCTGGCACCGACGGAGGATTTACACCAACATACACATTTGCGTTATCGGGATAGCCGTCTCCATTTGCATCAAGAACCCAGATATGTTGACCGACTATTACTTTTGATCCTCCTTTAGACAAATATACCGACCCGCCTTTCAAATTTAATGATCCAACCACAATAGTTTCGTTAGACAGCACAGTTAAGGCTCCACTCTGAAGCTTTAATAATGCCGTATTTGTTGCGCCTGGTGCATCAACACCGCAGACTTTACGAGAAGTGTCACTGCCGTCAATATAATCACTTAAACAGTTGGTAGTTTTCGTAATCGTTGCGTTTCCAGCAATTGGAAGATTGCCGTACCCCGCGTCACTATTACCCGCACCAAGTGCTGTTAGCACGTTGTTCCCGTTTTTTGCTTTAACACAATATGAATAGGTTTGTTCCTGAGTAAGCCCGGACGCCGTTACCGTACCCCATGTGGTTGCAGTCTGCCAAACAGGAGTTGCCCCATTATCAGATCCATCTGCTGCGATATACGAGCCTCCCGTGCCGTCGCACGTTGCTCCCGGTTCTTTATAGATAGCAAGCAAGGTTCCTGCAGGATTCGTACCGGCGCTTAGAGAAAACTGCGCGGTTGTTGACGTACGGGTAACTACCGTTGGAGCTATAGGAACTGCTGCCAATGTATACATAGACGTAGTACCGGAATAAGCACCTGTACTTGTCCCATTGTACGCTGCAACTTTCCGCGTATATTGGGTATTCGGAGAAAGACCAGTCTCGGTACAGCTTGAAATATTTGCAGTCCCACACGTTGCCACAAGATTATTTCCTGTATCAAATACCTTAAACCCCTGCTCGTCACTCGAATTATCGGTAAAATTCCATTGGATAGACGTCGTTGATAGAGCAGTCGGCGCAGCAATGGTAGGCTTCAGGAGAGGAACTGCTGAAGTAATAGATGCGGAGGTAACTGAAGAACTCACGGCAGGATCAAATGACGTTTGAACTACTCGGTATTGTAAATATTCATCCCCGGTAGAAGATGTGATTGTTGAGCCTCCGGGTGTCGATAAATATCCGCTTGTCGAACGCAAATCATCCAACCATACATTGGCGCCTTGAGATCCATCGGTGAACCGTAAGGTTACATTTGTAATAGCGTCCCTTTGTGTTGATAAACTCCGTCTAATATCAAAATATTCCCGTTGCCATTTGAAAACAGTAGCATTCGTAGAGAATCCCCCAGCAGGAACTGTGGACCCAGAATCCCACGCCGCCACACTAACTGCACCTGTTGATATATTTAAAGAATTTACTGTTCCCTGTGCTATATAGTTCGTGCCGTTAACATTTTCCTCAACTATAATTTTATCTCCCAGATAGAGATTTGAACCCATATTGGTTGCGCCGTAAGCAGTCGCGTCTATTGTAAAAGAAAGATCAGAGGTATTGGCAATTAAATTGCCTGAGTTTAAGGCGGCTTTAAAATCGATAGTAATATTGTGGGTTCTGGTGCCAATCTCGTAGGCCTGGCGGATTTGATCGGCGGTGCGCGCAACATTGTCGACTCTGACCTCATCAATTGTTCCGGTAAGGAAATTGGCTCTGGGATTGCTTCCGACATAGGGTGGTGCTGCACCAATATCAAGTTCGCCATTCGGAACCCCTTGAGTACCTGTGATAGTTGTTATTCCCTGACTTACCCCATCTATGTAAAGCGTCAACGTTGTGCCACTGATAGTCATCGCGGCATGGTGCCAGTTACCATCATTAATAACATTGGCGCTTGTAACTTTAAAATCAGTGCCGTTGTAATACTCGGCTGAGGCCTTACCGGTTGTCTCCAAATCTATTCCATATAAATATCGAGTTCCGGAGGCTGTGTCTTTTCTAAAAATAACACTGCCAGCGGAACTGGTGGTGTTGACCCAAGTGCTACCGGTAAGACCGGTCGCTAATTGAAGATTGGCATTATCGGGAACACTAATATAATCACTTGTCCCGTTAAAACTTCTGGCTTTCCCGATTTTACCCTGTATAGGTGTAGTTCCGTACAAGGTACCATTATTACTGTTTCCTGAAGCATCTTTAACTGAACCGGTAGGACCTGCTAGGGGAACACTAACAATTACAACGCCATTACCCCCTTTGCCACCATTGTATGTTGGGGTATTACTACCACCACCACCCCCACCCAAACCATCCGTACCTGGATTTCCAGTAGTAGCAGTACCCGCGCCTCCACCTCCCGCACCTCCTGCCCCACCAGTGGTCGAAGAACCTCCGCCCCCGCCACCACCATAAGTAACAGAACCACCGGAAATTGAATTAGCAGTACCCGCGCCTCCCGCCCCACCAGTGGTAGAATTGGGTGCATTTGCACCAACAGCGCTATCACCGCCGCCACCACCGGCAGCGGTTCCATTATGAGTACCACCAGCTTTTCCACTCCCGCTTGTTCCGCCAACATTATAGCCGCCAGATATCGTGCCTCCATTTCCACCACTTGCTACCACGGTACTTGTATTGAACGTGCTAGATAATCCAGAACCACCGTTTGTAGAAGCATTTCCTGCCCCGCCTGTCCCAACGACTACAGGATAACTAGCCCCATAAGTAACAGGAACAGAAGAATTATTAACAACTTGTCCACCACCACCACCAGCAGCGTTTACATTAGTGCCATTACCACCGCCGCCTCCACCGCCGCCACCCACAACAAGAACTTGAACATTTCCAGTAACGGCCGGAGTAAACGTTCCACTACTTGTAAAGGTGTGAATTTCATTACCACCGGAATAGGTGACTGTCCCACCGGAGGCTTCCGGCACGGTGATGGTAGTATTTTCATCTAAGTGCCACAATCCAACAGTATTTGCATCCGGTTGGTAATTAGCATATGCTGATTCACCTATCGTTGCACTCATATACGTCCCTTGCCGGTCGGCGGCAACATAAAATGGAAGTGAGGTTACGGCGGATAAATCTGTAGAAGATATAGTTCTATTGACATAATGATCGCGCCCCGCACGATAAGTTTCAGCAATTTGTTCGGCTGAACGAGCGATGTTGCTGATACGGACTTCATCGATGATTGTGGATGTTCCACCATAGCCAATACTTAGATTAACTGCATAAGAAAGTACTGCGGTTTGAGCTTGTGTACTCTGAAGTGCGCCGTCAACGTAGACACGGACGTTAGTACCATCATAGGTACAGGCAAGATGATGCCAGTTGCCATCGTTAACTGCGGAGGTGCCAATTGTCCAAAGTCCACTACCAACCCAACAACCCAGACTTCCGGACCAACTTCCACCGCCGATTTCAAGACCATAGCCTTGGTAGGGGGAATTGCCGTTATATTTATAGATGATTAATTGATCAGTTGCAAAAGTAGTTTTGACCCAACTTTCAATGGTGATATTGCTCGGTTTTAAAGAAATAGAATCATTAACGGTAATGCTACTGCCGTTAACATTACGGCCTTTGCCGAAAAAGCCATCCGTAAGAGTAGTGCCACCAGGGGTACCATCATTACTATTGCCCGAGGAGTCTTTGAGATATGCTCCGGACCCGCTGGTTTCCTCTAAATGCCAAAGACCAACGGTGTTTGCATCAGATTGAGGCGCGCCCACCTGAAATTTAAGGCTTCCGGATCCCTCCATTATCACGTTACTTTCATTTGAGGTAGATTCCGGCGTATATGTTGCGCTGTTATCCCATGACCAGTTAGACGCATCGCTATCAAATGATAACAGTTGTGCTTCCCCGGTCGTTGGTTTCCATGCTTCCCATGTACCATCGTTGGGATCTGTTGTATTTCCAACGCGTGTTTGAACCTCAAGATCACCAGCTTGATAATTACTTAAAATTTCATTCGCCGTCATTGCCCGGGAAAAAATTGCAACATCATCAATCACACCTGGGAAATAATAACCAGCAAGATTCCAACCGATTGAAAAGTTATTTGAATTCGTAATACTTCCCGTAACTGTACTATCCGCTGCAGAAGCATTAAGTGACCCATCTACATAAATATTGAGGTTTGTGCCATCATTAGTACAAACTATATAATGCCAACTTCCATCATTTATGGTATTAAGCGACATCGGTTGTGCACCATTGGTTCCATCAGAAATTTTACATTGTGCGTAACCCGTAGGTGTAAAACCTAAATCATATCCAGCTGTTCCGGCTGCTCCACGTTTGCTGATAATATCATCTGTAGAAACAGTCGGAATGGGACCGGATGTTTTTACCCAAGCTCCCCAAGAATATGCTGTTGCACTGGTTGACATATCCAATTTTGAAGTTCCACCGCAGTTTGCATTCGTACAGGTTGCATAATCGTTTGTTCCATCAAACATAAGCGCACCTGCTCCCCACCGTTTATTATTGGCGGTCCAACCAGAACCAGCTGCGGCATCTTGCGATCCCGTTGAGGCAAAATTTGTGAGTGTAAGATCACAGGTCGTCGTTCCACAAGATCCTGCATCTTTTGATGCGGTTGTACCGGAAGTGGAGTTGAAGTTCCATTGGGCGACAAGATTGGTTGAATTTGATAACGTCTCGCCGTCACCTGTATTTACTCCAAGTTCTGTCCAAGTAAGCGGGCTCCATGAACTTACATACGAATTTAAATCCATAACATCGGAGGTATAGACAGAGTAAGGCCGGCGTGAGGCATCCATTTTTATTTCCTCGGCGGAACGGGCAACATTACTGATGCGGACTTCATCGATGGAACCTCCGAAAAAATAACTGCCACCACCATAGTCACCAATATAAACACCGGTTCTTGCCGTACCTGATTGCGCCGAGCCTAGACATTGAGAAAGCTTTTGCGCCACACCGTTAATATATAGTTGGTTGTATCCGGTGTAAGTTCCGTTATAAAAGACTGCAGCCACATGAACCCATGTATTGGTTGGTATTGATGATGTAGTTCCATAGGTGTCGCCAGCGCCGGTATTGAATCCAAAACAAGTGGATGATCCAAGATATAAATCATATACACCACCGCCATTATAAAAAGAAAACGGCATTACACCAGTTGCACCATTCCAATTCATCCAAAATTCGATGGTATTGTAACCACCAGAACCGATATTTACTTGGCTGACAGTTGCAGAGACATAAGTTGATGAGCCATCAAAGGTACGGGCGTTTACGAATTTACCCAAACCGACATTGGTGCTGGAATTGGAGGTGCCGGTGTTGCCATTACCGGATGAATCGGTGACTGTGGTGGTGCCGGATGATTCATTCATGTGCCAGAGACCGACAGTATTTATATCCGCGGGAAGCTCTTGATAATATGTAGAAAGATTAGCCGTTGAACTTGGAGTGAGATAACGTATTATGACAACCCCTGCGCCACCTGCGCCACCCGCGCCTGCTGCTCCCGAACCATTCCCCCCGCCGCCGCCGCCGCCCCAACCATATCCTGCGCCAGCAGCGCCCGCTGCCGCACCAGTTGATGTGCCGCCCGCGCCGCCCCGGCCATACTCAATACTTGAACTAGTTATACTATTGGAAATTCCGCTTGCATACACACCTGGTGTATTAGCATCCACAGCATTATTACCCACAGCACCCGCCCCACCTCCACCACCACCGGCTACACATGTTGGAGCGTATGGCCCAACAGCATAGTACCCATACCCTATCCCTCCATTATTCCCTTGACCGGATGTTCCATTCCCAGCTGTTGTTTCTAAACTCATACTACCTCCACCGCTTCCACCGTTACCACCGTTACCACTTGTACTCGCACTTCCACCTGCGCCTCCACCGCTAGCTGTGGTAATTCCCGAAAAAACAGAATTTTGCCCCGCCCCTCCAACGGTTACCGATATAGGTGTTGTTGTAACAGAATAGGATGTTTTATATACGACACCACCTCCACCTCCGCCCCCGCCACCTTGACACATATTATTCACTCCATTCCCCCCAGCTCCACCACCGCCAACAACTAAAACGTCAACCAGACCGGAAGAAAGAGGGGTAAATGTTCCACCC
>Ga0182027_10005385_pt1 | contig 19474 bp, 24 predicted proteins | sample 712E1DmetaG_FD_121300 | JGI IMG/M metagenome (GOLD analysis project Ga0182027, IMG submission 121300) | Permafrost microbial communities from Stordalen Mire, Sweden - 712E1D metaG (Illumina Assembly) | ecosystem: Environmental > Terrestrial > Soil > Wetlands > Permafrost | place: Sweden...
CAGTATCAGCAGCGATACCAAGACAAACGGAACCATTGTCATCTCATCCGGTGGACCCGTCCCCCATGCGCATTTCACGGCAAGTCCCACATCCGGCACCGTCCCTCTCACCGTGCAGTTCACCGATACCTCCGATATGATCAGCCCGCTCTCATGGAACTGGAATTTCGGAGATGGTTCGTGGTTCAACACCACGGACATCGCATTCCGAAACCCGGTGCATACGTACAATCATATCGGGCTTTTCACCATCTCCCTCACTATCACCAACGCATCGGGCAGCAACACCGTTTCCTATCCCTATCTTATCAGTGTAACCAACCCTGGAAGTAATGGTGGCGGTGGCGGGGGCAGCGATGATAGCGGAAATCCCGTTGTCACCGCAACTGCCACACCTGCAATCACCACTGCGGCACCCGCCACGGTCGCCCCGACCGCAACATCAGCGAACAATAATGATCTCGTCCACCCCATGGTGGTCACCGGGGTCTACCATATCGGTTTCCCCGGCCTTACCTTCAACGCGGACGGGAAAAACACCCTCATTCTCGACCTGAATGCGGCGCATGCTGCCGGGGCGGTCGTGACCTCCTATTTCGACCGGATAGAAGTGTACCAGCACAACTCGCCCGGTGTCCTGATCACGTTCTGGGGAGACCAGTTCAATACTACCAGCCAGACGATCACCGGCACGGTCTCGCATGCGGAGTTTACAACCGACCCGCTCAACGCCACGTTCCCGCTTGGCACGGTTTCCGGATCGGTCCACGCGGCCCTGCCAGCGCTTATCCAGCCAGGCCTCCTGACAAAGACCCTGACCAGCCCGGTGAATGCGGCAACGACCAGCCGGTTCAGCGATATTACCGCGGGCAGCAGCCTGAATATGAACGCGGTGGCATATACCCTGACCGTGAAAAAGGAGAACCTGACCACCGGCGCTGCCAATGTGACCCTGACCGTCCCGGCGTCCTGGGTGAACATAAACGGCGGTAAAGATGCTGTATATATCCCGCGGATCGGCGATGATGGAAAGGAAGAATTGCTCAGTACCTCCTACACAGGAACAGGCCCCACCGGAACCCTGATCTTCCGGGGCGATTCGCCGCACGGGACGTCCCTCTTTGGCCTGCTCACCGCAGAAGCAACCGCCGCCAAGCAGGAGGAACACCCGAACGTGACGATAAATGCACTCTCCAAACCGGCAATGGTAACGAACGTGGGCATGTTCGAATGGCTTTTCCAGACACTATCGGCAAACCCGTTGTTGATCCTTGTCGTGATCGCCGTTCTTGTGGGGACCTTGTACTTCGGTTGGTGGAAGCGGCGGTTGTAACGTTTCAGGGATACCAGGAGGTTGCAGATGACAACGACAGAAGTATTGAAACAATCCCATGACATCCGGGGCCTCATCCGGCTGCTGGATCACGGGAACCCGGACATGCAATGGCGGGCTGCGGACACCCTGGGCACCATGGGGGAACCTGCCTGCGATCCGCTCATTGCCATCCTTGACTTTCATAAGATGCATGTCCGCCTCGGCGCTATCGAGGCCCTGGGCGATATAAAATGCCCGCGATCCATTGAACCCGTGATAAAGAGACTGGAGAGTGACACGGACAACGAGGTCCGGTTTGTTGCTGCGCTGGCACTGGGCCAGATCGGGGATCCCCGGGCAGAACCTGCTCTTGAAAAGGCCCTGCTGGACACGGACAGATATGTCCGGTACGGTGCATTGATGGCCCTCGAGATGCTCAGCTGGACACCGGATAACGAAGAAACTCTTGCCCATATGCTCATTGCCCAACAGGAATGGGAGACCCTGCGGGGGATGAAAGAGGCAGCAGTCGGCCCGCTCATGAAGATCCTCAGCGATCCAAACCCGAAGTCTCGCGAGAAAATTGTTAAACTGCTGGGGGAGATCGGTGGCCCGGATGCAACGAAAGCCTGTAAGCAGGCGCTCATGGACCGGGACCCCGGCGTTCGGTGGAGAGCTGTGCTTGCGTGCAGGAAATGCGGGGTACCCCGCCGTAATATTCCCCAGATCCTCGCAAACCGCCCCCGGACAACACCCAGTGCCTTCGGTGCTGCTGTCCTGAACCTTTTCTTCTTCGGTCTCGGGTATCAGTACATCGGGAAATGGTGGGGCAACCTGGTCTTTCTGTCCTACATGACCATCATGGTCCTTGTCCAGCTGAACTGGAACCTCGTCTTCCCGTTCATCTACATCTACCCGTTCACCGCGGTGAGTGCCGTTCAGACCTACTATGCGGTCAAACGCATGCCGGATATGTGAGGTGATACCGCGATGCCGTTTTTGGATATGTTCAAGGCAAAAAAACCCGATATTGAGAGCCTGGCCAGGAAAAAAAATATCCGGGGGTTGATCCGGGCTCTGAGATTCCGTGACGTTGACGTCCAGCTCGATGCGGCAAAAGCCCTCGGGTGTCTTGGCCCTGACGCAATCGGAGACCTCCTCACTGCCCTTAAGATTCGGGATAAAACGATAAAACTCGGGATTATCGGGGCCCTGGCCGAAATCCGGAGTCCGGAGACTATCGGGCCTCTCATTGCAACCCTCTCGGACGAGAACAGCGAAGTGCGGTGGCAGGCGGCCCTTGCATTGGGGGAGATTGGGGATCCCGCCGCAACCATGGCCCTGAAATCCATCCTCAGTGACCCGGACAAATATGTGCGGTACGCAAGCGCAACATCCCTGACCATGATCGGCTGGAAGCCGGGAGATGCTGATGAGAAGGCGCGCTATTTTGCCGCCATGCTGGAATGGAACGCAGTCAGGCAGATCGGCAGGCCTGCGGTCCAGGCCCTTGTCAGTCTGCTCGGTGACCGGGACAGTGCAGTCCGGATAAAGACCGTCGATATCCTGGGTGAAATGGGTGAGAAAGATGCAACACCGGCGCTCATGCAGTCACTGGGAGATGAGAACCGGGAAGTGCGGTGGAGTGCAGCTCTTGCAGCGCCGAAATGCTCTATACCTATGAAGGCGCTGCCACGGGGACTGTCACGGCGACCCCAGGCAATGAAAAATCCCTGGATTGCCGGTTTCTTAAACTTCCTCCTCCCGGGGCTCGGCTACGCGTACCTGGGCAAATGGTGGGGGACCATGATCTTCCAGATTGATGTGCTGACCACGGTCTGGCTCTTCCGGCTGGAAGGGGATGATAACTCGTATGCCGTGCTCCTGCCGATATACCTGCTGCTCGGTTTACATGCCTGGTACATCACCACAAAGATGCCCAAGGATCCACCATAAAAGCGCAGCTCACCGGGTATCCTGCCTGAAGGATCGCGGAGAATGTCCATTACTGGGAGACGGGAATTGAGAGACCCGGAGGTTTTTATGGCTGAAGATAGTCGGGGTTCTTTATCGGGGGATCCGACTGAGAAGATGCCGATGCACGCGGAGGATTTTCGTGTGCCGCCGGCGTGGTCAAGGGTGAATGCGGAGAGGGGAGATAGAGGAAAAACGATGGTCGCTTTGACTCTCCCCGGCAACCCGGCAGAATCGGGACGCGTTATGTCATTCCCATCGATGGGGGATACAACAACCCATCCCCCACAGGAAATACCAGCCGAAAAACGATATACCCGGAAATCAAGCCCCGTTTTTCAGGGTAATTTCCCGGATTTTCCAATCTCCAAAAAGGGAATTGTCCGTTAGGAAATGATTATCCGCTCACAATGAAATGATAAAAACAATGCGGGAACTCCGGACCATTTTCCTGATTCTGGTTTTGATTGCATGCATATTTTCGGACGGATGCGTGCAGTCATCAGGCAACAGTACGGTAAATACGACTGTTCCCCAAACGGTCGTTTCGATGCCAGACCCTGCGACGCCCGTCCCCACAACAATTGCAACGAGTGTTCCTTTTGAGGTCGTTACGATTATCCGTTATGTTTCCCCGCCCAGGAATGTAAAGGACACATACCTCCTGTTCACGCTGCAGGTTCCCGGTGAATGGAATGTCTCGACCTACCGGATGATGAACGCGGATACTTCTGATTACCGGACCGACCTTGTTGCAGGGAATGTGTTCTCTATCTATTCCTATTTCATCACCCCCAGCCGGGAACAGGATTACCGCAACAGGTTCCGGCAATGGATTCCGGCACCGGTAGAAACCACGGTGAGAATCAATAATATCAGGTACGACCGGTTTGAAAGCAGGGCTCATGGCAATACAAGTGTGGCCTACATCGCACGTACGAACAGCGCGAACGAACACGGGTATGCAAGCGTGCTGGTCTTTACTGCGCGTGACAGCAACCGGTTCGAGCTGGAGGATTTTGAAGCGGTAGTTTCATCGTTCCGGTATTTCAGCGCAAAATCTGCCAGCACCATACCGGGAGACGAAATCCCCGTTTATGACTTGTCGGGAAAGGCAGTATACCGCGGTCTGGACCCCAGGATTTTTAATAGCACTGGCGATGATATCTCCATTGCGGATTCCTCGGGAGATAGTTCTCAGGGAGGGGGTAAATCATGGGACGGGGGAGGAGGCGGGGGTCACTGCCCGTTCTGATGGGCCCGTGATTCCGGATAGATTTTTTCATGCGGGCGTTTTTTGTGTCCCTGGATTTTTCTTAAAGAGAATGTCCGGGATTTTTTTTCATAGATATGTACATTGCCATGGAAAAGAGAAAGGATCTTTTCAGATGAATACTTTAAAGTCCGTGCAACCTGTATTCAGACACCGGAAATTCCAGGTTGGTGCAGATTTTGCAACAATCAACGAGATTTATCTACTATCCTACTCTATGAGGACATACCTTGTTTGGGATTAAAAAACCGTATCAAGGAAAGGAGTTGGAAACTAAAATGACTACCAAAGAAAACGCAAAGGACATCAAAGCAAAAGATGATATCCGCAAAGCTAATTACGGCGTAAATGCGGATGAGGCAAAGGTCGACGCCAAGAACAAGCACGACCATGTTCCCTATGATCCAAAGGGCGACACCAAGAACCGGCAAAACACGGTACAGAGCCGTTAAACCGGATATGGGAGGCGAAGTTCCCGGTCACTATTCCCGGGGATCTTTTTACAGGGGTTTTTGACGGCGCAGGAACGATTTATCTGGCTGGAAATCCCAAAAAGACTCCCTGTGAGGTGGAAAAACCGCCCAGGGTTACGGACCCCCAGTCAGGAATGCAAAGTCTGTGCTAATGTCATTGTTGACCCGGCCAGATCATTCCTGTTCGGGGTTTTCTAGCATAAAAAAGCCCGACGATCCAGTAGTAGGGGCAGATCCATCGTGCCCAGTAATTGCAGTATCGACTCATACCGGTAGATTATCATGGTGCATAATGAAAATGGCGTTGAGTGAAATTTTTTTGTACGTACCATGTTTCGTGAGGATGATTCCTGTACGGATCCTTTGAAAATATTCCCACAGCGAGTTCAGTATTTTTTTAAAGAAAGTCAAAGCAGACTTCACTAAACTTTGTCTTTTTGTGTTATCGTCTGAAAGAACGCATTAACCGTACTGTCATTAATTCTAAAAAGAATAATTTATTTTGTATTGAGCCTGAGGAGCTACTTCAACTCTCTCAACCTGATATCACCGATAATATCCAAATTTGTATTAAGGATAACTTTTGCCTCCCACGCAATAGCACCAATTCTCTTTGCTCGTGCTTTTACATTCCGTTGATCTTTTGCAGATAGATCTGAGGGTTCATCAGTAATAGCTGATATTACCTGGACAAGTATTTTACTCTCTTTACTATGCGCTTCGATGTTCGCTGAACCCAATGTATGAGTATCCCATTTATCGATAGTGAAACCTTTTCCTTTAAAAAATTCGACAGTATATCCCTCTCCAGCTTTTCCTATTTCATGTGGTGTTGGCATTAAGTTGTCCCTCCAAATTCTGTGATTTACTTCAATGCAACTAAGCGGCAATCATCTATAAATAATATGCTATAATAACCGTTAAAAAAACGCTTTTTCATACGTTTTTGTTATGAGGCGTATTTTGCACTATACAATTTTGATTTACGGCAGCGAAAAAAAATCCACCAATGCTTTAAACCCATAATAGCAGATTTTTGATTTTAATTGCATCCAAAGGAGAGACGTAACCGTTTCGTGTTTCGCCCAGATCTTTTCCAAACTCTGTAGCTGCCGACAACTTGACAGAACCGCCTTGTGCATTCCCGGGTCATTTACTCCGTCATTGAAGGTCTGGACTTTTGTAAAAAGACAAAGTTCACTTTTACTTTCCTTAAAAATTTTACGATTTTTCCGGAAACTTTTCCGGAAATTATGGGGATCTTTTCCAAAACATAACCGGATCGCGATTAAAATTTTCCTACCGGGATCGTTTGTGCGATCTGGAAACCGGAAATGTCCATGAGAAATGGTCATTCACACCGGCGGATCGCATACAAAAGTTTCAGGCAGCGACTGTTTTTGCGGTTGTAAATTATGAATTGTTGCAAATTTTGCAAAAACAGGGTAGTAGTATATACCTTTCCGCTGCACGAAAGGTTGCTCTGATGAGGCATTTCAAAAAAATCGTGGCAGGAAACGGAGTTGAAATCATAATGAGCGATAAACCAATTTTGAACGATGGCGCGTCGGTTACCGAGTTTGACGCTGAAAACATACAGACTGACAAAGAAAAAAGAAGGGACGGGATATCCGAGAAAGATATCCGCAAAGCATCCGGGGGCATGAACCATGCTTCCCCGGGTCCAAAGAGTGCCCCCCGCACCATGAAGGATGCAGTGCAGGAACATTAAATCAGGAGCGGAAGACTGTGGTGAACCCTGAGGAATTCCTGACCATCGCACTGATTGATGATACACATACCACGGATACTCGTGCGGGAAATGCCCTGTGCCGGATACTTGACGGATTGCAGGAATACGGCATCAGGATCACCGACATCGGCTCATCCGATGATGCACACAATACGCTTGCCAGCCTTCCTGAAGCGGACTGTATTTTCATCAACTGGAACCTTGGCGGGGACACGCCAGAGCGGCACATGGCGACAGCAGGGGTCATCCAGGAGATCCGGAAGAGGAACGAAGATATCCCGATCTTCCTGATGGGAGAACCGGGAAAAGAATCCGCAACAACCCTGACGATCGATATGATCCGGGAGGTCAGTGAATATGTCTGGGTCCTTGAGGATTCACCGGAATTCATCGCGGGACGGATAAGGGCCGCTTCGAAACGGTACCGGGATCTTCTCCTCCCGCCGTTCTTTGGCCCGCTGGTAAAATTCTCGCAGGACTTCGAATATTCCTGGCATACTCCCGGTCATGCCGGCGGGACCGCGTTCCGGAAATCTGCCCCCGGGCGAGAGTTCTACGACTTCTTCGGGGAGCAGGTGTTCAGGTCTGATCTCTCCATCTCGGTTGGCGAGCTGGGCTCCCTCCTCGATCACTCAGGTTCGATCGGCGATGCCGAGAAGTATGCCGCAAAAGTTTTCGGGGCTGACCGTACGTATTTCGTGACCAACGGCACATCCACGGCAAACAAGGTCGTCTTCATGGGTTGCGTCACGGCCGGGGATATCGTCCTCGTTGACAGGAACTGCCACAAGTCGATAGAGCACGCCGTCACGATGACCCATTCCCTGCCGGTGTATCTCCTTCCGACACGGAACCGGTACGGGATCATCGGCCCGATCCACCCGGACGAGATGCTGCCGGAGACGGTAGCGGCAAAGATCGCAGCAAGCCCGCTGACCCGGTCAGTAAAAAAGCCGGATGTGGCACTCGCGGTTGTCACCAATTCGACCTACGATGGTCTCTGTTATCGTGCCACCCGGGTCGAAGAACTGCTCGGGAAGAGTGTCGATCGCATCCATTTCGATGAGGCATGGTTCGCGTATGCCCGGTTCAATCCCCTGTACCGCGACCGTTTCGCGATGCGAAAGGAGACACAACAACCCGGGGGTCCCACCGTATTTGCAACACAGTCAACGCATAAGCTTCTCGCAGCGTTCTCCCAGGCGTCCATGGTTCATGTGAGGAACGGACGGTCTCCGGTAGAGCACGAACGGTTCAACGAGGCATTTATGATGCATACCTCGACATCCCCGTTCTACCCGATCATCGCCTCGCTTGATGTTTCTTCAAAAATGATGGAGGGGCCGTCGGGTATTATCCTGACAACCGACTGTATCGACGAAGCTATCCGGTTCCGCAGGATCATGGCAAGGATCGCACGGGAACTCGGGAGCGGAAAAGAAAAAGGATCGAAAGACTGGTGGTTCGGCATATGGCAGCCCGATACCATCCGTGATCCGGCGACCGGAAACACCCTGCCCTTTGCCGATGCTCCGCATGACCTGCTGAGGGATGAACCTTCCTGCTGGGTCCTGCACCCTGAAGATACGTGGCACGGTTTTACCGGGATCGAAGACGGTTACTGCTTGCTCGACCCGATCAAGGTCACCATCCTGACCCCGGGAGTAACAGCCGATGGTTCTCTCGATGTATGGGGAATCCCGGCAGCCCTCCTGGTAAAATTCCTCGATACCCGGGGGATCATCAACGAAAAGTCCGGGGATTACAACATCCTATTCCTCTTCTCGATGGGGATTACCAAGGGAAAGTGGGGGACGCTCGTATCGGAGCTCTTTGAGTTCAAACGCCATTACGATGAGAATTCCCCGCTTGATGAGATCTTCCCCGATCTCACAACACAATATCCCGGACGGTACAGGAAGATGACCCTTCAGGACCTCGTATCGGAGATGCATGCGTTCATGCGGGAAAACGGTCAGGGGATTTTGCTTGAGAAGGCATACGGACTGCTGCCAGAACCGGTCATGACATTTGCTGAAGCGTATAAACACCTCGTAAAAGGCAGGGTTGAACAAGTGCCGGTCGCGAAGATGGGGGGTCGGATCGTTGCTACGGGGGTTGTCCCGTATCCTCCGGGTATTCCATTACTCCTCCCGGGTGAACGGACAGGCAACATTGACGGACCGGTACTTCAGTACCTGCTGGCATTGCAGAATTTCGATGTGAGGTTCCCCGGTTTTGCCCACGATACCCATGGTGTCGAGTGCGTGAACGGGGAGTACAGGATTTTTTGTATTAAGGAGAATTTATGACCGAAGATAATGGAGTGACAACCAAAAACGCCGTCGGAACAAAAAAACCCGTCAGCATAAAGATACTGGGCGTTTTTGCCCTCGCGATGATCAACGTCGCCGCGGTGCTCAGCATCAGGAATTTCCCCTCGATGGCAGAGTTCGGCTGGTCGAGTATCGGGTGGTACCTCATCGGGACGATCCTGTTCCTCATCCCAATCTCACTTGCCGGTGCTGAACTTGCCACCGGGTGGCCCGAAGGGGGAGGTGTCTATGCCTGGGTTAAGCAGGCCTTCGGCGAAAAAGGCGGATTTATCGCGATCTTCTGCGACTGGTCCAACAACCTTGTCTGGTTCCCGACAGTGCTTGCCTTCATCGCCTCGACTCTTGCCTTCGTGATCACGCCGGACCTCGCAAACAATCCTGTCTATATGCTCAGCGTGATGATGATCGTGTTCTGGGGTACTACGGTAGTCGCCTATTTTGGACCCGACGTTACTGCAAAATTCTCCAATGTCGGCGTGATCCTGGGGAGTCTCGTCCCGATTGGCATCATCATCCTTTTTTCGGTCTGGTGGGTAATTACCGGGGTCGCAATAGCGCTTCCCGCTTTTTCGCCAGGTGCAATGATCCCGGAAATCGACTTCTCAACATTGTCATTTTTCGCAACCATCATTCTCATGTTTGCCGGGATGGAAATGGCCGGGTTCCATGCGCTTGAAACGAAAAATCCCCAGAAAGACTACCCGAAAGCGATTGCATTCTCAGCACTCGTCATCTTTCTCTGTTCGGTCCTCGGGACTCTTGCCATCGCGTTCGTCATCCCGACCGCGAAGCTCAGCCTCGCCTCCGGTGTCATGCAGGCAATCCAGTACTTCTTTGAGGCAGTGAATCTCCCGTGGCTTGTTGCCCCGATGGCCGTCCTGGTAACGATTGGCGGAGTGATCCTTCTTGCTGCCTGGCTCATCGGCCCGGCAAAAGGTCTTGGCGTTGTGGCCCTGGACGGGAATATGCCCCCGATGTTCAATCGTCACAACAAGTATGGATCGCCCGTTGGCATTCTTGTCACCCAGGCGCTCATCGGTTCTGCAATCTCGCTCCTGTATGTCATTTTGCCCTCGGTCAACCAGGCGTACTGGATCATGTCGGCAATGACCGTCGAATTGCTCTGTATCATGTATGTGCTGATCTTTGCCGCCCTGATCAAGCTCCGGTACAGCAAGCCCGACCAGCCACGGCCTTTTAAGATCCCCGGCGGAATAGCAGGGATCTGGATTGTCGGGGGTCTTGGAGGAATCGGCGTTATATTCGCATTTATTGTTGGTCTGATCCCCCCAGCGATCTTCCCGAATACTCCTCTCTATGTCGGGTCAGTGCTGATCGGGACATTCCTGCTTGCAGTGCCGCCCCTCGTCTTCATGAGATTCAAAAAACCGTCGTGGGCCATACCCGAAGACCAAGGAGATAATCTATAATGATGAACAATCAGATACCTGACATTCATATCATGCTTGCTGTCCTGATATCGCAGGAGGAAGAGTTTGTGGCACGAGAGCGAAGAGCATTCCGGAACAAGATCAACACGGGGAGATTCGTATGACGAACGGGATAGAGGTTATAACGGTTATCGAGGGCATTCTCATAATGATGCTCGGTGCCGGCATCTATGTTGCATTACCTATGCTCATAACAGGTTTACTGGGAGCGGTTTTCCTCATAACGGGCATGGTTGTTATTGTTAAAGGGTTTTTCAAAAAGTTCAGGAATCCTTAACCTGGCGGTACTTCTTTTTTGCCCGGGCCGGGCAACCCGTGCCGGAACGATGCAGTATCCGAAAATCTGGTCCGGAAATTTTTTTTAATTCCGAAAACTTTTCCTAAAAATTCCTGGAAAACTTTTCAGAATTTTCCGGAAAAATTCTCTTGCATTTTTCCCGGGCGCAGGCACCGGGCAGGGCAACCATGAACCGTGATTCTGATATTATCAGGCTCGGGGATGACGGGGATTGGGAATGCGCGGAATAATGTATTAAAAAAACGATGGCACATCCAGACACCATTTTCCACCAGATGACCCGCTGAAGGTCATATAACCGGACAAAATCGCTGTTTCTGATTATTGAAAAGAATCATAAGACCTATATGGACAGTTCCCATGGTGGTAATAACCAAGTGAAATCATGGGAATCAAAACATTATCGGATTGTAAGCAATGTCCGCACCTGACGCAATGTGATGCCCATATTTCGAATGGTACTCACCGACACAAGGAAAGACCGGATCCCTGTGAACTGGTTTTAAACCCGGATAACGCGGGTTAACATTTTTAACCATCAGCAGTGGGGTTATAAAAAATCCTTCCGGTTCCACCGCCTCCTGCCGCATCCGGGTGAGATGAGATACAAAACAGTTCCGGCGGACGTTGGTCCTTTGCATACGTTTATCCTGAGGCCCGTACAGTGTTCTGAATGAAACCGGTCTATATACAGGGCCTCCCGCCCAGTCCCGGCCCCGAAGCGATCGCTTCCGCAATCAGAAATATCATCCTGGAAGCCACGGACAATCTCTCGTGGCTTCGTGAAGGTGAAACGGTCCTCCTCAAGCCCGCGCTGAACTCCCCGGATTCCTACCCGTCTACCACCCATCCGTTCGCAGTCAGCATCACGGCAGAGCTCCTTGCCGAACGCGGTGCAAAGGTCGTGATCGGGGACCAGTCCGGGATAGAGCATGTCCTCCACCATCCCGGCGGCGTCCTGCACGGCCGGACTCTCGATAACTACGCCCGGTCGGGCATGGGTAACGGGAGCGACTCCCGGTTCGTGAGTTTCGAGGAAGGCGGGTGGGACGAGGGATTTTATCGCCATTCTTCGGAAAACACCGGATCGTGGCGTAACGGGTTTTTTATCACGTCGTGGGTAAAGAAGACCGATCATATCATCAGCCTGCCCCGGGTGAGTACCCACAGCCAGGCTGGGGCAACGCTCGGCCTCAAGAGCATGGTGGGGATACTGCGGGAGGACAGCAGGATGGAGTTCCATGCAAACGGCCCCTATAACGTGTTCATCACCCGGGCTGCACGGGGAAGCACGCTTATGTCCGCTGATGACGGGACCGGTACATTCTTCGAGAAGATCGTGGAGATCAGCGACGCGATCAGCGACAAGCTCCGGCTCACGCTCTCCGTTGCAACGGAGGTCCAGGCATCATTTGGCCCGGACCGGTATGGCATCCGGGCAGGTCCGGTTGCCCTTGGGCGGGGATATGTGGTGCAGCTGGATCCACCTCTCGTTTTTGGCAGCACCGACCAGATCGCGGCCGAAGCAACGGCCCTTGCCGTGCTGAAGGATGCACGGCAGTCCCTGCCATTTTTCCCGCGTCTTGCCCAGCGCGTTGTGCTCTTTTGGAACCCCCATGTCCAGGGTCTTGACCGGACACCCGTCCGCGAGCACCCGTACATCCGGCACGGGATGAAGATCGGACTTGGCCAGATGCCGGGCGAACTGGTGTTCGAGGGTGTGCCCGGACCGGTTCAGGAACGATTGCGCGGACTACTCGCGTGATTAAAAAAATCCCGGGTTTTTTATTTCCGGTCCCTCACTTTCACTCCCCAAACCCCGGCTTTATCCCATTTTGCCCGGACCTTTCTGTACAAAAAATGCCCGTCCGAGAACACCGCCGGTATTCCAATACCACCGAAGAGAAGGAGCACCTTGCCCGGCGGGCCTGTCCGGTCTGCGGCCGCGAGCGGTCAGCGTTCCCTGCCGGAGGGGATGCCATCTGCTGCCAGCCCTCGTGCAGCTCGATATACTGGCGGGAAGAGCGGCCCACGGTGGGCCAGATGCGGCGGCTTGTCCTTCTGGAGCAGGAGGGGAAATGTGCCCGGTGCGGGAAGGAGATTAAGGAATCGCATGCCGCGGAAGGCCGGCACCCGGTGCATTCCTGTATTCTGGATCATATCCGGCCGCTTGCCATGGGTGGGGACCAGTGGGATGTGCACAATCTCCAGGTGCTCTGTGCACGGTGCAACCGGATCAAGACCGCCCGGGATATAGGGGCGATCGCACGGTGGAAACACTACGAGCTGCGGGGACTGGCCCGGCCGGAGGACCAGTCCTGGCTGGATGCTGAGCCCGGGAAACCGACAGACATGATTTAATCAGCCATGCAGCATAACCTGTCAGGTCTGCAGGTATTGTTATGCTCCTGGAACACCTTGAACATCATAACCAGAAACTTCTCCCCCTGCGGGAATTTTATATACGCATGATCCTGTTCGGGCACTCCTGTCCGTGGGAATCATCCTGTTCTCCCTCGTTATAGATATGGTGGGCTACATATCCCTGGAGGGTATGGACATAGTCGATGCATTCCTCAATGCAGCGATGCTCATGGGGGGATGGGACCGGTCAGTACGGTACATACCGATGGCGGGAAGATCTTCGCAGGATGCTGTGCAATGTATTGCGGTTTTATACTGCTCTCTTCCGTTGCGATCTTCTTAACGCCGATATTCCACCGCTTTCTCCATCACTTTCACCTGGAACTGAAGAAATAGCCGGACCCGCCGAATTCTCCCTCCCGGGAAAAATTCTCCCTGGAGATTAGCCGGTTTATCAGCACAATCCCAATTACTAAATATAAACAGGAAATAAAGGGAATCTAGGGATGAAACCACAGAAAAACCAGCGTGGCTCAGGATTGCAGCTGCAGGAATACCCGGGTGTATGATCGGAGGCCTCCTCTTCCTTATTGCAGTCCTCATCATCGGCGTGATAAACGATCGTATGGGGATGGCAATTCCCATCAACCTGCGCATAGCAGAGAATATCTGGAGTTCAGTTCTCCTGGTTATCTTTATCGGTTTCTCCATAGCCGGGTTGTGGTGGAAAGTTGAGACTACGCCGCCGTCCGAGCCGGGAGACCCCGCTCCCGGGCTTCCTGATGAGTGATTAAGGGAATTTTAAAAAACGAATTTTACCCTTTTTTGGGATACCTGAACGGATGCTCCGCGTCAGAAACCCCGTGTTCCGCCCCGGGATATCCGGGAAGTGATTTTGGGTACTATCGCAATGTTTTTCGCCATGGGATGCAGTATCATCAATCTGACGCGGTTTCCTGAATGCAGGAGACCGGGACTGGAGGATGAATGGCAGAAGAACTGCAGATAGAAAAGGATCTGGTTGAGGACCTGCTTAGCCGTCTCTCGGGAAAAGGAAAGAAAGGCAGGGAAGCAGCAATAGAAGCGCTGGCAGTGAGCACGGAAGACGACGACTGGAGGCCAGACGAGCTGATAAAGCAGGGCGGGATTGAGATCATCAGGGACCTGCTCGGGGACAAGAACCAGCATATTGTTCTTTCTGCCCTGGAAATTATTATCGCCATTGCCGCATTAGGTCATGAAGAAGCGCTTGTGAGCGACGGGGTAATCGCGGTCCTTGATACCATGCAGGACAGCAGGAACCCCGCGATCCGGGAGAGGGTACGGGAAGCACTGGAAATCCTCCAGCCTGAGGTGGATGAGGTAGTCACGTCTAAACCCCAGGACGATTATTAAATCCCTGTTCGTGGAAGGTATGGGGAATATCGTGCGGGTCAGGTGTCCCGCCGGATCATCCCGTGACCGGCCCCGTTGGTACGTTCCGTTGTTTTATAATAGCAGGAGTAAAGATGCATCCACCGGAGGAGACGGATTTGAGCGTTTTCCGGTTTGATAAAACCTCTGCGCCGACCCCGGACCAGTACGAGCGGTATATGATCGGGGAAATCGAGAGGAAGTACTTCGGTCCAGGGGGACAGATAGTGCTTATCGAATACCCTGAAGCCGTGTACCTCAGGGACGACCGGGAACATATCGGGATCCTCTACACCGGATCCAAGGACAGGCAGAAGGCTCATAAAGAGGTGACACGGCTGATGGCCCGGCACGACCATGAAGGTCTTACCTCAACAGGAAATGCATAAAAACCTGAAGGTTCGGGTATTCCCAGACATCAGATTCCCTTTTTTCTCGTCAACTACGATCTCTGTCTATATGTTTACTGTTCCATCGGAGATCATTTATAACAATTCATTCAGCAGGTTCTTCCGGATCACCCGTTTGATCGACCGTGCAGCGGATTGCAGATCAAAGCCCGATCCGGGTTGCAGACTGGCAGCAGGAGTCTTCCCTGTACGCGGATGGTATTCTCACAAGTTCATTCCTGCTTCATATCCGGCTGCTATTGCAGATCCTGAAACGAGCGGACCGAATGGAGATAGAAACGCTCGTGGAAGTACCGGCCGATGTATCGCACCCGGCCGGGCCGGTCCGACCGGATTGTTGATCAAATACATTATGCTTCTCTTTTTCCTGATCCCATGAAAATATCAGATTGGCAGTAGTACCCGGGTATAAGCAATGACCCGCTACCTGATCGATATCCGCATGATGGGTTCCGTGAAGCAGCAGATCCGCTCGCTGAGCAATCACCTGGAGGAGAAATTTCGCCTCGGGACCAGACTGGTGGTCCCGCATATCACGCTGGCCGGGCCTTTTTCAACGAACGATGAAGAAAAACTCATAAAAGATTTCACCCGGATATGCATGGATCAGAAGACGGTCCCGAAATATGAGGTCGGCGGTTACGGGTTTTTTGACGAAACCCGGGTTGTTTTTATCACGATTACCCCTGACGAAACCTTAAAACAATTCCGGTATCAGCTGTCCCGGACAATCTCCCCATACTGCTCGCTGCGGGATTATGACCTGGATTCTGCCGAAGCATTCAGGTTCCACGCAACGCTCGCCATGAAACTGGACTGGCTCACCTTCCGGAGAATACAATGGTATTTCCGCAAACAGGAGAGTGTCATCTACCGGCACCATCCGATCCGGGCAACCCTGCTCCGGAATGCAAAAATTCTCTGCGAATATGATTTTATCCAGGGGAGGATGCTGAGCCCGGCACAGGCACGGAGCAGGGCGACACTGAAGCGCGATTTTGATATTCTCAGGTTATGGGATTATGGGGGCGGGGAATGAGCATGTGGTCCTTTTGCAGTTTCTTTGGGACCGGATAAGCTGGCAGGCCGCAGATTTGCCCCTGTGCCGGGGACGGTGTTTTATTTTTTATCTGCACCCTGATGAGATTCCCCCGGTTCCGCCGGCCGGGCATTGAGTGCTTCCATCTTCCTGTTGGCTTCAGACAACTCGCGGTTCTTTTTCAGGATCTGATCATCATAAAGGCGCATCTGTTCCACGATAGTACCGACAACAAATCCCACAATGAGCATCACGATGGCCCGCTTCAGGGCATCCGGGGAGAGCAGCCCGGTAAGCATAACGTGACCGTTACGTGGAGGCTGCCAAAGAGCAGCGCTGCCCAAATGGCCTTCCTCCCGTACCACAGGCCCGCGATGACAATAATAAAGTAAAAAAACTGCATGGAGACAATGGTGATACCCAGATAGTAATGGACAACGAATTCGAGGTCCAGGCCGAACAGGACCAGGATAATGAACACCAGCGGGTGGGGCCGGTTAAAAGACTGCCAGAAGGATTCTCCTGCCGAACTTTGATCCACCATCACACCTCAGTTTTATAAAAGATAATTGGATGAAGGTGCAGATAATAATCATGCTCCCGGATAGCCAAGATCCATCAAATCATTTTTCAGGTCCTCAAGAGACAATGGCTGATAAAATTCGCGGGAAAACCCGGTGAGAAAACGGGTAAACAGTAAAGGGAATTCATTCGGCCGGCTGTGAAAAATAGGGAGTAAAAACAGGATAAATGCATTTTTTATCACGGCATCGCCGTATAAATCCGGCCGGTCCCTGGAGAGTTGCAGGAATTCTTTCCATGCATCCTCCAGGTCATATTCCCGACAAACCCATGAAAAATGTTCGGATGACAGGTAAGCTTCGGGAGACAAGGTAAATAACCGTTCAGCCACCTGCCCGATTGTTTTTTTCATATCCTTATGCATCGGAACCTTTCCTTTTTTTGCCGGGACCGATGCGGTTCTTGTTCTATCATGTGATGAAAAGAAACCGTCAGGGTTCAGCGACTTCGGCGAGGTCTTCAGAAGTCGAAGGACGGTTTAGACCGTCCTTCTTCTTTCAGGGGTTTTAATAAACATCTCTGACATCGACAACGAGAAGAAACCCTCAGGTTTCCACCGTTATGATCGACACGGGACAGAGATCTGCGGCCTCGTTCACACAGGCCTCAAGATCTTCCGGGGCAGTGCCTTCTGCAATATTGCCATTGAGCCGGAATTTTTCGACAACCTTACTGAAGTGATCGCCCGGGTTCTCCTCAAAGAATGCCGGGCACGTCTCCCAGCAGGTACCACAACTGGTGCATTCATTTCTGTCAATTGTAACCTTCACACAACCACCCGTCTTAGGAGATCGTATCACCGGTTCCCGATCAGTTGTCCGCCATCCGGGTCTCCTGGAGTGGAACCATTCGGTACTGGTAAATGATCTGGCGCATGTCCTGCATGTTCATCTTCTCGATAAGGAGTTTATTCTCCTTGAGCTTTCTTAAGGCATAGCGTACAGTCCTCGGGGAGCAGTGTAATTTATTCACGATATCCTTATGGGTCATTGCACCTTCCTTACTGAGTATCTTAAGTACGCTTTTTGATGATGATGGTAACGGAATCATAACACTCCCGGGTTATTTTGGGAACAGTTCAGCTGCAGCTTGCCCCGCAGCACACCTTCGGTCCCTGGTCAGATTCTTCCTTGTCTTCAAGGGTATGCGCAAGTGTTTTTTCGACAAAATCCTCGAACGTATCTATCTCTCCCTGGTTTTCAACACTATGCACATTTGATACATCCGGGTTGACAACAATGAGGACGCTGCCACCCTCATTCCTGCTTGTGATGAATTTTCTCGCATAATGCGTTTGATGCAGGGTTTGCTGCTTCTTGGGGATCTGTACAGTAATCACCAAGGGGGTCTCCAGGTGCTGTGCATCAATAGAAACCTCGTGTTCCTGCTGAAATTTTGTCACTTGGTCCCGTGTTGGATTTAACATATCCAGCATACTGTTCTCACCCGGTATTCCAGTCATTCTCAGTGAAACACACAGATCGACTCAGGCACCCGGATAAGGAGTGCAAGGCTCTCGGTAATACTGAATTCAAACGCGTCCCCGGCCGGTCCGTTGAAACCGATGCTCATGTCCTGTCCGATCACGAGCGAACAGTACTGGCGGCCGGATGCGAGCAGGACGCCTCCCTTTTTCAGGACCGGGGCCTTGACTACGTCCCCTCCCAGTATCGTCCGTATATGATCGAGCTCGGTGCCCTCACCCTGCGGGTACCGGCGCAGGAGAATGTTGTACTGGGCGGGTGCGAGCCCCATGCAGTACGGACCATGAAAGCCGGCATCGTCGAGCAGTGTCACGGCGCTGATGATCTGGTCTGCTGCCGTGCCGATCTTATCCCATTTTGTCAGGGCCAGTGAGCCTGAGCCTTCGGCTCCGAGGAGCCCGGGGGTATCCCCGATCCCGGAGAAGATGATCCCGTCCTCTTTACGTGCACACGCCATCGCGGCACTGGCAACCGAGTCCAAGTCCAGGATCGGATCCTTCCCCTTAGCGGCCAGGTCCCGCTTGTTCAGGAAGAATGTGCTCGTCACCAGGTTTACCGGGATAACCGGGCTGCTTGTAATTCCCTCTGCGATCTCGCTGTCACTGAGCGGTATGACCTTGAGTCCGAACCCGAACGGGCCTTCGATACTTATCAACCGCCGTCCCGCAAGCTGGCTCTTTGCTGCTTCAATCATCGTGGTATCGAGCAGTTTCCAGACCTCGGCGCTGAGGGGAGCTTCCTTTCGTCCCAGATAGTCTTGTTCCATGTCTTTTTCCTCCTAGGATTGTTTTAATGATCCGATGGTTGTCTCACCCGGTGCATTCGGGGATTTTTGTTCCGCAGGGGCGATCGATAAGGCCATGGCATCAACTTCCAGCGTGCCTTTATGCAGGAAATCGTCCTCGTCACCAGTCAGGATAGAAAGGAGCCGGAGGAGTTCGCCAACGTGGACACGCTCTTCATCCGCGATATCGACAAGCACTGCCTTTGCAAGGGGATTGTCCGTTGCACCGGCGTGGGCCATATACCCATGGATTGCTTCAAGTTCCCCGGCAACATCCAGACGGATTGCCCGTACAAGTTCTTCTGCTGTCATTTTCCGTTCCGGTACCATCCCGGTGAACGGGTTAACAAATTCAGGCATTTATTTTACACTCCTTTTCGTAGCTTATCCCGGTCCGTCCGGGATTATTTTCTCCCGATGTCGAACCGCTGTGCAACAGTATCCCAGTTCACGATGTTCCAGAAGGCTTCGATAAATTTTGCCCGGTCATTTTTGTAGTCGAGATAGTACGCATGCTCCCACACG
>Ga0182027_10005386_pt1 | contig 19473 bp, 16 predicted proteins | sample 712E1DmetaG_FD_121300 | JGI IMG/M metagenome (GOLD analysis project Ga0182027, IMG submission 121300) | Permafrost microbial communities from Stordalen Mire, Sweden - 712E1D metaG (Illumina Assembly) | ecosystem: Environmental > Terrestrial > Soil > Wetlands > Permafrost | place: Sweden...
CCAAAATGGGGGAGAGCGATATCGTGATCGGCTCGCGCCGCATTCCCGGCGCGGTCATTGCCAAACCGCAACCATGGTACCGGTCGCTCTCGGGCCGCGCGATAAATTTTATCATCAGGCATTTTTTAAAATTGCCGCATCGCGATACGCAATGCGGATTCAAGATGTTCCGGCGAGAGGCCGCGCAAAATATTTTTCAAGACATGAGCCCATCGCGCTGGACCTTCGACGCCGAGATACTTATGCGCGCGTATGCTGCGGGTTATCGCGTGAATGAGCTGCCCGTCACCTGGCTTAATAATGAGAACAGCCGCGTCAAAACACGCGAAGTTTTATCCGATCTCTGGTATCTTTTGAAAATACAAGGCCGGCTGAATAAATAGCATTCATGCCGGCGATTTGCATTTCCAATCAAAAATTTATTTTATCTTGATCGCGCGCAACGCCAAAAACATCGGGAACTCGGCGCGGGCGCGGTTCTCGGCTTTGGCTTTGGGGCCGGAGTCGCTCACACGGTTGGAGGTCCATTCTTCGAGCGCGGAAACGGCAAAGCCGGCCCCGCCAAGCGCGTTTATATAGGTTGAAAGCGGACGGTGATAAGAAACGGTTTTGATCGAGCGATCGGCGCCGGGGTGGGCGAGGATCGGAATTTTCATGGGCGACATGTACATGTCGATGCGGCGGTACTGGATTTGTCGTGCGTCTTCCCAGCCCCAGGCGCTTTGGCGCGGGATGCGAAAAGATGGGTGGTTCATGACAATGACAAGCGGGGCGCCGGACGCGAGCACGGAAGCGGCGTCATGAAAGACCGGGGCGATGGGATCGATGTTTTGAATAGCAAGCAAGCAAGTTGCGCCATCAAATTTAATACCCTGACAGAGTTTTGCAAAACGAGTGGCGTCGCCCATAACGTATTTGGTGTTGGTCGGCGCCAGCCGCTGCGCCCTTTCGATCAATGAGGGTGAAGCGTCAAAACCAAAAGTATGAACGCCGCTTTTTGCGAGCAAGCGCCCAAACGCGCCCTCGCCGCAAGCGATGTCCAGATATTGTTTTCCTTTTTCCGGCGCGAGCAGTTTAATAACGCCGGGATAAACGACGGTGTTGAGGAGCGAATCGTTTTCCGCCATGTGTCCGCCGTACCAGTCCGACACCTGTTCCCACCCCGTTTTCGCCGCCTGCGGTTTTGAAAAATTCGAGGCACGATGCGGTTTGTGTTGATGAAATTTCTTCATGCGTGTATTATAGCTGTCTTGCGACGATTGTTCAACGTTATGGTGCGTCTGTCGGAATTCGACATTCGACATTAGTCATTAGGCATTCGGAAATAATTATTATGCATCCAAAAATAAAACCATTCGTTCTCATTGTCCTCGACGGCTGGGGGGAGCGCTCTGACCGCGAATACAATGGAATATTTGAGGCCTCAACGCCGGTCATGGACCGGCTTTACGCCGAGTATCCGCACGCGACCTTGGACGCGAGCGAAGAAAGCGTCGGACTGCCGATTGGACAAATGGGCAATTCCGAGATCGGTCACATGACGATCGGTTCCGGGCGCGTGATCGACACCGACCTGGTGCGAATTTCAAAAGCCATAAAAAATGGTGAGTTCTCGAATAATCCTGAGTTTGGCGCGTTGTTTAACCACGTTAAAAAGAATGACAGCACCTTGCATGCGATCGGCCTGCTTTCGCCCGGCGGGGTGCACAGTCACAATGAGCATCTTTACGCTTTTTTGAAAGCGGCAAAAGCCGCGGACATTTCGCGCGTCGCCATTCATGCGATCACCGACGGGCGCGACACGGCGCCGCAGAGCGCGGCGGAATATCTTAAAGAGCTGGAAGCGGTGATGGCGGAATCAGGGATCGGTTTTGTTGCCACTTGTTCCGGACGATTTTATGCGATGGATCGCGACAAGAACTGGGACCGGCTTAAGCGCGCCGAAGATGCCATGTTCCGCTGCGAAGGCAACGTTTGCGTCAAAGAAAAACCGTCGGAGGCGGTGGCGCGATTGCACAAGCAAGGGGTTGTTGATGAGCATTTGGAGCCGCTGGTGTTCCTCGACGATAACGGCCGCGGCTGTCCGATCTCGGAAAATGACGGCGTGTTCATCTTTAATTATCGCGCCGACCGCAGCCGCATGATCGCCAAACGTTTGTCCGACGAAGCCAAGACAAAGAATTTGATGCTGGTCACCATGACAGAATACGATAAGACGATCGATTGCCGCGTCGCTTTTGCGCCGAACGCGATTGAAACGACGCTGGCGGCGGAAATATCAAAACTTGGGCTCACTCAAGCGCACATTGCGGAAACGGAAAAGTACGCGCATGCGACATATTTTTTGAACGGGGGAGTGGAGGAGCCGCATGCGGGCGAAGAGTTCGTGCTTGTTGAAAGCCGCAAGGACGTGCCGACTCACGACCTGGCGCCGGAAATGAAAGCCAAGGAGATCGCCGACAAGGCGATTGAAAAAATAAACGCGGGAACGGATTTTATCTTCATTAATTTTGCCAACGCCGACATGGTCGGGCACACCGGACACCCGGAAGCGATTCATATTGCGGTCGAAACTGTTGACCGCGAACTCGGCCGGGTGGTCGAGGCGGCATCGGAGCGCGGCGGCGCGGTTTTCATTACCGCCGACCATGGCAACGCCGAACATTATTTTGATCCGTCTAAGAATGAGAAGATCACTTCGCACACGATGAATCGCGTTCCCGCCATTTTGACGATCAGGGGCGTTAAATTGGCAAACGGCTCTCTCGCCGACATCGCGCCGACCTGTATGGCGGTCATGGGCTTACCCGTTCCACCCTCGATGACGGGACGTGATTTGACCTCGTCGTCATTCCCGCGGAGGCGGGAATCCAATCTCGCTTGGTCGGACGGACGCCCAATATAGATTGGATCTACCCCTCGGGGCACAAGCCCGACGGCGCTCGGGGATGACGAAAAAAATATCGGAAATGACAAATTTTTTTTAACTAAAACTCAGAACCGGCGGCGATGGCGGCGCCGATCGATTGGAGTTTGGCGGCCGGGTCGGGATCGTTCACGTCCGCGAGCGTCCGCGCTGCGTTGATATTCGCGACGAGCCGGTCGCCTTGGTCAAGCGCGTTCATGAGCGTGGGCGGCGGGGTGCGTCCGTATTTTTCCAATTCCGCGACCTGCGATCGGATGATCGATAGTTGCGTTGCAAATTCGGTGGCCGCGGCTTTCAGTTTGTCCAGATCAGCGGGTACGGCGGGAGCGGCTGCGACATGAGCCGGCGCGACTGCCGGGATAAGGATCGCTTTCTCAGTATTGGCGCCCGCAAACGAGCCGGTCGACGAAACCGCGACCGCGCCGACCCCGAAAAGCACGGCGTAGCTAAGGAGAGGGTGCAATCTTTTCTTTAGAAGGGTATGTACACTTTTCTTTTTCTTCATACGTTTTTAACAACTAACTGCTAGCAACCAATTTTACAACCAACCACTAACAACCAATTTAACAACTAAATTCCAAGGAAAGTTTCAAAAACTAATTTCCAAATTCCAAAAATACGGACTTTTGGAATTTAGTTCTTAGCCTGTCCCGCGAAGCCGAAGCGGAGTGGGGTTGTTAGTTTTTACGATCCCGTTTAGGTAGGGATTGTTATTATACCTCATCCTCCTGTTTCATGAAACCGCCGGCCTGGATCTCCCAAAGTTTCTTGTAGGTGCCGCCACGGCGCGCGAGCAGTTCGGTATGCGTACCGGCGTCGGTTATGCGGCCGTCCTCCATGACGATGATCCGGTCCATTTCCATAATTGTCGAGAGGCGATGAGCGATGACGATCACGGTTTTGCCTTTCATCAAGATGCGCAAGGCGTCGTGAATAAGCGCTTCGGACTCGGAGTCGAGCGAGGAAGTGGCTTCGTCAAGAACCAAGATGGGAGCGTCCTTCAAAATGGCGCGGGCGATGGCGACTCGCTGGCGTTCGCCGCCGGAGAGCTTGATGCCGCGTTCGCCGACAAAGGTTTTGTATCCGTCGGGAAGCGCGCTGATGAACTCGTGGCAGTGCGCTTTTTTTGCCGCCGCGATCACTTCTTTCTCGGAAGCGTCGCGCCGCCCGTAGCGGATGTTGTCGGCGAGCGAGCGATGGAAGAGGATGGGGTCCTGGGGAACCATGGAGAGCGCGGCATGCAAGCTGTCTTGGGTCACTTTGCCGATATTCTGCCCGTCAATCAAGATCGCGCCGCGCGTCGCGTCGTATAAACGGAAGAGTAGTTTGATAACTGTTGATTTTCCCGCGCCCGACGGGCCGATAAGCGCGATCTTCTCACCGGGTGCGATCTGGAGCGAAAAGTCCTTAAAAATTTCGCGCCTGGCACCGTAATCAAAACCGACATGGTCGAAATTTATGCCGCCATGTGAGATCTGCATTTTTTTGGCGTCGCTATCGTCGTCGACGACGTAGGGAGTGTTCAGAATATCGATCATTTCTTGTGCATCGGAAACGTTGTCGTAGAAGTTGCGGAAGATGTTGTTGAGGTTCCAGATCATGTCGTTAAGCCGAGCAATGATCGTCTGGACCAAGATGAGGTCGCCGACCGTGGTGCCGCCACGCGACCAAGAGACGGCGCAATACCAAACGGCGAATATCTCGACCGCAGTCAAAAGAAAGACCTGGGCGTAGATGAGATAGTTTTGCCGGTACCAACCCTTGGTTCGCAAGCGGCGCAGATCCTCGGCTACGCGTTTCAACAAATTGGTCTCAAAAAATTTACCCGAGAAAAGGCGGATGTTGGTTGAGTTGGTGAGCGCGTCGGAAAGCACCGCCGAATTCTCCGAATCCTTGGCGCTGCGCTCCTTACGGATCGCTTGGAGCGTGCGCGAATAAAAAAAGTTCACCATGATGGTTAGAACGATCCAGACGGCGAAGACAAGGAGCAAGATGCGGCTTCTTAGTCCGACCAAGAGGAGCGAGCCGACGATCGTAATGACGATGCCGGTGACATTGTAGTGCAGAATGTCGTGGATCCCTTCGATCGCGTTTCCCAGGCGTTGGATCTTCCGCACGAGCGAGCCGGCGAAGGAGTTGGCGAAAAATTCGTACGGCTGGCCGATGGTATAGTCGAATGCTGAAACGACCAAGTCTTTCATGAAGTTCGGTTCGAGCGTGCAAACGAGCATTTCGCTCGTGAACCGGAGCGAGAGCCGGATGCCGTGTGCGATGGCGAGAAGCACAATGATGCCGAGAGCTATCTTCAACTCGTCGAGCCGAGGTCCGCCGCCTGAGAGCGCATCAAAGAGATTCTTATACAACCAGGGAATGGCCGTATACAAAGAAAAAGCGCCAATGTTGGCGGCGATCGACCCGATCGTGAGCCAAGGATAGCGGGCGAGCGAGCGATAATATAATTTTATCAGCGTTAATTTTTCCTTTGCCAATTTTTCTTTGGGCATACTTTATTTGTGCTCCGCGACAATTACGTTCGGCACTTGGACGATGCTGTTCATGGTTTCTTCGAAGGCACCCGCACGAACGGAAAAGCCGGTTGAAGTGCCGCCGTCGAGGTTAAGGACATTATTCCATTTTACGCCCGTTTTTTCCAGTAAACTGACGAGCGCTGGAAACGAGATGCTGTCTTCGGGAACAGCGCCGACGTAAACATCGCCGCTCGTGTCGGTTCCGACGACCGTGCGACGAGCGGTATGTTCGTCTTTAAAGGACTTGACCGGTGCCTCGTTCTTTATAAGAAGCGGAAAACTTTGCGCCGCCTCGGTCAGGGTGGTGAGATCAATCCCCGTATCGGAGTACGGGGCAAGCTTTTTCGTTGCCGTATCGATCACGGAAACGGCGGGGGAGAGTTCGAGCAAGCCCGACTTGTCGAGGTCGTATTTGCGATCATTTACGAAAGTGCCGGCGGTTTTGAGCAGTCCGGTCGGCTGGAACTTTTCGTCAAAGTAGACGCCGTTTGCGACAAAAACCGCCTTGGGCAAAGAGGCGGCCCACGCCTCAACGGTCGAGGGGGCGGTGCGGTTTTCAAAGCGCCAGTTGAATTTATCTTTGGCAAAACGGTAAAGAATAAGGCGAGCGCCGCAAACGTCGGCGCTGCAATCAAAACGCGAGATATCGGGCGCAGCCGTTGTCCATGCCGGAATTTTTGATCGATCGGCCGCCGGCGCGCGCGCGATCATTGCAGTGCTTGGCAAACACCCGGCACCCAGCAGGACGATGATCGGCGCAAACGCGAATATCTTAAGCGACATAGACGAACAGTATAACAGAAATGCGTGTCAGTTGGACAAAAGTCGATTTAGCTGTTAATGTTAGCCACTAGTCACCTAGTATTTTTTGTATGAAAAAGCGCATCATCATCGGTTCCATCATTGTCATTGTCGCGGCTTTGGCTGTTTGGGGTTATTTTGCTTCGCAAAACAAACCCGTTGTGCCGACGGTTAAAGCGACGCGCGGCAATATCACCGAAACGGTGCTGGTAACCGGCACGACCACGCCCATTCAAAGCGTCGATCTTTCGTTCGAGCAGGTGGGTAAGGTCAGCGCGGTGTATGTGAATGTCGGCGATAAGGTCAAAACCGGCGAGCCGCTTGTCGAGCTGGAAAAGAGCGGCCTCCTCGCGCAATTGGCTCAAGCCAATGCCTCAGTCGCGAGCGCTCAGGCGCAATTGGACGAATTAAAAAGCGGCACCCGTCCGGAACAGATCGCCATCGAGGAGGTTCGCGTGGCGAACGCTCAGGTGGCTTTGAGCCAAGCGCAAAAAACCATGATAGACGCGCTCATTGACGCCAACGCCAAAGCGATCGACGTCATGCATAACAAGACCGATGAGGACTTCGCTAATCCGCAAACCAACAACCCCATCCTTAATTTTTCCGCGACCGATCCGCAATTAAATATCGATCTGGTGAGCGAGAAAACGGCGATCGAGAATGCGCTTTCGGCTTGGGGAACGTCCCTTGGCGCCATAACCGCCGACTCCGACCTGTTGTCCGCGAGCGCGGACGCTAAAAAATATTTGAGCCAGATAAAAACATTCATCGACAAGCTGAACGACGCGCTCAGCACCGCCATTCCCGCTTCCGCCGTTTCGCAAGCGAGCGTCGCCGCTTGGAAAATTGACGCGGGAGCCGCTCGATCCGAACTGGGCGTGGCCATTTCCGGCGTCGGTTCAGCTGAAACCGGTTTATCTTCGGCCCAAGCCAATCTGTCGCTCGAAAATAACAACTTGACGTTGCAAAAAGCCGGCAGCACGCCGCAGCAGATCGCGGCCCAACAAGCGGTTGTTGACCAAGCCAAGGCCGGCATTCAAGGCATTCAGGTACAACTCGGTAAAACGGTCCTGCGATCGCCGATCGACGGCGTGATCACCGTCCAAGGCGCCAAGCTCGGACAGATCGTCACCGTCACGACCTCGGCGATCGCCAATTCTTCTCTCATTTCGATAATTTCATTGAAACAATTGGAGATCGACGCCGACATTCCCGAGGTGGACGTTGGACGCTTGGCGCTGGGACAACCTGTTTCGATCACTTTTGACGCCTTGCAGGGCGAAACCTTCAAGGGCTCGGTCATGGAGATTGATCCCGCGGAAACGATCATTGGCGGCGTGGTCAATTACAAGATCAAAGTGGCGCTGGCGTCGACCGATCCGCGGATCAAAAGCGGATTGACCGCAAACCTCTCTATTCAAACGGCGGTGCGGACCAACGTCGTCTTGCTGCCCCAATACGCCATTCAACAGAATAACCAAGGACCCTTTGTGCGCGTTGTGAACGGTAAGACGACCGCGGACGTGCCGGTCACGCTTGGCATTCGCGGAAACGACGGGAATGTTGAGATAATCTCGGGTGTCGCCGAAGGGCAAGAGGTTCAGAACGTCGGCCTTAACCCGTAATCAGATGATCATCGTAAAAGACCTGGTCAAGAACTACGTTGACGACGGCACCGTGACCGCGGCGCTCGCCGGCGTCAGTTTTGAAATTAAAGACGGGGAGTTTATCGCGATCATGGGGCCGTCCGGGTCCGGCAAATCCACGCTCCTCAATATTTTGAGCTTTCTCGATCGGCCGACCTCGGGCGAATATTCTTTTAACGGAAAAAAGATCGATGAATTGAACGACAAGGACCTGGCGCGCGTCAGGAACAAGCAAATGGGTTTTGTTTTTCAGTCCTTCAACCTGCTTAGCCGCGCGACCGTTTATGACAATGTGGAAATGCCGCTTCTCTATGAGGCGGGCATTGCCGTCGCCAAAAGAAAAGAGCTGGTGGAAAAAGCCATTACTTCGGTGGGCTTGGCCGATAAGATCGGTTCCGAGGCCGGTTCGCTCTCGGGCGGGCAAAAACAGCGCGTGGCGATCGCGCGCGCGCTTGTCAATTCGCCGGGCGTTATTTTCGCCGATGAGCCGACCGGTAACCTCGACTCGGTCTCCGGCGCGCAGGTCATGCAGATCCTTTCGGATCTTCATCGCGCCGGCCGCACGATCGTGCTAGTCACTCACGAAACCTACACCGCCGAATTCTCCGATCGCATCTTGCGTCTAAAGGACGGCAAGTTGGAGTCCGATACGGTTGTCGCAAAACGCCGCGACGGGGCCGGTCAATTTTTCAAATAATATGCGCATCACTGACGCTCTAAAAATTTCATGGAGGGGTTTGGTCCGCGCGCGCATGCGATCGTTTCTCACGATGCTCGGCATCATCATTGGCATCTCTTCGGTCATTTTGCTCATGTCGCTGGGCCAGTCCGCTCAGAATTATATTTTGGATCAAGTCAAAGGGATCGGCAGCAATTTGGTCATCATCAATCCGACCGCAAGTTCGTCGAGCTCCAAGTTCCAGCCGCCGTCGGCGGTTCTCGGCGTCATCATTAAGACGCTCAGGGACAACGACATTGCCGCGCTTAAGCGCGAACCGGCGATTGCCGAGGTGGCGGCGGAAGTGCGCGGCATTTCCCGCGCCGTCTACGGCAACAACGACACCGCCATCACTTATATCGGCGTGAACGAGGATTTTATTTCCGCGGTCAACATTACGACCTCGCGCGGCGTTTGGTTTGATCAGAATGACATTGATTCGTTGAACCATGTGGCGCTCATCGGCACGAATGTCGCAAAAAATCTTTTTGGCGGGGCTGACCCGATCGGCAAAAGCATCCGCATCAAAAATTTGCCGTTCCAGGTGATCGGGATCTTGTCTTCAAGCAAGGGCTCGCTTTTTTCGGGGGACTTGGGGGACGCTGTCATCATGCCGTCCTCGGTCGCGGCCAAGCAGCTCCAAGGCATTGATTACTATTCAGCTTTCATTGTCAAATACAACGATCGCTACGATATAAATTTTGTCAAAAGTCGGATCACGAATGTTCTTCTGACCGACCACGGAATCACCGATCCGAACAAGGCCGATTTCCAGATCAGCACCCAAGACGACCTGTTGTCGTTACTCGGCAACATCACGGCGATCCTCTCCATTTTCCTTACCTCGATCGCCGCCATCTCACTCGTCGTCGGCGGGATCGGCATCATGAACATCATGCTTGTTTCGGTGATCGAACGCACCAAGGAGATCGGTTTGCGCAAGGCCGTCGGCGCGGAGAACAACGACATTCTTTTGCAATTTTTGTGCGAGTCGGTGATCCTGACCTTCTTCGGCGGAGCGATGGGAATAGCGCTCGGCGCCGCCGCCAGCTATCTTGCTTATATTGTCGTGAATAAATTCGGGGGGATCGTCTGGGGTTTTTCCATGCCGCTTTCATCTATTTTGCTCGCGGTGGCCGTCTCCTCCGGGATCGGCCTTGTCTTCGGCATTTACCCGGCGCAAAAGGCCGCGCGCAAAAACCCGATCGAGGCGCTGCATTACGAATAAATTTTTTAGAACGACGCCGCTTTGCGCGGGAAAACGGTTTGCGCTATAGTTGATTCTTGCAATGTTTCGACTCCTTTGGAAAACCTTGAGGACCGGCGTGATCACCGAATCTCCCTCAAAGATTCGTGATTTTAATTTAGAAAATTTTGAAACGATTGGCGGAAATATCAAGAAGCTGGTTGATGAGCTTTACGGCGGCCGGGCGCTCCGGATCCGCCACATTGACGCCGGTTCGACCAATGCTGAGGAATTGGAGCTGACCGCGCTAGGAAATCCGTATTACGACATTGAGCGCTTTGGCTTGTCGTTCACCGCCTCGCCGCGTCATGCCGACATTTTAACCGTTTCCGGACCCGTGACGCGCAACATGGAGCGCGCGCTTAAAACGGCTTACGAAATGACGCCGTCGCCGAAGATCGTCGTTGCGGTGGGGGACGCGGCGATAACCGGCGGCATTTGGAACGGCTCGTATGCCGTGGTCGGCCCCGTTGAAGCGGTCGTTCCGGTTGATGCGAAAATTCCCGGCGATCCGCCGTCGCCCACTGCGATCATGAAAGGACTGCTTACGGCGCTTGAAGCTTCAAAAGATAAAAAACATGCTTAGCCAAAACGCCATCGCTTATCTCATCATCATTGCGCTCGGCTTGCCGCTTGTGGCCGGGATCTTCGGTTTGTTCGGGAAGAATTCAAAAGCGTTCAACACCGCGGTCGGCATTATGAACATGCTCGGCGCCGCGCTCGGCGCATGTGGAGCCGGCGCCTTCCTGTTCTTGCAGGATCGTGGATTGTTTTTATCTTCGTCCGCGCCGCTTTTGGACCTCGCGCGCTTTTTTCCGTTCCTGCCCAGCCACGCGCTTTCGGTCGACATGCTCTCGGCGTATTTTCTTTTGATCGTTAACGTCGGCTTTTTTCTGGTTTCGTGGTTCTCGATCTTCTATCTGCCTCGCGAAAGCGACCGGTATCGCTTTCCATGGTTGCACATTGCCACGGCGCTTTTTGTCTTTGGTATGCAACTCACGGTTGTTTCCGGTACGCCGCTCATTTTCCTTTTTGCGTGGGAAATAATGTCGTTTGCCGCGTACTTTCTGGTCATTGCCGACCGAAGCGCCGAATCGGTCAAAGCGGGTTTTTCTTACGCGATCATGACGCAATTGGGCGCCGCTTGCCTCATTGCCGGCTTTGCTCTTGTTTCGCGCGGCAATATGAACGCGCTTTTCCTTGAGCTGCCGCCCGTCGCGGGCGCGGCGGCGGTCGCGGGCCTTATCCTTCTTATTATCGGTTTTGCCGCCAAGGCCGGCATCTTCCCGTTCCATGAATGGCTACCGGCGGCGCACCCGCAAGCGCCGTCCTCATCCTCGGCCTTGATGAGCGGCGTCATGCTCAAGGTCGCGCTTTACGGTCTCTTGCGCGTTTTTGAGACGGTCGCGCATTTTACGTTGCCGCTTCCTGTCATCTTCGGTTTTCTTGCGCTTACCCTCTTCACCGCTTTCTACGGCGCGCTCATGGCCGCGGTCGAAAGCGACCTCAAGCGCGCGCTCGCTTGGAGTTCGGTTGAGAACATGGGCATCATGTTCTCGATGGCCGGCATGGTCGCGCTGTTTTTTGCGCTGGGTGGCAACGGCGCCGCCGGCGCGGTCTGGATCGCGCTTTTGGTTTTCGCTTTCTGCCACATGCTTTTCAAGTCCGGCTTGTTCATGGCCTCCGGCGCGCTTATTTCCGAAACCCATACGCGCGACCTCGACCTCATGGGCGGCTTGGCCAAAAAGTGGCCGGTCTTTTCGGGAATGTTTTTGGCGCTCTGCCTTTGCGCCGCGGCTTTGCCGCCGGCCGGCACTTTTTACAGCGAATGGATCTTTATGACGACGGTCGCGTCGTCGATCGGCGCCGGCGCGATCATCGGACTTATTTTAACGATCGTCATTTCCGTTTTTGCGCTCGCCGCCGGGCTGGCCGCTTTCGCCATGGTCAAAATTTTCGCCGGAGCGTTCCTGGCGAAGCCGCGAAGCGATCACGCGGCGCATGTCGGAGGGCTCCCGCTCGCGCTCTACGCAAGTCCGGCCGTCGCGGGCGTGCTTTGCGTGGCGCTGGGAATTTTCCTGCCGTATTTTTTGCGCGGCGTTTTTCCGAGCGCCGAAGGCGTGATGTTTTCCGGCTCGGCGCTCATGGTTGGGGGCACGTCTTTTTCGCCGCTCACGGTCGTTCTGTCTCTTATGGCGGCGGTCGCGGGCGTTTGGATCCTGCGTTCGGTCTTTGTTTCGCGCCGGCCTCGCACGACCGACACCTGGGACTGCGGCGCGCCGCTCACATCGCGCATGGAATACACCGCCACCGCTTTTGCCGCGCCGCCGCGATTTTTCTTCCACATTTTCACTTTGCCTTTGAAGAAAATAATCTCGCAACCGGTATCGGCGGACAATCGCTGGATCGTCCAAAAGAAACTGGAGCACGAGTCGCGAACGATCGCCGAGGCGTTCATTTACCGCCCGGTCGCCCGCGCGATCGACGGCATTGCCGGGCGCGTTAAGCGCTTGCAGAGCGGCGTGGTCCAATTTTATTTGGCGCTCATTTTCGTCGCGTTGGTCGTCACGCTCATCGTCGCCCTATGAACATGCTGATCTCCACTGTTTCCACGGTTCTCATGCTCGCGCTCGCGCCGCTTTTTATCGGCTGCGTTCGCAAATTTAAGGCGTGGCTGGGGAACCGTCGCGGCGCGCCGGTTATCACCCCATACCGCTCGCTCGCGACGCTCTTGCGCAAGGAAATGACGATAAGCGAACATGCCAGCTGGGTCTTCCGCGCCGCGCCCTATGTCGTTTTGAGCGTCGCCGTTCTCGTCGCCATCTTTGTGCCGACGGTTTTTGCAAGCGGCTCGGCAACCGGCAATCTTTTTCTTGTTTCCGCGCTCCTTATGGTCGGCGCCGGCGCGCTGGTCATGGGCGGCATGGATGCGGCCTCGGCTTTTGGCGGCATGGGTTCGAGCCGCGAAATGACGATTGCCATGCTCACCGAACCGTGCCTCATCGTGGTGATCGCCGCGCTCGGCAGCGTCACCGGTTTGTGGAACGCCGGTGGCGTCGTGCAGACGCTCGCTAGCGCGCCGTGGTGGTTTGTCCATCCGTTCCTTGTCTTTACTTTCGCCGCTTTTGCCATGATCGTCTTGGCCGAGGGCGCGCGGTATCCTGTCGACAATCCGACCACGCACCTGGAGCTCACCATGGTCCACGAAGCCATGGTCTTGGAATATTCCGGACCCTACTTGGCCATGCTTGAATACGCGTCAATGCTTAAGTTCGCCGTCCTCGCGCTCTGGGCAGCCAATCTGGTCGTTCCTTATGGAATTTTGGGCGCGGGCGCGCCGCTTCTTTCCGGCGTCGTCGTCTTTGTGGCTAAATTCATCGTTGTTGCGTTCTTAACCGCGCTTCTGGAATCGATGGTGGCGAAAATGCGTTTTTATCGCTTGCAAGAATATTTCACGACCGCATATTTGCTGGCGTTTTTCGGGCTGATCCTGTCGCTTATCTTCTAAAGTTATGAACCCACAATTATATCGTCCGCTTGTCGACGTTCTTGCCGGGCTCATGCTGGTCTCGGGCGTCTTTATGCTTGGCCGCGTGCGCGTGCGCTCGTTGCTGCGCTTGTTCGCCGCCCAGTCGTTCGCCCTCGTCCTTATTGCCGCTTCCGGCGCCGTTTTTGAGGCGCGTTGGCATTTGCTTATCACGGCGGGGCTGGTTTTTGCGATCAAGGTCGTTTTCCTGCCGCTCTTCATGGTGACCGTCATGGCGCGCGGTCGCGTTGGCGAACGGATGACGTCGTCCATGCGCCCGGCGCTTTCAATGTTCATCGCCCTCGCCATGGTTATTTTGGGTTTTTATCTCACCACCTCGCTCATCCCGACCCTGGGCGATAATTTTTTTGTCGCGGCCGTTTCCATTTCGCTGGCGCTCCTGGGGCTCCTCATGCTCATGACCAGGAAAGGCCTGTACGGACAGATCGTCGGCTTTCTGATCTTGGAAAACGGAATTTTCACTTTGGGCCTCGCGCTTACCGGCGGCATGCCGCTCTTGGTCGAGGTCGGCGTGTTCTTCGACGTGACGATCGGCGCCATTCTCATGGCCTTGCTCACTTATCGCGTGCACGGCGAGACACGCCGCGCCGACACCGAAAACCTTGAAACGCTTATTGATTGATTATGTACATCATCCTGCTTGTATTTGCCGCCGCCGTTACCGCGCTTCTGTGCCTGCTCATGCGTTCGTACCGGGCCGTCGCCGTTTGCGCGCTCGCGGGTTCGCTTGCCGTCTTTGTTTTTGCGCTCTTCACTGTCGCCGTTTGGTTCGGCTTATTGCCGGGCGGCTACAGCGCCCTTAAGTTTGACGGTTTTGGCGCGGTCATCCTAACGCTCATCGCCACGGTCCAGCTTTTTGCGGTCTCCGCCGGTATTCCATACCTCAAAGCCGAGCTTGAAGAGGGGACGATCACGCTTTCGCAGGTTCGCTGGTACGGCGCGCTTATTCCGCTCTTCGTCATTTCCATGGCGGTCGCCGTTTCCGCGAACGGTCTCGGACTCATGTGGATCGCGCTTGAGGCGACGACGCTCGCCACCACCATGCTGGTCGCTTTCTACACCAAAGGCGGTTCGCTTGAAGCCGCTTGGAAATATATTTTGGTTTGTTCCGCCGGGATCGCGATTGGGCTTATCGGCATCCTCCTGCTTTATTACGCCGTGTACTTGGCCGGTAACGGCGCCGATGTTGCCTCCGTCACCTGGACCGGCCTGCTTGCTTCCGCAAAGACCTTGCCGCCTGCCGTCGTCAAATTGGCGTTCGTCTTCATCTTCATCGGTTTTGGCACCAAGGTCGGCATTGTTCCCATGCATACGTGGCTTCCCGACGCGCACGGCCGCACGCCGTCGCCGGTTTCCGGCATGCTCTCGGGCGTCTTGCTTTCGGTCGCGCTCCTCATCATTTACCGCGCCAAGCTGGTGGTTGATGCCGTCCTCGGCTCGAGCGCATGGAGCGATAATTTTTTCATCTTCTTCGGCGCGCTTTCGGTCGTTGTTCCGGTTTGCTTCATGATCAGGCAGAAGAATTACAAACGCCTCTTGGCCTACTCGTCGATCGAACATATGGGCTTTGCCGTTTTCGCCCTCGGTTTCGGTCCGGCAGGCGTTGTTTTCGCGCTGATCCAGATCATTGGCCATGCCCTCCTTAAGTCGGCGCTGTTCTTTGGCACGGGAAACATTCTGCTCGCTTATAAGAGCACCAAGTTTGAAAAGGTCTCGGCCGTCGCGCGCAACTTGCCGCGCCTCGCCGTCCTCTTCACACTGGCGCTTCTCATGCTCTTGGCCGTGCCGCCTTCGCCGCTGTTCTTTTCCGAACTCGGCATTTTCTCTTTGGGTTTTGCCAGTCATCCGTATGTGAGCGCCATTGTGCTGTTGGCGCTGGTCATTGCCGCCGGATCGTTTTTCATGAATTTTATGCCAATGCTTTTTGCGAGCCACGAACACGCCCAGCCATTGCATCAAGACAAGGAACGCTGGAACGCCGTGCACACGGTTATTGCCGCCGCGCTCACGCTCGCCGCGGGTTTTGGCATCGCTCTGCTTATCGGTCCCGGAGGGCAAATGATCAGCCGGATAATCTCGATAAATTAGCCATATGGAACTCCACGAGATCATTACCGAACTCGGTTTGTCGGGCGCCTCGCAAAAAGAGGCAACGCCAATTTTTGACATTGAACGCGAGCGCTTAGCCGAACTTTCCGACAAGATCGTTAACGGTCTTGGCGTGCCGCTTGCGCTCATGTTCGCCGAAGAAGAAAAGCGACACGGGTTTTCCGTATTCGCGATCTTCCGCCTCGGCGGAAAAACGCCGTACTTTGGTTTGCGTGCCAAAGTGTCCGCGAGCGACCCGCACTATCCGTCGGTCACCATCAATGTTATGGCCGCGCACTGGTACGAGCGCCTGATCCATGACATGTTCGGCCTCGTTGCCGACGGTCATCCCGACTTCCGCCGCCTGGTCCATCACGAGAACATTCCCGCGGGCACTCATCCGCTTAAAAAGGATTTCGCTTGGAATGAAAAATTGAAACACGCGAACGAGCCGTATCCTATGCACGCTGTCGAGGGGAGAGGGGTCTTTGAAATTCCCGTTGGCCCGATCCATGCCGGCATAATCGAGCCAGGTCATTTCCGTTTCAACGTGATCGGCGAACGCATTATCACGCTCGAAGGAAAATTGTTCTTCAAGCACAAAGGCGTAGAAAAATTGTTGGAAGGCAAGACCGCTATAGAAGCGATGCCATTTATCGAACGCATTTCCGGCGACATGCCTATAGGCCACGCCCTGGCTTTTTGCCAAGCCGTTGAATCCGTTGCGGGAACGGAAGTTCCCGAACGCGCCAAATATTTGCGCGTCGTCTTGGGCGAGTACGAGCGCATTATCATGCACATGCACGACATTTCAAACATCGGCGGCAACGGCACCGCGCTCTCGTTCATGTTCGCCCAGGGCTCCCGCCTCGTCGAACGCCTGCGCCGCGTTGCCGAAAAAATCTACGGCCACCGTTTCTTGCGCGGTAACATCATCCCCGGCGGCGTAACCCGCGACTTGAGCGCCGAGTCAATTAAAGAGCTGAACAACGAACTCGATTATTTGCGTAAAGAATTGGACAACCTAGAAAAGATCGCGAGAAATTCCGACAGTTTCATGGAGCGCCTCGAGACAACCGGCGTGCTAAAACCCGAAGCCGCCGCCGCCTACGGCGCCGTAGGATTACCGGCTCGCGCCTCCGGCTTGGATTGGGACGTCCGCGCCGGCGCGCCTTATGCTGCTTATGGAAAATTGGCCACGATCGTAAAGACAGAACTTTCCTGCGACGTCTACGCAAGGTTCATCATGCGCTTCCGCGAAGTCCGCGAGTCCATTCGCCTGATCAAAGAAGCGCTAGCGACCATGCCGCCCGGCCCATTAGCCATTAGCCACATGCCCCGAGCCGGCGAAGCCCTTGGCTACGCCGAAAGCTGGCGCGGCGAAGTCCTCGACTGGGTCAAGTTCGACAAAGAAGGCAAGCTCGAGCGCGCCGTCATCCGCGACCCAAGCTTCTGCAACTGGCCCCTCTTCGGCGAACTAGCCCCCGGCAACATCGTTCCCGACTTCCCGATCTGCAATAAAAGTTTGAACCTGTCATACTCAGGTAACGACCTATAGTCATCCTCCCGATGTTTCCCCGAGGTTGAACCTCGGGATACGGATGCTTATAAAAATCTTGTCAGTCATCACTGACAAGATTTTTTTTGATAGCTTGGCGCAAATTTAGCAATGTTGTTATCCACACCTGACACTTTCATATCAAGAACCGGTTGCACCCGATATGCTTTACTTGTGCTCGACCTAAAAATTATTACTCTAATTATATGGGACAAATTTATCACGTCTGGAATCGCGGCGTTGATGGACGAAATATTTTTCTTGATAACCGCGATCGTCGCCGTTTTTTAGACACGTTGCGATTTTTAAACACAGTACGTCACGTGGCGATCAAGGATCTAGACCGAGACAACCTCCCCGAGGTTGAACCTCGGGAAAAGCTGGTGGCAATCTTCTCTTATACCTTGTTGAACAATCATTTTCACCTTTGCTTAAAAGAATTGCGCGTCGGCGGGATGACGAAATTTATTAAAAAGTTGGGAACAGGTTATACGTTGTATTTTAACATACGACGTGAACGGCGCGGAAGATTATTTGAACGGTCAATGCAATGGAAAACTGTATCCAGCGACCAATATTTCCAACACCTGATCGCCTACATTCATTTGAACACACTTGATGCGTACGACAAAGATTGGCGAGCGGGGAAGATGAAGGACAAAGAAAAATTCGAAATCATGAGTAAATATAAATGGAGCAGTGCAAAGTTTTATTTAGGTAAAGACACTGATGATTTAATTGATATGGATAATCTTCGTTTGCATTACCCGGATCATTGTTTTAAAAATCATCGCAAGTACTTACGCGGCTGGTCAACCCGCAACCTTCCCGAGGTTGAACCTCGGGAATAGGACTGTTATCCGCACACCCCCTCCCCGAGGTTGAACCTCGGGGAGGGGGCCGTCGTCCGCGACCCAAGCTTCTGCAACTGGCCCCTTTTCGGCGAACTAGCCCCCGGCAATATCGTCCCCGACCTTCCGATCTGCAATAAGTTTGAACCTGTCGTATTCTGGGAATGATCCATAGCTATTCCTCCCGAGGTTGAACCTCGGGAATAAGGTGGTTTTGTTGTGTTATGGGTGTTCGTGTTATGCTTTGGACATGAATAAAAAGAAAAAGATACTTGTAGCATTTTTTATCGTCGCGTTATTTGGAGCGATATTTGTTTGTTATGAGTGGCGGGGGAGGGCGGCGCCAAAGGAAAATTTGTCCGAAATATTTGCCGGGCAATTGCTTTCGGGCGTGCCGCTTGATAATGATCAAGCAATAAAATTAGAAACGATTCCGTTTGGGGTAAACAAGTATCAAGCGACCGAGATAAAAAAATATCGCTTCGGGAAACTGTTGCTGCTTAGGGTTGGGCGCGCCAGCAACGGTTTTGCTTACCAAGCGCCAATTCTAGAACAGGCAGATAATAACACGCTACCATCCGGGGTGTTTGCGAGTTCGGATGGCGGAAAGAATTGGACGGAGATCATCGCCAGCGATAGCGTATTAGCGCGTAATATGTTGTTTCGGGGCCTATGGCGCCTTGAACCGTCAGGGATATTTTTAAAAGATAAAAAGATGTATGCGGATTTTTTTGTCGGCGATGAGGAAGGGCCGTTGCTGCGCCTTACGACGACCGATGGGATGAATTGGAAAGAATACGGTTGCTATATGTTGATTCCTGAAAAATATGACCAGCCGTTTTCGCTTGAGCCGACCGTCAGGTGCTTGACGACGACCGCGCAATTGGACAATTGGATGCCGCCCATGCAAAAGCCGACGTTTGAAGTTGATAAAGCGCGCGAAACCTTGCTTGCTTACCTCGGTGCCCTAAGCATGGGTTGGTACGAAGAAGCGGCGGCCATGTATGGCGGCAAGGACCTGGATATTTTGCGCGACTGGAATCCCGACACTAGTGCGACGGATATTCCCGCGTTGCTTGATGCTTCCTGCCATCGCCAAACAGTATGTACTTTTCCGATTACTGTCATGCCGGCAAAGAACGATCCAAAAAACGGCTTGTATTATTTTGATGTGGTTTTGCCGATCGGCGACTTTGATCATCCGATGAACAGGAAGTTTACCTATATCGTCAAGTCGGATGCCGACGGCAAATATACTGTCGAGACATTGCCGGCGTATGTTCAGTAAGGATATGAAGAGAATAATTTTCGCGGCGCTATTTATTACCGGTTTGTTGGTTGGGTTTGTTGCTGGCCGATTTGCCCCAGATTTTTTGAAGAAAACGCCAACCGGTATTCCGCAGCTGGTCGGTCATATCGTTCTCTCCAAAGAATATTCGAACGGATCGTTGCGAGACACCGGCGTCAGCATCCCGTACGACATCACCGGTACTTATCCGGAAACATCGATCATTTTGCTTTCACACGATAAGTCAAAGGTTTTGTCTACCGTTTGGGAAAA
>Ga0182027_10005387_pt1 | contig 19472 bp, 17 predicted proteins | sample 712E1DmetaG_FD_121300 | JGI IMG/M metagenome (GOLD analysis project Ga0182027, IMG submission 121300) | Permafrost microbial communities from Stordalen Mire, Sweden - 712E1D metaG (Illumina Assembly) | ecosystem: Environmental > Terrestrial > Soil > Wetlands > Permafrost | place: Sweden...
GTGGACGGTCAGCTCGCGTTTCGGCTCGCGCAGGACCTTTCGGAGTCCGGGGGAGAGATGGAGATGCTCGGCGGCCAGGTCGAACTGCCGCTGGGCGACGTCCCATGCATTGATCGCGGGCGCAGTTTGCTTTACAGCCATTCGTTCTCCTCCGATCCGACGCGAGCCCAGCGTCTTTTCGCCAGGTCCAAAGGTCCGAACTTCATCAGGCTCCCGTTCATCCGGTCAACAGTCCATCACCTCAGCCGTCGCGACGCTAGGGCACAGCCACGAACCTCACCGCAGGAGACAGCCTATGGCGATCCGTGGATTCTCATTGACAAGAATGGAATGGCATTTCACAATTGTCAAGGGATCGAATCATGCATGATCGGGCGCCGATCGCGTTCCTCCCTCGGGCTGGCGACAAGGAGAGCATCGATGGGGTTCGTGCTTCGGAACGGAACGCTGGTCACCCCGGGTGGCCGGCTCGAGGGCGACCTATGGTGCGACAACGGGCGCATCGCCGGCCTTCTCGAGCGCGGGCAACACGTGCCCGATGCCGAGCCCATCGACGTGGATGGCCTGCTCATCTTTCCGGGCTTCATCGACCCACACGTTCACTCCCGCGACCCCGGACTGACCGACAAGGAAGACTTCGAGCATTCGACCCAGGGAGCGGCCGCGGGCGGGATCACAACGATCCTCGAGATGCCCAACACCATCCCGCCGGTGACCACTGGGGCCGGGCTGCGGGAGCGCGCCGCCTATTACGAGGGCTGCGCTTGGGTTGACTATGGGCTCTGGGGCCTTGCGGTCGGCGCCCGCAACCTCGCCGAGCTCGAAGGTTTGTTCAAGGCCGGGGCCGTGGGGGTCAAGCTCTTCTGGGGCTACGCTCTCGACGCGGCCACCCTCCAGCTGGTCTACACGCCCACCGACAAGCCGGTCGTCCCCGCTCCGGATGCCGGGGCCGTCCTCCGGGTGGCCCGCGAAGTCGGCCGCGTCGGCGGGTTGCTGGCCCTCCATTGCGAGGACCGAGACATCCTCGACGCATCGGTGGCGGAGCTGGGTCACCAGCCACTCACCTACCCCGAGCTGCTGGCCGCGAGGCCTGTTGTAGCCGAGGCCGGGGCCGTGGCCATGGCCGCCGAGATTGCAGCTGCCAGCGGTTGCCATATCCACGTCGTCCACATGAGCTCGGCCCGGGCCGCTCAGGTCATCCGCCAGGCGCAGGCCTCCGGCATCAGCATCACGGCCGAAACCTGCCCTCACTACCTCACCCTCTCCGCCGACCAGCAGGTCGTCATGGCTGGGCGGGTCAAGGTCTACCCGCCCGTGCGCGGCGACGCCGACCAGCAGGCGCTGTGGACGGCCCTGACCGAGGGGGTCATCGAGTCGATCGGTTCGGACCACGCTCCGCACGCTCTCGACGACAAACACAAGCCCCTGGGCGAGCAGCCCGCCGGCATGCCCGGGGTGGAGACGATCGGTCCCCTCCTGGTCGATGCCATGCTCTGCGGCCGCCTGACTGCCGAGCAGCTGGCCGCGATCGTTTCAGAGAATCCGGCTCGGATGTACGGCCTCTATCCGCGTAAGGGATCGCTGGCATCTGGCAGCGACGCCGACATCACCGTCGTGGATCCCAATGGTTCGACCACTCTGTCCGGCGCCTCCCTCCACGCCAAGAACCCGTACTGCGCATGGGAACAGCAGAGGCTCCGAGGCCGGATTGTGAGCTCATTCACGCGCGGCCAGCCGGTTCTGCGCGACGGCGCCATAGCGTCCGAGCCGAGCGGCCGTTTCGTGTCCGCCGGCGAGCGGACACTGCCCAGACGAACGACAGCTGCCGCGGCCGAGTGGTAAAGGGCGAAGGCGCCCCCCGCGGCGAAGAATAGCCGACGGATCGACTATGGGCATCGGATCGGCCGCTCATGTAGAGCAAGACGCGGGTATGCGGTCCATGGTTGGAATGGGCTTCCATAATATTGACAACAATGGAACGGCCTTCCACACTAGCCCCTTGAGTTGATCAGGCAGAAGCACTGCGGTTGGTATCTCATCAGCCCAAGGAGCCAGTTTCGATGGTCCGCGCGATGCTCGACAGGTTGGCCAAACCCACTGCGCCCGGCTCTACTGCCCTTCGGCGGGTCGTTATCGCCTTCGGCGGCAATGCCCTGATCAGGCGCGGCCAGCGGGGCGAATGGGCCGAACAGAGGGCCAACGTGGAGCTAGCGGCCCGGAGCATCGCCGCCCTGTCGCGGTTGGTTCCTGAGATCGTCATCACCCACGGCAATGGCCCACAGGTGGGCTTTCTGGCGCTCCAGTCGGAGGCTGCCGCGCCCGGCGTCCCGGCTACGCCGCTGGATGTCCTGGGCGCCGAGTCTCAAGGCCAGATCGGCTATCTGCTCTGCCAGGCCCTCAGCAATACCTTCGCCGCCTCCGGTGAGCATCGCGACATCGCCGTCGTGCTGACGCAGGTTGTGGTCGAAGCCAACGACCCAGCATTCTCCCGTCCGACCAAGCCGGTCGGACCCGTCTACTCCCAGGAGGAGGCCCAGCGCCTGGCCCGCGAGCGGGGCTGGACGGTCGCCCGCGACAACGAGCATTGGCGCCGGGTAGTCCCCTCCCCCAGCCCGCTGCGGATCGTCGAGGCTGAGGTGATCCGGACCCTTTGTGACCGGGGCGTCCTGGTGATCGCTTCCGGAGGCGGCGGCGTCCCCGTCGTCGAACAGGATGGACACAAGCTGCACGGCGTCGAGGCGGTCATCGACAAGGACCTCGCGGCGGTCGTTCTCGCCACCAGCCTGAAAGCCGACGGCCTGATCCTGCTGACCGACGTGGACGGCGTCTACCGCGACTGGGGCCAGCCGAACGCCCGGCGCCTGCCCACCCTAACAGTGGCCGAGGCCGACTCGCTGCAGGCCGCGGGCTCGCTCCCGGCCGGCTCGATGGCGCCCAAGGTACGGGCGTGCGCCCAGTTCGTGCGGGCAGGTGGCAAGCTGGCCGCCATCGGCGCGCTTGAGGACGTGGCCCAGGTTCTCGCGGGCCGGTCAGGCACTACATTCGTCCCGAACCCGGGAGACCCCCGAGCAGGCCGCCTAGATACTGTAGGTTCAGATGAGCGCCGGCGAAACCCGACCGCAAGCTACTGAAGGACGGCCCACCGCATTGGCCGTCGGCGGCCTTGGTCATCTAGCCCGCCGGAGTCGGGCGATCATCGCAACGGGGCAGGCACGAAAAGGAGACCAGCGGTGACAACCAGCCTGTGCGGCAAGGACATCCTGCGGACCGACGTTCTGGTTCGCGAGGAGCTGGATCTGATCATGTCGGTCGCGGCTCGCTTCGATAGCGTGTCGCGCCTGGGCGGCCGGCTGACGAACATGGCCGGCAGGCGTCTCGCGACCCTGTTCTACGAGCCGTCAACCCGCACCCGGCTGTCGTTCGAGGCGGCCATGATGAACCTGGGCGGCCAAGTGCTCTCGGTCGCGGACGCCAAGACCTCAAGCTCCGCCGCTAAGGGCGAGACGCTGTTCGACACGGGCAAGATGATCGAGGCGTTCGCGGACGTGGCGGTCATCCGCCATCCGACACTGGGCAGCGCCAAGGAGCTTGCCGATGGCGCCTCCATTCCGGTCATCAACGCGGGAGATGGAGCCGGCCAGCACCCTACCCAGGCGCTGTTGGACCTATTCACGATCCAGAAGGAGAAGGGCCGCGTTGACGGCCTAACCGTGTCCCTGGTGGGAGACCTGAGGAACGGCCGGACCGTTCACTCGCTGTCGTCGTTGCTTGCCAATTTCGGCGTGGCGTTCTATTTCGTCGCGCCCGACGGTCTGAGCATGCCGGAAGAGATAACAACCGGCCTTCGCGCCCAGGGCGTGACGATCGTGGAGACCCCAGACCTGGCCGAAGCAGCAGCCAAGAGCGACATCCTGTACATGACTCGCATCCAGCGGGAGAGGTTTGCCGATCCTGCTGAATATGACCGGCTCAAGGGCGCATACGTGCTTGACCGGGCACTGATCGAGAAGGCCAAGAGCAAACCGACCGTTCTGCACCCGCTGCCTCGGGTCGACGAGATCGCCACGGACGTAGATGGCTACGAGGGCGCGGCCTATTTCCGGCAGGCTGCCAACGGAGTCCCGGTACGTATGGCTCTGCTCGCTCTGGTCACGGGCCGGGAATAGGGGGCCACCGCGGAAAGGACCTGGACGTTGGCGCGAGCCGACTGCACGCGCTAGAAAGCCTGCGGAACGTTCCGTATGTTCGACTTGACGGTCTCGGCCACCTCGGCGACGTTGCCGCCGAAGGCCAATCTCATCATGGCCAGGGCTGTGCCTCGGATCTGCTTGCCTTCAGTGCGCGGGGGCATCGCGAACGCCCGCGGATCGGTCACGAAGTCCACGAGCGCGGGCCCAGGGTGGGCGAATGCCCGTTCGATGGCTGGCCGAATCTCCTCGGCCGTCTCCACGCGTTCGCCATGCAAACCCACGACCCTTGCTAGCGCCCCGAAATCTGGGTTTTGGACATCCGTACCAAAAGGCACATAGCCGGCTACCTCCATCTCCACCCTGACCATCGCTAAGCTGGAGTTGTTGAAGACCATCAGCTTGACCGGGATGCCCAGGCCGCCGGCGGTAAGCAACTCACCCATGAGCATTGTCAAGCCGCCGTCGCCGCACAGGGCCACCACCTGACGCTCGGGCGCGCCGAGTTTTGCACCGATCGCCTGAGGCATCGCGTTCGCCATGGAGCCGTGGCCGAAAGAGGCGAGGAACCGCCGACCCGGCTTCATCCGCACGTATCGCGCGCCCCACACGCTGCACATCCCGGTATCGACCGCGAAGATCGCGTCATCCGCGGCAAGATCGCTGATGGCCGTGGCTACCATCTCAGGGCGCAGACCCTTGCCACTGCCCTCATGGGTCGTATAGGTCTGACGCTGCTCAAGCGAGTACCGATGGTGCCTGAGCACGTCGTCGAGATAAGACCGATCGTTCCGCTGGGAGACTCGGGGCATCACCGCGCGAAGCGTCTCGCCGACGTCACCGACCAGCCCCAGATCCACCTTCGCTCGGCGACCGAGGTGGTGTGAGTCGATATCCACTTGGGCGATGGCAGCGTGCGTCGGCATGAATTGCCGGTACGGAAAATCTGTTCCCAGCAGTAGCAATAGGTCGCACTTGCCGAGGGCCCTTGTGGCGCCGCCCTGGCCCAATAGGCCGATCATGCCCACGGCGTTCGGGTTGTTCGCCTCGAGAACGTCCTTGCCGCGGTACGAGTACCCGACCGGCGCCTTCAGCAGCTGGGAGAGTTGGATCACTTCATCCCGTGCAGCTCGACAGCCTTCCCCGCCGTAGATCGCGATCCGCCGGCTCTTGGTGATCAGCATGTCGAGCGAATCGATATCGGCGTCGGACGGTCGGACGACAGGAGCTTCCAGTGCGAGCGGGTGGCGCGACGCCGAAACGCTGACCTTCATCGCCGCGACGTCGCCAGGCAGGACGACCATCCCAACTCCACGTTCCCGGATCGCGGCCTGAAGGGCGATCTCCGCAATCCGGGGCATCTGGGCCGGCGACGTGATGTATCCGAGATAGCGCGTGCAATCGCTGAAGATGAGATCCGGGCGCGTCTCCTGCTGATAGAGAGTCCCAATCTCGGTGCTGGGGATGTGGGTGACGATCGCAAACACGGGGGCGCCGTTGCGGTTGCAATCGTAGAGCCCGTTGAGGAGGTGCAGGCTGCCCGGCCCCGAGGAGCCAAGGACGGCGGTCGGCCGCCCGGAAACCTGAGCGTCGGCGCCGGCGGCAAATGCGCCAGCCTCTTCGTTGCGCACTTGGATGAAACTCAGCTTGCCATCCGTGCGACGGATGGCGTCCGCGACGGGATTCGCCGAGTCCCCCACGAGGCCATAGACGTTACGGATGCCAGCCTCGAGCATCAGATCGATGAGGCCCTCGGCAACGGTTCTTGTCATCAGCACTCCAGTGGAATTCTGGCGACAGGCCGAGTCGAAGGTCAGCGGTAGAATCACCATCGGTACCGGCCGTCGCATGGGAGCCGAATTACAGTCTAGCGTCACATCGATCGACCTAACCATACACATCTGCGCGTCTCGCTGGCGGGAACCGAAGTATCCAGAGAAGGACGGCGCGCAAGCCCCGAGCGGATGTCGTTTCAATCCGGACGCACTGGCGCGATCAACCGACTGTTGGTGCTCGGTCTCTCATCTCGCAGCGGGGAGGGACCCCATCCGACCCAGACTTCCACGCGGGCGTTTAGATGGCAGATCGATCTGGGGGGAGGTGGCAACTGCGTTTTGGAGGCCTCTTCCCTTATGCGTCGGTGGCGCTCTAAACTGGGGGAACACTGTCGCTCCCAGTTCGGGGTTTCTCGACGGAGCCAGACCTGCAGATGATTGGCGGTGAGCGATGACGACGGCGAAATTCATCAACAAGCCGCGCGAGGTCGTCAGCGAGGCGCTCGAAGGCCTGGAGCTCGCCCACCCCGACATCGTTGAGTACGTCGTCGACGGGAGTTTCATAGCTCGTAGACACAGGTCCAGCTCGAAGGTCGCGATCGTCTCTGGTGGCGGCTCCGGCCATGAGCCACTCCACGCTGGCTTCGTTGGATTCGGCATGCTCGACGCGGCGGTCCCGGGGGAAGTGTTCGCCAGCCCAACGTCCGATCAGGTCGCAGCTGCGGCTCGTCACGTTGATTCCGGATCGGGCATCCTGCTAATCGTCAAGAACTACACCGGCGACGTTGTCAACTTCTCGATCGCCACAGAAGAGCTAGTCGATGAAGGCCGACGTGTGGAGACCGTCGTGGTCCGTGACGACGTGGCAACAGCGGGCGGAGCAGAAGGCGGGCCCGGCCGGCGGGGAACGGGAGCTACGGTAATCATTGAGAAGCTATGCGGCGCTCTCGCCGAGCGGGGCGCCACTCTCGAGGAAGTCGCCGAACTCGGTCGATATGTGGCTGATAACTCGAGCAGCATCGCAGTGGCTTTGGGCGCGGGCACTCACCCAGGCGATACCCATCCGTCGTTCGATCTACCGTCGGGGCAGATGGAAGTCGGGGTGGGCATTCACGGGGAGCGAGGTGCCGATCGACGACCGTGGTCATCGGCGGATGAGACGGTGGCCAGCCTCCTGCCGCTTCTTATCGACGATCTGGGGCTTCAGTCGGGAGAGCGCGTCTTCGTATTGACGAACGGTCTTGGCGGAACCTATCAACTAGAGCTCCTGATTGCGCACCGGGCCGTCGCGAAGCTACTCGAGGCCCGAGGTATCCAGGTCGCACGTTCAATCGTAGGAAACTACGTCACATCGCTCGACATGGCCGGCTGCCTTTTCACCCTGGTTCGGGCCGACGACCGCTTGGTTGGACTGTGGGACGCACCAGCAAAGACAGCAGGATGGGTCCAATGAGCGCAGACGATCTTGTCGACGCCTGGGTGGAACGGTTCCTCGATTGGATCGACGTCAACTCCGACTACCTCACCGACCTGGACCGCAAGGCCGGCGACGGCGACTTCGGTCATAACATGTCGCTGGCGGCCAGCAGAGCGCGAACATTCATCAGTGATGCCGACCAGTCGGCGGCCGCTCGATTCGATGCCCTGTCGCGTGGATTCCGCTCCATTGGTGGCAGCAGCGGACCATTGCTCGGAAGTTGGTTCCGCGACTTCTCACGCGCATTCCGCGACCATGATGGGGTAGACGCTCTGTGTGCTGCAGCCGCCGATGGACTCGCGAGTGTTCAGCGGCTCGGAAACGCGCAGGTCGGCGATCGGACCATGGTGGATGCCATGGCTCCCGCAGCGGCTGCCATTTCTGCGTCGTCAGGATTAGGTTTCGGGCCCGCGCTCAACGCCGCCGCCTTCGAAGGTGCTCGTGGTGCCGAGGCGACGTCTGAAATGGTTGGCCGCCGCGGCAGATCGAGCTATATGGGCGATACGGTCCTCAAGGTACCCGACCCCGGAGCTATTCTCGTTGCCGCATTCTTCGAAGCAGGTCGCGTGACTCTCGACGACGGCGTCGCCGGCTCTTCCGGATCATGAGGCACAGCACCGACCACTAGCTGTGATCTCCCGGGACCCCGGGGACGTTGTCGCCAACGTCCATCGATAGGTGGCCGCCCAGAACGGTGTGGGGGCCGGTCGAACGGACCTCTCGCGAGTCATCGGCCGCATGGGACATGAGAGTGTGGCCGGATCTCAGCCCGCGGCCTCGGATCGCCGGCCCGGTGAACGTGGGTGGTCGCGGACGAATGGTCGAACAGGCCTGATCGTCTCTCGGCTCAACGGCGACCCCACCACTCGCCAGCAGCTCCCGTCCTTACACTTCCGAGATCGAGACGACGTGGGTGACACTGAGGCGATCAGCGCGAGTAGACGTGATCGACACACGGAACTGTGGTCTTGGCACATTCCCTCGAGGCAGGTCGATGAAAGAGGCCAAGCCAGGTGGCGCATCCATTACAAGCGGGATGGCATTGATCATCACTGATGCCGCGCCAACGATTGATGGACAACCAGGCGACAAGGTCAGGCAGACGTCATAGGCGCCATTGAGCCGAAGCTCGTCAAAGGACTCTATCTGCTGGTCGTCGCAGTACATCGCCAAGCGCGCGCTTATCTTCGCGTCGCCGGCCAGCGACCCAATGCACTCCTGGATGATCGTCGTCACGGACCCGGCTTGAAGCTCTCCGCCTGCGGTCGACACCGTACGGGCACTCGTCGAAGGTTCCCACCGCTCGTCGATCTGGTCGATGACGACACCAAGCCGCTCGGCGAGCACGGCAATCTGCTCGGGAAAGCCCATGTGTCCAACAATGGTGCCGGCCGCCAGGCCCTTTTCGAAAGCCGCCGGCGCAAGACCGTACCCTGCGTGTTCTCGGTCGCCAGGACCACTGCCCTTGACCACGACAACACGGTTCATCTGGACGCGCCGGATGCCCATGTTCGCGCTTGCGGCGCACAGCGCGAGCCGGTCGAACACAAAGCCTGGATTTATGCCAGCCCCGGTGACCGATACTCCGTACTCGCTGGCCTTCGTGTCGAGCGACTCTGCAAGAGAAGCATAGCGTAAGGTCGGGTGGTACATCCATTCGGCAGCTGTTACGACATTCGCTCCGCACATGAGAGCGACATGGAGCTGCCCGACCACACGCTCAGGATCCGACTCGGTCATGTGCAGGATGACATCGACGGGGCCGGCGGCCGAGTCAATTGAGGACTCGATGCTGGGCAGCACCACTGGGTCGATACCCCTTTGAGTTCCCACGACCTCACTGAGAGGACGACCCGCTATTCGTGGGTCGGCATCGGTCGCACCGACGATACGAAACCGCCGATCCCCGGCGAGTAGTCGGGCAACGCTGGTTCCCAGTGCACCGACACCCCACAAGAGCACATTCACCGTAGGAACAGTCATAGGGGATTCGCCCACCCTCTAGGAGCCGGCGCGGGGGACGGCCTATCGAATAGCAGCACGTCGCTCACCGGCGGCAAGGATCCGGCTGAATACCACGACGATCACAAGGTACACAAGGGCGACAAATGTGTAGATCTCAAAGGGCCTGAACGTGAAAGCGACGACGATTTGGGCCCTCCGCATGATCTCAGTGAGCCCAAGAATCGACACGAGAGTCGCGTCTTTGAGCATCGCGATGAAGCTATTGCCAAGAGCGGGCAGCACCAAACGCACAGCCTGAGGCACTACGACGGCGTAGTTCGTTTGCCAGCGTGACAAACCAAGCGTGTATGCCGCCTCTCTTTGGCCTGGTGGGATTGCCTCCAGGCCCGAACGGTAGACTTCTGCGAGGTTGGCGGCGAACACAAGGCCCAGGCCCAGGACTCCGGCGGTGAACGGGTCAAGGTTGATCCCCGTAACGATCGTGAGGCCGTAGTAAAGCCAAATCAACAGCACGAGGAGTGGAATCGCCCGAAAGAGGTCCACGAAGCAGATCGCGAGGAAGCGCAACGGCCGCACCCGCTGGGTCCGAAGCATGGCGACGATCAGACCGAGCACCAGCGCGAAGGTCTCGGCGGCGATGGCGATTGTGAATGTTGTACCGAGACCACCCAAAAGAACGGTGAAGTTATCAGGAATGACCGACCAATCGAACGTATAGTTCATCGGGAGCCGGCCTCGATAGTTGACTGCAAGGCCAAGCGTTCCTCCTCATAGTCCGATGAGATCAGTCCAAGGAAGCGCCGAAGTCTCGGATCTGCCGGATGCAACAAGACGTCGTCGGGCGGTCCGGCACGCGCGATCATCCCTTCGTCAATGAACAACACCCGGTCTGCCACGTCCTTCGCGAAACCGAGCTCGTGGGTCACAACGAGCATTGTTACGTCGCGTTTCGCGAGGTTCTCCATCGTGACCAGCACTTCGCCGACCAACTCGCGGTCCAAGGCTGAAGTCACTTCATCGAACAACATCAACCGTGGCTTCATCGCAATCGACCGTGCGATCGCGACCCGCTGTTGCTGTCCTCCCGAAAGTTTGCTAGGAAGGGCATCGGCCTTGTCTTTCAGGCCGACGCCCTCCAGCGCATTCATAGCCTGGAGATGAGCATCGCTCCAGTTCAGCTTCCGAACGAGATGCAGCGCCAGCTCGACATTCCGTAGCGCCGTCATGTTTGGGAAAAGGTTGAACTGTTGAAACACGAAGCCGACTTGGCCACCCAGGCGCCATGCTTCCCGTATCGGCTCGCCGTCGATCTCGATCCGTCCTCCTTGGACGGGCTCGAGACCTGCGACGCACCTCAGCAGCGTGCTCTTGCCTGACCCGCTGGGGCCGATAATGACCACCACTTCGCCACGGCCGACGGTGAGATTGACGTCACGAAGGACGACATTCTCGCCGTACCTCTTGGTGACACCGCGGAGCTCAAGGAGTGGGGGCCTGGCTGACATTGGCTGGTTGGATGGCAAAGTCGTCATTCGCGGCAGTTCCTACGTGTCGCTTCCTCGGAGCAACCTGAGGTTGTTGAGATCCGGCTCGTAGCCGTAGTCCTTCACGTAGAGCTGGTAGTAGGTCCCTTCGTTGATCGTTTCGCCCATGAGCGCATTAATGAAGTTGACGAACTCATAGTCGCCGTGCTGCACAGCGATAGCGCTCGCGGTGGTCAGGAGTGGAGGCGAGAGGAAGAGCATCTTGAGCTCAGGATGCACCTTCGCATAGGCGAGGCCCGTGGAATCCTGAACGATGAAGCCGTCGGACTTCCCAGTCGTCACCTGAAGGAAGCAGTCGGTCGCGCCCGTCAAGCCAACAACGGTCGCGTTCGGGAACGATTGCTTCTGCACGGTCTCGTCTTCGCTGCCTGTGATCAGGCATATCTTGACGGACGATTGATTGAAGTCGGCGACCTGGGTCCGTGCATCAGAGCTCTGAACGGCGAGCCCGAGACCAACGGCAACGTAGTCTTTGGCGAAACTGACGGCGAGCGTGCGGGTGCCGCGAGAGGTCAGGCCGGACATGGCGATGTCACACTTGTTGGCCTCCAGACCGGCAATCAGTCCGTCGAAGGTGGTCTGCTCGAACTCGAGCTTCGCGTTTAGGCTGGTAGCCACGATTTGGGCGAGATCAACGGCCAGCCCAGCGGGCTTCTGGTTCGCGTCGAGGTACACCTCGGGCGGGAATTCCGGGTCGATGCAGTCGCGAAGAACGCCCGTCGCCTTCACGCGGGCGAGGGCGCCGCCATTTGCTGGACCGGTACCCGAACTCGGATTGGCGGTACCCGAGCTCGACCCACAGGCGGCCACTACCAACAAGACGATCACGACCAGGCCGAGGCTTCGGCCCCGAATCGACCACATTGCTCCTACCTCGATACGGGGCCATACCCAAGCTCGTCAACCTGGCGGCGGCCTCTAGCCTGGCACCCCGACAAACACTACCTGCGTTACTGGCTTTGTCAAGACAGGGAACACTGTAGTAGTGACCCTTCGTCGTTGGGTAAGGATGCTCCGGTCGGAACCCCCACGAGCACCATGACGCGGCTCGCGGAGCTCGCAGTGCCACCTGCCGTTGGCAGGACAGGCCCATGCAGGAAGGGCTGGGTGCCCGCCGTCGAAGACCAGAGCCAATGCGCGGTCGGTGAAAAGGCGATTGCCCGGGTGGGCCGGTGGTCCGGTAGCCTCGATGGCCGCCGGGGACAACCGGACGAACGGGTCGAAACGAAGCTTCCCGATCTAGCCGAACGCCTCGGCGAAGACCCGGCGGCAGGCCTCCGTTTCCGTGCGCCCGACCGCCGTCAGCGAGCCGTAGCCGCCGGCGCCGGGGACGCCACGTGAAGCTGCTCGAGCAGCGTCGTCAGGTCCGGCGCCTCGTCGAGGGTCATGACGGTCTGCCTGAGGTTCCGGGCCGCCTGTTCGCCGATGACCTGGACGGCGGTCTCCATGAACTTCGCCTCGATCTCGTCCGTCGTGTTGAGCCGCTTCTCGTCTTCGACGCGGGTCGTGTAAGTGATCCCGTCGCGCGTGATCAGCTTGATCTTGCTCATCTGGCGGCGGTTCTTCTCCCAGAACTCTCCGCATTCCTCGTCGAACAGCAGGAAGGTCCGCGACGCGACACCGAGCGCCCGCTCCCGCGCCAAGGTGTACCACTGGGGGCCACGCGGGTAGCCTGAGAGCGCGGCGCCGACCTGGTACGGCACACTGAACTGCATATCTTGTGCGGTGGCGGGCGCCTGGTCGTCCTCCTCGATGCCGGACCGCTTGTTCGTCGTGACCTCGATCCGGGCGATGTCGTCGCGGCTGAGGCCGTTGGCCCGCACGATCTCCATGGCCCCGATCAGACCGGTGTGCGTGATGGAGCAGCCCGGATAGCGCTTCGTCTCCACGTGCGGGAGGACGTAGTCGACTCCCAGATCGCGGAGCAGCTCCTCGGGGTAGGTCACGTCCATCCCGAGCATGCGCCAGAGCCCGCGATCGCCATCGAGTATGTTGTTCTCTTGGAGGGCGCGGAGCCCATGCGACGCCGCCGTAGCTGCGAAGGCGCCCGCGAGGGACATCCAGGCCCAGCCCTGCTTGTAGTCCTTGCGCGGGCGCAGCCCCGCATCCATCAGCCACTTGTATCCGGCAGAGACGGGGACCTCGATCCCCGCCATACCGAGGGTCGAGAGCATCCGGTCCGCGTCGAAGCGGTAGCCGCGAGCTGCCGCAGCGGCGGCCGAGAAAACGGAAATAGTCTCACCCTTCAGCTCGCGTTCAAGTTCGGCCGTCATGTCGATCGAACGCAGAATCCTGCCCGAGCACTCGTAGCCGGCCACGACGGCTGAGAGGAACTCCTTCCCATCACCGCCGCTGACCTCGACGGCGCCCAGCGCCGCCGGCACGGCGAGCGCTCCGAACCAGCAAAAGGCGATGCCCGTCTTGGTGCCGGCGTGGTCGCAGTAGTCGAGCGCGGTCGCGAGCGCGGTATTCGCGAACGACGCGAAGGGCGCGCTCACTTTCGTCCCGTCGCCGATGATCGTCGCTTCCCCGACGCCGCCACCGACAGCCTTGGCGAGATCGATGAACTTCTCGCTGTATTCGGGAACGGCGTAGCCCCCGAGCGACACGCCAAGCGAATCCAGAACGGCGAGCTTGGCTCGCCTCTGGACTTGCGGCGGAAGCTCGCCCCACTCGATCCCAACGAGATACTCCGCCAGCTTACGCGTCGCGCCCACGTCGACCTCCAGAAAGGCTGAAGCCGGTTGCTGACGAGGCGATTGCCTCAGCAACGACAACATACCACGGTGATGACAATAGTGATTGGTGCGTTGTGCCGCTGTCAAGCCCTCGGTTTCACCGTCGCGCGGAGTCGGATTCGATTTGCCGCAGCCACTCTTCGTAGCGCGGAGCCTCTCCGTCCAGCTCGGCACGAAAGTCCGCGGCAGACGTCAGGGCGCCCCGCAAGCGCTGCCCGGCGAGATACTGTGCCCAGGCTGCCGTCGCGCACGCGCCCCGAAGTCGCGCTTCCCAGGCCGCAACGTCCTCCGCTGAGAGCCCGCCGGGTCCGATGAGGCCGCGCCAGAGCGGGAAGGTGACCTCGATCCCCTGGGCGATCAACGAGACGCCGGCGGCGTTCGGATCGTCGCCCGAGCCGAAGTTCGCGAGGATCCGCAGGCGGCCGGCGAGGAGCCCGTCCGCGAAGTCGCTCACCACGCCCGTCGTCCAGCCAGCCTCTCCACCCGCCACGGCTGCAGTCGCCTCCTGGATGCTTTGGTAGTAATGGACGGGAGCATTCAACCCGGTCGCGTCGTGGAGGAGCATGCTCTGAATGTGCGTGTTTCCGCCTCGCGGCGCTGCTGCGCAGACCGCTCCGGCTGCGAGCATCCCTCGGACGTCCTGCCATGGTGCATCCCGCCGTACAGCCAGCAGGTACGTGTCGGCGACAAGCCGACCCAGAGGCGTGAGGTCCGAATAGCGGACCGCCAGGTGCCGCTTCACTGGCGTGGTGAGGTACGTGGGCGTGCAGCTTGCCGCCACGGATCCATCGCCGGCAGCGGCGGCCAGGGCCATGATCGCGTCCGCGCCGTCGCCGCCGGGGAGATGCTCGACGGCCGGTTTCGTGCCCGCGGACGCCTCGAGAATCGCAGCCGCGAGCGCCCCGAGCAGCCGATCCGGGCCGCTCCCGGGCGAGCCGTGACTGATGAGCCGTAGCCGTTGGGGCGCGGATGATGACTGCATTCAAGCCTCCTTGTCGCGGTTTCCGCCCGCCCATGTCGAGTAGAAGTCGCGCACGTGCGGCAGCAGCCGCTGCGCGAATGCTCCAACCCCTTCCGGCCTGCCCCCCCGGCTCAGTCGCTCGCGGACCTGGGCGTGAATCGCCTCGCGATCCACGTGTACGAATTGGCCGTCGCGGAAGATCGCCCGCCCCGCGACGAACACCGCTTTGACCGGGGGCTTGGCCCGGCGGACGACCGCGTCGATCGGGCGCACTCCGGCGTCGAGATACGGCGTCTCGACCGGCGTCCAGTCCAGCACGACGAGGTCGGCGGATCGCCCGGGCTCCAGGAAGCCGATCTCCGGATCGAAGCCGGTCGACCGGGCCCCTCCCCTCGTGCACATCCCAAACACTTGCGTCGCGGAAAGGCCCGGCGCACCGTGCCTGATTCCTTGCTGCTGGCTCAGCGCCAGGCGCATCTCCTCAAGGATGTCCTTCCGGTCGTCGATGCCGGCTTCGTCGATCCCGATGGCGACGGGGACGCCACGCGAGGCGAGGGCAACGATGGGCGCAAGCCCGCTGCGGAGACGGAGGTTGGAGCTGGGATTGTGGCACACGACGGTGCCCGTGTTCGCCAGTATGTCGAGATCCTCGGGCGTCAGCCAGACCGCATGGGAGATCGTCGTATCGGGGCCTAGGACGCCGAGGTCTGCCATGTGGCGAACAGCCGTCGTCCCATAGAAGCGGGCAGCCCAGTCCTGCTGGTAGATCGTCTCGAGGACGTGGATGTTCAGGCGTGTCCTATAGCTGGCGGCGAGATCTCGAGCCTTGATAAGCAAATCGTCGGAGCACCAGACAGGGTTCGTAGGCGCGACCTGGATTCGCACCAGCTCGTTGGGTGCGCTCGCCAGCCCCTCCAGCATCGAAGCCACGCACGTCAGCTGCGCCTCGATTGGGACCTTGCGGCGGCCGACGAACGCCGTCGCCTCCGACCTCAGCTCGATGGGCAGCCCGGCGATGAACGCCTTGTCGTCCGCGTATACAAGGTAGTTCCGGTCACGAAGGCCGAATGAGAACGTGGCTCTCATGCCGACGTCGGCATAGGCTCGGAGGACCTCTCGAGCGGTCCGCATCCAGCCATCAGGGCCAGTAGCGCCGGAGGCGCCGCGGTGGAGGTGCTGGACGGCGGTGACACCGGACGCCACCAGCTCCATCGCGCCGCACAGCGTGTCGAAATACGGATCGACGTCGGGCTCGGCGTTCCGGTACAGGCCCCACAGCTCCAACGGCAGGTCGGGCGAGCCAAGCTGGAACGGAGAGAGCCCGACGTGGTGGTGGGCGTTGACCAGACCTGGGAGCACGACGTCGTCTGGCGAGCCGTAGGTCTCCGCGGCTGGATACCTCGCCGCCAGCTCGGTCCGGCGTCCGACCTCTCGTATCCGTCCCTCCACCACGGCGACGGCGCCATCCTCGACGATGCTCGGCTCGCCGCCAGCGGTGACGCCGCAAATCACGTATCGTCCGCGGACGAGACAGACCGGGGCGCCATCGGTCGGAGCTGCCCCTGGTTCGTCTGCTCTGACCGTGCGCCCGGCAGCCGGGACTTTGCGCTGAGCGCGGTTCGCCGTGCCCGCTTTCATCGCCACGACCCGGCCGTGCGCCGCTCGAGGTGCCGGAAGGCGATCGTGATGCCCGTCACGAGAGCGAGGTAGAAGATGGCGCTGGTGATGAGGAACGGATACGGGCGGTAGGTCGTGCTGATCATGCGATAGGTGACGCCCGTCATCTCCGCCACGGCAACGACGCTCGCGAGGGAGGTGCCCTTCAGCAGAAGGATGAGGTTCGATGTCCAGGGCGGCAGAACGACGACAGCGGCCTGCGGCAGCACGATCCGCCGAAGGATATGGGAGAACGGCAGTCCAAGCGACCGTGCGGCGTCGAGCTGATCGCGCCGGAGGGCGAGCAAGCCACAGCGGAACGTCTCGCTCATGTAGGCGCTCGTTGAGACCGTCAGCCCGACGATCGCCGCACTGTCCGGCGAGAGGAAGATGCCCATTTCGGGCAGCCCGTAGAACGCATAGAAGAGCACGAGCAGGGCCGGGACGCAGCGCAGGAACCAGCTGTAGACCTGGCAGAACCGGGCAATCGGCTTAGGGCCGAACTGGCGCAGCACAGCGATCACCGAGCCGAATATCGTGCCCAGGATTGCCGTCACTACGAAGATCCAGACGGTAGTGATCCCGGCCTGAACCAGCAGGGGCGCATTGTCGAGAACAATCTGGAAGTCCACTCGTGCGCTCCTACTTCCAGCGCTCGAAGCGTCGTTGGCTGTACGACTCGCCCCATAGCAGCAGCGTGTTGATCGCGATGTACAGCACGGCCGCAACCGTGAAGACCTGGAACGGCTCATTGAGGACGGACATCACCGAACGCGACCGCCCGATCAGCTCGGCCACCCCGATGACCGACGCAACCGAGCTTCCCTTGACGACCTCCGTGGCCTGGCTGATGTATGCCGGCATCACGGATGCCGCGGCCTGGGGCACGACGATCCGGGCGAAGATGTGGCTCCGGCTAAGGCCCAGCGAGACGGCCGCCTCACGCTGATCGTTGGGGACCGCGATCAGGCCTGCACGGACGATCTCGCCGATGTATGCGGCGTTGATAAGGACGAACGCCGTTACGGCCGACAGGAACGGCGACAGCGTCAGGCCGAGTTCCGGCAAAGCAAAGAAGACTGCGAAGAGCACCAGGAGATCAGGGAGTCCCCTGAAGAGCCACGTGTAGGTGAACGCGACACGGTTCGCCAGCCCGCCGCTCGTGCGCGCCACCGCAATGCAAGTGCCAAGAAGCGTGCTCGCCACGAGCACCACGACAGTCAACGTGACCGTCAGTGTCGCGCCCTCGAGGAGGAGGTTGATCCCCTGATTGAATGTCATCCGTCCGATCGCCCTGCAGTACGTCGATCGTGACAATCGAGGCTGCGGCCTCCCCTATCACGATCCATCTGACGAGCCGACGCGCCCGGGGCCGGGAGCCTGTTGTCCTCCCGGGCCCGAGCGCGTCGACCGACAATCGTTAGCCGAACGAGCTTCGCAGCTCGTCCTTCTAAGAAGGCATCAGGCCAAGTTGCGTGAGGTTGTCGACGGACACGGTGTTGCCGAACCACTTCTGGTCCATTTGGGCCATTGTGCCGTCCTTGAGCTCCTTCCCGATTTCGCAGTTCACCCCCTGGATGAGGGCGGTGTCCTGGTTGCGGAAGACTGTGCCGCTCGCCATAAGGCTGATGATCGCGTCAGTACCTTCGAGGAGACGGAGCTGCGATCCTTCGGGCGCGGTGTTGATGTAGTACTGGAGCTCGGAGGAGTCCCCAGCGACCGCGTCCACCTGGCCGGCCAGGAGCGCCTGGCGCGCCTCGAGTGCACCCGGGAACCCAAGAGCCTGCTTCGGATGGGCCTTTGCAACGGCCTCGGTGTACTCGGCCTCGCCGTCGGCGCCACCGAGCTTGTAGTTGGCCATGTCCGCCCAGGTGTGGATGCTGCTCGACTTCTTCACCACGAGCGTGGCGCCGTTGGCGACATACGCCGTGGAGAGCGTGAAGTCCTTGGATGCCTTGCGGGCGTCGGTCTGGCCGACGCCGGCGCCGCCCATGTCAAACCGTCCCGAGGTCAACCCGGGCAGCATCGCGGAGAACGCTCCCGCTGCGAAGTTCACCTTCGCGATGCCGAGATCCTTGGCCCAGAGATTTACCAGGTCGATGTACATCCCCTGGGAGTTGCCGTTCGCATCGAGGAAATCGAGCGGCGGCGCAGTGGTGGAAACCGACACGGTGAGGGTGCCGGCTTGGACGAACGTAGATGCATCGACGGTTCCGCAGTTTATCGGCGTCGCGCTCGCGACCGGAGCCGAGGGCGCCGGAGTAGCCGGAGCCGAGGGCGCCGGAGTAGCCGGTGCGACGGTCGCTGCCGGAGCCGTGGGCGTCGCCGAGGCTGAGCACCCAGTCACAAGTGAGGCGAGGATAAACGGCGTGACGGCCAGGCCGAGTAGACGTTTGCTCTGTTTCATATCGCGGCTTCCTCGTTGCGAAACTGACGACGGAAACACGAACGACCGAAGGCGAGTGGGCGATGGTAGTCCTTCGGCTTCCGCTCCCCAAACTTTGGGCGTCCTCCGTGGCTTCAGCCACCTCCCATCCATGTGGCGCAGCGGTGGCACCAGGCGGGGGCAATGACGGACCAGGTGCTGCGCCGTTCTCGAGGCCACATACACTGCGTGTGACGCCACATGAGCCACCACTGCCTAGACTACAGTGTCGCCCAACCCGAGTCAACGGGGGCATCCTCTCGGGGCGCCATGCTGGAGATCGGGTCACGGACGCTCATTGAGGGAGCTGACAGGCCCCGGATGGACAGACCGTGGCGCTTCTGGAGGGAAACATGCCGACCGGAATTGGGCCGCACCTTAGCCCTGCGGGCGTTTGCGGTCACCCCGGCAGGTTCCGGGGCCCGGTTGCGCGTGGGAGGACCTGAGCCGGGTCCTCGCTGACGTGCGCGCATCACCGGCTGCGGTGGGCCCTGATCTCCTCCGTGAGGGCCGGCACGATCTCATGAAGGTCGCCGATCGCAGCTGCGTGTGCCACGTTGAGAATCGGAGCGGCGGCGTCGGTGTTGATCGCGACGATGGTCTCGGAGGCATCCATTCCGACGCGGTGAGCGAGCGCACCCGAGATGCCGCAGGCAACGTACAGCCTTGGTTTCACGGTCTTGCCCGTCTGGCCGACCTGCCTCCCCGCGGGATACCAACCACGATCCACGAGCGGTAGCGACA
>Ga0182027_10005388_pt1 | contig 19472 bp, 13 predicted proteins | sample 712E1DmetaG_FD_121300 | JGI IMG/M metagenome (GOLD analysis project Ga0182027, IMG submission 121300) | Permafrost microbial communities from Stordalen Mire, Sweden - 712E1D metaG (Illumina Assembly) | ecosystem: Environmental > Terrestrial > Soil > Wetlands > Permafrost | place: Sweden...
CAAGCCTGACGGCGGCCGCACCGTAACGGGTCGCCAGCCAGCGGTCAAACGCTGTAGGCGTACCACCTCTTTGCAAATGGCCCAGCACCGTCACGCGTGTTTCATATCCCTGCTCCTCGATGTACTCCCCCACCAAATGGCCGACGCCTCCTAAACGCGGCACATACATTTCATCGCCGCTGCGCGAAAAGACTTCGTTCCCACCCAACGGTTTGGCACCTTCCGAAACTGCCAGGATGCTGAATAAACTGCCGCGCACGATACGCCGGCGAATCTTCCCTAGAACCGCTTCAAATTTGAACGGGATTTCAGGGATCAGGATCACATCCGCGCCGCCCGATATCCCGGCGTGCAGGGCGATGAAGCCTGCTTCGCGTCCCATCAACTCCAACACCATCACGCGGTGATGCGCTTCTGCAGTGGTGTGCAGGCGGTCAATCGCTTCCGTGGCAATATTCAAGGCGGTATCGAAACCAAAGGTCACTTCCGTGCCGCCAATATCATTGTCAATCGTTTTGGGAACACCAATCACGGGGATTCCCTTTTGGTACAACTCGTGCGCGATCCGCAACGTGCCATCCCCACCGAGAACCAACAATGCCTCCAGGCCGGATTGTTGCATGGCATGGATCAGGTCATCCGATTTATCAACGGTGATTTCCCTGCCATCCTGAAACACCTTGCGGGCAAACGGATTCCCACGGTTGGCTGCGCCGAGGATGGTGCCGCCACGCGGCAAAATCCCGCTTACCTCCTTCAGACCCAAAGGGATGATCCCATCATCCTTCAGAAACCCATCATAACCGTCGAGCACTCCATAGATTTCGCAGTCATATTGCAGGATGGCTGTTTTGACTGCGGCGCGGATTACCGCGTTCAGGCCGGGAGCATCGCCGCCGCCGGTTAAAATCCCAATTCGTTTCATGGATGGTTCCTCCTCGAACCAGAATCTATTTCATTGCTATCATACCTCAATCCACATGGCCTTCTCAAATTCCATGGTGAACCGATGCTTTGTCATTTTTTAACGCGAAGAACGCAAAGTTCGCTAAGATTCTTGTTTTTTCTTCGCGCTCGCCTGCCCTCGTTCCCTGCCCTTGTGTTTTTCAAGGGTTGATGATCGCGCACTTGGCGGTTCTTCCTCTGATCTTGAGAAAACCCTGCCTAAATTCATAATCTTTCTTGCTTTTCGGGAATATTACCCATATAATCAACCCATGATGGAACAAAAGCCGGCATCCTTAATACAAACTTTGACAAAGTGGCTGATTCCCCTGGCAGCCATCGTGGCTTTAGGCGCCTGGATCTATATTGCGCCGCCCGGCTTGATGGGAAAATTGGACGCGATCGGGTACGCGGTCTGTCACCGTCTGCCATCGCATTCACTTTTCATCGGAAATATACAGTTTCCATTGTGTGCGCGTTGCACGGGTGAGTTCAATGCCGCCGCCATCGCCGTGATCCTTCAAGGATTCATCAGCCGGAAGAAAAGCAAACTCCCCAATCGCGGCATCATCGCCGTGCTGGTGGTTTTCTTCCTGGCCTTTGCGATAGACGGAAGCAATTCCTATCTCGCATTGCTTAAACAAAGTTACAGCAATGCGTTCATGAAAATCCCCAACCTTTACGTCACAACCAACGTGACCCGGGTCTTCACCGGCAGCGGCATGGGCATCGCCATGGCATCGGTCCTTTATCCGATGCTTAACCAGAGCATCTGGCGCGCGCCCGAAGACAAGCCGGCCCTCGAATGGCCTCAGTTCGGACTATTAGTCGGCATCGTGCTTCTGTTCGACTTCGGCGCTTTGAGCAATTTCGATGCGATCCTTTATTTCATTGCAATCCTCAGCACGCTGGGCGTTTTGGCCTTGTTGACAATGGTCTTCAGCATCGTCTGGGTCATGGCCATGAAACAGGATAACGCCTTCGAGCACCTGCGTCAATTATGGCTGCCTGCGCTGGCAGGTTTAACCCTGGCTTTTATCCTCATCCTCGGCATTGACCTGTTCCGGTTCAATCTCACGCACACCTGGACCGGATTTCCCGGATTGACGGGTTAGGTATGGAGGCATAGGTATGGAGGCATTGCTCGGCATCTTCACGGCATTTGGACTTTCAGCCAGTGCGGGCTTGAACGCCTATATCCCGCTTTTGGTCATCGGCGTCATCGCACATTACACCAACCTGATCAAACTCAGCCCGCCCTATGATGTGCTTGCCAATCCTTATATTTTGATCCTGATCGGCGTTCTGCTCATCATCGAAATGCTGGCAGATAAAGTGCCGGTTGCAAATCACATCAACGATCTGATCCAAACTTTCGTCCGGCCTGTGGCGGGCGCGATCGCCTTCGCGGCCAGTACGAACATCGTAACGGGCATCCATCCGATCCTGGCGCTGGCTTGCGGATTGTTGGTGGCGGGAAGTGTGCACGTGGTCAAGTCCGCGGCAGTTCGCCCCATGGTCACAGCCACAACCGCCGGCATGGGAAACGTACCGGTCAGCGTGGCGGAAGATATCACATCAACGGTTGTATCCTTTTTGTCCATTCTCGTTCCGGTCGCCATTGCCATTCTGGTCATTATTGCCATTGTGCTTCTTATGTGGTGGTGGGCGCGCAGGACGAGCAAGAACGAATCCGCCTGAGCGCGGAAATCAAAATTCATCCGGAGGCAACTATGAACGACCAAAATCCATCCATGGACTTCAACCCCGGCCCGGCGCCGACAAAAACCAATAAAAGGACTTGGCTTATTGTAGGAATTGTTGTTGTGGTTTTGTGCTGTTTTTGCTTCGGAGTTTTCATTATGTATCAATATCTTGGCGATCCAATCATGCAAGCGATCAAACAAGCTTTAGGACATTAATACCTATTCAGGTAACACTTGCTGCCTAAAAAACTCTACCTCAAAACAACCACATTTTGGGTCAAAATCTGCAAGGCAATTATGGTTAACCTGAAAAATGCAATTGTTATGAAACAACAGCCTCCATGAAAATCGGAGGCTATTGTTCTTCAAACAGATGCTGGAGTTCCGCCAGTGCGTCTAATGCTTTATCTCGTTCAAATGCACCCAGGAATAGATTATCAAACTCATCCTGATCCAACACGGTTTGTTTCCCGTCAGCGGAGACCCACAAGTCCAGAGCCAGATCCACATACGACACTGTGTCATCGCTCAAGACCGCAGGTCTGCCAACGTTGCAATACCAGCCCTTGAGCCTGCCATCATCGCGGTCATAAATCTCAAAGATGTTATACCAGCGGTCCGTGTAGAACGTTTCGACAAAACGATCGTTCTCTTTAAAGGTCACATCCATGAACGGCAGATCGGGGCGGTTAAAGAAGGCCTCCAGCACGACCGCATTCGGTTCGCGGCGCAGCACCTGTCCTTCATACTGCCACGTCACACGGCCTTTTAAATCTTTCTTTAGAACTTTGATTACCTCGCTCATCCCAAACATTCCAGCTTGATTTTGATTTCGATCTTTTGTCCAATCTTCGGTTCATTTTTCAAATAAAAGTATAAACCATCATCCAGCCTGACTTTAAATCCGTCCTGCTGGAAGACCACGTCCGCAACACGGTCTTGAATTTTATTCGATTCACCGGCAGCTGCGCGCGGGCGCACCAGCAAATGAACTTTATCTCCGGCCTGATGCGGATGCCCGCACTTCACATCGAAGATGCCAAACCTGGTTTCGACCTCCCAACCTTTCGACTTTCCACCTTGCGACCGGCAATTTCCCTCGATCACATTTCCCAACCCAAGAAATTGCGCCACCCAAACTGAATCCGGTTTCGACCAGACCTCCGCAGGAGTCCCTTGCTGAACAATTTGTCCCTCATGCAAAAGCAGGACGCGGTCGGCGATGGTAAAGGCTTCATCCTGATCGTGAGTCACATAAACGGCAGGGATTCCCGTGCGATGAAGAATGCCGCGCAGTTCAGCGAGCAACTCCTCGCGCAAGGCGCGATCCAAGGCCCCCAGCGGTTCATCGAACATCAGCAGACGCGGCCCGGGAGCCAGCGCACGCGCCAGTGCCACACGCTGTTGTTCCCCGCCGGATAAATCGGTTACTTTGCGAAGCTCGAAGCCGCGCAGATTTACCAAATCCAATACTTCGATAACGCGCGCCCTGATCTCAACGCTTTTCCAATTCTTCATCTTCAAACCAAAAGCCACATTATCGAAAACATTCAGGTGAGGAAAAAGTGCATAGTCCTGAAAAACCAGCCCAAAATCCCGCAGATGAGCCGGTGTGGAAGACAGATCCTCTCCATCCCACAAAATTTGTCCCGCATCCAGAGGTTCGAGGCCGGCAATCATCCGCAGCAGAGTTGATTTGCCGCTACCTGAAGGCCCAAGCAGACAAATCGTCTCACCCGCCCCAAGGACAAACGAAATGCCATTGAGAAGAGGTTGTGTTTCATAGGTTTTACATAGATCATAAACTTTCAACATAGATTCTTAAGACCGGGTTACAAAGATTCAAACAAGAGAGTAACAGCCTTTGTGTGCGGCGGATCCTTCGTGTTTAAAATAAATTTTCCGTGCCGGGTAAACGTCCTTTCTCGATGAGCAAAATACCGGCAGTGGTCAGCGCCATCAAGAGGGTTGCCATCGCCATCGCCTGGCCGTAATTCAACGCGCCGGGCTGTGATAGAAAGCGATAAATGGCAATGGGAATGGTGGGATAGTCGGGGCGCGCCAATAGGAGGGTCGCGCCGAATTCGCCGAGTGAAATGGTGAATGCGAAGGCAGCGGCATTCAGGGTTGCACGGCGGAGGATCGGCCAATCCACATTTTGCCAGACGCGGAACGGTGAGGCTCCCAGGGAGGCCGCGGCCTGACGCAACCGTTCAGGGATGGCGGCAATGGCGGGTTGTAATGTGCGGATCACAAAAGGCAAGGCAACCAGAGTATGCGCCAGCGGGACAACCCAGGGGGAAATCAACAAGCGGCCAAAGGCAATGATAAATCCCAAAGCAAGGGTTACGGCAGAGGCGCCCAGCGGAAGGATCAAAATGGGATCGAGAATCCTCTCAAGACGACCGGGCCGGGCCAGCGCAGACGCAGCGGGAAAGCCAAGGAGCAACGAAAGGATCACCGTTGCGCCTGCATAGCCCAATGAATTAAGCGCGGCCTGGATCGGCGGCACGTAAAACAACGAGTCGCGGCGGTTGATGAATAACTCGGTGTAATAGCCGGCAGTCAAACCGGAAAGGACCGGCGTTCCCCCGCCGCGGAGCACATTGAGGCTGGAGACAGAACGAAGAGGCAGGGCAAGCATGGGTAAAATAAAAAGGGCAAAAAGTAAAGTGCAAAACGCAATGACAAAGATCCTTTCGCGGATCGTTTTCGCCTTATGTTGAAGAGTCGAGCGCGGCGCAGACTGAACCACCACGCGCGTCGCAAGACGTGTATAAAGGATGGAGAAGATCAATATGCAAAGCAGTTGAATGAAGGCCAGCAATGCCGCCAGGGGAAGATTGAGCATCTGCAAGGCCTGAATATAAATCTCCACTTCGAGCGTTGCGAAGGTCGGGCCGCCAAGCAGAAGAATGACCCCAAAGCTGGTGAAGTCAAACAAGAAGACGAGCAGGGAGGCGGCCAAGATCGAAGGGAGAAGTAAAGGCAGGATTACATGTCCCCATACACGGCGGCTATCTGCACCGAGGGAACGCGCGGCATGTTCCAGTTTCGGGTCAAGTCCCGAGAGTGCATGGCTGACCAAGCGGATCACGATGGTTGTGTTGTAAAAGACATGAGCGATCAGGATGGCGCCCAATGTGCCAACAAACGGGATGGGGGAAAAGGGAACCGGGGAATGGGTTAACCCATTGAAAAGACTCGCCAGGCCAATGTTGATCCAGCCGCGCGGACCGAGCAATGCGTTGAATCCCGCCGCGACCACAACCGTTGGCAGCATAAATGGAACCGTGGTCAGGGCGCGCAAGAGCGACTTGCCATGAAAATCAAAACGGGAAAAGAGGTACGCACAGGGCAAACCGACAAGCAACGTGAGCAGGGTGGATAAAAAGGCCTGGTAAAAAGTAAAAAGCAAAACGTGAAAAACAAGTTGAAGATTATCCGCCTTGACAGTCTCCATGCTCAACCCGAAAGCCAGGATGCGGAAAAAAGGATAAAAGAATAAGACGCCCAGAAAAGTCAGCGGAGCCAGCCAAAGCAGGACACGACGATTCATCATGAAATTCATTTCGAAATTTACAGGGGAACAGCTGGATAAGTTACGGCTGTGCCCCAGCGTTGTTTAATGCAACACTGCGTCAGTCCAGGCCTGGACCCAGGCCTGCCGGTTATTGGCGATATCGTCCGAACTCAACGTCGCGGGTTGTGAAGGGATCGGGGCAAACTTTGTAAAGGCATCCGGCAGGGAAATATTCGACGCCACAGGATACACTGCCATTTGCCCGGGCACATCGGCCTGAAACTGCGCACTCAACATAAAGTCAACGAATTTTTGCGCGAGAGCAAGATGTCCGGTGCCTTTGAGAATGCCGACGAATTCAATTTGATGGAAACAGCCATCGGGTCCGACCACTGCCGCGACGGACGCCTCGGCAATCGGCGTTGAGGCCGACATCACTTCATAAGCAGGGTCGGTGGCATACGAGACGACCAGCGCTTGTGCGCCCTGACCGCTGGACCCGCTGAAGTTGGTGTAATAGGCCGTATCCCAGCCATCCACGACCACCACGCCATTTGCTCGCAATTGTTTCCAATAATCAAGATAGTTCGAGGTTCCAAAGTGTTTAATGGTGGCAAGCAAAAAGTCGAGGCCCGGGGATGAAGTAGCCGGGTTCTCCATCACGAGCAAACCTTTATATTCCGGTTTAGTCAAATCTTCGAGACCTTGCGGTGCGGAGAGATTATGTGCATTGAAATAGGCCTTGTCATAGACCACGCAGACATAACCGTGATCCACAGGCAGGGCACGGTTCGAAGGGTCGAGTTGAAACCCGGCGGGGATATTCTTCAGGGCAGGGGAAGCATACGGCTCATAAATATCGGCAGCAAAAGCTTCCGAAAGCAATGTATTATCCACGCCGTACAGCACATCTGCCAGCGGTGCACTTTTGGAGAGGATGGTTTTGTTGAGCATTTCCCCGGCGTCGCCGCCACTGATAAAGGTAATTTTAACATTGTTATTCCGCTCGAAGGCCTGAATGACATTATCGCTCACGGCGAAGGAATCGTGCGTCATCACGGTGAGTGATCCTGGGCCGGATGGCTTTGGGGCGCAGGAGACCAACAGGATCAACAAAACGAGCAAGGGAATCGAAAAGCGTTTCATAATTGTCCTTTCCATAAACGACGGTGTACAACCAGGAGCAACCCGGTTTCAATATTGACTTCAGCAACCGTTTCCAGCATTTCATTGCTGATGCCACGCGTCTTATCCGGATAAAGGGTTTCGTCATTCAGCGGCCAGCGAAGCCCATTTGTGCGAATGCCTGTGACGGCGCCATTCCAGGGAATCAACGAAACAAGATCGCCGCGTTCCCCTTCGATCCTTCCACAGAAAACCGGAGATGGCACTTGGGGATGTCCCCGGCAAAAGAAGACTTCCTCCACCCCATCATCGAGGCGGCAATCGAGGGAAGCAAGCCTGGAGTCGGATAGCAGGGAAATATTCCCAAGCGTCTGATCGAGGCGGCCACCCAAGGCACCCACGATCAGAATGGATGACGGTTTCTGCTCCAGGGCACGGTTCAAAGCCAGTTCAAGATCTGTTTCGTTCTTGTCGCGCGGATGAAGTTCGATGGGAATACCGGCTTGATTCAGCCGTTGAATTTCCTCCTGGGTGGCAGAATCCATATCGCCCACCACAAAATGCGGGGATACACCAAGAGCCAGCGCATGGCGGGTGCCGCCATCCGCGCAAAGGATGGTATCATCCGGTTTTAGGAGCTTGCGGGTTTTTTCAAGGTCGGGCAATTCGCCATTGGCAAAGATCAACACGCGGGACATAATCTCATCTCTACCATCACCGCCTCCAGGAAGCGGGATGGGTAAAACAAAAACCATCCTCAGCGGAGGATGGTTTGATTTGAAACAATGTTCCCTCCGCTGGTATTAACCAGATCAGGTAATGCGGGTCGAGCGTTCGGCGCTCCTCTCAGCCTGCCACACAGGCTCCCCGTTCTATGGATTGTATGGGGATAAATATACTCTAAAGTCTTGGAATGTCAACCTGTTATTTTGTCGCGTTATTTTGCCAGCGCCGACTCCAAATCGGACAAAATATCCTCGACGGACTCGATCCCCAAGGATAAGCGCACCAGCCCATCGGGAATCCCGACGCGCGCACGCTCCTCGGCAGTGAGACTGCGATGGGAGGAAGAGGCAGGATGCAATACAAGCGAATATACATCGCCCAGCGTGGTGGCGGGCAGACAGATCTTCAGGGACTCCATGAAGCGATAGATTTGCGCCTTATCCGCGCCCTCTATTTCAAAGGATAGCACACCGCCATAGCCCTTATCATCAAACAATTTCCTTGCCAAGGCATGCTGCGGATGATCTGAAAGTCCAGGATAGTTGACCTTTTTCACACGCGGATGTTTTTTAAGCCATTCGGCGACTGCTTGGGCATTTTGACATTGCTGTTTCATGCGCAAGGGCAGGGTCTTCAAGCCGCGCAGGGCCAGCCAGGCTTCAAACGGACCGAGTACGCCGCCGACCAGTTTATTCAACTCGAAAAGTTTGGCTTTGTTTTCCCTGGAGGTGGCGACCACGCCTGCCAATACATCGCCATGGCCCGATAGATACTTGGTGGCGCTGTGAATAATGAAGTCTGCGCCATGCACGACCGGGTTAAGCAGGTATGGCGAGGCGAAGGTATTATCCACCAGCAGCGAGGCGCCATGACGATGCGCAAGCGCGGCCAAAGCGGGAATATCGGCTACTTTCAGCAGGGGGTTGGAAATGGATTCAACGTATAGCACCACCGCGCCGGTTTCTTTCAAAGCCGTTTCCACCTCGGCGTGATCGGCGACATTCACCATACGCACATTCACATCCAAGCTTTTGAACAAGGAACGCAAAAGGGAAAAGGTTGCGCCGTAGACATCCAGCGCGGCCACGACCGAAGTGCCCGCTTTCAGTCCGGCGGCCAGCAAGGAGGCGTGGATGGCCGCCATCCCGGAGCCATAGGCCTGTGCAGCTTCGGCCATCTCCAAATCTGCAACCGCGTTTTCAAATGCTTCCGTGGTCGGATTGGCATAACGCAAATAGATCTGACCGCGTTTGGTGCCCTCAAAGACGGCATCCAGATCATCCATGCTCTCGTATAAATATCCGACGCTGGGCCAGATGGGCGTGGTCACGGGCGTGTAATCGGCGGGAGGCACGCGTTCGCCCGCATGCACGGCGCGCGTTTGAAAAGATTTATTGGAGAGATTTTTCATAACTGATCACCTTTCGTTAATTTCTATCATCACAAAGTTTATTTCTTGTAAACCAAGTGAAGGCTATCGATCAATTGGTCAAGTGTTTGCTGGAAGATTGTATTCCATGATCTACTTCATGATGCACTTAAGCCAAGGGCTGGATTTCCAGTTTTCGTTCATCGCCACGGTACCAACCCATCCGCACGCGAGTAGCTGCACGCTGCTCATGAGAAGCAAAACGCCCTGCAGGGTGCATCAACCTCGCAAGGCGTTCCTAAACGATCACTTTGTTCCCAGTCATGAAGCAGGCAAATCCGCAGGAATTCTCTGGTAGAGAAATTCCTTCATATCCGCAGACTGGCCTGCATGTTCAATGGTCATACTGACCACACGGCCCTGGCTGTCAAGATCGAGATAAATATTTTCGTTCAATTCCCGTGTCTCCACAGGTGTGTTGGTGGAAAATTCCACGAGTGTGGTATCTGTATCCTCAAAATATTTGATGTGCATGGCTAATTTTCAAAATGATAACACGATCGGGAGTTATCGAGTCTATCGAAAGTATTGCGTGGTTTTCATGGCCTTGTTTCAAGCATACAGCGAAACCCCCAACCTTGCAATCCCCTTCCTTATCGTACGCGGCGTTTCCATTCCTCCTTCAATTGCAGTTCGCGCGGGCTAATCCCTGATTCAAGCGCGAGGAAATCCGTAAGCAGGCGGTTGAATTTTGCCGTCTCATCTATCATCGGGAAATGTCCCGAACCTTCCAGGTTGATCTGGTGCATGTGAAGCGAAAGGTGCGCGGCATTCTCAGCGGGAGGAATAGAGATGCAGGGATCATTCTGTCCATAGACAAGCAGGCAGGGAATATCCTTATCGCGGAATTGCGTGAACAGACTATCCGACTGAAAACCATTTAAGGAAGCCGCGATAGCGCCCGTATCCACCTTGGAAGCATCGGAGAGAGCCGTCACCGCTTCCGGCGTCCGGCTGGAGAGCCAATCTGCCAATTCAGTGGCAGTGGAGGTGCGCAGTCTGCTATTGATGGAGTTAAAATCGAGGGGAAGGTTGATGGCCATGATGCGATCCACACTGCCGGGCCGCTGAGCTGCGAATTGAAAACCGACCAGCGCTCCGAGGCCATGTCCCACTATGGCTATTTTCCCAATGCCCATTTCATCCAAAAATCGGGTGACCAGGGAGGCTTGCTGTGCCAATGAATATTGGCTTGAATCGTGGGCTGTATCTCCATACCCAAAAAGGTCGAGCGCGTAGGCGCGGAATGAGGTGGAGGCCACCTGCATTGCAGCAATCCAATATCGCCATGATCCGACCCAACTGTGCAGGAAGACGATGGGACGCCCGCGTCCCAGCGCTTCGTAATGCACAATGGTCTGGTCAAGGATAATGGCGCTCATGGGTTATTCCCTGAGCCTCGCGGGAAAGGTCTGATCCATCATTTTCCAAACTTTGCCAGGATCGCTCTGACACGATCGGTCAACTGATCAGGCGCAAACGGCTTGAGCAGGTAGTCCTCGGCGCCGGCATCCATGCCGATTTTTATTTCCGATTCCTGTCCCTTGGCGGAAAGGAAAACTATGGGAATGTCCTTCAACTCGGGATCGGCTTTCATCACGCGGCAGGCATCGTAGCCGGTCATGCGCGGCATACGAACATCCATAAGGATCAAATCGGGAAACTCGCGCGAGGCCATCTGCACGGCCTCTTCCCCGTTATTTGCAGTTGCCACCTCATAACCGGCAAACCGCAACGTGAATGCGACGAGATCACGGATATCGGGTTCATCTTCAGCGATCAATATTTTCGGCATATGGCTCTTATTTATCCTTTTGAATAGGTAAAGTGAAGGAGAAGACACTTCCCTTACCCGGGAGTCCCTCGCTCTTCATCCAAATTTGCCCATTGTGCATCTCGACCAACTGGCGCACGATGGGCAATCCCAGGCCCGTGCCCGGTGTTGCCAACACAAGCGGATGTTCGCCGCGATAGAAGCGCTCGAAGACGCGTTCCTGGTCGGCAGGCGCAATACCCACACCATTATCCTCTATATCCACTTGAACTTCCGTGGTGTTCAGCGCATGGATTTTCACTTTGATGGTCCCATTCTCGGGGGTGTAATGATAGGCGTTATCCACCAGGTTATCAATCACCTGCCGGACGCGTTCCGCATCGCCCATCACGCGCGGCAGATTTTTGGGGGCATTGAGGGAAAGTGTCATGGGCTTGCCTTCCTCCTGCGAACGACGCAGCAAATCACCGATCACGTCTTCGGCGATCTCCCTCAGGTCAAGCGACTGGGGGTCTAGAATGACGCGTCCAGCCTCGATGCGGGAAATATCCAGCAAATCGTTGACCAAAATATTCAAACGGTCAATATTATTCTTAACAATGCTGAGGAAGTGCGACTGGTTTTCGCTCACCGCGCCGGCTGCGCCCATCATAAGCACATCCACATAACCTTTGATGGCGGTCATGGGGGTGCGCAGTTCGTGGCTTACCGTCGCAACAAACTCGGACTTCAAACGGTCAACCTCCACCTCGTGTGTAATATCGCGGAAGATGGATACCGTGCCGAGAAAATCATTTTGCAGAATGACCGGTGCAAGATGGATCAAAGCAATGTGCCCATCGCCCAATTCCAATTGTTCGGCATACGTATCGCCGGATTGATAAGAACCGGGGGATTGGGACCAACCGCGGATGGTCTGCATCCACGAGGAGGCCGCCTTGCCAAATAACCCGCCGAAGTCTTCAAGCGGCTGGTCCATCACGTGCTCCGCCTTGATATCCAGGATCTTCTGAATGGATGAGTTCAGGAATGTAATGCGGTTATTCGGTCCCGTGACCAGGACGCCATCTGCCACAGCTTCAAGGATGGCTTGGGAGCGGCTGGCCTCTTCCTGCTGCTTGCGCAGCATCGAACCGAGGCGCTCGGCCTGGTCGCGGATCAATTCGTACAAGTGTGCATTGTTAATGGCTACAGCCACCTGGCTGGCAATTGCCTTAACCAGGTTCAAGGCGTCGGGAGTGAAGTAACGTTCCTCGCGGCGGAACACCATCAACACGCCGATCACGTCCTCAGCCACCAGCAGGGGGGCCACAATGGCGCTTCGGTGTTCGTGTGAAGTGGATCCTGACTGTACCCAGCGTTGATCCATTCGCAAATCATCAATCAGCGCCGCTTCCCGGTTCTGGACAACCCATCCCGCCAACCCCTCACCCACTTTTAGTGAAAAGCCGCGCCCACCCTCCTCAGATTGATTGGAGAGGTAACCGTAACCTGCGCGATAATGCAAAAGGTTATCGCCTGGATGTAAAAGCATGATGGTACCCTGCTCCGCCCCAATGGCTTCGTTTAGGAGGGACAAGGTACGGTTGAGTGCGCGGTCAAGGTCAAGGCTCGAAGATACTTCCGTCAGGATGCGGAGGAGGGTCTCGGTATTTTGTTGTTCGCGCTTTAATTGCGCCGTGCGTTCGACGACGCGTTGTTCAAGCTCCTGTGCCAATCGCTGGGTCTCTGCAAACAAGCGCCCGTTTTGGATGGCAACCACAGCCTGGTTCGCCAGCGTACTCAAGAGTTGAAGGTCCTCATCCGTATACGCATTGGTCTCGTAACTCTGTGTGGAAAGCATGCCAATGGTTCTGCTGCCCAGGGTCAGCGGAACAGCCAGAATGGAGGCGGGGGTGCCGCGCTCTCCCAACGTAAGCCCGCCCATCCCATCCGCCTGACCGGCATCATTAAGATTAAGCGCCTGGCCGCTCTTAATCACACGACTGCTTAATCCCTCTCCCAAAGGCACACGAATATTCGGCGTGCGGACATCCTTGTCCATCAAATAAACGCCTTCCACTTCCTGCTTCTCCTCATCGAGGATGCTGATCACAAACGCCTCCGCCGACATCAGCCGGCCGACTGCCTTGTGGATGGCGCTATAGATCTCCTCGGGTTCGAGGCTGGTGCTGATCTCGGAACTTGCCTGGTTGAGAACGGATAAACGTTCCGCAGTCCTCACAGTAGCTTGATATAAGCGGGCATTCTCGAGCGCAATGGCCGCCTGGTTTGCAATCGTACGCGCCAGTTCAATTTCAGTTAATGTGAAGCGCCCTTCTCCGATGATATGGGCAAACAGCAAGGCGCGCAGATTTGTCCCGCTTGCCAAAGGCAAAACAAGCAAGGCGCTGGTATCGCTGCCGACCAATTCCATGATCGGATGAAGATCAGGCTCAACCGCGACATTTTCCGTATTGAAGATCCCGCGTGATTCTCGCAGGCGTTCAAACAAGGGCGAATCCGGCAGCACCTGAGGCAAGTTATGCTTTGACCCGGGCGACTCCGCCTTCCAAAGCGCCTGCCCGTGTTCAAACGATACCGCCGAGGTGCGATTGACATTCAACGCCCGCCGCAATTCTTCGGCAGTCAGGCGCAGGATTTGATCGGCATCCAGTAAACCGCTCAAGGCGGACGAGAAGCGGTTTAGCAATGCAAGACGCTGTGAGCGTTGATCCAAATCCGCGGCGCGGCTCAAGCTTTCCTCGAAGAGTTTCGCATTATCCACAGCCACTGCGGCCTGACCGGCAAAGGTTGAAGCCAATTGAATTTGTTCCCGCGTATAGAAATGCGATTGCCATTTTTCAAGGGCGATCACACCGATCAATTCGCCCTTGGAAATCAACGGGATCCCAAGCCATGAAAGGTGTGGGGCTTCGACCGGCGGGAAGCGCGGGTCTTCGCGTACATCCGGCACCGAGATGGACTGGCCGCTTCGAATCATTTCATTGAACAGCGCGCTATCGGCAACCGCCACAGTCAAGCCAAGGCGCTTCTCCGCATCCGAAAAACCGCGCGCGGCGGCCACCGATAGATGTTCCTTGTCACGCAACCAAAGCGTGGCCGTATCAAAAGGCAGGACCGGCATAAGCTGATCAAGGAGGGATGCAGTCAATTGATCCGAGCGCAGGTTGGAAGTCATGGCAGTGGCGACATCGTTGAGGGCCTGCAATTGGCCTGCGCGTTCCGTCATGGCATGTACCAAGCGCACGTTTTCGAGTGAGAGCGCCACTTGCTGGGCAAGCGATACCATTAAGTTTTCATCTTCGACTTTGAATGCAGACGGGGTGTTGAAATTATCCAACACAAGGATGCCGAGCAATTGATCCCCCGCCAAAATCGGGACAAACAAACTGGAAACAGGCAACCGTCCACCAGTAGCCTGCCGATAGAGACCAAGTTTATCGGCCGAGAGAGCGTAATCACGTGGAAAATCAATCTCATCCACGCGCCGAGGCTTCCTGCCGGAGAAAACCATTCCCGGCAGAGCTTCACCCAGCCGGTACGAAATCCGCAACATACTATTGTTATCTGCATAGCCGGATACAGCCTGCGGCAAAAGCAAATCGTTTTGCTCGTTTAACATCAAAACCACGCCCGCATGAGCCGCGAGCAATACGCGGCGGCCGCTCTCCAGTAAGGCACGTATGATATTCGCCGGGTCGAGACCACTGATGCGGCGGCTGAAATCGAGCAGGAGATCAACTTCCTGCAACCGGCGGCGGGTCTCATTGAGCAGGGAAATATTTTGAAGGATCACAGAGGTCTGTCGTGAAATCTGATAATAGACCTGCCGGTCTTCCTCCGTGAAATTGGGCATCGGCTCGGAACTAAGAGCCAGCATGGCCGCGACCGGCTTATCCTCAACAATGACCGGCAAGCAAATCAAGCCCTTGGCGCGCAATTGGGAAAGCAGCGGAACATCGTGCCATTCGTTGCTTTCATCCAAGTTGGATATGAGGATAGGCTCACCGCTCTGCAAAACCGCACGCAAAGGATTGCGCTGACCAAATAAAGATTCGGGATTTGTCGACTTGGGGATACTGCCGAGCATATGCAAAAGACGCGGTCCTTCGGCAGCGTTCTCCGCCACCAAAGCAGTGGTCATACCCAATTGAGTCAGCGTTTCGCGGCCAAGAGCCATCAACGCGGAGGATGCATCCAATTGCCGGCTGACGGACTCGGTGATGGCCAAACCGGCGCGCACACGTTGAGCGCGCCGGTCCAAGCCGTGTATTGCAATGGTTTGCTCCAAATCCTTGCGAAGCAGGACCGGCAAATCTTTTTGCGTAACATTAAGCAATTTCTGCTGGCGTTGCAGGCCCGAGGAAAACGCATCAATCCGACTCTTAAGCTCGTTATATCGCCTTGCATCGCTGATCACAAAGGCTGCCTGCGCGGCGAAGACCTCGAGGGAATCAATGGTCGCCTGGTCTGGGCGCAAGCCGTTAATCGGATCGTCGAGGCTGATCACTCCCAGTGGATTGCCCTGTGCATCCTCCAGCGGGATCAGCAGAAAATCATCCGCGTTCCATGCGTTCAGCGCGGATTGCTGCTGCGAATAATTAGCAGCATAAACGTAATGAACGTCCGGTGGCAAGACCGGGGTTTGATCTGCCGGGATGTAATATGAGCGGCTGATCTTAAATTCAGGCTTCATCAACTGGAGCAAAGCTGAATATGGCTGCTTGCGCGCCAATAGTTCATTCAATGTTTCCTGCGGGATGCCAATGCCAACGACGCGTCGCAATTGGCCGCCCTCCGGCTCATAAAGGCTGACCAGCACCACCTGGAAAGGTGTGGAATCATGGATGCCTTGCGCGATTACCACCAAAGATTCTTCAAGTGAAACATCCGGACCGATGGCATAACTCGTGTTCGATAAGCGGGTCAGCGTTTCCGAGCGGCGGCGAAATACCTCTGAGCGCTGAAGTTCGCTTTGATACGACCAGGCATTGCTTAAAGCAACGGCGGCCTGGATGGCCAATGCATCCGCAAGGTCCATGGCCTTCGCGTCGAAATACGCCGGCTTTTTGGAGTGCAGTTGAAGCAATCCAATCAGGCGTTTCTGATGGAACAGGGGCGTCACCAACGCGGAATGGATGCCTGAATGCGGCGGAAAGAATCCTTCCTGGTCGAAATCAGAAACAAGAAAGGATTCCATCCTCTCGATCGCGCTTCTCTCGAACGGAGAAGGTTCGGTTCCCGGTGAACAACCGCTTGACTTGATCACGTGTGGGCTGTCTTTGGCGGAATCCGGGTCAATAAAGAGAACCGAGCCGCAATCTGCGCCCACGGAGCGAACCGCTTCGTCGCGCAGGGTTTCAAGCATTTGATTGAGATCCAACGAGACATTCAATTCGCGGCTCACCCGTGCGATGGTGATCAGCCGCTCCAATTGTTCGCGTAATGTCTGGTCAGTTTGTGAGCCGGTTTTTAGATTCTCGATGGCAGACGATAATTGTCCGGCAGCCGTCGAGACGATCTGCAAATCATAATCATTGAAAAAGTTGGTTCTGCCGCTGCCAAGGATCAATTCGCCGTTCAACTTCTCACGCAAGGAAAGCGGAATCACCATCAGGGATTCCAAATGCAAAACCTGTGCCAACGGTTGATACGCCGCCAGAGCGCGGGAATCGAGGCTCAGACGCCCGGTGATAAAGGGCTGCCCGCCTGTCATGGAATGATCATCAGCATGAGCGACTTCAAACTCTGCGAAGGCCTTCAAAACTTCGGGATTTATCCCTGTCACCGAGTCGCGATGCAAGCGCAGCTGGCCGCGTGTATCATCTGCTAAAAAGAGCGCACCTGCGTCCGCTTGAAACAGGTGAACCAACTCCTGAATGGAAACCTTGAGCATTTCATCCAGCGTGTTCGATGAAACGCCAAGGCTGACAAGATGGCTCAAGACATCCGAGCGTTGGGTTCGGATAAGGCTTTGTTGAATCAAGAGGGCATTCTCGATGATCGCCGCTGCTTGATTACCGACAATATTCATCAAGCGTAATTCGGAATCCGAGAACGGCAGCGGGCCGCGGCGATGGTGGGAAACTTGAAAATACCCCGCGACCTTCCCTCCAAACTGCAAAGGCATAAGGGCTGAATCGCGCAGACTGGCCGCAATGGCAATATCCGTCAAACCGAGTGTGCGCCAACTCTCATCCTGCGAGGCATCCATCGTCAAAATCGGCTGCTGCCCGTTGAGCAGGGATTCGGCCGGACTGCCCGGCACAATGGAGGCGCGATAGATTTCCACAATATGAACAGGCAGGCCGCGGAATGGCACCTGCCCCTCCAATAGATGCTTGTCCTCATCGTAAATCAAGAAGCCGACAATATCCGCATCAAAAAGAGGGGCTACACTATCCACGAGGCGGGCAAATAAATCCTTTGAATCACCAGCGGAATTCACCGCCTTTGCCAATTTGGCAAGCCCAGCCAATTCGGCAGAGTGACGCTGTTCCTCTTCGTACAGCAAGGAATTACGCAAAGCCAGCGCAGCCTGCCCGGAGACCAGTTTCAACAGGTTTACATCCTGTTGTGTAAAAGCCGGGCCGGATATTTGTCCGGCTTCGATCAGGCCAACCACCTGACCGCCAGCAATCAAAGGCATACCCAGATAAGACTGGAATGCGTCGAAGCTGCCATTCGCCTCCTGAGTCAACCAGGCGCGCATATCGGTTATCAGCAGTAAGCCATTGCCCGCAATCAAGCTCTCGGAAAATTTTCCAAACTGGCTTTGTGAAATGCGAACAAGTTCATGCCTTGATTGATCCTCGGTCTGAAAACGATATGGAATAAAAGCCTGTGCTTCGGCAGTCCAGACTTTGATTTCCACTATATCGGCTGGGATGAGGCGATCAAGATTTTCAAGGATCGAAGACAGTACAGTTTCGAGGTCAAGATTGGAGGTAATGGCCTGACTGAAATCAGCAATTACCTTGAAAATCGAAGCAGATGAATCCGCACTCTCAGAAGGGAAGGCGGGTGTTAATTCCATGCCGCGCAGGGAGATCAACATTTTGGGATAAATTCCCGGCACCTGATATGAAGTGAATTCCGCCAGCCTGCCATTTACATTGACACGCTTCTGGCCCGGTGTGGCCAATACTTCCAAAAATTCATCCGCCGGATGCACCCGGCGCGCCAATCGCTCGATATCCGCCGCATCGTCATCCTGCAAGCCAAACCACTCACGGGCGCGCGGGTTGATATATTCCACGCGCCCACCTGCTTGAATAACCAGAACCGCTTCGCCTGATGCATCAATCTCAGGACGAACCTGGGAAGTATTTTCGATCTCAGCAATGGAGTCGCGATTGGGGAACAAGCGCATAAGCGACCAGCCCACCACTGCGAAAACCAGTGTGGTAATGATCAACCCGATGCCCAGAATCATGCCAGTGGACATTGGAGGAAACCTTTTACATCCTCGCTTACAAATCCTGACGCCGGGCGTCCGCAGCGAGTTCGGTGATCTCGCGAATATCCGCGAACGATTGCTGGCTTGGGGATACGATGCCCACCGACATGGTCATAAATGGCACCTTCTCCATGCCGCCATCGGCTTTGGGAGCCTGCATGAATCCCTGCTGCCTGTCAATGAAGTTATAGTGGGATTGAATCTCAGCCGCAAATCGTTCCTTGACCCGCTGTTTGATCCTCAACGCGGCATCGTCGGTAGTGATCACAATGAAGTTGTCGCTGCCGGCATGCCCAATGAAATCGTTTCTCGTACCCGCCTCATCCACCACTTCGCCGATCATCATCGCCGCAAAGCGCACCACATCGTCACCGGCCACAAAACCATATACATCCTTAAACGCATCAAAGTGGTTGAGGCGCAAGTCGAGCAAGGCCCAATTCTTTTCCCGAATGATGCGGCGCAATTGCTCCTCAATCAGCCGTCCAGCAGGCAGTCCCGAACGCGGATCGGTGAGACTCTCGCGTTCCGACCTGCGAATGGCGCCCTGCACGCGCAGTTTCAATTCCTCGATATCGAACGGCTTGGTGATGTAATCATCCGCGCCGAGTTCAAGCCCCTGCAATTTGTCACTGCGTTCATCTTTCTGCGTCAGGAAAATGACCGGGATGTGGCTGGTGCGCGTGCTCGTCCGCAAATTGCGGCAGACCTCGTAACCGTCAATATCGGGCAGCATGATGTCCAGCACGATCAAGTGCGGAAGCACATGCTTCGTTCTCTCC
>Ga0182027_10005389_pt1 | contig 19471 bp, 11 predicted proteins | sample 712E1DmetaG_FD_121300 | JGI IMG/M metagenome (GOLD analysis project Ga0182027, IMG submission 121300) | Permafrost microbial communities from Stordalen Mire, Sweden - 712E1D metaG (Illumina Assembly) | ecosystem: Environmental > Terrestrial > Soil > Wetlands > Permafrost | place: Sweden...
CAACGTCGTCTATAACTGGGGCACTGGTGGCGGCATTATCGGCGGCCACTCGGGGACGGACTGGTACGAGGACTACATTGGCAACTATCTGATTGCCGGCCCCTCGGCCGTCGACAAGTTCTTCACGTTCTACACCAATACCGACCACGCCTACCAAACTGGCAACATGGTGGACGTGAACAAGGATGGCCAACTCAATGGACGGGCAGTGGTCGAGGCGGATTTCCAGGGTACCTCGCCCCCGACGTTCGAGACGGCAGCGCACAGCAAGCCTCCTGTGCCCGTCACGGTGCTAAGCGCAGAGGATGCCTATGCGCGCGTCGTGGCCCAGGCCGGGACCTGTCAGCATCGGGACGCAGTCGAGTTGCGACTTGTCGCCCAACTTAGCTCGCTCGGAACAAAGGGGGCGATCATCGCCGACGAAAGCGATGTGGGCGGTCAACCAGCCATGACCCAGGTAACTCGGCCCGCTGGATTCGATAGCGATGGCGATGGCATTCCGGATGCCTGGGAGACTGCGCATGGACTCAACCCGAACAGCGCCAGCGATGGCAATGGCGACTACACCGGAGATGGCTATACCAACGTCGAGAAATACCTGAACGAACTAGCCGATCTCGCTTGCCCAGGTGGCACCACCACGCCGCCCGAAACTACCGACGCCGGAACTCCCCATCCGGTTGACGCCGCCGTCCCTCCCATCGACGCTCGTGACACGCCGGCAAGTGGTGGCGTGACAGGAACCGGCGGCATTACGGGAGCCGGCGGTGCCATGACAAGTGGGGGCATGATGGGCACCGGTGGCGCCACGAAAGCTGGTGGGACCACGGCAAGTGGGGGCATGATGGGAACCGGTGGCGCTACGAAAGCTGGTGGGACCACGTCAGGGGGTGGAGCGACGGAATCCGAGGGCGGGGCTGGAGGCAGTGGAATGGGTGGCGCAGGTTCCATGGGAGGGAGGGTCGGATCTGGCGGCGGGGTAGGAACCGGCAACAGTGCCGCGACGGGTGGAGCAATCGGAGCTGGCGGATTGTCTGCAAGCGGCGGGGTGGCGAGTACTGGCCCAGTCGGCGCTGGGGGCAGGGCCGGCACGGGCGGAACTCCGGGAATCGGTACGACGGGTGGCGCGACGACCGTGACCAGTGCAGCCCAGGCAAGCAGCGGCGGCTGGTCCTGTCGCATTTCCGGGGTCGAGACAAGGAGCTACCCAGTCTTGGCGCTGCTCGGGTTTGTCATGGTCGCACTTCGGCTTCGGAAAAGGCGCTGAATGACCGAGGCGGAAGGGCGCCGACCGTCACCCGTGCCGTCCAAGTTGGGCTATCGCCGGGCGCCCACGACCACCTCAGTGGCCTGGGCGCCGCCGGTGCCGTTCACGGCATCGGCTTCCAAGCGAACATAGCGCGCGGCCACCGGTCCAAAGAGAGCCCCTTGGTACTTTCCGTCGCCCGGCCAGGTTCCTGAGGTCGCCGGCGTGTAGAAGGAATTGTCACTGCTGACCAGGATCTTGTAGGACGTGACACTGCCGTTTGTGGTTGGTCCGTTGCCTGCGTAGCCCGGCAGATAGCCGAAGTACCCCACATCGGGCTTCACCGACCCCAGATCGAGCGTCAGCGATTGCGGGAAGCTGGTTGACGATGTCCAAACCGTGTTGACGCCCACGTCGTTCACGCCGTCAATGGCATTACTCGCCGTTCCACTGGTTGCGGTTGCTCCGAAGGCGTGCTGGTTGCTCCGCCGCCTTGGCCCCCGGTCTGGACCGAGCCGCCACCGGTGGTGCCTCCGGTGGACGCGCTTCCTCCAGTTCCTGAGCTGCCCCCGAGTCCAGTTGCGCCGCCTGCCCATCCATCTTGGTTCACGTTGGGGGCGTTGGTGCTGCAGGCAAGGCCGATCGCGCACGCGAACAGGGTCGAGACTAGTTTGGTATCCATGGGCGTGGGAAGTTCCGGTGAGTGTGACGGATTTGAAAGTATTTTTCACGCTCAAGCATCGCAATTTAGCCAAGACTCCGAGAAGGGAGATGTCGTTTATGTGGGACCTGTTATTGACCATTCGAGCCGGACGCGGGAAAGCACGCGGCCTAGCACTATTCTCGCCATCCCGTAAGATTCTCAGGTCCGATCTTGCGAACGTTTGACCTTGCTGGCGCCACAGAAATCCCCGGACGAGCCAACGACATGATCTGCTCAGTACCGGGTCGGTGACCTCGGCCGAATCGAGCGTGGTCTACGCCGGGCAGGCCCTCGGCTCTTGGACACACGCCTACTGGCAGGTGCGCGTGCGCGATCAAGCGGGGCGGCTGTCGGCGTGGAGCGCACCCTCGGAGTTCACGGTTGGGGTGCTCGCCACCACTGACTGGGGCGCCCAGTGGATTACCGGCGGCTCGGGAACAGCACTGCCGATCTTTCGCAAAGAGTTCACAGTCAGCAAGACCCTCGCACGAGCCCTGGTTTCCATCTGCGGACTGGGGCAGTTCGAGCTGCGAGTCAACGGCAGCAACGTCAGCGACGCGGTCATGGAACCGAGCTGGACCAACTACACTAAGAATTGCCACTACGTCACCTACGACGTGACCAATCCATTGGTGCAAGGAAACAATGCCATGGGCGTGCTGTTGGGCAACGGGATGTACAATGTGCCTGCCAGCAGCCGCTACGCCAAGTTCACCGGGTCGTTCGGATCGCCGAAGCTGATCCTGCGCCTGCAGATGGAATTCACCGACGGCAGCAAGGATGATGTGGTCAGCGACACCTCTTGGACAGCAGCGGCCGGTCCGATCACGTTCAGCAACATCTACGGCGGCGAAGATTTCGACGCCCGGCAGGAACCGGCGGGCTGGGACAAGCCCGGGTTCACCGGCGCGTCCTTCACACCGACCACTGTGGCGACGGGAACCGCTCCTTCGCTGATCACCCGGTCCGCACCGCCGGTGAAAGTGCAACAGGAGTTCGCTTCGGTAAAGGTCACACAGCCGCAATCGGGTGTTTTCGTCTACGACCTGGGTCAGAACTTCGCTGGCTGGCCCGAACTGACCGTGCAAGGGACCGCCGGTGCGACGGTCAAACTGACCCCGGGCGAATTGTTGAGCGGAGGGAACGTCAGTCAGGCGAGCTCGGGCAGCCCGGTCTGGTTCTCCTACACACTGAAAGGGGGCGGCACTGAGGTGTGGCACCCGCGCTTTTCCTACGCCGGCTTCCGCTACGTCCAGGTCGACGGCGCGGTTCCTGCCGCGCAGGCCGCCAGCTTCCCGGGCAAACCCCAGATCGCGAGCCTCACCGGGAGGTTCATCTACGCCTCGGCGGAGAATGTCGGCAAGTTTACCTCATCGGATCAGGATCTGAACAAGATCCACGCCCTGATCCTGGCAGCGTTGCGCAGCAACCTGCAGAACATCATCACCGACTGTCCGCACCGGGAGAAACTAGGGTGGCTCGAGACGTCGCACCTGCTCTTTCCGAGCATCATGTTCAACTACGACGTGGCCGCCTTTTACGAAAAATTCATTCGCGACGCCCGTGACGCCCAGACCAGCACCGGGCTGGTCCCCGATATCGCGCCCGAGTTCACCGTGTTCAGCGGCGACTTCCGCGATTCGCCGGAATGGGGCAGCGCCTTTGTCATCAATCCCTGGTACGTCTACCAAATGTACGGCGACCGGGGCCCGCTCGATGAGCACTATGCCAACATGAAACGCTGCACGAGCTACGTGGGCGGCAAGGCCAGCGGCAACATCGTGAGCTATGGCCTGGGCGACTGGTACGATGTCGGCCCGGCCGCACCTGGAAATTCGCAACTCACGACCGCTGGAGTGACGGCGACCGCGATCTACCTGCAGGATCTACAGGTCATGCAACAGACGGCCCAGCTTCTGAGCAACCAAACCGATGCAACGCAATTCCAGTCGAGCATTGCCACGACAACCAGCGCCTACAACGCGAAGTTCCTGACCAGTGCAGGGTCGTATGATCGGAACAGCCAGACCGCGAACGCGATGCCGTTGGCACTTGGGTTTGTCCCGACCAATCAACAAGCTGCGGTCCTGTCCAGCCTGGTCGGGACGGTCACCGCTGCCAAGAACCAAGTCACAGCGGGCGACATAGGGTTTGCCTATGTGATCCGCGCGCTCTCCCAGGCTGGCCGGGGCGACGTCATCTACTCCATGCTCAAGCAATCGACCGGGCCGGGCTATCTCTACCAAATCAATCAGGGTGCCACCTCGCTGACTGAAGCCTGGAACGCCAACCCAGCCGATTCACAGAACCACGCCATGCTCGGCCATGCCGAGGAATGGCTCTACAATGGCCTGGGCGGCATCAATCCCGATCCGAGCGGCCCGGGCTGGAGGAAATTCTTCATTCACCCGCAGCCCCAGACCGGCCTCACCTCGGTCGATGCCGAGTACCATTCCATTCGCGGGCTGATCGTGAGCAACTGGCAGCAGAGCGGCACTGGCCTCACCCTGACGGTCGCGGTGCCGGTGAATGCCACCGCCACCATTACCATTCCGACCAGCAACCCGGCCGCCGTTACCGAAGGCGGCGCTCCTGCTGCAACCGCCCCGGGCGTGACTTCAAGCACCGCGCAGGCCAACGCCCTGGTGCTCGTGGTCGGCTCTGGCCAGTACGTCTTTGCTGCGCCTTGAGTGGGGAGATCCCAGCCGCGGCGGTCGAGCGAGCGTTGTATGATGGCGGGGCGAGACCATCGTGGACCAAGATCAACCATCCGGTCGAACAGACGAGACTGCGGGCTCGGCAGGGCGCGCCTTCCTTTGGGTCGGGCTCGCGCTGGCCGTGGTCTATCTGCCGATCTTCTTCGGGCGCATCGTCTTCTTTCGCGACATCGCGCACTGGAATTTCCCGGCCCGCGTTCTTGTGCGCGATTCTCTCCTGCGCGGCGAACTGCCGGCTTGGAATCCCTATCAAGGGCTGGGCTTCTCCGTCCTGTCCAACCCGCTCTACGGCGTCTTCTATCCTCCCAACTGGCTGTTTCTCTTGGTTGGCCGTGATTGGATCGGCGCAATGCTCACCTGGCAGGATTTCGCACACCTTTTGTGGGGCAGCGCCGGTGTCTTTTGGCTGGCGCGGCGATTGCGAGCGACGCCGGTATCGGCGTGTATCGCGGCGCTGGCCTGGGCTCTGTCGGGCTACGTGACGTCACAGTGGACAGCGGGCCTGCGCCTGCACGCGGCTGCCTGGATTCCTTGGGCCGCGGTGGGGCATCTGGCGCTGCTCGACGGTCTGCGCGCCGGGGGTCGTCGCTGGCGGCTGGGCGTGGTCAAGGCAGCCCTGCCCACGGCCTTTGCCCTTCTCATGGGCGAGCCTTTCTTGGCCATCATGGGGGTCGGTTTCGCCTGGGCGTTGCTGGTGACCGCGCAGGTGCTGGAAAGGCGATCTGTCCCTGCCCTGCCCCGCTTTTCCCGTCGCTGGGCGGGCGCGATCGCGCTGGCCCTGCTGCTCGCCGTCGGTGCGGGATCCGCTGCGGTGGTTCCAGCCGGCGCTCTCATGTCAGCCAACGACCGGTCGACGCCGTTTTCGCGTGCGGAAGCCGAGGTGTATTCGTTGCACCCCTTGCGCCTCATCGAGTTTGCTGCGCCCGGCTCCATGGGCGATGCTTATGGCGAATACCCGGCCGCCCACTGGGTGGGCGAGGCGAGCGCCGATGGCTTGCCACTTGCATATAGTGTGTACATGGGGGCCAGTGTGCTGGCCTTGGCGTTGGCCGCCTTTCGCCGCGGACGCACCCTCGTCTTTGTCCTTGCTGGGCTGAGCGGCTTTGCCCTGCTCATCGCTTTGGGCAAGCACTTGCCAGTGCACGCGGTTTTCCGGCGCATCGTATTTCCGCTTTCCTTCATGCGCTCGCCTGAGAAGTACACCATCTTGGCCGTGCTCGGGCTTGCGCTCATGGCTGGCGAGGGCGGCCGGCGCATCCTGTCTGGACAGGTACAACCCTGGCGTCGGACCGCGATCCTTCTCGGGTTGATCGTCGGTTTGGGGATCGCGTCGCCTTTTGTTTTCCCGTTTCCCTGGTCTGGGTACATGGTGCATGGACTGCGCCACGGAGCCCTGGCCGTGCTCGCCGTGCTTGGCATCCAGCTTTTGGCGGCCCGCGGGTCGCGCCTGGCGCCCGCGGCGCTTGTCACCACAGTGGCGCTGGATCTGGCGGTGGCCTGCTGGCCCTTGCAGGATTTTGTGCCGCGCGCACTGGCGGTCGCGGAGCCACGGGCCGCGCAGATCATCTTGGCCGATCACGCCGGCCATGCCGAGCCGCCCCGGCTGTTTCGCTCGGAGGCGGTGACCAGCACGGTGATGGCGTGGACCCAGGCTTCGAACCACGCGCAGGGCGAAGCCCGACTGCTGCAGACTCTGGTCAACAACACGGCCAACCCATGGGGCATCGCCATGGTGCCGGGCTACGATGCGGCCACTCCCAGTCGCCTCATGAGCGCGTGGGCCGCTGGCCAAGCTGATCGACGGACGGCGCTGCGGCTCCTCGGGGTTGACTACGCGATGTTGCCGGTGCGCGATCCGCGCGAACCGAGCGACAAGCGCGCCGGCCTGCAGCCGCTCTTTGACCCCTTGCCAGGGGCGCGCCTGTATCGCGTGAGCGACAGCTTGCCACGCGTGTTTCTGGCTGCCCACGCCGAGGTTCTGCCCGACGACATCGCGCTCTACCGCTTGTACGAGCCGGCTGTGGTCGCGGGTGAAAGCGTGTGGCTGGCCCCCGACGCAAATGCCGAGTCGTTGCTCGCACCACCGAGCCGGGCCGGCAACTGCCGACTGGACTCATTTGGCAATCTACGCCTGGAGGCCCACTGCTCTGGTGGGCAACCCGGGCTGGCGGTGTTCAACGAACAGTACGAGCAGGGGTGGAGCGCACAGGTAGACGGCCGGCCGGCGCCGGTGCTGCGCGCGAACCTGAACATGCGGGCGCTCCGGCTTGCGCCGGGTGCCCATCACATCGTCATGCAGTACCGCCCGCCGGGTCTGCGCGGCAGTGCGGTTCTCACTCTCCTCTCAGTATTGGCCCTGCTGGGTTTGGCCTTCGCCCATCGGCGCAGGCAACTGGGGCAGCCGTGAGCGACTCAGAAAAACTGCCAAACAATGGCAATGCCACGGCGCCGACGTGGCGTTTGCTGTTGGTGACTGTGGCCATTTTGTCTGTGGTCTATTTTCCCCTGTGGCTGGGTCGTATTGTCTTTTACAGTGACGTCGCCCACTGGACGCTGCCGGCGCGCTGGTTCGTGCGCGATTCGCTGCTGCGCGGGGAATTGCCTGGCTGGAATCCTTTTCAGGGAATTGGCTTTCCCATTTTCGCCGATCCGCTCTACGGGGTTTTCTATCCGCCCAATTGGCTCTACCTTCTCGTACCACCCGACTGGGTGGCCAGCCTGGTGACCTGGCAGGACTTTGCCCACCTGGTGTGGGGTGGCGTGGGGATGTACTTGCTCGCGCGACGGCTCACCGGATCGCCGGTTGCGGCCTGCGTGGCGGCTTTGGCCTGGTCACTGGCTGGCAACAACACCAGCCACTGGACTGCGGGGATGCTCATGGTTGCGGGCGCCTGGGTGCCCTGGGTCGCCGTCGGATATCTGGCATTGCTCGATAGCCTGCGACCGGGCGGTCGAGGTTGGCCGATGGGCGTGGTCAAGGCGGCGCTGCCGACCGCGTTTGGCCTGTTGGTCGGCGAAGTTTTCGTGGCCATGATGGGCGTGGGCTTTGGCTTGGCGACTGCGATCGCCGCGGCCGTGATCGAACGCCGTCATGATCTGGCGCACGCGCCTTTTCGGGCTCGCGGGCTGGGTGCGGTTGCACTCGCATTTGCCCTGGCCGCGGGAATGGGTGCGATCACGGTCGTGCCAGCGCTTGCTCTCAAGGGCTCGACAGAACGGGCTGCTCCGCTTTCCCGGGCCGATGCCGAGGCCTGCTCGCTTCATCCGGCCCGACTGATCGAGTTCGTTGCTCCTGACAGCATGGGCAACAGCGAGGGTTTCCAGCCTGCGGCACGATGGATCGCGGAGCCGCGTCTGGAGAATCTGCCCTTGTCGCACAACCTGTACATGGGGGCGAGCGTGGTTGCGCTAGCCTTGGCCGCGTTTGGCCGGCGCCGATACTTGGCTTCTGTGCTGGGCGCTCTGGGCAGCGCTGCGCTGGTGCTGGCGCTGGGCAAGTTCCTGCCGGCGCACGCGCTCTTTCGTCGCGTGGTGTTTCCCTTTGCCTACATGCGCTTTCCGGAAAAGTACCTGGTCGTGCTGGTCGGCTGCCTGGCCCTGCTCGCCGCGCTGGGCACAGTGCGGATAATTGCGGCCGAACGCCTGCCCTGGCGGCGCGTGGTAGTGTTCCTGGGTCTCATGCTCATGCTCGCGCTATCGGCGCGATGGTTTTTCCCGGGGCGTTGGGCCACGCAGGTCACCCGAGGCGCGCTTACCGGCAGTTTGGCCCTGGCTGGTGTACTGACTGTGCAGTTTCTCGCGGCTCGACAGACGCGGCTTGTTCCGCTCTTGCTAATCGCGATTGTGAGCCTCGACCTGGCAGCGGCAACCTGGCCACTGCAGGTCTTTGCTCCCCGCCAGGTCGCAGCGGCGTCAGCCCCGGCGGCACGGGTGGTGCTGGCGGACAGCCCTGGCCACGGTGAGCCGCCGCGCCTCTACCGCGCCAACAATGTACTTCAGCACGTAGGCCGGTTCGCACCGGCCCTGCCGCGCGAATTGAGCGAACTGTGGTTGTTGCATACCTTCATTACCAATACGGCCAATATCTGGGGCATCGCTACCTTGCCTGGGTACGATGCAGCCATTCCTGCCGGGCTTGATCGCATCTGGGCATCAGGGCTACGTGAGGGACAATCGGTGCTGCGCTTGCTCGGAGCGCGCTACACCATTCTGCCCGTCGAGGATCCGCGAGACCCCAAAGAGAGGCGCACCGGCATCGAGCCCATGCTCGACCCCTTGCCGGGCACGCGGCTCTATCGTGTACCGGGCACCCTGCCGCGGGTCTTTCTGGCCGGAGACGCCCAGGTGGCGGACGACGCCACCGTGCTGCGCCGGATTTTCGATCCTGCCGTCATCGCCGGCAGCACAGCCTGGCTCGCCCCTGACTCGGGCACCCATGGCCTTCTCGATCCGACCTATGCGCCAGCAGGCACCTGCACACTCGATTCCTATACCAACAACCGCCTACAGGCGACCTGCCAGGTTCAGCGACCAGCGCTGGCGGTTTTTGTCGAGCAGTATGATAAGGGATGGCGTGCTACCCTGGACGGGCAACCCGCCCCGATTGTCAGGGCGAATCTGATCATGCGTGCAGTGGCGGTCGGGCCAGGGGAGCACAGGATTGCGATGGAGTTCAGGACGCCGGGTTTGCGCGCGGGCGCCTTGGTGACGTTGCTCTCCGTGATCGTGCTTTTGGTTTTGCTGCTGTTGCGGCGGCGAGCAAAGATCCCGAAGGCGACGCGCGGCTGAGATTTCTACTGCGGCAGGATTGCCAGCCTGGTGCCCGGCCCCGGCGCCAGATCGGTATCGAAGACGGTGAAGCATCCGGTGGGATCGACCGGACTCCAATTCGGCACTGACGTGCGCAAGTTGTATGAAAAGGCGATGCTCGCTCTGTCTGTGGCGCAATAGTGGTAGAACTGGCATCGAAGCAAAGCGCGGGCGCCAGCCGTATCCGGCCGCAATCCCGCGGCCCTCAAGGCGGACATCAGCGCGGGAGGAAATCCGATGAAACGCAACGCGAGCGCAACTTGGAGTGGAGGCCTGAAAGACGGCCAAGGCAGATTCAGCGTCAGCAGCGGCGTGCTCAAAGACATAAAGTACAGCTTCCGCACGCGCTTTGAGAACGAGCCGGGTACCAACCCGGAAGAGCTGATCGCCGCGGCCCATGCTAGCTGTTTCAGCATGGCCTTGAGCGCGCAACTCGGCGAGCGGGGCATCACCCCGCAGGCCATCGAGACGACATGCGCAGTCACCTTCGAGAACGGGACCTTGAGCAAGAGCGAGCTTCGCACGACAGTTAAGGCCCGCGGGGCGGACAAGGCCAAGGTCGAAGAGGCGGCCGCCGCGGCCAAGGCGGGCTGCCCGATTTCCAAAGTCCTCAAGCTCGAAATCGCCCTCGATCTGACCGTCGAGCTCTAGAATACGGACTATGAAAGGCGGCGCTTGTCGGCAAGCCTGGTGGCTCTGGGGCATGGTTGTGGCAATCGGAATGGGCGCGCTCACGCTGGGCGCGTGTAGCCGCTCAAATGGCGCTGCATCCAGGGACGCAGCTGGGACGGCCGGCGCGGCAGAAGCTGGCGGCGCTGCGGGCTCCGTTGGCAGCGCCGGCGCTGGCGCAGCGGGCTCCACAGTAACTGGTGGCACAGGCGGCTCGTCGGGAACCGGCGGCGTGGGAGGCACTGCGACCGGTGGCGTCCAGTCCACTGGCGGTCTTGCTGCAACCGGCGGTGCGGTTTCCACAGGCGGCACCGCGACCGCAGGCGTGAGCGCGACGGGCGGCGCGGCAACGGGCGGGACCGGCGGTGCGGTTTCCACAGGCGGCACCGCGACCGCAGGCGTGAGCGCGACGGGCGGCGCAGCGACCGGCGGTGCGGTTTTCACAGGCAGCACCGCGACCGGAGGCGCGAGCGCGACCGGTGGCACCGCGACCGGAGGCGCGAGCGCGACCGGTGGCACCGCGACCGGAGGCGTGAGCGCGACGGGCGGCGCAGCGACCGGCGGCGCCGGCGGGGCAAGCACAGTCTTGGATCGCTTCGGGATTCGAATGCTCTACCCCAGCATTGCTAGCGGCAAGGAGTGGTACGCCAAGTGGGACGCGCCAGCGCGAACCTTCACCGGCAAGGATCCGAACGATCCCTGGTTCGACGCTGATCACGGTGATGCCAGCTACAAGGTGGAAGGCAACGGCACCCTGAAGATCAGCGGCGGCGTTCCGCGCATGTACGTGCACGACCCAGCCTTGCTCGACCAGTGGCGCGACGTGGAGATCACCATGTACTTTCAGCGCGTGGCTGACAGTGGCACAGCCTGGGGAGGCATGGTGGCCATGGCCCGCACCAATCATGGGACCATTGGTCAGGAGACGGTGAACCTGTGCGATACCCGCGGCATCGACGCGCGCATGCGCTACGACGGGCACATCGACTTCGAGAAGGAGACGGCGCACCCACAATCGACCGCAATCCTCAACCAGACCCAGTGGGCTGGCGGAATGCCATTCAATCAGTGGATTGGCTACAAACACGTGGTCTACGACTTGGCCGACGGCACTGTGAAACAGGAACTCTGGTTCGACGACAGCGACGGCGCAGGCGGCGGTAATTGGGTGAAACTGAATGAGCACATCGACGCCGGCACCGATTTCGGCGTCGACGGCACCGCCTGCGCCACCGGCATCGACCCAGCGATGAAGCTCACCCGCGACCCGACCCGTCCGGGGTCGGAGACGGGCAAGCCGAACATCACCGTCTACTTCCGCAGTGACAACGTCGGCAGCGACGGACTTTGGTACAAAAAGGGCAGCATCAGGGAAATCGCGCCTTAGTCACTCCACGCGCAGACCCTGCGCGAGACACGGAGTCGACGGTGATGGTCGGTTCGGCCAGGTCCAGCAGTGGATGAATGGCCATCTGGCGCTGCCCCACGCGTCTGGAACGTTTGCCACCGATACCACATCCAACCTCGCAGGAGGGTGGCCTCCGCCTCGCGGTTGGGTTGCAACCACGGGTTGGTTTCTCTCGCGGCGGCAAGCAAGCTCCCGGTCGCGCTCAGAGGACCGGGGCCGCGACCGGCTGACAGGCAGGCTGTCCTGTGCTAAACCCGGCCGGTCTGGAAATGCAAAATGAGCCCTCGACCCGCTGTTGAGAACGCGAAGAATCGCAGGTGCTTGCGGGCACTCGCGCGACGGCTGGCCCGGGAGGCCGCATGAGCGTCGATCCTCCCCCGTCTCCCCCTAGTGGCAAGCGCGGAAAGCGCCGGGGAAAAAAAGCTCATTCTGCGACCGCCAGCGGGGATGAGAAGGACGCGCGCATCCGCGAGCTCGAAGCGCGCGTCGCCGAGCTCGAGTCGAGCGGTGAAGAAGCTAGAGCCGAGGCAGCCGACGTTGTCACCGAAGCCAAGCAGGCCGAAGCGGCGCTGCCCGCGCCCAGCCTCCAGCTCACAGAGGACGATGAGCGCAGGAACGAGTTCCTGGCCGTGCTTTCGCACGAGCTCGTCAACCCGCGGGCTGCTATCAGGAACAGCCTGTATGTCCTGGGCCGTGCCGCCTCGGGAGGTGCTCAGGCGGGCGGAGCCCAGGCTGTCATCGAGAGACAGGTCGGTGAGCTCGCCCGACTGGCTGATGACCTTCTCGAGGTGACCCGGATCGCGCGAAACGAGATCAAGCTTCAGTGCGAGAGGCTGGAGCTCAACCAACTGGTGCGGCAAACTATAGAGAAGCAGCGCTCGCTCTTCGAAAACGCCGAGGTGTATCTCGAGTTCCATCCCGCCCCCCGACCCGTGTTGGTCGATGCCGACGGGAATCGCTTGGCGCAAGTCATCGGCAACCTTCTGCACAACGCGGCCAAGTTCACCGGCCGAGGCGGGGCAACCCTGGTCGCCGTCCACGCCGAAAGGGCGGAGAAACAAGCGGTCATCCAGGTCGTGGACACGGGAGTGGGTATAGCGCCAGAGATGGTCTCTCGCCTGTTCCAGCCTTTCAGTCAGGCGGATTCCAGCTCGGACCGCAGCAAGGGCGGACTTGGGCTGGGTCTGACGCTGGTGAAGGGGCTGGTCGAGCTGCACGGGGGGCAGGTCACAGCCCAGAGCGCGGGTCTCGACCAAGGAGCGGAGTTCACCGTCTGGCTTCCGCTGGCGATGGAGCAAGCCGCAGCGTCGCAAGCTGGCAGCGAGAGCGCAGCGAAAAGCCGGCGGCGGGTGCTAGTCATCGAGGACGACATCGAGGCGGCAGACAGCCTGCGCGACGTGCTCGCATTTGGCGAGCACGATGTCGAGGTGGCGCACAACGGCCCGGTGGGAATCGCTAGGGCCCGCGAGTTCCGGCCCGACGTCGTGCTGTGTGATATGGGGCTGCCCGGAATGGATGGCTTCGAGGTCGCGCGGGCCTTCAAGGCAGACGAGTTGCTCAAGGGCATACTCCTGGTAGCCGTGGGCGGCTCTGCGCTGCCCGAGGACCTGCAGCGATCCATTGAGGCAGGCTTCGAGCACCACCTCACCAAGCCACCGAGCTTGCAGGAGCTCGAAGAGCTTCTGGCGATACTGCCTGCGCCCGGCCCCAGGCCGGATCAGTAGTAGCACGCGCCGATGCCGTCGAGGATGACCCTGGCGTTGCGGGTTTCGCCGATCCGATGGCGGACATGCCGGCCGATCATCAAGTCCAGTCGGACAGCGCTCTTGCGCAAGCGGTGAGCCCATCCTCTCTCCGCTGCCGTCAAAGAACGAGTTCAGCGGACCAGGCTGGCAAAGAAGTCGCGGTAGAGGCGAAGGTGGTCGGTGTCCTCGAAGGCGACGGGCCGTACGCAAGCGCCATCGAAGCTGAGGATACGAGCCCCAGGCAAGGACAGCAGGATGGGCGAATGGGTGGCCACGATGAACTGCGCGTGGCCGCGGCTGGCTGCCTGGCTGAAGAGTTCACGCAGCTCCAGTTGCCGCCGGGGCGAGAGCGCGCTCTCGGGCTCGTCGAGCAGATAAAGACCTTCCACGCCGTAGCGGCTGCCGAAGAACGCCATGTTGCACTGGCCGTGCGATTTCTCGGTCAGCGAACTACCGCCAAAGTAGGTGAACAAGCCCGGATCGCTGGCCGCCCAGGCGTCGACCAGCTCGGCAAAGTGACGGAAGTTCTCGGCGGAAAAGAAGGAACCCGGTCTGGGCCCGGCGGTCCAGCGCAGATCGAGACAATCGCAAAGGCACTCGGCGTGCGGATTGTGGTAGCTGCGCGAGCGCTGCTGGTTCTCCCAGATGTGGATGCCCGCACGGCGCGCGATGGCGGTCAGCAGCGTGGACTTGCCGGATCCGTTCTCACCCACGAACAAGGTCACCGGCGCATCGATCGGCACGGTCGTGGTTTGCTGGAACAGTGGCAAGTCAAACGGATAGGCCTCGCGCGTGGGGAAGCGATCGTGAACGATGGTCAAGGAGGCCAGATGCACCCGTGCAGCTTCCGACGCCCAGACCAGGTTGTCCAGACTATCCCGAACTGTGTGTGGGGGAGCCTACCAGCGGCACCCGGACCGTGACGGTCGTTCCCTCGCCCGCCCTGCCCTTCACCTCGGCCACACCGCCGAGAAGGGCCGCGCGCTCGCGCATGCCGAGCAGGCCCAGTGAGTCGGGCCGGTGGACCTCCTCGTCGGTAATGCCGCGACCATTGTCGCTCACCTCGAGGCTCAGGCGGTCGTCCTCGTCGATCATCAGATCGATGCTGACGTGGCTGGCCCCGGCGTGGCGGGCCACGTTGGTCAATGCCTCCTGGCACATGCGGAACACAACCGTGCCTCGCTCCGCCGCGATGCTGATGTTGCTGGGCACTGACACCGCGCAGTCGATGCCGGTGCGGGTTGCGAAGTCGTGCGCGAGCCATTCCATCGCGGCGCCGAGACCCAGATCGTCCAGGATGCTGGGCCGCAGTTCAGAGGAGATGCGGCGCACGGTCTTCACCGTATCCTTGACCAGAGTGGCGAGCGCCGATACCCGTGCGGCGGCTTCGGCGTTTCCCTTGGGGAGTTGCTTGTCCAGAAACGCGAGGTCCATGCTCATGCAGGTGAGCGCCTGGCCCAGCTCGTCGTGGATCTCGCGCGCGATGCGCACCCGCTCCTCTTCACGCACGGACTCCACGTGAGCGGCCAGGGCGCGAAGCTGCTCGCGCTGGGCACGCAATTGCTCGTCGAGCCGCTGGCGCTCGGTGATGTCGCGCGAGAAGCCGGTGGTGCCGAGCACTTTGCCCTGCTGGTCGAGAACTGACGTCTTGAAGGTTTCATACCAACGGGGCGCGCCCTCGGTGAAGATGGGCTCCTCGACGTCCTTCTGTTGGCGGGTGGCCATAACGCTGCGGTCGTCGTCGACATAGCGCTGCGCCAGATCTTTCGGCCACACGTCGAAGTCGGTCAATCCCACCACGTCGCCGGCGTGCGCCCGGCCGCAGGAAAGCGCGAATGTCTGGTTGACCGCCAGAAAACGCCCGTCTATGTCCTTCAACCACACCAGAAAGGGGAAGTTGTCCAGCATGGCGCGCAGATAGGCCTCGCGCACCGACAGCGCCTCCTGGGCGCGCACGCGCGCGCTGACATCGCGAATGATGCCGACCACGGCCCGCACCTCGCCGCGGGCCGCCTTGAGCGGAACCAGACGTGCATCGATCCAGATGGGCGTGTCGTGCAGTTCCTGATGCGTCTCGGTCACGACAATCTCACCCGTGCGGAAGACTTGCTGGATAAACTGGCTGTGCCGCGCGCCCAGAGGAGGAGCGAACAGCGCGCTCTGCTCGCGCCCGATGAACTGCTCAGGCGTACCGTCCAAGGAGCGCGCCGCCAGGGTGTTGATGTGCAGGATGCGTTCTTCGCGGTCGACCACGAAAACCATGTCCGGGAACAGCTCGATCACGGCTGCCAGCGGGCCACCGGGCTGGCCAAGATACTCAGCTAGGTCGTGGATAGTGGCCATGGAAGTTGTCCTGCCATCCTAAGTCTTGGGGGTCAGCAGCCGAGCAATGGACAGGCAGAAATGGGAGGTTCGCATGGTAGGACATAATACACGCTCTAGCGCCAGCGAAGCAGTGACGGGCAGTTCGGGCTTTCCCGGCATATCATAGGGAGGTGGGCTTCACACTTCTGATCACGGCTGTTATGCTATGCGTCGACACGGGGATGACGGGACACCCCGATGCAGGGGTGCCTATCTGGATCATAGCGCCTCAGACCACAGCGTCCGAAAAAGAATACCAGCTTCGCCGCTCAGGAGATGGCTACGTCTACAAAGAGCGTACCTTCGAGGCCAAGGTCGCGCGCGATGGCGTGGTCACGTTTCATAACCGGAAGCGGTTCTTCGATCACGTGGGGCTCATCCAAAAGCCCATGCCGCCAGGAAGCCAAACGGAGAGCCTGAAAGAGGTGCTCTTTGGCCACAAGGTCAAGCACCCCCAGCCGGTGGCGCCACTCTCGCCGCTCCCCCGCTCGCCGGCCGACAAGATGGAGCCTTGGGAGATCTGCCCGCAAAATTCCCCCTGCTACGCCCTGCCCGACAGCCTGATCGTCGTGGGGGTCAATGGGACGATGGATTTGACCGATGAGATCATGCGTGCCCTGGGCCAGGATCCCTATCGCACAGAAAAGGCGCACTTTCTCGCGGCGACCTTCGAGATCAGGATGAAGCTGGCGGTTGCGGCTCACCGGGAGGACATGCGCAAATCCCTGGACCGGCTTCCGGATGCGCTGGCCGACCTGTGGGGGGACTACCGCTATTTGGCGCGCGAGCGTCGGCGCGTCTTGTTCGAGCTTTGGCGAGAGAGAGATGGCACGCCAGAGGGCGTGCGTGCGGCGAATATGATCGAGAAGTTTATTCAGCGTCAGCTTCCCTGTGGGAGTCCCGACGCCTACACGCCGGCCGAACTGCAAGCGTACCAAAGGAGCGAGCCGGGACGGGTATTCTCGCCCTACGTTGCTTGCGAAAGATGAGGGAGTGAGCGCGCAGTCTGCACACGGAGATGGGATGGGAAGAAGGAATCGGGACTGCGCTTCATCCAACCCTTCCCTGTCCGATCCGGCTCCTTGTCCTCCGTGTTCTCTGTGTGGAAGAGCTAACTCTGCTACCGCAGCGACACCTGCACCGGCGACACCTTCCAGATGTTCTGGCAATACTCGCGAATCGCTCGGTCGGACGAGAACTTGCCAATTCGTGCGGTGTTGAGGATGGATATGCGGGTCCACTCGCGCTTCTCGCTGTACAACTGACCCACGCGTCTCTGGCACTCGAGATACGACTGGAAGTCCGCGCACAGCAGGAACGGATCCCGATCCAGCAGGGAACGCACGAGGGGAGCAAACAGGGTCGGATCTCCGCGCGAGAAATCACCAGCGGCGATGAGGCCCAGCGCCTCGTGCAACTCGGCGTTCTGCTGGAAGATGTCCCACGGCCGATAGCCTTCGGCCTGGCGCTGCTGGACCTCGGCGGCAGTCAAGCCGAAGAGGAAGAAATTCTCCGCCCCCACCTCGTCTCGGATTTCCACATTGGCCCCATCCAGCGTGCCAATGGTCAGCGCCCCGTTCATGGCGAATTTCATGTTGCCGGTGCCCGAGGCTTCCATACCTGCGGTGGAAATCTGCTCCGACAAGTCAGCCGCGGGATAAATGCGCTGACCGTTCTTCACGTTGAGATCGGGCAGAAAAGCGATACGCAGTCGATGGTTGGTTTCGCGGTCGGCGTTTATCACTTCGGCAACGCTGTGAATCAGCTTGATGATCAACTTGGCCGTGTGGTAGCCCGGCGCTGCCTTGCCGCCGAAGATGATGGTGCGTGAAGTGGCATCACCGCCGCGCTTGAGATGCCGGTAGAGCGCCACCGCGTGCAGCACGTTGAGGTGCTGGCGTTTGTACTCGTGGATGCGCTTGACCTGCACGTCGAACATGGTGTCGGGCAGAAGCTCGATGCCGTACGCGTGCTGGGCGTAGGCCGCCAGGGCGAGCTTGTTGGCGTGCTTGACCTGGCGCCACCGTTCGCAGAAATCGGCTTTGTCACACAGAGCCTCAAGCTCGCGCAGGTAGTTGAGATCTTCCAGCCATTTGTCGCCGATGACTTCGGTGATGAGGGAGGCCAGCCCGGGATTGGCGAGCAACAAGAACCGGCGCGGCGTCACCCCGTTGGTGACGTTGGTGAACTTCTCGGGCTCCAGTTCGGCGAAATCGCGCAGTACCGTCTGCTTGAGCAGATCCGAGTGAAGCTGCGCCACTCCATTGACCGCGTGGCTGCCCAAACAGGCCAAGTTGGCCATGCGCACGCGCTTGTCGCCTCGCTCGTCAATGAGCGACATCCGTTCCACCCGGCCGTGGTCGTTGGGGAAGCACTCCTGCACGGTGGCGAGGAAGCGCCGGTTGATCTCGAAGATGATCTCCAGGTGGCGCGGCAGCAGGCGCCGAAACAACGGCAGCGGCCAGGTTTCCAGCGCCTCCGGCAAAAGGGTGTGGTTGGTATAACCCATGGTGCGGGTGGTGATGTCCCACGCCGGCTCCCAATCCATGCTGTGCTCGTCCACCAACAGGCGCATCAGTTCGGCGATGGCGAGCGCCGGGTGGGTGTCGTTGAGCTGGACCGCGTATTTCTCGTGAAAGCGGTCCACGCTCTTTCCCTTCTGTTCGTAGATGCGCATCATGTCCTGCAACGAGCAGGACACGAAGAAGTACTCCTGTTGCAAGCGCAGGTTCTTGCCAGCCTCGCTTTCGTCGTTGGGGTAGAGAATCTTTGTGATGTTCTCGGTGTTGATTTGCTCCTCGCAGGCGCGCGTGTAGTCGCCCACGTTGAAGGCCTGCAAATCGAGCGAGGTGAACGCCTGCGCCTGCCACAAGCGCAGGATGTTGGCGGTGTTGGTCCCGCGGCCCAGGATGGGAGTGTCGTTGGGGATGCCCTTGACCACCCGGTCAGGGATCCAGCGCACGCGGTAGCGGCCGGTGACGTCCGTGTACCCCTCGGTGCGACCGCCCAGCTTGACCAAGAAAGCGATCTCGGGGTGAGAAATCTCCCAGGGATAGCCCAGGCGCAGCCAGCGGTCGAGCACCTCGACCTGCCAGCCATCGTGGATCTCCTGGTCGAAGATGCCGAACTCGTAGCGGATCCCGTAGCCGATGGCCGGGATTTCGAGCGCAGCCAGCGAATCCAGATAGCAGGCGGCCAGGCGTCCGAGACCGCCGTTGCCCAGGCCCGGCTCCTCTTCCTGTTCCAGCAGGGCATCGAGTGAAATGCCTAGCTCGTCCATGGCCTGCCGTGTGGCTTCGAGGATGCCCAGGTTGACCAGATTCTGACCCAGTTGCGGACCGATGAGGAATTCAGCCGACAAGTAGGCGACGGTCCGCGAAGCCTTTTCGAAATAGGTGCGGGCGGAGGAGATCCACTTCTGCATAATGCGATCCCGAACCGTGTAGGCCAGGGCCAGGTAGTTGTCGTTGGGCATGACGACCTCAAGGAACTTGCCCCGGTGGCAGAACAGATTTCGGATGAAGTTCCGGCGAATGGCCTCCACATCCATGCCGAACTGGATCTCCTTCCCCGAAGGGGAACTGGGGGAACGGGCGCTGGTGGTCATGATTGTCGCGACGGTACCACGGAGTCCCGAAAAGGTGCAGCCTTGGAGCAACAGCCGGTGACAGCCGGAAAGCTACCTACTCCACACAGAGATGGAATGAGAAGGCCGCCCTCTCCAGCTCGCAGGTAATCTGCGGGTTGAAAACGCACTCAAGGTGCAAAGGAGAGGACGACCATGACGAAGAATACCATCGAGACCATCGG
>Ga0182027_10005391_pt1 | contig 19470 bp, 21 predicted proteins | sample 712E1DmetaG_FD_121300 | JGI IMG/M metagenome (GOLD analysis project Ga0182027, IMG submission 121300) | Permafrost microbial communities from Stordalen Mire, Sweden - 712E1D metaG (Illumina Assembly) | ecosystem: Environmental > Terrestrial > Soil > Wetlands > Permafrost | place: Sweden...
AAATGATTCTGAAATAATTGCAGGAACTGATAACGGTTTGTTTGTTTCTAAAAATTATGGTACTGAATGGACTGAGGAAAATACAGGATTGGATAATATAAATATAAGTGTACTCGGCAATAATGGTAAATTTGTTTTTGCCGGAACCTATGGAAATGGGATCTTTACTTCTGCTAATAATGTCTATTCCTGGCGCGAAACTTCAACCGGGCTAATAAATACATATATAAGATCATTTGCTTCAACAAACCAAGCGATAAAAGCAGGAACTGATGTTGGGTTGTATTCAACAAATGATGAAGGGGATAATTGGTCATCCCTTGGGCTGGGCAAATCCCATGTCGGCGCTCTTGCTATGAAAGGGAATTACAAATTTGCGGGTACCTGGGATGGAGTGTTTGTTTCAGAGGGGACTGATTCTTTATGGGTATCGGCAGGTCTCAATAATATAAATGTTAGATCTTTGGTATTTAAAGGGACAATTTTATTGGCGGGGACCCAAAATGGGCTGTACATAACATCGGATAATGGAAACAAATGGGAATTCACCGACAGAGGATTTACTAATACTAACATTACTTCTTTCACATTAAAAGGATCCGGCATTTTGGTAGGCACTGGGAGTGGTTTATTCTTTTCAGATAATAACGGTGAAAGCTGGTCCTATTATGGTCTTGCTTATAAACCAGTCTCTACGGTTATTGTCAATGGAAATTCAGTTGTTGCCGGTACTTTTGGAGTTGGAATATTTGCCTCCTTTGATGATGGAAAAACCTGGACACAACCGCTTTATGGGAAAATTTCTGTACAATCCATTATTGCTGTAGGGCATATTCTGGCTATTGCAACTCTGGGTGACGGCGTTTATATTTCAAAAGATAATGGTAAATCCTGGAATCAAATAAATTCCGGTCTAACAGATCTAAATGTTATTTCTCTTACTTTTAATGATAATTACCTTTTTGCAGGCACATATGGAATGGGTGTTTGGAAATACCCGCTTGCCAAACTTCCTGTAAATAATCAATAGATATTCAGCGTCCCTTTATATTATTAATACGAAGGTGACGGGAGTTTGTTAACCTAACTTCTTTTGATTACTTTTCTTACCATGTTATCTATTCTTTGGAGAAATGATGTTTATAAATTTCAGCGATATCCCCGGGCATCAGAACCTTTTCCTGGATTATTTATATGAATTTGATAAAGTAAAATCATTTTATAAGTATAATTTCAGGGACAGGGAAGAATATCCCGGTCTTTTTAAGACTGTCTCTGAATCCCCAAGAGGTTTCCTCGGTGAACTGGCAGATATAATCTCAAAACAGTATTCCGGCAGAAAGATTTCCTCAAGGACTGAACGCAATATTTCACTCCTGAAGAATGACAATACACTTGCTGTCGTTACAGGCCAGCAGCTTGGACTTATAGGGGGCCCGCTTTATACTTTCTATAAAATAATTACTGCAATTAAACTAAGTAAGCATCTTACTGAAAGGTATGATGATTTTAATTTTGTCCCCGTCTTCTGGCTTGAAGGGGATGATCATGATTTTGATGAGGTGACCTGGATAAACCTCCTGAATGAGAATAATGAGCTGGTTAAAATTAAATATAATGATAATGCTCCCGAAGATAGTAACAGAGGAAGTGTAGGATATGTGAAACTTCAGAACACCATAAATACCTTCTTTGAGGAGATGAACAATAATCTCAGGGGAACAGATTTTACTTCTGAAATAATGGAAAATCTTCGCTCTTTTTATTCTGAAGGAAAAACATTTAAGCAGGCATTTATTGAACTTATATCCTGGTTATTTGATAAACATGGATTGATTTTATTTGATCCGCAGGACAGAGATTTAAAGAAATTATTGATACCAGTCTTTCAGAATGCAATCTCCTCATTCAGAGAACATACCGAGAAACTTGTAAATATAAGTGCTACACTGGATGAAATCTACCATGCCCAGGTAAAAGTCAGACCGGTCAATCTGTTCTATAATTATGAAGGCGGCAGATATTTAATTGAACCCGTTGAGAATGAGTTCAAACTCAAAGGTAAAAAGAAAAAATTTACCTATGATGAATTAAATTTACTGATTCAACAGGAACCTGAAAAATTCAGTCCTAACGTATTATTAAGACCAATATGCCAGGACTATTTACTGCCAACTGCATTTTATGTCGGCGGCCCTGCTGAAATAGCTTATTTTGCCCAGGTAACTCCGCTGTACAAGTCATTTAAGGTAAATGTGCCAATAGTTTATCCGCGTTCTTCAGCTTCATTAGTTGAAAAAAATATAAGTTCTGCTATCCAAAAGTTTGATCTGAAAATAAATGAGATATTCGCTGACCCGGAAAAGATCAAAGAAAAAATAGTATCAAAAATGTCGGCTGATAACCTCGCTGATGTATTTGACCGTTCTTCCTACGAAATAGAAATTGTTTATGACAAACTGAAAGAGAAGCTTTTTGAAATTGATAAGGCATTAAGTGAAGCAGTAAATAAATACAAACAAAATTCCCTTAACAATTTAAATCAGTTGAAAGGGAAAGCAATTGAAGCTCAAAAGAAAAAATATGAAGTCTCTCTCAGACAGATTGATAAGATTACAATGAACCTCTATCCTGAACAAAACCTTCAGGAGAGAGAAGTGAATTTTATTTATTTTGCCAACAAGTATGGGATTGATGTCATAGATAAGATCTTTGAGGAATTAGATATAAATGTATTTGATCACCAGATAATTTATCTCTAAGCCTCCACTTTTTCAATAAACGGTATATCCGATAATTCCAGTTTAGGGTTCTTTTCTTTGAAATAATTCATTGACCATTCACTGGTAAATAGAATTACTGGTCTTTGTTCAGTATCGTATGCCCAAGCAGCTCCGGCCGGGAGCATAAGGCTATTTTGAATATCAATAGAAACTGAAGGGTCAAACCACCTAAGTACTTTCCAATTCGTTTGTTCCAATCTTGATTCTGCTCCATATTCGTCCTGGAGCCGGTATTGAACAACCTCAAACTGTAATGGACCTACTGCTCCCAATAAAGGGATTTTCTGCATTGAGTTTTTAGTATAATAACTTTGAATAACTCCTTCCTGAAGCAATTGATCAAGTCCATCCCGGAACTTCTTATAATTAGATGGGTTAGGATTATTCATAAAGACAAAAAATTCGGGAGCAAACTTTGGAATTTCTTTGTAAACAATAGAAGGGTCTTCTGATATTGTATCTCCAATACCAAAATTAGAATTCCCCACAAAACCTACAATATCTCCTGCATAGGCTTCATCAACAGTTTCTCTATCCTGTCCAAACAATTTCTGTGAATTAGAAAGTCTTATTTTTTTATTAGTCCTAACATGGGTAGCCATCATATCTCTTGTAAATTTACCGGAGCACACACGTAGAAAAGCAATCCTGTCCCTGTGTTTAGGATCCATATTAGCCTGTATTTTGAATACAAATCCGGAAAAAGAGTCATGATCCGGTTCAATTATCCGATCACCGCTTTGTCTGGGTGCAGGCGGTACAGCATATTCCAGAAATCCATCCAGAAGAAGCTGTACACCAAAATTGTTCATTGCACTGCCAAAGAATACCGGTGTCAAGTTACCTTTCAGAACTGATGGAGCATTAAATTCCTCTCCAGCTCCATCAAGCATCTCCAGTTCTTCTACTACATTACGATAGAGGTCCTCACTTAATCTTTCTCTTACAAACGGATCCGAAATATTATGAATTGAAACAGGAGAAATATATGATCCCCCAACTGTTTTTTCAAATAAATGTATTTCCTTATTTCTGCGGTCAAAGACACCCTTAAAATCCAGTCCTGTTCCCAATGGCCAGTTCATCGGGTATGCTCCAATTCCAAGAATATTTTCAAGTTCATCTAATAAAGCCATAGGTTCCAGAGTTGGACGGTCAAGTTTGTTCATGAACGTAAAGATCGGGATTGCTCTCCGACGGCACACCTCGAATAATTTCCGTGTTTGTGCCTCTATACCCTTGGCTGCGTCAATTACCATCACTACTGCATCAACTGCTGTAAGTACTCTGTAAGTGTCTTCAGAAAAGTCCTCATGGCCCGGAGTATCAAGAAGGTTTATTTTAAATCCTTTATAGTCAAACTGGAGCACGGTGGAACTTATGGAAATTCCTCTCTTCTTCTCAAGTTCCATCCAGTCTGATGTTGATGACCTTTGGTTTTTCCTTGCAGTAACAGATCCTGCTAACTGAACGGCTCCGCCATATAACAGGAACTTTTCCGTTAATGTGGTTTTACCGGCATCCGGATGCGAAATTATGGCAAATGTACGTCTTCTGTTGATTTCTTTTATTAAGCTCATTATATAAATAAAACTAAAGGTTATTAAATAGGGTAATAATTGGACTGAGAATATAAGTGTGAAGTACTCTAATAAAAGAAAGGAACTTCAAGTTGAAACTGGAGCAGTTTTGAATTTAGTATCTGATTTTTCACTATCATTTCGTTATTTGATATTTTAAACGGTTCAAATTTAGTAATTTATATTGTATAAGAAAAGACATATTTACCGGATTTCATGTGATCACAAATTCAGCATATATTACAGCAGAAAAGTTTGCACGGGAGCATTATGAGAATTTCCCTGTTGTCTCAGTCTTTATTAAAAAAGAACTCAGAAAACATGTTGCTATAATTTATTGGTTTGCAAGAACCGCTGATGATATAGCTGATGAAGGTAATTTGCCTGATGATCAAAAAATAACCCGGCTGAATGATTTTGAATTAAGATTAACTTCGCTCCTGAAAGGTAATTTTGAAAATGACTATGAGGCGGCACTTTATAATACAGTTACAACCCGGAATCTGTCGCCGCAGCTATTTTATGACCTGATTGCCGCATTCAGGCAGGACCTTGTTAAAAAAAGATATGCCTCATTTGAGGAATTACTTGATTATTGCAAATTGTCCGCTAATCCTGTTGGCCGACTTATACTTGAGCTTCATGGCATCAGGGATGAAGAAGCTTTTTATTTTTCTGACAGGATATGCACTTCACTCCAATTAATAAACTTTTATCAGGATGTTAAGATAGATTTCAGCCGGGGGCGGATTTACTTTCCACAAGATGAGATGAACAGATTTTGCGTTACTGAAAATATGTTTGAGTTGAATGAAAATAATCTTAATTTACAAAAGCTTGTAAACTTTAATATAGACAGAGCCGGTAATTTACTTGATGATGGAAAGAACTTACTTAAATATCTTCCGGGAAGATTAAAATATGAGATCAAATGGACGATACTTGGTGGGAATGAGATTCTGAACAAAATAAGAAGAAACAAGCTCGATATATTTATAAGACCAAAACTTAATAAGATAGATTTTTTAAGGTTATTGTTTAAATCAATAGTATGAGTGACCAGGCCAAAGAAATAGCAAGGAAAAGCAGGAGCAGTTTCTATTTTGCATTTAACCTGCTTCCTCATGAAAAAAGGGATGCAATGAATACAGTGTATGCATTCTGCCGTGAGACTGATGATCTGGTTGACGAAGGAAATGAACCTGAAGAAATAAAATATGAGAAACTAAGGAAGTGGAGAATAGAGCTCGAGAAAGCTTTAGCCGGACAATCAGATTATTCTCTTTTAAATAAACTCGGTAAAACAATCTCGAAGTTTAATATTCCTATCGATCCGTTTTTTGAACTATTGAAGGGAATGGAGATGGATCTTCAGAAAAAAAGATACTTATCCTTTGATGATCTGGTTACTTACTGTTACAGAGTCGCTTCGACTGTCGGATTAATGTCAATTGAAATTTTCGGATATAAACATAAATCAGCCAGGGACTTTGCCGTAAATCTTGGTATAGCTTTGCAGCTAACAAATATTCTCCGCGATATTAAGAAAGATTCTGCTCAGGGAAGGATTTATCTTCCGCAGGAAGATCTGGCAAAATTCAACTATACCGAACAAGATCTGTTTAACCAGGTATATAATGCAAATTTTATTGACCTTATGGAGTACGAAACTAACAGGGCAGAAGAATATTTCAAAAAAGCCACAATGAATCTTGATCGTGATGATAAAGGCACCATGTTTGCAGCCCGGGCCATGCAGCATATATATCATAAATTGCTTAAGAAAATAATTGATGCAGATTATAATGTATATGAGAAAAACATTAAGGTTAATAAAATTGAAAAGGCTGGCATCGCAATAGGAGTTTGGGCTAAGTACAACTTAGTTTACTGATGAAAAAAACAGTAGTAATCGGAAGCGGTTTTGCAGGATTAACTGCCGCATCTTACCTTTCAAATAATAATTCTAAAATTCAGTTATTAGAATCTTCTCCCAAACCGGGGGGTCGAGCTTATTCCTTTAAAGACAAAGAAACTGGTGCAGTAATTGATAATGGACAGCATATTTTGATGGGGTGTTATAAAGAAACTCTTAAATTCCTAAAGCTCATTGGTGCTGATAATAACCTGATCCGCCAAAATAGTCTGTCACTCAATCTGATCAAAGAGAATTTTGAAATATGTGAAATCAAAGCACCTCACTTACCGTATCCCTTAAATTTAATAAGTGCCTTTCTTAGCTATTCGGCTGTATCATTTTATGAAAAGATGCTGTTCCTTAAGTTTTTCGGAAAACTATGTTTTTGTTCAGATACTGAATTGAAGAAGCTATCTGTAATGGAATGGCTTAGAAAAGAAAAACAGACAGATAATTTAATCAAATCTTTCTGGGAAATATTAGCCATCGGAGCTCTTAATGCGGATATTAATAAAGTCTCTGCTAAGTTATTTGCAGATATATTGAAAGAAATCTTCTTCAGGGGAAACAATGCTGCCACCATTATTCTTCCTTCATTTGGGTTAACTGAGACATACTGTTACGGCGCATTAAAATTTATTGAGAATAGGAATGGTGAAGTATCCTTTTCGGAACAGGTAACTGATCTGGTAATAAATAATAACCAGGTAGTTGAAATAATCACAACAGAAAGAACAATAAAAGATTTTGATTATATAATTTCAGCCGTACCTTTATACAACCTGAAAGAAATCTTAAAGAGTGATTATTTCCTTAATGATTTGTCTCTTGATTATTCATCTATTTTGTCAATCCATATATTTCTGAAGGAGAATAGATTTGAAGATACTTTTTATGGTCTGATTGGATCTCCGGTACAATGGATATTTAACAAGGGCACTCATTTAACAATTGTTATCAGTAATGCTGATGCTTATATGGAAATGTCCAAAGAGGATATATTTAGAATTGTTATTAAAGAATTAAAGAAATATATACTTCTTGATAAAAGTGAAGTGGAATCTTATAAGATAATTAAGGAGAAAAGGGCAACCTTTATTCCTTCAAATGCAATATTAGATAAACGTCCCGGACCGGTCACTCCATATAAGAATTTATTCTTGGCAGGTGATTGGATAAATACAGGCTTGCCTGCTACTATCGAAGGGGCAGTAAAGAGCGGGAAACTTGCGGCAGAAGCGGTGTTAAATCTTAATTCGTAATGAATGTAACTTCATGTATGTCATTCTGAGCGAAGAGAAGAATCTCAGGGATTCTTCACTACACTTCGTTTCGTTCAGAATGACAAAATTATTTGCTTTCCAGTGAATCTATTTTATCCTGCATATTTGAAATTTTCTCATTAAGGGAATCTTTCGTAGAATTTGCATTGTTGTAATATTCAGTCCCGACTCCCTGAATATAAACCATCCTGCCGCCATATTCACCAGTCATAACTATAAAGTATGTTCCTAAAACACCAAGTAAAACAAAGCCATATTTGAAAAGAGGAGTGAATTTTTTCCTTAACACCACAATTGTTCTCAAGACAAGTAAAATAGAAAAGAACCAGGTAGTGATAGTTGCAAAATTATGATGCGCTCTTAAAACTGCATGGGATGTTTTAGTCCATCCGTCAAATGCATCAACCGCCTGGTCACCCGTGAATGTAGCTGCCAGAGCTCCCAATACACCGAAGAATAGAAAAAGATGAGCTGCCTTTGAATAGAATTCCTTTTTGAATATCGCCCCAATCAGTTCTAACAAAAGATATACAAGAAAAAACGCTATAGGGAAATGAACAAACTTTGGATGAAGAGAAGAAAGCAGATCCATTTGATTCCTCTTAAAAATAATGGCAATGATTATTAGTATAAAATTATCAAAGCGGGGGACAATGCTATAATTTTAACTTGATCTTTAATTTTTTAAGAATAAAAATACCAAATATCCATAAAGACAATGCCGAGGAGATCACAGGTATAATAAGCGGATGACTTGTGAAAAATGTCTTGTTCTCCTGAATAAATACATCACCGGTAATTTCATCAACAGTAAACATCTTAGATTCAGTTATAGTTCTTCCCAAGGGGTCTATAATGCAGCTAATTCCACCATTTGCTGCTCTCACCACAGTTCTTCTGTTTTCAACTGCACGGAGGACGGACATTTCCTTATGCTGGTATGGACCGCTTGAATTGCCGTACCAGCTATCATTAGTTACAACTGAAATCAGGTCTGCACCTTTTTCAATAAACCTCGGGATAGAATAAAGATATATAGATTCATAGCAGACCAACCCATCAACTTTCAATGTGTCTTTTCTGTTATCAAGAGGTAATTTAAAAACAGTAGTATCCTGGCCAACATTCCAGCCGGTCAGCCCCACGCCCCATTTAATTAAATCGCCCAGAAAGGGGAGCTGATCAACAAAAGGAACTCTTTCACCAAACGGTACTAATTTTGACTTACCATAGTGTACAACCTCCGTGGTTCCCGGAGAAAATAAAAGAATTGCATTGTATGTAGCGTAATAAAAATCTCCCTGTTTATTGAATTTAACATCATCCGGCATTTTATCCCCCTGCCTGTAATAGATAATATCAGGCATCCCGGTAATCAGGTAAACATCATTTTGATTTATAAATGTGTAAATGGAATCAAGAATTGTACTGAAACCTCCGTCTAAAAGGTATACGGGCAATGCTGTCTCGGGCCAGAAAATAACTTTTGCCCCTTTACTCACAGCCTGCCTCGATAAATTTAAATAGTCGGAAGTCAGGTCTTCTAATTTGCCGCCATTCCATTTACCCCAGGGATCAAGATTCGGTTGTATTAATCCAACTTTAACTTTATTATCTGATAATTTGAAAGTTGATACTCTGATGATACCATAAATAATCACAACTGCTAAAATCCCGGCGGCTATTGATATGTTTATTTTGAAAGCTTTTGGGGATGTTAATCTGGACTGAAGCCCTTTTGCAATAAAAGTATTTATGTAGACAACAATTAAAGAAAGCCCGACTGCACCAACGATATCCGCAGCCTGAATGAATAAATAAAAATGAGATAGACCGCTGCCTAAAGTCAACCATGGGAAGCTAAGATCTGTTAACATATACAGGTATTCATAAGTCACCCAGAATAAAGGGAAAAAGAAAATCGCCGTTTTCTTGTTGAATATATTCCTGCAAAAATATAAAAGCGTAGTTGGAATCATGAAGAAAACAGGATTAACAAACATTAGTAATCCGCCTGAGATCATTAAAAACGGATCAGCTTCTTTCTGCCAGCTTCCAACCCAGTATAAAGTACTAATACTGAAAACAAAACTCATCAGATAAGAAGCACGGTTCAAATCAACAAGTCTTTCTCTTTTTTCAAGAACCATGAGATATGGTACAAGTCCAACCAACATAAATAACTGAAAAGGGAAGGGGAATGGAGGAAATGAAATTCCCATCATTATCCCTGACAAAATAAGGAGAAGTCTTTCTTTTCTACGTTCCTTTTTTTCTTCAGGGGTAAATGCGCTTTTATGGAATAGTCTCAATCTTTATCTTTTATGTTATGAGGAATATTATAGTTTAATAACAGAGTTTTTATTTGTTGCCATTCATCAAAAGGACAGAAGCAAAAGCAGTAACACCTTCTTCTCTTCCTATAAAGCCTAATTTCTCTGTTGTGGATGCTTTAATTGAAACCTGATCTTCGGAGCATCCGAGAATAGCGGATATTTTCTTCCTCATTTCAGGGATATAGGGAGCTATTTTAGGTTTCTGCATTGCTATCATTGCATCCAGGTTACCGAGAGAGAATCCTTTCTCTTTTACTAAAGAATAGACTTCTGCGAGAAGATCTGAACTATCGGCATCTTTATATTTAATATCCGTATCGGGGAAATGCTGTCCAATATCTCCAAGAGAAAGTGCTCCAAGCATAGCATCGCAGATAGCGTGTAGAAGAACATCCGCGTCTGAGTGCCCCATTAGACCTTTTTCGTAAGGGATATCAATTCCACCTATTATTAGTTTCCGGTCGCGTGCAAAAGCATGTACATCAAACCCGAACCCGGTTCTGAAAGCTTGTTTCAAGATCTTACCTCAAATGCATTAAATTCTTCAATTGATTCGCTCCATTCAACCCGGCAGTTTTTCACATGCGCATGAGATGGGCCCATCCTTATTTGGTTAATTAGTTCTTCAACTAAACTTTTGTCTCCAACTGCTACAGTAAGTACTTCTCCTGTGTATAGATTTCTGACGTATCCTTTTACTCCAAGATTTTGTGCGTGTCTTAATACAAAATACCTGAAGCCAATTCCCTGTACGAGACCATTTACAATTATTTCAGCTTTTACATTATTCTTTGACATTGTTTTTATCCATCATTTCCGATATCAATAAACCACAAAAAATAAAGATACAACCTATATAACCAAAGTTAGAAATTTTTTCGCTTAGTAGGAAGTATGCAACTATTGCGGCAAAGATAGGTTCCAGCGAAAATATAATCCCTGCTTTGGAAGGCGTAGTATATTTCTGATATTTCGTTTGTAATGTAGTTGTAATAATAGTGGCCAGAAGCGATGTATAGAGCACTGCAATAATAACATCCTTATTGATTATAAAGCTTGTTTGGTTCACTCCCGACAATTGAAATACTATTCCAAAGAGAATTGCACCTACGGCAGTGAATGCAACCTGCATGAATACCAGAGGCATAAAATCAACTTTCTTTGAAATTATGTCAAGATAAACGATATAGAGCGCATAGAAGAAGGCGCATATAAAAGTTAAAACATCTCCAATATTGAAGTTTGATCCGAATTCATGGAATAAATCGAAATAGTGAGTTCCTTTACTGAATAAAAACAGCAGGCCCAAAATTACAAGGGCTATACCAATAACATTTCCTTTACCTGGCATTTTCTTTTCCATAATGATCTGGAAGAATGGTGTAAAGATTATAAATGTTCCGGTAATAAATCCTGATTTTGTAGCTGAAGTGTACTGCAGTCCTATTGTCTGGGCGGCGAATCCTCCGAAATAAAGAAAACCTAATATTAATCCTCCTTTAACCGCATAGGAATTCAACTTCTTTAGTTTTTTGAAAACGAAAGGAAAGAGAATAATTGCCGCAATAGTAAAACGGAGAGTAAGAAACATCATGGGGGAAATGGAGTGAAGCGCGGTTTTTATAATTGCAAAGGTGGCCCCCCAGATAACCGTGGTAATTATTAGTGCAGATTCGCCTTTATATTTATTTATCATGAATTAGTTTATTATTCATTGCTATATATATATTGTCTGAATCAGGGGATCCCTGCTTTCGCAGGGATGACAATAGTTGATCAGGGATGACAATTTATTCTTTATCCTTATTGTAGCCGAAGGATTTAAGCATATTTTCGTCAGAGCGCCATTTGGTTCTTACTTTTACTCTCAACTCAAGAAATACGGGACGGTCAAGGAACTTTTCAATATCAAAACGTGCAGTTTCACCGAGTCTTTTTATTGCGGCACCTTTTTTTCCTATTATTATTCCTTTCTGACTTTCTCTCTCCACAACTATTTCTGCTCTAATCAGATCTTTCCTGTTCTCCTTTTCCGTAAACTCCGCAATTAAGACCTCGGTACTGTAAGGGATTTCATCTTTGTACAATTCAAATATTTTTTCTCTTATGATTTCAGAAACAAAAAAGCGTTCTGTTTCATTAGATACAATATCATCAGGATAAAACTGAGGATTCTCAGGCAGAAATTCCTTTATCTGTTCCGCTACTTCATTTACATTAGCTTTTAATAATGCAGATACTGGTAATAATTTATTTATTCTTGTATCTTTTTCATAGAAGGCAACAAAATCCTTTATCTGTGTTTCATTTGATTTGTCGATCTTATTCATCACAAGGATCTTTGGTAAATTATTAACTGCCATTAATTCTTTTACAAATTCCTGTCCAAAGAATTTTTCTCCTGTGGGATCATCTGCCATATCAATCAAAAGCAAAATAACATCGGCATCACGGACAGACATATTAACATATTCCATCATTTTTTCCTGCAGCATGTAATGCGGTTTAAGGATGCCGGGAGTGTCGAGAAAGACTATCTGGAATTCATCACCTGAAAGTATGCCTAAGACTCTTTTTCTTGTAGTCTGCGGTTTGTTATTTGTAATTGAAATCTTCTGACCTAACATTGCGTTAAGTAATGTTGATTTCCCCGCGTTGGGTAATCCGATAATTGCTGCGTATCCTGCTTTCATCTATTCCTGTCTTTTATTTTAATAATACAAAAAAAACGGTTATCAAAGATAACCGTTTTATTCATTCAGAAAAATGATTATTGCGCGCCTATTTCCCTAAATTTTTGAATACTTTACTGTAGTCGAAAAAGAAATAGGCCGATATCAGGAGGCCGAAAGAAAATATTCCGCCTAATATTGTCATATTGGTGTTATTCATAAAGGATGTAATAAAACCTGATAAAGTTTCAGCATATTTAACAGTATCTATAATTGTCTTGGAACTATCCGGGTTATAGTTTCTTATCAATTCAAATCCCACGAACAATACTATTGCAAGGCACAGGGTTATAAAAACAGATGCAATAACAACGATAAATCTTTTCTGATCCTTCTTCAATTTCTCAATCCATTTTATTTTCTGCATAATCACGGAAGTGACATCAAAACTTACTTCGGGTACAGGCATGTTTCTGAGAGAACGGTCAATTTCTTTCAGAGCCATTAGTTGCAGTTTCAGGGCAGGTGAACCGTTTACAATCTTTTCAACTTCAGCAGATTCATCTTTACTTAATTCACCATCAAGATAATTATTTAGCATCTCATCGCTTATAGTATTCATAAAATCTCCTTAACATAGTCTCTTTCAATTAAAAGATCCTTCAATGCATTCCGTGATCTGTGCAATATTACTTTTACATTTGGAACACTGATATTCATTACATCGCTAACTTCCTCGCAGCTCATTCCATCAATATAGTAAAGGTTAATAACTGAAGCATATTTTGGAGGAAGCTGCTCAATAGTATCACTTATGAACTTGCTGACATCCTTCTTTTCCGAACTCTCATAATCGTCATTACTTTTAAGTTCCGGAAGATCATCAATTGAAGACATTTCGTTTTCTGTTTGTCTTCTTTTTGCTGAAATTCGGGTCAGAGCAGTGTTATATACAATTCTGTAGAACCAGGTGGAAAACTTTGCTTCCTCTCTGAAGTTTTTCAATCCTGAATATGCTTTTAAGAATGAATCCTGCAGCACTTCTTCAGCATCCATTTCATTTCTCAGCATTTTTTTAAGCATAGAAAACGCTCTGTTCTTATACCTGTCAATTAAAAGCGAATAGTCGGAATGGTTGCCATTCTTAACTGATTCTATTATTTCCGAATCTGAAATATCCTTCATTGTCTATAAGACTTAATAAGAAGTAAAAAGGTTACTTCAAATGTAATGATTTTTAATACATCAAAAGTGTAACCTTAAAAGATAACTGGTTGTCATAAGTAGTAAGAATAAATAAATGGAGTTAATCATGACAGAAGGAGTAGTTGGCGTTTTTGTTCCAATCATAATGTTTATAGTGATTGGTCTTGTTCTCATTACTTTCCTTTATCTAAGATCGAAAGAAAAACAAATGCTTATTGAGAAAGGCATGTCTATAACAGAGATGAAAGAGTTTTTTACAAACAAAAAAAGAAGCAGTGACCCATATTTACTGATAAAAATTGGTATTATCGCAGTCTTTTTTGGAATAGGATTAGGATTAGGATTAATGCTGCAGGAATATTCTACTTATGATTTCTGGGTTCCATTCCTTCTCTTTGTTTCGACCGGTCTTGGATTTGTTGCAGCAGGTCTCATTGGTAAAAGTAAAACTAAAAAGGAAACAGAACTTTAAGTCTGTAAGGCATAACGGAATTGGATTAATGCTGTCGGGAAATGGTTCCCGACAGCCCCGAATATCCTGCCACAAAAGTAACTTTTAATTATTTTCAACTGTCGGCATTTGTGAAGGATCGAATGCACCTTTCCTAAGATTTATTCCATATTCCAGAAATGCTTTCAGACAAGCAAGAAAATTAGCCCAACCTTCAGTATTTCCTTTGAGCCACTTGATACCTGCTTCGTCATTGATTCTGCTTTTTTCTGTTACGACAACATAGGTCGAATTGTTGGGTTTAGGAGTAAGCGTTATTTCCACAAGCAGTTGTTTGCCATCCACATCATCCCAGTAATAAGAAATATATTTATCTTTTTCTATTTTACCTACAAGAACCGGGACTTCCATATCCCATTCGGGGAATTTCCAAATGAGTTTTTTCCCTTCTTCCATTCTGCCGTTGCTTTGTGAAATAAAATAGTTTGTCATTTTTACCGGATCAACAATAGCTTCAAAAACCTCATGTTCAGGTTTCAATACAGTCATGCCTGCTTTTATTTCCAGAGTTTCAGGTTTCATAAAATATGCTCCTTTCCAATGAGTTTTAAATATCTATTACATTTTAGGAATATTTTTATGAAAGATAAAGTGATCTATCCCAATTGTTGACTTTTAAATAAAAATTTAATAAAATAATAGTGAGAACCGGAAAGATATTTTAGTCGGTAATTAGTAAATCCTATAAAGGGGGGAGTCTTAAGATTTAAGCTATTCCTGATTTTTTCTTCGCTCTTTTACGCTTTTCTACGCACTTTTACGCTAAAACAGCCTGTTCTCTCGCTGATCTCCCGCTGTTCTGTCGCTTATCGCATACTAATTAAGGGCGTACGAGGTTGGGGCACATCCGACAAGTCGGATCATACGCCTACAGAATAACAAAATGAGCAAGGTGAAACTACACATGGTGTTCGAGCCAGCGTTCTACATCGATTGCGGCCATGCATCCTGAACCGGCGGCAGTAACTGCCTGTCTATAAACTTTATCAGCAACATCTCCAGCAGCGAATACACCGGGAATATTTGTGTAAGTAGAACCATCCTTCACTTTCAGGTAGCCGGTTTCATCCATATCAAGAATTCCTTTGAACAAATCGGTATTAGGTTTATGCCCGATAGCCATAAACAAACCATCCACATCGACCTTTTGGATAGAATTATCAACCGTATCCTGCAACAGGACGCCCGTCATGGTTTTTCTTCCGTTTTCCTCTTTGCCTAATACTTCTCTAACCACTTTGTTAGTAGCGAATTTAATCTTTGGATTCTTAAGGGCACGGTCGAGCATTATTTTGGAGGCTCTGAATTCAGCACGTCTATGAACAACAGTAACTTCGGAAGCAAATTTAGTAAGGTAGTTAGCTTCTTCCATAGCAGTATCACCGCCGCCGACGACCATTATTTTTAATCCTTTAAAAAAGAAACCATCGCAGGTAGCGCATGCTGAAACGCCATAGCCCATGTATTTTGTTTCACTTTCAATATTGAGCAGTTTAGCCGAAGCTCCTGTTGCAACAATTATCGCATCAGCAGTATGGACACTGTCATAAGTTTTAAGAGTAAACGGACGCTTTAAAAAATCGATTTCTGTAATTTCTTTATATAAAGATTCAGCGCCAAACCTTTGTGCCTGTTTTCTCATGATATCCATTAATTCAGAACCTTGAATTCCATTCTCGAAACCAGGATAATTTTCAATTTCAGTTGTAATAGTAAGCTGCCCACCGGGTTGAATTCCTTCGAATATGACCGGATTTAGATTAGCCCTTCCTGTATAAAGTGCAGCGGTAAAACCAGCGGGACCTGACCCAATAATTGCAACTCTGTGATGAGTTGAGTCCATAATTTCTGACATTTGATTCTCCAAAGTGAAAATAATAATAAAGCTAATTTAACAATTTATTCTAACTAATTAGATGATGAAAATGTTAAATAGATTCTTTTATAAATGTAGCGTTTCTCTTAAGCCCTTTTAATTTGGTTCTTTTGACGGGAGAGGTACTAAATAACCGGGTGAATTCCTTCTGTGTCATAGATTTAATTTTATTTAGCAAGAATTCTCTTTTGTTCTCTTTGTCATAGTAAGCGGTTTCTGATGACAACTGTGAAAATTTAATATTCCATGGACAAACATCCTGGCAGATATCGCAGCCAAATATCCAGTTATGAAATTTCCCTTTTAGTTCATTGGGAATTTCGCTCTTGTTTTCGATTGTCTGGTAAGAAATACATTTATTGGAATCAACAATATAGGGCTCAGTAATTGCGTTAGTGGGGCAGGCTTCTAAACAAGCAGTGCATGACCCGCAGAAATCTTCAATAGGTATTGAGTATTCAAATTCCTGGTTTGAAATAATATTTGCAATAAAAAACCAGCTTCCGAAATCTTTATTTATAATGTTAGAATGTTTGCCCTGCCAGCCAAGACCTGCTCTGACAGCCCAGGATTTATCCATAACAGGTCCCGTATCAACATAAGATATTGCATTGAAAGCAGGATCAATTTCCTTTAACTGCTGAATTAGTAAATAAAGCTTTTCCCATATGATTATATGGTAGTCAGTGCCCCAGGCGTACCGGCTTATTTTTCCAAGCGATTTCTTTTCGGAATAGTGATAAGGGGAGAAGTAATTCATTCCAAGAGAGATTACGGATTTAGCGTCAGGCAGAATTTCCTTTACATTTTTTCTTTTGTCCTGGTTCTTCGCCATATAGTGCATATCTGCCTGAAATCCTTTCCCCAACCACGCAGATAAATGTTCATTTTCAATTTCAAGAGGCATAGCTTCAGCAAAACCAACAAGTTCAAACCCTAATCCCTTTGCTGTTAGAACCATATCATTGTTAGTAATCATTATGACAAAACACTTACCATTTAAATTCCTTCTTCCGGAATTCAACATAGACATCATTCCCCTTAATCAAAGTCTCGTAAGTTTCAAGCCCTTTGCCACCTTCTGGAGTTCTACCTGTTTCAAGGTTAAACATCCATCCATGTGCAGGGCAAACCACACAATCATTCTCTAAATATCCGTCATAAATCAAAGCAGTATGCTGATGCGGACAGTGGTTACTTAATGCATAAACTTTACCAGCAACCAAAAACACTGCTATTTCATTATCTTCAACAAAAACCCTTTTCCCCTTATTTTCATGGAGGTCTTTTAAGGAGCAGATTTTTGTGAATTCCTTATTTTCAGAATTCATTATAAATATTCTCTGCTTTATATCCTTTCTCAGTTTTGGTAACAGAGGCATAAGCTGCACGCTGGTCATGTTCAAAGAACAGCATCCATTTTTCATCATAAGCTTTCTGAAGCAGTTTAGTTTTGTCCTGCAATGTAATCAGGGGCTGGAGGTCATAGCCCATAATATAAGGGAGGGGGATATGAGAAGCTGTAGGAATAAGATCACAGCAATAGAGCATAGTTTGGGATGAATCATGAATTTTAATTAACTGCTGCCCGATAGTATGACCGTTAACAACAATAAAGCTAAGATTCTCATCAAACTCTGTATCGCCATTTAAAAGATGCAATACACCAAAATCCATCAAAGGCAGGAAATTATCTTTTATATAACTGCCTCTATCCCTGTCTGTTGGATTAACAGCCCAATCATAATTTTCCTTTTGGACATAATATTTGGCAGCCTGGAATGCAGGGTAAAGTCGACCATTTTCAAGAATAGTAGAACCGCCGGTGTGGTCAAAATGTAAGTGAGTTAGAATCACGTCAGTAATATCTTCGGGATGTAGTCCGACTTTTTCAAGTTCACCTTTTAGGGTAAGATTTGAATTATCAATTTCATAGATTGATTTTGCTTTCGCATCCCATTTATTCCCCATACCCGTATCAATAAGAATATTTCTTCCTTTTTTCTGAAGCAGGAGGCACCTTACAGAAAGAGTTATCCTGTTAAGGTTGTCAGGTGTATTTGTTTTTTCCCATAAGGCACGAGGAATAATTCCAAACATAGCGCCGCCGTCTAATTTGAAATAGCCAGTGTTAATAACGGTAAGTTTATATTTTCCAATCTGCATCATATTGCCAGAAATAATTTAATAGTCAATTTACAGAAGAAAAGGAATATGCAAAAGGAAAAAAGGAAAGGGAATGACAGGGATTTTTAGGGGATAAAAAAAGGGCATCGTAAGATGCCCTGGTTAACCTTATTAAAAGCTGTGAAGGAGATTATCTTCCCAACTGATCCAAATGATCTTTTTTAGCCAGAAGAGCATCTTTATCTTCAACATGAGCCGGGTCAATAATACATGAATCAACGGGGCAAACTTCAACGCATTGTGGTGAATCATGGAATCCTGAACATTCTGTACATTTATCGGGTACTACATAAAAGAAGTCATTTGAATAAAAACCATTAGCTCCAGATGGTGCAGCAGCGCCTTCGCCGTAAGATACACCAGCTAATTCCCAGTTAACACCGCCCTGGTAAATAGCTGTATTCGGGCATTCCGGTTCGCAAGCTCCACAGTTGATACATTCTTCAGTTATTTTGTATGCCATTATTACGTCTCCTTTAAGATTGTTGTTTGTTTAAACTCTTTGGTAAAATAAAATCTACCATTGAATAACGAATACTGTGCCAATGAAAAAACGTAAGGAAATAGGGCGTAAAAGGGCAAATTTGATGAAATATTACACCGTCTTATTTCTCCAGAGAAAAAAAGATTTCCGGTTTTTCATTTCTAAGAAATTTTATCTTCCCAAACTGTCCAAATATTCTTTTCTTTTCAACAGAGTGTCTTTATCTTCAACATGTTTAGGATCCGGTATGCAGCAATCAACGGGGCATACGGCAGCACATTGAGGTTCATCATGGAATCCAACACATTCAGTACATTTATCGGGTACAATATAAAAGAAATCATTAGAAAAGAATCCGGCGGCTCCTGATGGGGCTGCATCACTTTCAGCATAGAATTTACCTACTAATTGCCAGGCAGCGCCACCTTCGTAAATCGCAGTATTAGGACATTCTGGTTCGCACGCACCGCAGTTGATGCATTCTTCAGTGATCATTATTGCCATTATCGGTCTCCTATAATAATTAAAAGCAAACAGGGAAAGAAAAAAGATTCTTTAAATTCAGACAGTAATTTTAATAAAAGCTGAATTAAACATCAATGCAGTTTAGAGAAAAGGCAGAAATAAAAGTGCT